>Ga0209343_10003345_pt1 | contig 20251 bp, 24 predicted proteins | sample RifCSPlowO2_02_FD_184026 | JGI IMG/M metagenome (GOLD analysis project Ga0209343, IMG submission 184026) | Groundwater microbial communities from Rifle, Colorado - Rifle CSP2_plank lowO2_0.2 (SPAdes) (version 2) | ecosystem: Environmental > Aquatic > Deep subsurface > Groundwater | place... | reverse complement strand
GATTGGTGCAGACGACTCCTGATATTGGGCTGTCAGGAGCCGTATGCACACCAGGCGTTACATCCAGTCAGATGGTGCGGTCGTCTTCTGAAAACGACAATTCCGGGGGGTTGCAAAAAATCCGCAAAACGACCGTTTACCGACTTTAAAACGCTTGCACAACTTCCATAGATGATGCACAATCAAGGCTTGAAAACACGCTTAACCTATAGAGGAGCAAATCATGCAAAGCATGACACTAGAGCAGCTACGCGCCACGGCCAGCGCCGGCGGCGTTGTCGGCGTCACCTTGAAAGGGCAGGGCAGCGGGTTCTTCATGGAGATTGCCACCCGCAGCGGGCAAGACGCTTTTTTGGTGAAGGCCCGCAGCACCGAGCCACGCCGTTTCGGTAGTCCGAATTCCGCGCTGGTCGTGTTGCGCGATATTGGCATTGCCGTTGCGCAGCTCGACGCGACCAACTGGAACCCCGACCAAAAAGAAGTCACACAGAACCGGGATAGCCGCGCCCAAGCGATGCGCCAAGCGCACGAAGCCGCCGCCTATAACCAGTGGCTAACCGGCGAGATTCAGGCATCCATTGACGACCCACGGCCGAGCATTCCGCACGATGAAGTCATGGCCGAGATGGACGCCGACATTGCCGCCTTGCCGAAGAAAAAACGCGCATGACGGCCAAGCCTTACCGCATTGAATGGCGGCCAATGGCACGCGAGGACTTGCGCGCCATCGTGCGCTACATCGGCAAGGACAACCCGACGCGAGCCAAGAGCTTCGGCCAGGAGCTGCGCGACAAGACAAAGCCGCTTGCACAGCATCCAGAGCTGGGCCGCCAAGGGCGGCCGGGCTTGCCCGACTGGCTGCGCGAGCTGGTTGTGCATCCGAACTACATCGTTTTTTATCGTGTGCTGGCCGAGGCCCGCACCGTTCAGATTTTGAGAGTGAAGCACGCGGCGCAACAAACGCCGTGATTACCAACCCCGGCGCGCTAACGCCGGTTTTTTCAGGAGTGGCGAAGATGAATACAGATCAAAACTTGGGCGCAACGCCCGCAGAAGTGGAGGCCCTTGTGTCGGGTTTTTTTGAGCAGATGGAACCGAAAGTGAAGAAGGGCAGGGCGTGGACGTTCCACCGTTTGAATGCCGCTTGTGACACCCCGGACGGGGAGCGCGTGCAGGCCGTGCTTTACCCGAACGACGGCCAAGGGTTCGCCCTGTACGCCCGTCAGGGCCAGACCTTGCACGCCGTGACCCATGACGGCCGCCCGGTGTGCTTTCGCACCATCGAGAAGGCGCTAACGACGCTGGCCGACGTGACGCACCTTAACCCTGAAATCGTGGTGGATTCGTCCAATTGGCGCGAGGAAGTCGGCCCGCACTGAAAAAGAAAAGCCCAACACCGCGCTAACAGTGTTGGGCTGGTGCGGCCCGGAGTGGCGAAACCCATTAGGCCGCGTGACCATTACCAAAACAGGAAAACGATCATGACCAATACTACCAAAAATGGCGGGAGACAGACAGCCTTAAACCTTGATGGCGGGTCGTTTGATGAAGCAGCCTACCGCGCCGAGCTGATCGCAGCAGGGCTACCGGCCGAGGATGCCGCCGCCGTGGCGGCCAAGACGGCCAACGCCCGCCGCGATGCTTTGAACGCGAACGAGTACCGGCTAAAGCTAATCGACGCCGGCATGGGCGTTGAGCAAGCCAAACAGGCCGCCGCTACGGCCGCGCGATTTCTTGCAACGCCGGAAGGCAAGGCGGCAAAGGCGCAGCGTCTGGACGGCTTTCAATCTGTGGGAAACATCGTTGGTGCCAGTCTGCCGACTGGCGCAAAGAAGGAACCGGCACCGCCGAAGGCGCAGCCCAAAGAGCCGGCCATCATCCAGCGCACGGCCAAGCCCGGCGCGATCACCACCCCGCAGCAAAACAAGCTGCTGGACGTGGGCGCGGAAATCGCCAGCACGAAGCAGGACGAATACGGCGAATTCATGTCTTTCACCCATGCCGTGCTGTGCCAAGTGGGCTTGCCGCGTGCCAAGACCGACGCCCGCGAGTTCATGCGCAAATCCGGCGATGCTTGGGTGAACGTGCAAGCCGGTTGGCTGGACGAGGGCAGGGGGCCAGTGCAGCAGCCTATCCCCTACGGGGCTATGCCGCGTTTGGCGCTGGCGTGGGTGTCGTCCTATGCCAAGCGCTACAGCACCCGGGAAATTCCCATTGGTGACAGTGCCGCCGAGTTCCTGCGCCTCATGGGTATGGAGAGCGAGGGCCGCCGCTATACGACCTTGCGCAAGCAAATGCACGCGCTGGCCGCCTGCCGCTTGCAGCTTGGTTTCAAGGGCCGCACGTTCAACGGCCAGCCCGTCGAACAGTTCGACGCATGGTTGGCAAACGGCCACGCCGGGCAGCGTGCGCTTTGGCCGGGCGTGATGATGCTTTCTGAATCCTATTTCAGTTCGTTGATGGATAGCGCCGTGCCGCTGGACAATCGCGCCTTGCATGCCTTGAAAGGTTCCGCGCTGGCCTTGGACGTGTACGCATGGCTTGCCCACCGCCTGCACCGCATCGAGGGCCGCCCGGTCATCTTGCATTGGAAGTCGCTACGCGAGCAGTTCGCGCAGGAGTACCAAGGCAAAGACCCGGACAAGGATTTTAAGAAACAGTTTTTGCCGATCCTGCGCAATGTGCAGGTGGTCTATCCGCAAGCCAAGGTCAAGCAGGTTACGGGCGGCCTGATGCTTATGGCTTCGCCGCCGCCGATCCCGAAGAAGTCTTAGGCTCACCCCGTCAGAGCCGGGGCCGGGCTTTCGTGCTACGCATCGAGCCTTGTTCCAAGTCTCGCCCCCTTCGGGCTTCAATCCCTTTCGTCATGCCGTCCCGGCAGCGCTGCGCGTCATGCTGATGGCGACACCGCGGCGAGCTGGCCACCGTGCCGGCGTCACCAGTGCCGGACGTGAAATCGCACCCCCCCACCTTTGGCGACAGATTCGCCCGACCAGGTGCGCGGCCAGTCACCAAAAAAAGCACCCCGAAAAGCACTAAAAACCGGCCCTTCCTGTGGAAAAACCCTGTGGATAGGCCAATTTATCCACGTGAAATCGCACCCCCCCATTACGTGAAATCACACCCCCTCTAGGGTGGTTATCCACGTGAAATCGCACCCCCCTTTTCGCGTGAAATCACACCCCCCCTAAACCTGTAAGGTGTTCCTTTAGTTTTTTACCTATAAAAATTACCTGTAGTTGGAGAACTAAAAACCGTGGATAACTCGACCGCCTGCGCAAAATCGAAGCGCCGCAAAGCGGTCTGCGACCGGGGCACCCCTTCGGGGTTCCCCCACCTTCGGCGGCTCCCCCTCCCGATAAATGGATGGCCTACGGCCATAGCTGTTTTGAAGCGCGGCACGCCGCGCAGGGTGGCACCACCACCACGGCCAGAACCGACAGCAGTGCGGCACAAGGCAGCAAGACAAAACCAACAACCAAGACAGAAGGCATTACCGGCTGGCCTGCGGCCAGATAGGAGAACGAAGCGCGGCACTTGCCGCGCATGGTTGATCGACGGCCGAGGTAAGGCATGGTCTAAGCGTCCCGACCGGCAAGCCGGCCGGCATGGCCGCAAACGGCCACCCCTGCGGGGCGCTAAGACCGGGACAAATCACGCCCGGCCGACAAGTCGGCCGCCCGCTCAGCCCGGCGCGTGTGCGCGCCATGCCAGAAAGGTTCGTGGTGATCGAAAGACCGAAAAACCGGTTTATCAGGAAGGGGGTAGGCCAGCACCGCGCACTAAACGGGCTACAGCAGTGCGCAGAGGCCGCAAAGCGCGCTTTTGAGGGTCAAGGCACAGCCGAGGGCCGGGCAGTCAGAAAAAACGGCTCTACGGCCCTTTGGTGAAGTCTGCAGGATTTGACGCGCTGAATCTGTCTTGCGAAATCAAAGAAGCTCAGGTTTTCAACGAAGCAGGCCATTCGACGCGGCGCACCACTCCCCCCCGCCCCTCGCCAGCGAGGGGAGCGAGTCGCCCTCTGTCGTCAGGGGTGCAGGCGGCGGGGCGCTTCGCTTCCTTGACTGCACCCCAGACTAGAGGCTAGGGTCGTTCCAGTGGCATCAAGGGTTCGGCTTCGCCCACGTCCTCACCCGTTCGGTACTCGCTGCGCTCCGTTCCGCGTGCGGCTTCCGGGCGTGCCCTTGACACCCCTTCCACTTGAAAACCGGGGCGGCCAGCGAAGGCCCGGCGAAATAATCCGCTTTTCTTTGTAGTGTGGTAGTAATAGTAGTAGTATAATTACTATTATTCCTACCAACCCCGAAGGAGTCAGCAAAATGGCCTTATCCCAAGACATCAAAGAGCGCATCTTTGCCGCCGCCGACGCCCTGCACACGGCCAGCGAAACCGGCGAGTTTCCGAGCGTGGAGGCCGTGCGCCAGGAGAGCCGCGCCGGCATGAACAACGTGGTGGAGGCCATGAAGGAATGGCGGCAGAACCAGCGCAAGCAGGTTCAGGCCGTGCGCGAGCCGTTGCCCGTTGAATTGCATGGCGTGGTGCAGAGCATGGGCCAAAGCCTTTGGGAGACGGCGCAGCAACTGGCGAACGAATCGCTAGACGCTGCCAAGGTTGCCTTTGAAACCGAAAAAAACGACCTGATCCAGCTATCGGCCGAACAGTCCGAATCCTACGAGAAGCAAGCCGCCGAGCTGGAGGCCGCGCAAGCCCGCATTGCAGAGCTTGAACGCCAAGCCACGGCCGCCACAGTCGCCGCGCAAGCAACCGCGCAGGAGCTGGAAGCGACCCGCAGCGCCCGGCTTGCAGCCGAGCAAGCCGCAGCCCTTGCCAACCAGAAGGCCGAGGAAATCGAACGCCGGGCGGCCGAACTGCGCGCCGAATTGACCCACGCACACACCGAAGCCGAAGCCGCCGCCACGGCCGCCAAGGCGACGGCCGACAGCTTGCGAGCTGATGCCGACCGCCTGCGCACAGAACGCGACAAGGCGCAGCAGCGCCACGAGCTGGCCGAGGCCGAAGGCGTCAAGCTGGCCGCCAGTCTGGCCGCCGCTCAAAGCGAGACGATGAAGGCGCAAGCGGCCCTTGCTGGCCTCACCGCCAAAACGGAAGCCGCCGAGCAGGCGCACCAGGAGCAGCGCAAGCAAGCCGCCGCAGAGGCGCACCGAGCAGCCGAACGCATGACCAAGGCGCAGGCCGAACGCGACGACGCCACCAAGGCCGCCACAGAGGCCAGAGAACGGGCCGCAGGACTGGCCGGGCAGTTGCAGGCCATGCAGGAACAGAACGCCGCTTTGCTGGCCGCGATCAAGCCGCAGGGCGAACCGAAGCCCAAGAAAACCCCGCCTGCCAAAACTTGATGCTGGATGCGGTCGGTGTGTGATAGACGGAAAACGAGGCAAAGGGCCGACGTGTAATCACTCCCGCCGTAGGTTTTCCAGTGGCAACAGATCGAGAGCGCAGGCCGGCACCGTCTATTACACACCGGCTTTTATGGCGACAGCTTCACGACCTGGCCAACGCGCAGCCGTCACCAACGGCCGCCGCGTTTTGGCTGTTTCATTCCCGCGTTTATCGTCATTCGTGGCCCGTGTATTGGCTGGAAGCAGTGTCAAGGGCGACACCGGAAGCCGCACGCGGAACGGAGCGCAGCGAGTACCGAACGGGTGAGGATGTCGGGCGTAGCCTTCACCCTTGATGCTGGTGGAAGCCACAGAGCCTATCGGCAAGGGGGTAGGACAAGGGCAGCGCCCGCAGCGCCTGCCCCTGCAGCCAGTCGGGCAAGAACCGACGCGGGATGCAACCCGAAGGGGGTTGCCCAAGCGAAGCGCGGAGGGGTTCCCGCTGGTGACAGATTGGCGCGATCGAGGCAGATCCGTTGTCGCCAAAAGGAAACCCCGCCGAAGCGGGGTTGAGGGTCAGCGTTCCAGCTCGACAGAGGGCAGAGGGTGCGCCCGTTCGATGTTTTGCATGTTGTAGGCGTATTCGTCTCGGCCTAACGTCGTGGGCCGTGCGCCGTCTCGCTTTGCTGCGCTGGCTACCTTCGTCACATCGAGGGCATGAGCCGCCGCCAAGCCCGGCACATGCGCTTTAGCCATGCGCGGATTTTCGGCGTGTTCCCATTCCTGCAACCAGTGGGCAATCCGCTGGCTGTCAGTCGTGTAGCCGGTTGCATGGGTCATGAGCCGCATTAGGGCTTCGTGTTCCAGTTGGCTGAACATGGCTTATTTCTCCACCTTGCCGCCCGGCTGTTTCCCCCAAGCCGATGCCAAGCGTTCCTTGACACCTTCACGGTAAGCAGGATTGCGCGCCCAAATACTGCGGCCCATTGCCAAGTGTTCTGCGCGTCGGGCGGTTGTCTGATGGCCGGTGCGAGGGTCAAGGCGCGTTGATGTTGGGTTGACCATGTTGTTTAGGCCACCCGCTGCACGACCTGGTGCAGAAGCCATGCCGGCCGCACTGCGTGCCATTCCGCCGAACGTAATTGCCGCAGAGGACATGCCGCCCGCAAGCTGCGCTGCATAGTTGTTGACCGTGTAGAGGATATACAACATCACCGACGAAACGACCAGCAATTGCAAGGACGTGAATAGCGGGTTTTGGTCGCTGTCAATATCGACAGGCCCGACAAATGCCAAGAACGCTTTAATAGCGAAAGAGAGCACCGCAGCCAATAGCGCAATTTGAAACAACGCAGTCATGACAACACTAAACCAGCGGTCAAAAAATTGCTTTGTCGGTGCCCACATCAAGAGCATGACGAACAGCGGGCCGATGCCAAGCATGATCGACAGTACGGCCTTAGCCATCACAATCATGGCTCCCGCAGGAAGGGCAATGATTAGCGTTGCAAGGGCGATGATGCAGGCATTTATGTATTCGCCTACAGCCATGCCCGTTTCGCTCCATCCACGATTACCGGCTTTTTCCCAAAGTTGCGCGGACAAGTCCAAGCCCTTGCCGAATGCGTCGTCAACGACGCCATAAACCGACGTTGGGGACATGCCATTGCTGCCGGAAAAAGAGGCCGCCAAAGCCGATTCCAAACCGCGTATGGCCTCAACAACCCAAGTTAGGTACATATCCGCATTCAGAGCAAAAGCGGAAATCAGCAGGAACTTCCCACATGAAAGCAGGAAGGTCGAAAATGGAGCTTCGACTTTCCCCAAAACCATCATGAAGCCGTTCATCACGTAATGAAACGTCGTCAGCAGAACCGCCAATGTTACGAATGTGGAGACGACCGCGCCCGCCGTTGTATTAACGTAGGTGTTTAGGGCAGTGTCGATAGTCTCGCCAATGAATTGAAACAGCATAGGGCCGGCCATATTCAATCTCCTTTCTTGCCGAAATCAACGGCGCTAGGTGTTACCCACCCGCGCCGGGCGTTGGCTTTTTGGTTGTCCGCCTGCTGAGCGTTTACGCAGTTTGCTGATTCCCTAAGTCGGCCGGGATCAGCTTTGCATTTAGCAAGCATTTCCTTACGTTCGGCGTCGTGTTCCTTGTACCAATCTACGGTTTGAACTGGCGTGTTTTCACCGCAGCCGGCGAGGATGGCGAGAAGCGTTAAGAGGACGATATTTTTCATTTCCGTACCTCCTGCACTTCGGCGTCAATGACATGGCCCCGGCTGCGCGTGGCGTGCGCTTCGTGTGCCTGAACATAGTTCATGGCGTGGGCCAGCTCGACGGCATCAATGATGCGCAGAGCGGCGACTGTGCGCAGGGCGCTTTCCCGAGTGCCTGCCCAATGTCCGGCGAAGCGTTCGCCAGAATTCCGCAGAATGAACACGCAGGCCCCAAGGCAACCACCGGATAAAACCACAGCCAGCAGGGGCGAAATCGGCGCAGGCTGGCGAGGCAGGGGAACCCCCAACCAGTCAACGGCAGCTATCAGAAAAGGCATGATGGAAAACACGGCCGCGAGGATGTCGCCATGAATCATGGAAGGTGCACGCTTGCCCACTTCGCGGGTAAAACCCATGCGGTCAATGCAGGCCCAAAAACGCCACATCGCCAGCAGTAAGAAGAAGCACAGCACGACAATTGGAAGATGCAGATACGAGACCATTTTTTACACCCCCCTTAGTTGCCAAACGTCACGGTTTTGGGCTGTGCCCAACCGCGCCGGGCGTTGGCTTTTGCATTGATTTCCGCCTGCCGTTGTGCTTGCACGCGATCTTCCGCAGCCGCGACCATTGCATACATTTGCAGCTTGGTTTGCTCGTTTTGAATGTTGGCCTGTTCAGCGCCAATCCGAGCTTGCAGCTCTGCAATGGCCTTCGGGTCTTGAGTCTGGTTAATTTTCTGCATGAGCTGGTCAATTTGATTGATGCGGCTCTTTGCAGCGTTGTATGCATCAAGGGCAAAGCCCTTGTCTTGCGCACCCTTCACCGCTTGGGCTTCGCAAGAAGTGCGCTGCTGTGCAATCGTGAAATGCCCGCAGGCGTCGTAGATTTTGTTCGCGTCATAGACGCTTTTCCCGGTGCCTGAGAGGCCCGAGTAACCGCCATTCTTTACGCTGTCATAGACGCTTTGCCAGTCGCCGGGCAGATAGTCGCGCATGGCCGGGTCATTCATGATCGTACCGAGGCCACGCGAGCCGGTCAGCGATTCATATTGCTGCTTGGCTTGGTCAATCTGGCTCATCATCTGGTCGTATTGCAGCTTCCACTTTGCAATGGTTTCGACCTGGGCCGCGATTTGCTGGCCGATGGATGCGCCGTCAGTGACGGGAATTTGAGCGAAGGAGGCCGACGACATGACCATGCCGCCCGCGAGGATCAAAGAGACTGAGAAATTTTTCATGTTCGCCACTCCAAAAAGTTGATGGCGAACGCTGGGCCGTCTTTCCGGCCTGTCTGTCGGCTCTTGCGAGATCGAAATACTATTCCCGACTGTCAGGGCTTGTTTAAGGCCCGTATCCGGCACGCCGAGGCGTTCTTGGGATGTGGTCTATACGGCGCGTCTTTCCGCTGCTTGTCTGGTGGCTCTTACGAGCTACTTTCCCACCTGTCAGGCCCGTTCTTTTCGGGGCCGCACCCGGTACGCGGAGGCGTTCTTAGGGCATAAAAATCAGCGTTCGTTTTGTTGTTCACGCATACCAAAACCCAATGTTTTGGCATGCCCGATTTTCCCATTTTGGCGCGCTTACGTCGATGGTGACAGGCGCACCGAGGCGGGAAGCCAGCCTGTCACCACTTATTTACTCATTTGAGTATAACACCGAAACCGCGCAATGAGTAGATGAATTTAAGGGGTTTTTACTCATTAACTCAAATATGCCGGCTCGATTTCGGGCATGGCCTGATAGTCAATCTTGACCGTGGCGACCGGCTGGCCGGGTATCTTGAGGAAGCCTTGCAGGTCGGGCAGGTTCAGCACTTCCGACGACATGATGGCGGCTTGCCGCACGCGCTGCATGTTGTAGTTTGTATTGAACGATTCCGAGCTTTGGCCGGGATTCGTCAGGCCGCCCGAGCTGGTGCCCTGCCCCGTCGTCATTTGCAGCCGGTCAATGTCCTGTTCGCCAAGTTCCTTGCTGAAATATTCGGCTGTCTCATTGTCACCAGCCCGCAAAATCAGCTTGGTGGACAGGTTTGCCAGCAGCGTTTGCGCTTCGTCCTTGCCGTAGGTTTCGCGCAGTTGCGACACCGTTTGCAGGCCAAGCACGCAGCGCCCGCCGTACTTGCGCAGCTTCGTTAGACCACTGCGAAGGCTGGACACCTTGCCGAGTGAATCGACCTCATCGAACACGAACCACAAGCCGCGATTCTGGTTTTCCGACAGGCTCAAGCCTTCGACAATGCCTAGTTCCAGCAGCGAGGCCACAAGGCCGCGCAGCATCCCCATTTGATCGTCGCGGTAGGTCACGAATAGCCAGCCGGTGCGAGTTTCATCCTGCACCCACTCACGCACGGAGAACGTGCCAGCGTCAGGCAGGTAGCGCCACACGCCGAGATAGGTAGCGATGATGCCCCGCGTGTTGTTCAGCATCTTGTCATTGCCCTTAGCGCACAGGATGGCGGCCGGTGTGCCGGCCAGCAGTTCGCCCAGCTCCTTTATGTCGGCCGAGCTGACATAGTGCAGCAGCCGCTTTACCGACCGTTCCCCGCGTAGGTGCAGGGCTAAGAGCGTTTCCCCGAGCAGCGTTTGCGCGTAATGGTGCCACTCTGCGCCCTCCCCTGAGCCGTCAGGCACAGCAGCCTTTGCAATGCGCTGGCAATCGTATTCAGCCCGAATTTCAGCGAAGGGCGACCAATCCACGGAACGCCGGTCAAACGGGTTAAACAGCACATCACCAGGACGACCGAAGCGAGAGAAGAACCCCCCGGCCGGGTCAGCGATCAAGGCCCGTTCATTGCGTGCCCGTACAGCCCGCAGAACCCGGTTAATCGCTTGCGTCTTGCCCGCGCCAGTGGTGCCGCTGAAAAGCATGTGCTGCGCTTCCAGCATGCGCGGAATGACCACCCCGCCAATCTCAATATCCACGTCTGCCGGCTTCGCCTTGTCGCCGTACATGCGGGCTTGCAGATCAGCGCCGCCGACAACCTCAGTGCCACGGATAACGGTTTCTTGACCGTGGGGCGCGTAGTTGGCGCGGGCCATCATGTGCCCCCAAATCCGCGACTGGCAGAACGCCGACACCACGGCCACGCCGATAGCCAGCAGGGCCGACGATTCACCGCTGGTGACCATGCGCGGAACGGCCGAGCCGAGGCCGTACATGACAGTGACAGCCCACAGGCCGAGCCACAGCCACGTTACCCACGTCGCAGGTTCTTTGCCTTTGATCGTGTTGACCAGGTTGCGGCCGAGCATGAAGGATGCGCCGGCCAGCAGCAGCAGGGTTAGAGCAAGTGCGGGTTTCATTGGCGTTCCCTTGCGGCCTGAATCCGCTCTTTTGTCTTGGCGTCAAAACTGTCCCACACCGTGCCTACGGCACGCCCGAAGGCCGCTTGTTTGGCTTGTTCCTTGTCATACAGCAGGTGCGAGCCGTAGAAGCCAAGCGCCCCGGCTAGAAGGCTTCCAGCGAATGCAACGGCAATCCATTGCCAGCGTTGCACCTTTTCCCCTTTGGCCGCATCCTGATGAATGCGGGCCGAGGTTGCCAGCTCGCGGGCAGCACTGGCGAGAGCTTCGCCGGCTTCATCGCGTAGAGCCGCCTTGAGCGCGTCCCGCAAGGCGACTTTTTCGGCCGCCGCGAAGTTTCCGAATGCGACTTTCTCCGCTGTGCCGAGCTGGCCGATAGTGGTCTGCGCCTCTTTTGAGGCTTTAACCAGTGCGCCGAGCGAGGGAGATAATGCCCTTTCGATGGCTTCGGGCATGGCGTCGATTTTCTTTTCCAGCGCCGTTATCTTGTCATCGCAGCGGCCAATGTCGCCCAACATTTCAAGCGTGAGGGCGTCCCTTGTTGTGCGGGGAGATTTTGCCGCGTCCATAGAGTGCCCCTTATTTGAACAAAGTAGAGAATACAGAATCGAGGTTTCGATTCACGCTGCGCGCCAATGCCTTGAGGCCGTGCATATCACCCCAAGCGTTCTTTTCTTTCGCGCTGGCTTCGGGGTTACTTTTAAGCAACGCCTTGTAATCCGTTTCATCTTTCAGCAGCGCTTCGACGGTCAGTTTTTTAACGCCGAGCGCATCGAATAATTCGCTTTCAAAAATAGCCGCGTCAGTGTTCGCCGTGGCGTTCTTTTCTTTTTTCACATAAGCGACCACATGGGAGAATTCATCTTCCACTTCAGAATCAACACGATTGAAAACGAGTTTTATTTTTTCGGCAGGAATGCCAAATTCAGAGAGCGTTCTAATCATTTGCATTGTTTCTTTTTGCTCTTTCGTGCCACTGGTCAGCGGAATAATGAAGTAATCAAATTCAAGGTGCGATTCATCGAACTTGACCATGCCATCTAGGAAGTCTTCGATATTGGATGCGCCCACATCAATGATTGCGTCATCGAGCGAAAAGAGCTTGCGGAACAGTTCCCGGAATTTGTCGCCCTTGATTTGTTCCACATCGACACCCAACCCGGCCGCCGTTTCGTTGATCGACTCAACGGCAAAGATAGGGGCGTTACCCATGCGCGGCGAAAGAAGATGCGCGGCAATGGTGGTTTTGCCAACGGTGCCGGTGTAGTTAACGATTGCGATTTTCATAATTTATTCCTTGTCGGATAGGTCATCTAGATCAATTTCCCGGCGTCTGGACTTGCGAATATCGGCCGGGTTCGTGATGCGTGCTTGAGGGTCTTTTGCGGGTTCCTCTTGCGGTGCTTGGGCTGGCTTGCTTGCCGGTTCCGCTTGGTCATGACCAAATTTCGCGGCCGGCTTTGCTGGCTGGATTCGTTTTTTCCTGATGCGGTACAGGGCGCTTTCAAAGCTCTTTGGCGTCATCGTGAAGCCCTGATCGTTCAGAGCTTGAAGGACTGCCGCACGGCTGACACCAGCAGCTAAAGCCGCTTCTACTTCATCCACTATGTCCCGAAGCCGGGCAGTTTCAGAGCGGCTTTTGTCGCCGGTAGCCAGTGCGCGCAGCACATCGGCCACGCTGTCTTTTGTCATGTTTTCACCTTTTCGCGTTATCGGCATTGCCGGGTGCCGCGATATTGCCGGTTATTTGCAGTGCGGTCAATGTTTGCCGCCGTGTATGTGCAATTATTATGCAGTGTGTTTGCAGTGTCAAGCGATTTTATGCGGTGTATGTGCAGTGCGTTTGCAGTCTTGTGCGAGTGTTCGAGGTGCGCTATAGTATATGAGTGCTACAGATAGGCACGTCGGATATGTTTACAAAAGCGCTCCGCGTTTTGAAACATATCCCGTGCCCAAAGGGGTGCCCCCCTTTGGAAACCTGCCACCGGCCCCCTACGGGAGCCGGGCCGCATGGCGACAGATCCACGCCCACCAGGTCGCGGATTCGTCACCAGCAGCACAAGCCGCCCGGCCGCTTCGCAGCCGGTCATTAACCGCCCTGCCCCGTGTCATCGAGGCGGGCACGAGACAGGAGCCGCGACCATGCCGCGCAAGCCCAAAGAGCCAACCCGCACGGTAAGTTTCCGGCTTACCCTGCCCGACCATGCCGCCTATCTGGCCAAGGCCAGCGCGGCCGGTGTGAAGCCGTCCGAGTTCTTCCGTGATGCGGTGTTGACCAATCGAACGCAGGTAGTCGCACGGGCGCAGCCGAGCAGCGACAAGCGCCGGCTGATTTACCTGTTCAACAAGGCCAGCAACAACCTGAACCAGCTTGCCCACACGGCCAACGCCGCCGAGCTGGCCGGCACTGTCACCCCGGCAACTTACGCCGGGATATTGGCCGAGCTGCAAACGCTGGCCGACGTAATGAAAAAGGCAATCCGCGATGCTGATTAGAGTGCGTGGCGGCGATGCCGGAATAAAAGAGTACCTGGAGAAAGGGCAGAAAGACGGCCGGGACTACAGCCGGGACGAGCTGGACGAGCGCGTTATCTTGTCGGGCGATCTGGAATTAACCGACGCCGTTATCAGCAATATGGACAAAACCGGCGAGCGTTATTTGCATATCACGCTGGCTTTCAAAGAGGACGAAATCAGCCGGGACAAGTTACAGGAAATCACCGACGAATTTAAGAAATTCGCCATGACTGCCTATGAAGGTGATGAATATAACTTCTATGCCGAAGCGCACTTGCCGAAGTTAAAGACCTACACCAATCAGAAAACCGGCGAGCTGATCGAGCGTAAGCCGCATATTCATATTGTCATCCCTGAATACAACCTTTTGAGCGAGAAGAACCTAAACCCGTTTGGAAAGGTTGACCAGCAAACCAAGTTTCTCGAAGCGTTCCAAGAACATATCAATGCGAAGTTTGGGCTTGCCAGTCCGAAAGATAACCGGCGCATTGAGTTCACCGATGAGAGCGCGATTATTTCCCGCTACAAGGGCGACTATTTCAAGGGCGCAAATCACGACCTGAAAGAGCGCATCTTGTCCGACGTGTTGGACAAGGGCGTTACCGACTTCGACCAGTTCCGGGCCATCGTTGCCGAGCATGGCGACACCAAGACCCGCAACGCGGGCAAGGCCGGCGAATATCTCAACGTGAAGCCAGAGGGCGCGGCCAAGGGCGTTAACCTGAAAGAGTACGTTTTCAGCCGTGAATTCATCGAAATGCCCACCGCTGAAAAGCGGCAGAAGCTGGCCGGCGAAATCCGCGCAGGGTACGAGGACGCCAAAGCGCCCCGCCCTACCCCGGCTGACATTGCCGAGCGCTTGAAGGAGTGGCGCGAGGTCCGGGCGGCCGAACTGAAATACATGAACAGCGGCAACCGCAAAGCCTATGCCGCCTATCGTGAGGCCGACCCCGAGCAGCGCCGGGCGATTCTGGCCGAACGTGCCGCCGCGTTCTACGGCAAGCACCGTCCGGCCGTGGAACTCCCGCATGACCCGGAGCAAGAGCGCCCGGCCCCGGCCAGAGCACCCGAACAGGCCCGCGCCAGTGAGCCGACCCCGGCCCCTTCGCGTGAGCGTGACGGCCGCCAGACCGATAGCGTAGTGGGCCAGTACGAGGCCGAGCGCCGCGAGCGTGCCGCCCGTGGCACCGACAGCAGCCGGGCCGAGTTCAACACCATCAAACGCGAGTTGGACGCCGCCCGCTTGCTGGCGAGCGTCAGCCGCACGCATGGCGTGATGCCCGACAAATACGAAGTGACCAAGGGCAAAGACGGCGGCGACCGCATCCGGTGCGGCCGGCGAAATCTGAACGTGTCCGACTTCCTCACGCAAGAGCTGCATTTGCCTTGGCGCGATGCCGCGCCGATCTTGCAGCAGACCTACGCCGAGCAAATCGGCCATGCCGCACCACAGCAGGCCCGCCCTGCCCCGCGCCGTGACCTTTGGGCCGAGTACCGCCGCGAATGGCAACCACAGCAGCGCGAGCGCCGGGAACAGGATTGGCAGGAGCAGAAGAAGCGCGAGCAGGAGCGCCGTGCCGAGCTGCGCCGCGAATACCTGGCCGAGCGCCGGGCCGTCCAGAATGACCGGGCTTTGAAACCGGCAGCGCGCAAGGCGGCTTTGTCGGTTTCCAGCATGGGCAAGGTGGTGAAAGACATAGAGCTACGCAAGGCCATTGCCGGCGAGCGCGACGCCTTGAAGGCCCGCTATCGGATGAAGCCGGCCGACCAGTACCGCGCCTATCTGGCCGAGCGTGCAGGCAACGGCGATGCCGATGCACTGGCCGAGCTGCGCCGGCAGCGCAGCCCGCAGCGTGCCCCTACTGGCGAGCGCATCGAGCACCAGACCGGCCAGCAGCCCGAGGCCGCGCCGATCATGAAGCCCGCAGCGTACAAGGTCGATCAACAGGGCAACGTGACCTATTACGACCAGCAGAAGCGGGCCATGTTCACCGACCGGGGCGAAGCCGTGGAATTCGGCCAGCAGGAGCGCGACACCATCGAGCAGGGCTTGCGCCTCGCCCTTGCCAAGTTCGGCCCGCATATCCGCTTGCGTGGCGGTTCCGAGGAATACAACAACATGATGGCCGACGTGGCGGCCGATACCGGCCTATACGTTGAGTTCAGCGACAAGGCTTTGCAAGACCGCTACAGCCAGCGCCGGGAAGCCACCCAAGCCGGCCGCGATTACTTCACCAAGAGCAAGGCGGCACAGGGCGGCCAGCAGCCCGAGCGCGACCAGCCAGAGCAGACCGCGCAGCACGAACGCGAGCGGCAGGCGCAGAAGCCAGACCACGGCCGAGGGCGCTAACCGCCCTGCCCTGCCTTGCTGAAAATGAGCAAATGAGTAAAAGAGTTCTTACTTAACGTGCGAATCCTTGTTATACTCAAATGAGTAAATGCACGTTAATTTCATTCACTCAGGAGGCCCCATGCAGGTTATCGCCGTGTTGAACCAGAAAGGCGGGTCAGGAAAAACGACCATCGCCACCCACCTAGCCCGTGCCTTGCAACTGGACGGGGCCAGCGTGTTGCTTGTCGATTCAGACCCGCAGGGCAGCGCCCGAGATTGGGCCGCCGTGCAGGACGACAACCCGGTTACGGTTGTCGGCATCGACCGCCCCACCATTGACCGCGACCTAAAGGCCATCGGCCATAAAGATTTTGTGGTGATCGACGGCGCACCGCAGGCGGCAGACCTTGCCGTTTCCGCGATCAAGGCCGCCTCGTTCATCCTGATACCCGTGCAGCCCAGCCCTTACGACATTTGGGCGACGGCCGATCTTGTCGAGCTGGTGAAACAGCGCATCGAAGTCACGGACGGGAAGCTACAGGCGGCGTTCGTTGTGTCGCGTGCGATCAAGGGCACCCGCATAGGCGCGGAAATCACCGAGGCTTTGGCCGGCTATGGCCTGCCCGTTCTGGAATCCCGCATCACGCAGCGCGTGAGCTATCCCGGCACGGCCGCCGCAGGGACAACCATTCTTGACGCCGAGCCAGACGGCGACGGTTCCGCCGAAATCCGCGCCTTGATGAATGAAATTAAGCAAAAACTCGTTTGAGTAAATGAGGAAATAATCAGATGACCGCCACCACCAAGGGCGCATTGAGCGCCGGCCGCCCGAGTGCCAAGAGCAACAAGGCCACCACCCTTGCCAGCCTTGCCGACAAGGCCGCTACCGTCCGCGTGAACTTCGACCTAGACCGTGACCAGCACATCAAATTGAAGCTGTATGCCACGAAGCAGGGCAAGAGCATCAAAGAGGTGTTGAGCGACTACGTTGCACAGCTTCCCGAGTAAAGGAGTGGTTACTTAAATGAGTGAATACACAAATGAGCGGGCGATTGATTCAGCTACAGACCTGAATTTGATCCGCGAGCAGTGCGGCACGCTTGAGCTTGCCTTGCAGACCGAAACCGACCCGGCCCGCCTGTCCGACCTGCGCCGCGAGCTGGCCGAGTGCCGGCAGCGTGCCTTTGAAGTCGAGCAGCGCGACCAGCCAGCGGCCGAGCGTGAAGCGGGCGGCCCGGCCGGCGACCCGTTGCCACCGGCCGCAGTGCGCGGCGACAGCGAGAAGGCCGCCCCGTTCGTCACCATCGAGGCAGCAGACCCGCGCCCGGACTATGCCGGTTTGTATGCCGCCGAGCGCATCGAGAACGCCGAGCTACGGCAGGAGCTGGCCGCAGAAGGGCAGGGCGCACCATCGAGCGGCGGCGGCATGGAGCGCGAGCGCATCGACCCGGAAATTTCCCGCCTTGCCGAGCTAGCCGAGGCCCACCGAACGGGCGTGCAAATGTTTGGCGGCATCTACGGCGGCGGCCCGGCCGTGCCGCAGGCCGGCGACCACAGCCCGGCACTGGTGGAGCTGGCCGAGCAGCACGAAGCCCGCTTGCTGGCCCGTGACGAGGCGTTTTCCGGTGAAGTCGTCGCGCAGATCGAGCGCGAGAACGAAAGCCCGGCCTACGTCATCGAGGCCGACGGCGACCGCGTGATGGTTCCAGAGGTCGAGGGCGCAGATATGGACGTTGGCGACGACGTGGAAATCACCCGTGACCAGCAGGGCAACTACGAGGCAGACGCCGGCCACGATTACGGCCGTTGAGCAAATGAGGAATTAAGCAAATGAGCAAAAAATCATCTACTCATGGTAAGACCACGGATGAACGCCCCGACCCGTATCGCTCACGGCCAGCCGACGACGGTGGCATGTATCTGCTGCTGCCTCGTGACGAGCACCTGATTCCCCCCCTCCCTGACAAGCCCGAGCGCGTTGTTATCCCGTGGCCGGAAGAGTGGGAGAAATCGGAGCCGCCTGCACCCTGAACCGGCCGCGCTGAAGCTGTCTTGCTGCTACGCTGAAACTGTCTTGCGTGGTGACAGGTTCACGACCTGGCCAGCTCCTATTTGTCACCAGTTGCCCGCCGCCGCTTTGCCTTTGTGGGTGCGACTGGTGGATGGTACAGACGGTCGATATAGTCGCGCATTTCGGCTTCGCTGATTGCGCGGAACTGTCCCCGCAGCAAATCCGAGAGCTTCGACAGCGGTATATCTAATTGTTTGGCCGCGTCCTCCGTGCTCGTGTAGCCCGCAAAAATCCCCTCTTGTATTTGATCTGCAAGGGCCGCTTTCGCGGCCATCTCTTCGGCATCATCCATACCGAGGGCGGCATAAACGCTGCCTTTGGGGTCGTCTCAGAAAACGGAAAATAAAGCACGCTAAGCCGGTGGCAGCGGTCGCAACGGCCTGAACTTGCCCGCGCCGACCTTGGCGCTGCTGCGCCAGAGGTAATCGCCGGTCAGATTGATGTGCTCCCCGGACATAGCCGATGCGTTGACCTTGCAAGATGCCTCCAAAAGTAAAGTGTCAGGATGAAATCCATTACCTTTGGCGGATTGTGTCAACAAATATAAACTATGACTCTATTCTGACGGTGTTTGCACATAGCACCTGACATCAGGATAGGGTATAGCTCAAACTGACGCTAATACACAAAGCTCAGTGACCCTCAATAAGTTCACCAAACAGTTCCCTGACTTTTGTCTTCGCATCTGCTAGCGCAATCCGGCCTTGCTCGGTAATCTCGTAGACGCGCCGCTCCCGCCGCCCAGTACGCTCGTGACGCGAAGTCAGATAGCCCTTTTTTTCCAGCCCATGCAGCATCGGATACAGCGTTCCGGCACTCATCTCGTATCCGTGATGCCGTAGCTCTTCAATGATGCCGAGTCCGAAGACCGGTTCCTCGGCTGCATGGTGCAGGATGTGCAGACGGATCAGGCCGCCGTAGAGGTCTTTATCGGTCATAGTCACGGTCTCACAGAACGGCACTCAGCAACCAGCCCGCCGCTCCGCTACCGATGACGACCAGCCATGGCGGGAGCTTCCAGAACATCAGCGCGACAAGCGCCACCACAGCCAGCCCGAAGTCTTGCGGCTTGAAAATGGCACTCGTCCATACCGGCTGATAAAGCGCAGCCAGCAAGATACCCACCACGGCCGCATTGACTCCGGCTAGCGCCGCTTGCGTGCGCATGCTGTGGCGCAGCCGCTCCCAAAACGGCAAGGCACCGACGACCAGCAGAAACGACGGCGCAAAGATCGCCAGCAGGCAGATCAGTCCGCCGATCCAGCCCGAAGGCGTTGTGCTCATGGACGCCCCGAGGAACGCAGCAAAAGTGAACAAGGGGCCGGGCACCGCCTGCGTTGCGCCGTATCCGGCAAGGAAAGCTTCATTGCTGACCCAGCCGGAGGGCACGACCTCTGCTTGCAGCAACGGCAGCACGACGTGGCCACCGCCAAAAACCAGTGACCCGGCGCGAAAGAAGGCATCCACCATCGCCAGGGTTTGACCCGGCATCAGTTGCGCCAAAACCGGCAGACCGACCAGCAGGGCAAAAAACAGTGTCAGCCAGATCACGCCGGCACGGTGGCTGACCGTGATCGGCAGCGGATCGTGTGCGCCGTCCCGGGCAGGCTTGAACAGCAGCAGTCCGGCGATGCCAGCGGCAGCAATCATGCCGACCTGCCCCCATGCGGACGGCACCAGCAGCACGACGCAGGTCGCGATTGCCATGATGGTGACACGCGGCACGTCAGTGCAGAGGTTGCGCGCCATGCCCCATACTGCTTGGGCGACGACCGCGACAGCCACCACTTTCAGACCGTGCAGCGCTCCTGGCGATATGGCATCGCCGTAGTTGGAAATGCCCAGCGCGAACAGGATTAAGGCAACGGCTGAAGGTAGTGTGAAGCCTGCCCAGGCGGCCAGCGCTCCAGCGTAGCCCGACCGGGACAAGCCCAAGGCCATGCCGACCTGGCTGCTTGCAGGCCCCGGCAGGAATTGGCACAGCGCCACCAAATCCGCATAGCTGCGCTCGGACAACCAGCGCCGCCGTGTGACGAACTCATCGCGAAAGTAGCCCAAGTGCGCGATGGGGCCGCCGAAAGAGGTCAGCCCAAGGCGCAGAAAGATAAGAAAAACAGACCACGGGTTGCGGTCGCCAGTGTGCGTGTTGGTCATAGGTTCCTTTGATTTCAATTGGGATCGGTTCATAATAATCGAATACCGATACTGAAATTCGATTATTTGATGGAGGCACACAAATGGAACTTGTCTTGATTGGCATCGCGGCGCTATTGGTTTCTGGCCTGACACTTTTTTCAGGCTTTGGCCTTGGGACAGTTCTGATGCCGGTTTTCGCGTTGTTCTTCCCCTTGCCGCTGGCTATCGCAGCCACTGCTGTCGTGCATTTCGCCAACAATATTTTCAAGTTCGGCTTGATGGCCAAGCTGGCTGACTGGCGGGTCGTGGCACGCTTCAGCGTGCCTG
>Ga0209343_10003342_pt1 | contig 20257 bp, 15 predicted proteins | sample RifCSPlowO2_02_FD_184026 | JGI IMG/M metagenome (GOLD analysis project Ga0209343, IMG submission 184026) | Groundwater microbial communities from Rifle, Colorado - Rifle CSP2_plank lowO2_0.2 (SPAdes) (version 2) | ecosystem: Environmental > Aquatic > Deep subsurface > Groundwater | place... | reverse complement strand
GAACGGCTTGGCCGCGGCGCCGCCGGGGATGCTCTGCAGCATCGGCGTTTCCACTTCGAGGAAGTCGCGCTGCATCAGGAAGCTGCGGATATGCGCGATGACTTGCGAACGCACGCGGAAGGTCTCGCGCACCTCCTCGTTGACCATCAGGTCGACGTAGCGCTGGCGGTAGCGCTGTTCGGTGTCGGTGAGGCCGTGGTGCTTGTCCGGCAGCGGCCGCAGGGATTTGGTCAGCAGGCGCACCTGGGTCATCTCGACGTACAGGTCGCCCTTGCCGGAACGGGCCAGGGTGCCCTCGGCGGCGATGATGTCGCCCAGGTCCCAGTGCTTGACCTCGGCCAGCTTCTCTTCCGGCAGGGTCTTGCGGTTGACGTACACCTGGATGCGCCCGCTCATGTCCTGGATGACCATAAAGGCGCCACGGTTGAGCATGATGCGACCGGCGACCTTGACCGGGATGGCAGCCGCTTCCAGCTCTTCCTTGGTCTTATCGACATACTGTTTCTGCAGATCCGCGCAGTAGCTGTCGCGACGGAAATCGTTGGGGAAGGCGTTGCCCAGCTCACGCGCGGCGGCAAGTTTTTCCTTGCGCTGGGCGATCAGCTTGTTTTCTTCCTGTTGCAGTTCGTGGTGGTCGAGTTGTTGGTCGCTCATGGTCGTTTATCTGCCTGGCGTGTAGTGCAAAGTGAGTGGTAGGAGCCAGCTTGCTGGCGAGCCGCCTGAACAAGCATCGCCAGCAAGCTGGCGCCTACAGGATTGGGTTATAGGCTTACAGCCCCTGCTTGAGGCTGGCCACCAGGTATTCGTCGATATCGCCGTCGAGCACCTTGTCGCAGTCGCTGCGCTCGATATTGGTACGCAGATCCTTGATCCGCGAGGCATCGAGTACATAGGAGCGAATCTGGTGACCCCAGCCGATATCCGACTTGGTGTCTTCCAGGGCCTGCGAGGCGGCGTTGCGTTTCTGCACTTCCTGCTCGTACAGGCGCGCCCGCAACATTTTCATCGCGGTGTCCTTGTTGGCGTGCTGGGAACGTTCGTTCTGGCAGCTGACCACGGTATTGGTCGGCACGTGGGTGATACGCACCGCCGAGTCGGTGGTGTTGACGTGCTGACCACCGGCCCCGGAGGAGCGGTAGGTGTCGATGCGCAGGTCGGCCGGGTTGATCTCGATCTCGATGTTGTCATCGATTTCCGGCGAGACGAACACCGCGGTGAACGAGGTGTGGCGGCGGTTGCCGGAGTCGAACGGGCTCTTGCGCACCAGGCGGTGCACGCCGATCTCGGTGCGCAGCCAGCCGAAGGCGTATTCGCCCTTGATATGCAGGGTGGCGCCCTTGATCCCGGCCACTTCGCCGGCGGACAGTTCCATGATGGTGGCGTCGAAACCGCGCTTGTCGGCCCAGCGCAGGTACATGCGCAGCAGCATGTTGGCCCAGTCCTGGGCTTCGGTGCCGCCGGAGCCGGCCTGGATGTCCAGGTAGGCGTGGTTCGGGTCCATCTCGCCGCTGAACATGCGGCGAAATTCCAGCTTCTCGAGAATGCCGCGCAGACGCTCGACTTCGGCGGCGACATCGTCCACCGCGCCCTGGTCTTCTTCTTCGGCGGCCATCTGCAGCAGATCGCGGGAATCGGCCAGGCTGCCGTGCAGGTCGTCCAGGGTCTCGACTATCAGCGCCAGGCTGGCCCGTTCGCGCCCCAGGTTCTGGGCGTATTCGGGGTTGTTCCAGACGTTGGGGTCTTCCAGCTCGCGGTTTACTTCGACCAGCCGATCATGCTTGTGATCGTAGTCAAAGATACCCCCGAATAGTCAGGGTGCGCTCGGAGAGGTCCTTGATGCTGTTCAGGATCGGGTTGATTTCCATGGCTGGCGGCACTCGCAGGTCAAACTTTCGGAAAAGCCGGCGAGTATACCCCAGTCCAACAGCCCCTGGCAGCCCGCAATGGCCGCCGAGTCACGCCGCTGCGGACCAACGGCGCACTATGCTCAGGCCCAGCCATACCCGGCCTGCCCGCTCTCGGCCGCCCTGTCTACGCAGGGGCAAGCGCTATTGCGCCCGTCACTCGTCAATCCGGGTCCTCGGCTAGTAGACTCGAGTCCGCCAGGCCCGAGCGCCAGCGGCAACGCAGCGCTAGCGCCCTTCCTATACTGGGAAGAGCCACCACGCCCCTTGAGGTTACCGGATAATGCCGTTTTTCCGTCGCAGGCTGGACCAGGGCCTCGATCTCTTTCAGCGTCATGCCGTGCTCGGCATGACCCTGGTCCTGCTTATCAGCCTGAGCGGCCTGACCTGGAGCCTGCAGCAGATATTCACTCAGCAGCTGCAAAACGCGGCGCTGAAGAATGCCCAGCTGTATACGGCCACCCTCAGCGAGTTCCGCAGCCTCTATACCTCCGAGGTGGTCGCTCGGGCCCGGCAGTACGGCATGACCATCACCCACGACTACCAGACCACGGCCCAGGCCATTCCCTTGCCCGCGACCCTGAGCATGCTGCTCGGCAATCGCCTGGCCCAGCAGGGTTCCGGCGCCAGCACCCGGCTGTACAGCCCCTATCCTTTTCCCTGGCGCCGCCAGGAAGGCGGCCTGCGCGACAGCTTCGGCGAGCAGGCCTGGCAAGCCCTGCAGGCCGACCCCGCGCGGCCCTTCTACCGCTTCGAACGCCTGGACAATCAACTAGTGCTGCGCTACGCCACGGCCGACCTGATGCGTGAGGCCTGTGTCGACTGCCACAACAGCCATCCCGACTCCCCCCGGCGCGACTGGCAGGTCGGCGAGTTGCGCGGCATCCTCGAGGTCAAGCAACCGCTCGACAGCGCTGGGCTCAGCGCCCGCCCCCTGCTGATCGAAACCGCCGTCGTCACCCTGAGCATCCTGGCGCTGTTCTCCACCCTGCTCGCCTTGGTGGTCGGCCGCCTGCACCGCGCCAGGGAGGAAGCCCAGTGCCTCAACCAGGAGATGGCTCTGATCAACCGGGCCCTGGAACGGGAAGTCGTCGAGCGCCACCAGGCGGAGCAGACCCTGCGCTCGGTCAACGAGACCCTGCTGCAACTGACCAACCGCGATCCGCTGACCCAGATCGCCAACCGCCGCTGTTTCGAGGACAGCCTGGCGCTGGAGTGGAAACGCGCCCAGCGCCTAGGCGGCCCGATCGGCCTGATCATGGTGGATATCGACCACTTCAAGGCCTACAACGACCACTACGGCCACCAGGCCGGCGACCGCTGCCTGCAGCGCGTCGCCGCACTGCTGCAGAGCATGGCGCAGCGTTCTACCGATCTGGTGGCGCGCTATGGGGGCGAGGAGTTCGTCATAGTGCTGCCGAACACCCCGACCGAGGCCGCCCTGGCCCTGGCCGAGAGCATGCGCAAGGGCGTGGAGGCGCTGCACCTGGGGCATACCGCCTCACCGACCAGCGCCTGGGTGACCCTGAGCCTGGGCACCGCCAGCCTGACGCCGGACGCCGACAACAGCCCCGAGCAACTGATCCAAAGCGCCGACCAGGCGCTCTACCGAGCCAAGGCCGCCGGGCGCAATCGCTGCGAAGCCGGTAGCGCCGAATAAAGGGGCACCCGCCACCGCCAACGCTGCCAGCCCAGAATTACAGAGGGTCAGGCAGCCTACTGGCGTTAAGGCGATAACGGCTCGGCCATGCTCACCGCCCGCCAAGGGCCAGGCGAACGGCCACTGAGCGCCGACCAGTACCAGGCCGAATTGTCGCTGAAACTCTGCCCGGCGGCGTCCTCGATGTACTCGCACACCCGCAAATTCGCGCCGTGCCCGCTGGCCACGAAGCAGCGCTGCAGCCCGGCGCCATCCACGCGCCGCTGCAAAGCCATAGCCTGAATGCGATAACCCAGGCCGCGGTAACAATCCGCTGCCGGGTGCAGCTTACGCGTAGGGCGGGTGACATGCCGCAGGGTGACGACCCGTACCCCCGCACTGAAACGAGCGATGGCGCCGGGAAACTGCGCGGCAAAACGCTGCTCCACCGCCGACAGCGCCAGTGGCCGCAACGGCTGACCGGCAAACTGCCGCGGCCATTCGACGAAGTTGCCATACCGAGGTGCCACGGGCGCCGCTTTATCCAGCAGCGGCCACAGCGCCAGCAGGGCGAATAACAGCACCAGCAGGCCTTGCACAATCGGCTTGAGCGGCTGCCGACTGCTCGGCATATCCGCAAAGCGCACAATAACCCCGGCACCCGCCGCCCCCGCCACCATATAGCGCAGCACCAGGGCGCAAACGCCAACGAACACCAGCAACCCGGTGCCTTCATGCATCCAGCCCGGCCAGTCCAGCCGTCCGGTTTCCTGCAACACCAGCAGGCTGTTGCGCAGGATATTGCCGGCCAGCACCAGTACACCGAGCAGCGGCAGGCGGCGCAGCAGCTGGCGATCAGTCAACCGCAGCCATGCCGCCGTGGCGAAGGCGGTGAAATAGGCGACCCAGGCCATCTGAATACCAGAGCAAGGCGCATCGACCATCACCAATTGCCCGGCCACCTCCAGCACGCTGCCCTGACGCAGCACCTCCAGCCCACCCATGCGCAGCAGCCAGGCGCTTACCTCAGCCGTCAGCACGCGCAGCGGATAGCCGATAAAGAACTGCAAGGACGACATAATCGGCAAGGCCAGCAAGCCCAAGCCGAGCCACGCCAGCAGCGCCTGCCCCGGCGCGCGCAAGGCCAGCACCACGCTGAATAGCGCCAGCACCGCCAGCCCAGCCCGCAACAAGGCTGGCAGCCAGGCTTGCGCCAGCCCGGCAGCCGCGCACAACGACAGCGCCAGCAGCAGCCAGGGCAGGCGCGGCATGGCCGACAAGCGCCCGCGCTCACGCCAGAACACCAATAGCAGCGCAGCCAGAGCGACTACGCCGAACGGGTCATCCGAGCCGTCGCTCATCCGCCGCCCACTCCACAGCCACACAGGCCACAACGCCAGCGTCGGCAGCAGCAACCAAATCCAGCCCGGCAGCCTCACAGAACAGCGCGGCAAGCCCAGCCGCAGCGCGGACAGCATTTAACCCAGCTCCTGACGGGCATGCCGGCGCGCTAGCAAGCCCATGCCCAGAGCAGCCACCAGCAGCATCAGCCAGGCGCTCGGCTCCGGCGTGCTCGGCACCACAGCCCCTATGGCTTGATTGCTCACCCCTTGCGGCAACGGCAGCGGCTGTTTGACGCTGGCGGTATTGGCCGGGTCCAGATTGCGCACCCGTTCATCCACGGCAATAAAGGAGGTGTAAGGCGTCAGCAGGCTGTACTTCAACCCCAGGTCGAGAATCGCCTGGCTATGGGCGTAGTCGCCTTCGAGGGTTTCCTGATCGGTGAGGCTGGCGACCTTGTGCCGTGCCCACAGATAGGCCAACGCACGATTGTCCTCACGCGCCTGCTCGGGCTCGATCCTCACCTCGGCGCGATAAGGCCCGGCGGCGCCGCGCCCCTCGACCCGCAGGCTACCCCGCGCCTCGCCGCGCCATTTGCCGAACACCACCAGCGGGCGTTGGGCGAACAGATCCGGCAGGGCCACCGGCTCCACGTCGTAGACCTCCAGCCCCGCGAAACGCACCTGCGGGTTGGCCAGTACCGGCGCATCGATCATCTGGCGGAAGCGTTCGGCCTGCTCATCCGCCGACGCCTCGTCCAGCACCACGAACGGCTCACCCTGCCCGGCCCGCGCCAGGCCTTCGATCAACTGGCGGTTGACCGAACTGCCGATACCGAAAGCGAACAGATTGGCCTTGTCCAGGTTGCTGCGCACCAGTTCGAAGGCCTCGCGCTCTACCGAGACAAAACCATCGGTGACCACCACAAAGCTGCGCGCCCGCTCCGGGTCGGCCGCTACGGCCAAGGCCTGACGCAGCGCCGGCAACAACTCGGTACCGCCATTGCCCATCTGCGTATCGAGCATGCCCAGGGCCTGCTGGATATTCTCCGGCGTAGCCGCCTGGGACTCGGCGGCGAGCATGCTGCTACTGCCGGAAAACAGCAGCACATTGAAGCTGTCGGCGGGGCGCAAACGGCCGATCAAACTCTTGAGTAGACGCTTGGCGGTATCCAACGGAAAACCGTGCATGGAGCCGGAAATATCCACCACGAAGATATATTCGCGCGGCACCAACATCTCACTGCGAACCTTGTCCGGTGGCGCGACCAGGGCCAGGAAGAAGTTCTCCTCGGCACCCTTGGAAAGCAGTACACCGCTCTCGAAGCGGGTGCTGCTGAGGCGGTAATCGAGGACGAAATCGCGGTTATTGCCCGGCGCCTCGCCAGCAGCGAGGCTGATCTGCGCCTGATTCGCCGTGGCCTGCTGCACCTCGAGCCGGTGGCTCGGCGAGCGGATATCCGCCAGCGCTACCGGCGACTGCAGCTCGACCTTGAGCGCGAAGCTGTCACGCGCCGCTTCGCCCTGCGGCAGATAGGGTGTGCTGAGCCAGGGCTCGGCCTTGTGGCTCGCGCTGTCGGCCGTGCCGTTGTAGCGCGGCCCGACCACGCCGGGGAAAACGAAGCGGTAAACGCCATCGGTGGGCAGCAGCAGCTCGGTATAGCGCAGCTCCACATCGACCACATCGCCGGGCAGGATATTGGCGACCTGCATCTGGAACACGTTCTCGCGCTGCTGCTCGAGCAACACTGCGGTCTTGCCGGCGCTCTTGGCCTGCTGGTATTCCAGTTGGGCTTTCTGCTTCTCACGGATCTGCGCCCGCAGCTCGCGATCCCCCAGGCGCACAGTCATGCCGTACACCGCCGCGCGGCTCGAGCCGGGAAACACATAGCTCGCCTCCAGCGCCCGCGTGCCCTCGTTGCGGTATTGCTGAACGACCCGTACATCGGCGATCACCCCGAGCACCCGCACCTCCACCCGGGTGGATTTGAGCGGTAACTGATCAAGCCCGGGATCGTCGCTCTGTACGGCGAAGTACGGACTCTCACTCTGCTCGGCGGCGGATTGCGCACAGGCCAATACCGGCTGCAGCAGAACCAAGGTGACCAGCAGCAAGAGTCGGCGCCCGACGCTCGCTCCCCCATCCGAAAAATAATGAAACATGGCAAAGCTCCCCGTGAATGATGCAAAACACGGGGCAATGCTGACGTCGATTTGTGTGGGGAGTTTGCAGGCTGTGTGGCGATTGTGTGGAGTGGGGCTGGCGGCCTTGCCGCGGCTCACGCGATTGACCTCAGCGCCGCCCAAGCGCCAGGCTGGGCGGCGCAGGCGCAGCGCTTAACTAACGCCTAGCTCTACTCGTACCTGGGCTTCCAGCTGGCTTTTCAGCGCCGGGTCGAGCTTGAGTTGGCGGGCCAGCTCTTCCAGGTAGGCGCGTTCCATAAAGTGCTCTTCATCGACCATCAGCACGCTGGCGATATACATCTCGGCGGCCATTTCCGGGCTGGCTGCGGCGCGGGCGACCTCGGCGGGATCGAGGGGTTTGTTCAACTCGGACTCGAGCCAGCGCTGCAGCTCGACGTCATTGGTCAGCTTGCCGAGTTCGCCTTCGATCAGCTGGCGTTCGCGGGCATCGACATGACCATCGGCCTTGGCCGCGGCCACCAAGGCCTTGAGAATCGCCTGGCTGTGCTGCTCGGCCTGCGGCGCCGGCAGGCGATCCAGGGTTTGCGGCTCGCCTTGCGGTGCCTGAGCCTGTTGCGCCTGCCAGTTGCCGTAGGCCTTGTAGGCGATCACCCCGAGCGCCGCCAGGCCGCCGTAGGTCAAGGCCTGGCCGCCCAACTTGCGCGCGCTCTTATTACCCAACAGCAAACCCAGCGCACCGGCCGCCAGAGCCCCACCACCGGCGCCCTTGAGCAGGGTGCCGATATCGGCACTGCCCTGAGCGCCTTTGCCGCCCCCGAGCAGGCCACCCAGCGCACCGCCCAGGCCACCACTCAAGCCGCCAGCGGATGAGCCAGCGGACTTCTGCTGCAGCAGGTCCTGGCCGGATTTAAGCAATTGATCGAGCAAACCACGGGTATTCATAAGTATTCCTCCGAGATAGTTCCGTTCCTTGGTGCTGGCCGATTCTAGCCGCGCGGCTTGCCCGAGCGGTGCCGCCAGAGTGCTTCGAGATATTGCGACCTGGCCGCCTGGCGCCTGCCCGCCCCCATTGCGGAGGAAAACACTTAAAAATCGATAAAAAAGAATGCTTTCAACCATTATCGATTAACCATAATGCTGACTGCCCCGCACCCGCACCGGATGCCCCGCCATGATGACCCTGCGCCAGATCCGCCACTTTATCGCCGTCGCCGAGACCGGCTCGATTTCCGCCGCCGCCCAGGCGGTGTTTATCTCCCAGTCGACCCTGACCCTGGCGATCCAGCAGCTGGAGGAGGAAATCGGCGTCAGCCTGTTCAACCGCCACGCCAAGGGCATGAGCCTGACCCACCAGGGCCACCAGTTCCTGCGCCAGGCGCACCTGATTCTGGCCACCGTGGACAACGCCAAGCGCAGCCTGCAACAGAGCACCGACCAGGTCGCCGGCAGCCTGACCATTGGCGTGACCAGCCTGGTGGCCGGCTACTACCTGGCGGATTTGCTGACCCGCTTCCAACGCGCCTACCCCAATGTGCAGATCCGCGTGATGGAAGACGAACGGCCCTATATCGAGCACCTGCTGGTCAGCGGCGAAATCGACGTCGGCGTGCTGATCCTGTCCAACCTGGAAGACCGCCACGCCCTGCAGACCGAGGTGCTGACCCACTCACCCCTGCGCCTCTGGCTGCCGCCACAGCACCCGCTGCTGGAGCACGACAGCATCAGCCTGGCGGATGTGGTCAGCGAGCCACTGATCCAGCTCAACGTCGATGAAATGGGCCTGAACGCCCAGCGCATCTGGTCGGGCGCCGGCCTGCAGCCCCATATCACCTTGCGCACCGGCTCCACCGAGGCGGTGCGCAGCCTGGTGGCCGCCGGCCTGGGCCTGTCGATTCAACCCGATATGACCTACCGGCCTTGGTCCCTGGAAGGCGACATTATCGAGGCTCGCGCCTTGGTCGACCTGACCCAGACCCTGGATGTCGGCCTGGCCTGGCGTCGCGGCACGGCCCGACCGGCGCTGGTCGACCCCTTCCTCAGCGTGGCCCGCGAACAGCCGGCCGGGCGCAAGCCATCTATTTAATCGAACGCAGCGTTCAGTATTAAGAATTTGTGAGCCGTACGCCCGCGATCTAGTCTCTCCTTCGCACAAGAGGACATATCCGTAGGGTGGGTTAGCCACGTAGCGGCGTAACCCACCAGGGGGGCCTACAGGCACCGCCGCTTGCGCGCCGGATGGTGGGTTACGCCTATGGCTAACCCACCCTACGCTCTGCACCAATAAGAATAAGGGCACATCCAATGATCGGCGCAACTTCCACGCCCCTGTGCAGCGCACTATTGATCGACGGCCAGCTGGTCGCAGGCGAGGGCTTTGTCGAGCCGATCATCAACCCGGCCACCGGCGAGGTGCTGGCGCATATCGCCGAAGCCTCCACCGAGCAGGTCGAGGCCGCCATTCTCGCCGCGCACCGCGCCTTTGCCGGCTGGTCGCGCACCACCCCGCAGCAACGCTCGCTGATCCTGCTCGGCATCGCCGACGCCATCGCCCAACGCGCCGAGCAGCTGGCCCAACTGGAAGCCTTGAACTGCGGCAAGCCGCTGCACCTGGCGCTGCAGGACGATCTCAGCGCCACGGTCGATGTGTTCCGTTTCTTCGCCGGTGCGGTGCGCTGCCAGAGCGGCCAGCTGTCCGGCGAATACCTGCCGGGCTATACCAGCATGGTGCGCCGCGACCCTATCGGCGTGGTGGCGTCGATCGCGCCGTGGAACTACCCGCTGATGATGGCCGCCTGGAAGATCGCCCCGGCCCTCGCCGCCGGCAACTGCCTGGTGTTCAAGCCCTCGGAGCACACGCCACTGTCGATCCTGGCCCTGGCCCCGGTGCTGGCCGAGCTGCTGCCACGCGGGGTGATCAATATCCTCTGCGGCGGCGGCGAAGGGGTCGGTAGCCACCTGGTCAGCCACCCCAAGGTGCGCATGGTGTCGCTGACCGGCGACATAGTCACAGGGCAGAAAATTCTCCAGGCCGCGGCCAAGACCCTCAAGCGCACCCACCTGGAACTCGGTGGCAAGGCGCCGGTGATAGTCTGCAACGATGCCGACCTGCAGGCCGTGGTCGAGGGCGTGCGCAGCTACGGCTACTACAACGCCGGCCAGGATTGCACGGCGGCCTGCCGCATCTATGCTCAAGCCGGTATCCATGAACGCCTGGTCGCCGAACTGGGGGATGCCGTGAGCAGCCTGCGCTTTGCCCGCAAGCGCGATGCCGACAACGAGATCGGCCCCCTGATCAGCGCCCGCCAGCGTGACCGGGTGGCCAGCTTCGTCGAACGCGCCCTCGGCCAGCCGCATATCGAACGCGTCAGCGGCGCGGCGGTGCACTCGGGCCCGGGTTTCTACTACCAGCCAACCCTGCTGGCCGGCTGCAAGCAGAGCGACGAGATAGTCCAGCGCGAGGTGTTCGGCCCGGTGGTCACAGTCACCCGCTTCGATGAACTGGAGCAGGCCGTGGACTGGGCCAACGACTCCGAATACGGCCTGGCCAGCTCGGTCTGGACGCAGAACCTGGACAAGGCCATGCAGGTCGCCGCCCGCCTGCAGTACGGCTGCACCTGGATCAACAGCCATTTCATGCTGGTCAGCGAAATGCCCCACGGCGGCCTCAAGCGCTCCGGCTATGGCAAGGACCTGTCCAGCGATTCGCTGCAGGACTACAGCGTGGTGCGTCACATCATGGCGCGCCATGGTCAGCCACTCAGCTAGCAAGCAGAAACCCAGCAACACGACGTTCAACTGCCCCGAACCCAACAATAGAGAAGAGGGAAATCCAATGTTCGTGCAAAAAACCGCGTTATTCGGTGCGCTGACCAGCGCCCTGCTGGCCAGCGCCAGCCTGCAAGCCGAGCCGCTGAAGGCCGTCGGTGCCGGCGAAGGGCGCCTGGATATAGTCGCCTGGCCGGGCTATATCGAGCGTGGCGAAACCGACAAGAATTACGACTGGGTGACCCAGTTCGAGAAAGACACCGGCTGCATGGTCAACGTCAAGACCGCCGCCACCTCGGATGAAATGGTCAGCCTGATGACCAAAGGCGGCTACGACCTGGTCACCGCCTCGGGCGACGCCTCGCTGCGCCTGGTCGCCGGCAAGCGTGTGCAACCTATCAATATCGAGCTGATCCCCAACTGGCAGCACGTCGACTCGCGCCTCAAGGATGCGCCCTGGCACAAGGTCGACGGCCAGCACTACGGCACGCCCTACCAGTGGGGGCCGAACGTGCTGATGTACAACGCCAACCTGTTCAAGCAGGCGCCGACCAGCTGGAAGCTGGTGTTCGAGGAAACCACCTTGCCCGACGGCAAGAGCAACAAGGGCCGCGTGCAGGCCTATGACGGCCCCATCTACATCGCCGACGCCGCGCTCTACCTGAAGAGCGCCAAGCCCGAACTGGGCATCGACGACCCCTACCTGCTCAACGAGGCGCAGTACGCCGCCGTGCTGGAGGTGCTGCGCAAACAGCAGCCGTTGATCCACCGCTACTGGCACGACACCACGGTGCAGATGAGCGACTTCAAGAACGAAGGGGTCATGGCCTCCAGTTCCTGGCCGTACCAGGTCAACGCCCTGCAGCTGGAGAAGCAGCCGATCGCCTCCACCGTACCCAGCGAAGGGGCCACCGGCTGGGCCGACACCACCATGCTGCACGCCGAAGCCAAGCACCCGTCCTGCGCCTACAAGTGGATGAACTGGTCGCTGGAAGCCAAGGTGCAGGGTGATCTGGCCTCCTGGTTCGGTTCGCTGCCGGCGGTGCCCGCGGCCTGCAAGGACAATGCCCTGCTCGGCGCCGAAGGTTGCAAGATCAACGGCTTCGACAACTTCGAGCAGATCGCCTTCTGGAAAACCCCGCAGGCCGAGGGCGGCAAGTACGTGCCCTATAGCCGCTGGACCCAGGATTACATCGCGATTATGGGTGGGCGCTAAACCGCAGATCGGGTGGGGTACGGGCGCCCGCTGTCGCAGGGCCACCGGCCTTCCCTGTAGGAGCCAGCTTGCTGGCGATCCACTCTTGCCGGCGGATCAAAGGCATCGCCAGCAAGCTGGCTCCTACACATTGCGGCCACCCGGCTTATTTGCGCAGGACGTGTTGCCGCGTGCGATGAGCGTCGAGCAAGCCAATCCGACTCATCCCCTAAACCACAGTTTTCACCGTTACACCTCCATCCCGCGTCCGGCGACCTCGTGTCGGCAAACCTCGAGGGCGGGCGGGATGTTTTTTCTCCTGGAGCTTTACCATGACCCTTGCAGTGCAATTTACCGACGTGTCCCGCGTGTTCGGCGACGTAAAGGCCGTGGACCGGGTATCCATCGATATCCAGGACGGCGAATTCTTTTCCATGCTCGGCCCCTCGGGCTCGGGCAAGACCACCTGCCTGCGCCTGATCGCCGGCTTCGAGCAGCCCAGTGCCGGCTCCATCCGCATCCATGGCGCCGAGGCCGTGGGCCTGGCGCCCTACCAGCGCGACGTCAATACGGTGTTCCAGGACTACGCGCTGTTCCCCCATATGAACGTGCGCGACAACGTCGCCTACGGCCTCAAGGTCAAGGGCGTGGCCAAGAGCGAACGCCTGACCCGCGCCGAAGAGGCCCTGGGCATGGTCGCTCTGGGCGGTTATGGCGAACGCAAGCCGGCGCAACTGTCCGGTGGCCAGCGCCAGCGCGTGGCCCTGGCCCGCGCCCTGGTCAATCGGCCGCGGGTTCTGCTGCTGGATGAACCGCTCGGCGCGCTGGACCTGAAACTGCGCGAGCAGATGCAAGGCGAGCTGAAGAAGCTGCAACGCCAGCTCGGCATCACCTTTATCTTCGTCACCCACGACCAGACCGAAGCGCTGTCCATGTCCGATCGCGTGGCGGTATTCAACAAGGGCCGCATCGAGCAGGTCGACAGCCCGCGCAATCTCTATATGAAGCCCGCCACGCCCTTCGTCGCCGAGTTCGTCGGCACCTCCAACGTGCTGCGCGGCGAGCTGGCCCAGCAGCTCAGCGGCAGCGCCCAGCCCTTCTCCATTCGCCCCGAGCATATCCGCCTACAAGATGGTTTGAGCCAAGCGGCGGCCAGCGGCGAGGTGGAAATCAGCGGTCTGCTGCACGATATCCAATACCAGGGCGCCAGCACCCGTTACGAGATCCGCCTGGAAAACGGCCAGAACCTCAGCGTCAGCCAGGCCAACAACCAGTGGCAGGACAGCACGCTGGCGCACCAGCCGGGCCAGCGCGTCACCGCGCGCTGGGCCCGCGAAGCCATGATCGTCCTGCGCGACAACGCGCCGCGCGAGGGCCTCTGACATGCAACTGTCGCTAAACGCCCCGCTGCCACGGCCCACCGCCGGACCGCTGCACCGCCTGGCCAACCTGCTGTACCGCAAGCCCAACCTGTACCTGGCCATGCTGTTGCTGCCGCCGCTGCTGTGGTTCGGCGCTATCTACTTCGGCTCGCTGCTGACCCTGCTCTGGCAAGGCCTGTACACCTTCGACGATTTCAGCATGACGGTGACGCCGGAGCTGACCCTGGCCAACCTCAAGGCCCTGTTCCAACCGGCGAACTACGACATCATCCTGCGCACCCTGTGCATGGCGGTTGCCGTGTCGCTGGCCAGCGCCATGCTGGCCTTCCCCATCGCCTACTACATGGCGCGCTTCACCACGGGCAAGACCAAGGCGTTCTTCTATATCGCGGTGATGATGCCCATGTGGGCCAGCTATATCGTCAAGGCCTACGCCTGGACCCTGCTGCTGGCCAAGGGCGGCGTGGCGCAGTGGTTCGTCGACCAGATGGGCCTGGCCCCCGTGCTGCAGTTTATCCTGGGCATTCCCGGGGTCGGCGGCAGCACATTGTCGACCTCGCACCTGGGGCGTTTCCTGGTGTTCGTCTATATCTGGCTGCCCTTCATGATCCTGCCGATCCAGGCCGCCCTGGAACGCCTGCCGCCGTCGCTGCTGCAAGCCTCCGCCGACCTCGGCGCAAAGCCCTGGCAGACCTTCGTGCAGGTGATTTTGCCGCTGTCGATCCCGGGCATAGCCGCCGGCTCGATCTTCACCTTCAGCCTGACCCTGGGCGATTTTATCGTGCCGCAGCTGGTGGGCCCGCCCGGCTTCTTTATCGGCAGCATGGTCTACGTGCAGCAGGGCGCGATCGGCAATATGCCGATGGCCGCCGCCTTCACCCTGGTGCCGATCGTGCTGATCGCCATCTACCTCGCCATAGTCAAACGCCTGGGGGCCTTCGATGCGCTCTGAATCTTCATCGTATGGGCGGGCCTCCTGGGGCCTGAAACTGACCGCCTGGGCCGGGTTGCTGTTCCTGCACTTCCCGATCCTGATCATCTTCGTCTACGCCTTCAACACCGAGAGCGCCGGCTTCAGCTTTCCGCCACAGGGCTTCACCCTGAACTGGTTCAGCGTGGCCTTCAGCCGGGTGGATGTGCTGGAGTCGATCAAGCTGTCGCTGCAGATCGCCTGCGTCGCCACCCTGATCGCCATGGTCCTCGGCACCCTGGCCGCCGCCGCGCTGTACCGCCGCGACTTCTTCGGCAAGGAAGGCATCTCGCTGATGCTGATCCTGCCGATCGCCCTGCCCGGCATAGTCACCGGCATCGCCCTGCTCTCGGCGTTCAAGACCCTGGGCATAGAGCCGGGGATGCTCACCATCATCATCGGTCACGCCACCTTCTGCGTGGTGATCGTCTACAACAACGTGATCGCGCGCTTTAGGCGGACCTCCTACAGCCTGATCGAGGCCTCGATGGACCTCGGCGCCGACGGCTGGCAGACCTTCCGTTACATCATCCTGCCGAACCTCGGCTCGGCCTTGCTGGCGGGCGGCATGCTGGCCTTCGCCCTGTCGTTCGACGAGATCATCGTCACCACCTTTACCGCCGGCCACGAACGCACCTTGCCGCTGTGGCTGCTCAATCAGTTGAGCCGCCCGCGCGATGTGCCGGTGACCAACGTGGTGGCCATGCTGGTGATGCTGGTGACCATGCTGCCGATTCTCGGCGCCTATTACCTGACCAAGGGCGGCGAAAGCGTCGCCGGCAGCGGCGGCAAATAGCGCCGGCGTCGCCCCCTATTCGTAGAAAGCCCTATTTATAGAAAGCCCCAGAGGATTTCGCTATGCAAAGCAAACTGCTGATCAATGGCCAACTGGTCGACGGTGCCGGCCCCAGCCAGGCAGTACTCAACCCCGCCCTCGGCGCGCCGCTGCTGCATATCAATGAAGCCAGCAGCGAGCAGGTGGATGCCGCCGTGCGCGCCGCCGACGCGGCCTTCGCCGGCTGGTCGCAGACCGCGCCGAAAGACCGCGCCCTGCTACTGCTGCGCCTGGCCGACAAGATCGAGGCGCACGCCGAGGAACTGGCCAAGCTGGAATCGGACAACTGCGGCAAGCCCTACGCCTGCGCGCTGAACGACGAGATCCCGGCCATCGCCGACCTGTTCCGCTTCTTCGCTGGCGCCAGCCGCTGCATGAACGGCAGCGCCGCCGGCGAATACCTGCCGGGGCACACCTCGATGATCCGCCGCGATGCCATCGGTGTGGTGGCCTCCATCGCGCCGTGGAACTACCCGCTGATGATGGCCGCCTGGAAGCTCGCGCCGGCCCTGGCCGCAGGCAACACGGTGGTGCTCAAGCCCTCCGAGCAGACGCCCTTGACCGCCCTCAAGCTGGCCGAATTTATTGCCGAGATCTTCCCCGCCGGGGTGGTCAATATCGTCTTCGGCCGTGGCCCGAGCGTCGGCAGCCCGCTGGTAACCCACCCGAAAGTGCGCATGGTATCGCTGACCGGCTCGGTGGCCACCGGCTCCAACATCATCTCCAGCACCGCCGCCACGGTGAAGCGCATGCATATGGAGCTGGGCGGCAAGGCGCCGGTGATCATCTTCAACGACGCCGACATCGCCGCCGCCGTAGAAGGCATCCGCACCTTCGGCTTCTACAACGCAGGGCAAGACTGCACCGCGGCCTGCCGCATCTATGCGCAGAAGGGCATCTACGAGAAGTTCGTCGCCGAGCTGGGCGCCGCCGTCGGTAGCATCAAGTACGGCCTACAGAACGACCCGCGCACCGAGCTCGGTCCGCTGATCAGCGCCCAGCACCGCGACCGCGCCTCAGGCTTCGTCGAGCGCGCCAGTGCGCAGAAACACATAGAGGTGGTGACCGGCGGCAAGGCCGTCGCCGGCCCCGGCTTCTTCTTCCAGCCCACAGTGCTGGCCGGCGCGCGCCAGGACGACGAGATAGTGCAGCGCGAAGTGTTCGGCCCGGTGGTCTCGGTCACCCCCTTCGACGATGAAGCCCAGGCCCTGGCCTGGGCCAACGACTCCGACTACGGCCTGGCCTCCTCGGTCTGGACCCGCGACGTCGGCCGCGCCCACCGCTTCGCCGCGCGCCTGCAGTACGGCTGCACCTGGGTCAACACGCACTTTATGTTGGTCAGCGAAATGCCCCACGGCGGGCAGAAGCTCTCCGGCTACGGCAAGGACATGTCGATCTATGGGCTGGAGGACTACACCGCCATTCGCCACGTGATGTTCAAGCACTGATCTGAACGCCGCGCACTTGCCCGGGCGTTGTTGAAAACCAGCTCGAACTGCTCACGTACTGCAGTACGCTCCGCGTTCTCGCTGGTTTTCGCCTAGCCCGCTCTTCGCGCGCAACGCTCAGATCGCTCCGATTTTTTACCCCCAAAAATCAGCTGGAGCCATAACAATGAAAAATGCACTGCGCAGCATCGCCTTTATCACCCTCGGCGCCCTCGCCGGCCTGGCCCAGGCGGCGGACGATGCCAAGGCCATAGTCGAGGGCTATATGGCCGCCTGGAACGCCCATGACGCCGACAAGGCCGGGGAGTTTCTCGCCGAAGACGCCGAGTACCTAGACGTCACCGTCGGCGCCCCGCAAAAAGGCCGCGCCGCCGCTCGCGACAATGTGATCAAGGTGTTCGTCGGCGCTATTCCCGACCTGAAGTGGGAAATGACCGGTGCGCCCATAGTCAGCGCCGACGGCATCGCCTTCCAGTGGGTGTTCAGCGGAACCAACAGCGGCGCCTGGAGCGCGGAAACCCCGGCCACCGGCAAGCCGGTGAAGTTCGAAGGGGTCAGTTTTATTCGCATCAAGGAAGGCAAGATAAGCTATCAGGGCGATTACTACGATGCCCTGGGCTTCAACAAGCAGCTCGGCTGGTAAGCATCGCCTCCCCCACAAAACCGGCTACGGCCGGTTTTTTATGGCTATGTACCAATAGCGTGTTGCGTTCGGCTATTGCCACTGAGCTTGAGACGGTCTGGGGCCGTAGGGTGCGGCCGTGCGCACCAGTGATTCGTCGCCTGCGGTGGTGCGCGCAGCGCACCCTACCCGTTACCGGCTATGCAAGAAGGGCTCAGGCCTGAATGTCCCATGCAACACACTATTGGGACAGCGCCTTTTTTATGGCCTGCCCTCCATGGCGACCACTCTTCGGGCCGTCGCTGCACGACTTTCACGCTAAAAATGGTTCGCGGACATTTTTTATGCCACCGAAATGCCGCCAGCAGAGTGGGCGCCGCGTCGCAGTCCCTGCAGTTCGTCGGCTGCCAAGCAAAGGATTGTTCAAACAGTGTCCAGCATCACAACTCGCCACTATGCGTTCAGTATTTGACGCCGCTAGGATGGCGCAAGAACTATAAGAATCCAGCTGCTGTCTATGGATGCCGCAACAACCCAACGGAATGCCTTCTGCCCATGCCGTACCGGCCACTCTCCCATCGAACTCTCCCCACTGCGCGCGCCTTACGCGTGGCGTTGGCGGCCTTTTTCTACCTGGCTGCCGGCCTGAGCAGCGCGCAAACCCCAGAGTTGCCCGCCAGCCTGGGCATTGCCAGCGCCGACGCCAAGCTGAGCAGCTGGAACATCCTGCTCGAGCACGGCAGCAGCCTGGACGAGTCGGCCAAGCTGCAAGAAGTGAATAGCTTTATCAATCGCAGCGTGGCGTTCGGCGCCGACCTCGATGTCTGGGGCGAAGAGGATTTCTGGGCCACACCCGCGCAGACCCTGAGTCGCGGCCAGGGCGACTGCGAAGACTTCGCCATCGCCAAATACTTCAGCCTGGTGCGCATGGGCGTGCCCAGCGAGAAACTGCGCCTGACCTACGTCAAGGCCATGACCCGCAACCAGGCGCATATGGTGCTGGCCTACTACCCGAGCGCCAGCGCGCAACCGCTGATCCTCGACAACCTCGACCTGCGCATCCGCCCGGCCAGCGAGCGCCGCGACCTGCTGCCGGTGTATTCCTTCAACGATCTCGGGGTATTCCTGGCCAAGGCCCCGCAGCGCGTCAGCCAACCGCCGCAGTTTCTCGCCCGCTGGAGCGAACTGAGCGAGCGGGCCCTGGCCGATGGCTCGGCACCGTCAGCCCCACGCGGCTAAGCTGGTCTAGCGCGGCATGATGTGGGCGATCAGTAGCTGTACGGTTTCTTGCCCCCGGTACTCGTTGACGTCCAGCTTGTAGGCCAACTCCACCCAGCGCACCGTCGGGTTCGGCCATATCTCCCGGTCCACACCGAAGGCGATGCCATCGAGCTGCACGCTACCGCATTCGCTTTTCAGCACAACCTTGAGATGGCGCTCGCCAACGATGCGCTGCTGCACCAGCTGAAACACGCCATGAAACAACGGCTCGGGAAAGTGCTGGCCCCAGGGCCCGGCGTTGCGCAGCTCCTTGGCCAGCGGCAGGTGGAACTCCTCGATGGACAAGGCACCATCGGACAGCAGCCGGCCAGTCAGATCATCGGCGCAGAGCTGGCGGCGCACCTCCGCATCGAAGGCCGCGGCAAAGGCGCCGAAATGCGCGGCGGGCAAGGACAACCCCGCCGCCATGGCATGCCCGCCGAACTTGCTGATCAGCTGCGGATGCCTGGCCGCCACCGCATCCAGGGCATCGCGGATATGCAGGCCCGGCACCGAACGCGCCGAGCCCTTGAGCACGCCGTCGCCGGCATCGGCGAAGGCGATGGCCGGACGGTGGTAACGCTCCTTCAGGCGCGAGGCGAGGATGCCGATCACCCCCTGGTGCCAGTCCGCCTCGAACAGGCACAGGCCGAACGGCATATCCTCCAGCGGCAGATCCTTGAGCTGCGCCAGGGCCTCGCGCTGCATGCCCTGCTCGATGGCCTTGCGGTCCTGGTTGAGCTGATCCAGCTGCACCGCCATATCCCGGGCCAGGGCTTCGTCCTCGCAGAGCAGGCATTCGATGCCCAGACTCATATCGTCGAGGCGCCCGGCCGCATTCAGGCGCGGGCCTAGGATAAAACCCAGGTCGGTGGAGCCGATGCGCCGGTGATCGCGCCCCGCCACTTCGAGAATCGCGCGCAACCCCGGCCGCGCTCGGCCGGCACGGATGCGCGCCAGGCCCTGATGGACCAGGATGCGGTTATTGGCGTCCAGCGGCACCACGTCCGCCACGCTGCCCAGGGCCACCAGGTCGAGCAACTCGCCGAGGTTCGGCTCCGCGCGCTGGGCGCTGAACCAGCCCATCTCGCGTAACTTGGCGCGCAGGGCCAGCAGCACATAGAACATCACCCCGACCCCGGCCAGGGCCTTGCTGGGGAATTCGCAGCCCGGCTGGTTGGGGTTGACTATGGCGTCCGCCGCCGGTAACTCGGCTCCCGGCAAATGGTGATCGGTCACCAGCACGGTCAGGCCGGCCGCCTTGGCCGCGGCCACCCCCTCCACGCTGGAGATGCCGTTATCCACCGTGATCAGCAGCTGCGGCTGGCGCTCAAGCGCTACCGCAACGATTTCCGGGGTCAGGCCATAGCCATATTCGAAACGATTCGGCACCAGGTAATCGACATGGGCCGCGCCGAGCATGCGCAGGCCCAGCACGCCGACCGTGCTGGCGGTGGCGCCATCGGCATCGAAGTCGCCGACTATCAGCATGCGCTGGCCTTGCTCAAGGCCCTGCACCAGCAGCTCGACCGCCGCCTGCATGCCCTTCAGCTGCTGATAGGGAAGCAGCCGCGCCAGGCCCTTATCCAGCTCGGCCGCCGACTGCACGCCGCGGGCGGCATACAGACGGGTCAACAGCGGCGGCAGATTGCCCAGATCGGGCAGGATGGCGGGTAACGGGCGGGCTTCGATACGCATGGTGGTTTTATCTTGTAGGGCGGGTGCAACCCGCCGGAATCAAAACGTGGCGGG
>Ga0209343_10003341_pt1 | contig 20260 bp, 13 predicted proteins | sample RifCSPlowO2_02_FD_184026 | JGI IMG/M metagenome (GOLD analysis project Ga0209343, IMG submission 184026) | Groundwater microbial communities from Rifle, Colorado - Rifle CSP2_plank lowO2_0.2 (SPAdes) (version 2) | ecosystem: Environmental > Aquatic > Deep subsurface > Groundwater | place... | reverse complement strand
AGCCGCTCCGACTCGTGTTCGAAGCGCTCTACCACCCCCGCCGCGAGGTGACCCGCGAGACCGCCGGGACGCCGTACGTCCTTCGGCGCATCCACTACGCCGGAGAGGTCGTGGATCTTGCGGAGACACAGGTCTACCACCGCGTCGAGCGGGAGATCTCGGCGCTCTCACAGGCCATTCGCGCCCGCAGCACCGGCCGCATCTACGGGTACATCGGATTCGTGCTCGGCGCCCTCTTCGTGGCGCTGCTGCTCTCCGAGTTGGGACGATGACCGGCGAGAGACCGCTTGCGCTCGTGCTCCTCGAGATGACCCTTCTGGTGCTGGCGGGACCGCTCGTGACCGGCGCCATCCAGAAGATGAAGGCGCGGCTCCAGTGCCGGCAGGGGGCTGGTGTCCTTCAGCCGTACCGCGATCTCACCAAGCTCTTTCGCAAAGGCACAGTACAGGCCGACACGGCGTCGGGCTTCTTCCGATCGATTCCGGTCCTGGTCGTTGCCGCCACGGTGGCCGCGGGCGCGTTCGTGCCGGTCGTTCGAGCGGGGCCGCCGGCCTTTCCCTTGGGCGACGCACTGATGCTCCTGGGGCTGCTCGCGCTGGCCCGCTTCCTCACCGCGGTCGGAGCGCTCGACGCAGGCGGCGCGTTCGGCGGTATGGGAGCTTCGCGGGAGATGACCATCGCGCCGCTCGTCGAGCCGGTCCTGATGATGGTGGTGTTCTCGACCGCGATCGCCGCCGGGACGACGGAGCTTGGCGCGCTCGCCGCGCACCGCGGAACGTCGTGGCTCCTCGCGTGGTCCGCGGCGGATTTCCTCGGCTTCGCGGCGATGCTCCTGCTGCTCCCGGCAGAGACGGGTCGCATTCCCGTGGACAACCCGGACACTCACCTCGAGCTCACGATGCTTCACGAGGGTATGTTGCTCGAGCATTCCGGGCCGGGACTGGGCTGCATGGTGCTCGCGTCGCACACGCGCCAGATCGTGATCGTCGCCGTGGCGTCGGCCCTCTTCTTCCCGGTCGGACCGGCTGGCGCCGGCGTCGTCGGTGTCCTCGTCGGCGCTGGCGCGTTTGCGGGGAAGATCCTCGCCCTCGCGATCTATCTCGCGCTCGTCGAGTCGTCGTACGCCAAGCTCCGGCTGTTCCGTGTTCCGCAATATCTCGGCGTCGGCTTCGTGTGCGCCCTGACGGCGCTGGCGCTGAGGATCCTGTGAGCGAAGAGGCGCTCCACGCGGTCATCGACGACCTCGGCGCGCTGCTCCTGTTCACGATGATCCTCATTGTCGCAGCGGGTCAGATCTACCGCGCCATTTATGCCGTGTCCGCCCAGTCGCTCCTGATCGCCATTGCGGCCGCGGTCCTGGCGACGGCGACCGGGAACAGGGATCTCTGGGTGATCGCCGGCGTCACGCTCGCCGTCAAAGCCGTCGCGCTGCCGTGGGTGCTGCACTGGATCGTCCAGCGCATGGACATCCGTCGCGAGATCGAGCCGGTGATCCCCATCGCCGCCACGCTGGCTCTCTCGGTGGTGATCGTCGTGGCGTCGTTCCAGCTCACCACCTCACTCGGCCCCGTCCGCCAGGCGATCGCCGGCAACGCGCTTCCCGTGGGCATCAGCTTGACGCTGACCGGGGTGCTGGTGATGGCCACCCGAAAGACCGCGCTCACGCAGATGGTGGGGCTCTTCGCGTCGGAGAACGGCATCTTCTTCACGGCGATGGCCGTCACGCAGGGCATGCCGCTCATCATCGAGATCGGCGTGATTCTCGACGTCATCCTTGCCGCGCTCGTCATGACGATCCTGGTGCTCCGGGTTCGCTCGACAGTCGACGCCGACGTCGCGGACCTGGACCGGTTGAGAGGATGATGCGTGGCTGAGACGCTCCTCTGGGTCCTTCCGCTCATCCCGACTGTCACGGCGCTGCTGATGCTCACGACACGCGACCGCCGCGTCCTCTCGGCCCTCGACGTGTCGGGCTCGGCCATCCTCTTCGCGCTGGCGCTGGTCCTCGCCCGCGAAGTGGCCGTCGGCGGCCCGCGGACGCTCGGCGTGTTTCGCCTGGACGATGTCGGGCTCGTGTTCCTTCTCCTGCTCGTCGTCCTGACCCTGGCCGTCTCCATCTACACCGTGGGCTGGCTCGAGCAGGCGCTGGAGGTCGGCAACATGAAGGCCGAGTTCCTGCGCTCCTACTTCGCTCTGGTGCACGCCTTCGTCGCGACGATGGTCGTGACCGTTCTCGCCGACAACCTCGGGATTCTCTGGATTGCGATGGAGGGGACGACGATCACGTCGGCCGTCCTCATCGGCTACCACGGCCATCACCACGGTCTGGAGGCGGCGTGGAAGTACATCATCGTCACGACCATCGGCATCTCGTTCGGCCTCTTCGGGACGGTACTGATTTATGCCGCGGCCGCCGACGTTCAGGGAGGCGCGGGCGCGATGAGCTGGTCGGCGATCATGAAGATCGCTCCCACGCTCCACCCGGGCATCGTCCGCATCGGCTTCATTTTCGCGATGGTCGGCTACGGAACGAAGGCGGGTCTCGCGCCGATGCATCTGTGGCTGCCGGATGCCCACAGCCAGGCGCCGACGCCGGTCTCGGCGCTGCTCTCGGGCGTTCTCATCAAGTGCGCCCTCCTCGGGATCATCCGGTTCCAGACGATCGCCGCGGCTGCCTGCGGCCCGGCGTTCCCGGCCCAGGTATTGCTCATCTTCGGCCTCATCTCGGTCGTGGTGGCCACGCCGTTCATCCTGGCCCAACGCGACATCAAGCGTCTGCTCGGGTACCACAGCGTCGAACACGTTGGAATCGTGGCGCTCGGTCTCGGCTTCGGCGGGCGCGTCGGCACCTACGGCGCGTTGCTGCACGTTGTGAACCACGGCATCACGAAGGCCCTCGCGTTCTTCGCCGCGGGCACGGCCATTGCCCGCTACGGCTCGCGCGACATGCGGGCCATCGGGGGCCTGCTCGCTGTCGCGCCGATCGGGGCGACGCTCCTCATGCTCGCGGCACTGTCGCTCGCCGGCGTGCCGCCGTTCTCGATCTTCGTGAGCGAGCTCATGGTGTTGCGCGCCGGAATCGGCCAGGGTCACTGGATCGCGATCGCCATCTTCCTCTCCATGGTCGTCGTCATCTTTGCCGGTCTCCTACACCATGTCGGCGTGATGGCGTTCGGCGAGCCGACGGCCACGGCGAGCCGGGAGCCTGAGGCGTGGTTCCCGCTGGCCGGGATGCTGCTGCTCGCGGCGATCATGATTCTGCTCGGCATCACGCTCCCTGGGAGCTTCGACGGAATCCTCCAGCGCGCCACGGAGGTCATCGTTGACTGACGCCCATCTCGCGGATGCGCTGCGGGCGTGCGCGGACGGTTTCGTCGACGCGGCCGTCGGACCGCGGCCGTCGGACGTTACGGTGCGCCTCCATCGGACGGGCGATCTCGAGGCGGCCGCGCGCGTCCTCATCGGACACTCGATGACGTTGGCCACAGTCGTGGCAACCGACGAGACCGCGAGTCCCGACGGCGATCTGAACGTACGCTTCGTCTTCGAGCCGACAGCCCTCGGCAGCCCGGACCAGTTCGTGACACTGCTCATATCCGTGGATTCCGCGCGCCCCGAGCTCCCGTCCCTGACAACAGCGATCCCGGCCGCCAACTGGCACGAGCGCGAGATGCAGGACCTCTTCGGGATTGTCCCCGTCGGGCACCCCGATCCGCGCCCGCTCGTGGTCCACGACGGATGGCCACGGGGAATCTTCCCGCTCCGCAAGGCGTTCGACGGCTCGCGGCGGGTGCCGGTCGAACCCGCGGACGAGTTTCCCCACCTTGTCGCCGAAGGCGAAGGCGTCTTCGAGATCCCCGTGGGTCCGATTCACGCCGGCATCATCGAGCCGGGCCACTTCCGGTTCACCTCGGTCGGAGAGACCGTCCTCCACCTCGACGCGCGCCTGTTCTACACGCACCGGGGACTGGAGAAGCGCATGGAGGGCCTCTCGCCGCTCGACGCGTTCTACGTGGCCGAGCGTATCTGCGGGGTGTGCTCGGTTGCCCACGGCGTCGGCTACTGTGAGGCGCTCGAGCAGATTGCCGGCGCCGACGTCCCGCCGCGCGCCCGGCTCATCCGGGGCATCGCGCTCGAGCTGGAGCGGCTCTACAACCACGTGGGCGATATTGGCAACATGTGCGCCGGCGCCGCCTTCCACTACGGCACCGCCAGTGGCATGCGTTTGAAGGAGCGCCTCCAACAGTTCAACGAGCAGCTCGCCGGCAATCGGTTTCTCAGGGGCCTCGTTGTTCCGGGCGGGGCGCGCCTCGATGTCTCGGACGATCTCCTTCGAGTCCTCCGCGCGACGCTGCATGAGACGCTCGCCGGGCTCGACCATCTGATGGGACGCATCGAAGCCAACCCGTCGGTCGTCGATCGCCTTGACGACACCGGTGTCCTCCCACATCAGGCGGCGGTGGATCTCGCGGTCGCCGGAGTGGCGGCCCGGGCGAGCGGCGTCGATCGAGACGCGCGGCGGGATCATCCGCACGGCGCGTTCGCGGGTCCCGCGGCGCCAGATGTGCACGTCGCGACCATGTCAGAGGGCGATGCGATGGCGCGCATGACGGTGCGCGCGCTCGAGGTCCGGGAGTCGATCCGGCTCGTCGGCGAATTCATCCGGCGGCTCGAGCCGGGGTCGTTGCAGGTGGCGCTCGCAGAACCACTGCCGGGTCGGCGGATTGGGATCTCGGCTATCGAGTCACCGCGAGGCGAGGCGGTCCATTGGCTGCGCACCGATGCCGCCGGGCGAGTGGATCGCTACCACCTCCGGTCGCCGAGCTACCATAACTGGCCCGCCGTGGCCCTGGCCGCCGAGACCGCCATCGTCCCGGACTTCCCGCTCGTCAACAAGAGCTTCGAGCTCTGCTACTCGTGCACGGATCGTTAGACATCTTCTAAAGCCGATGCCATTGCGACCGAGATCATGTTCGGCTCTAGAAGCTGTCTTAGGCGCGGCCGCTGCTGCGGCCGCGCAAACTAGTAACGAAGCTTCGCCATCACGGAAGCTCCGTTCTTACTCGTCGGTTTGAGGCGGAGCTTCATTACCATGCTGCGAATTCTCGTCAACGCGCTTCGTACCGGTGTGGTCACGACCCGCTACCCCGCGGAGCCGAGCGTGCCGCCGGATCGCTTTCGCGGAGCGCTCGTGTTTCGCCCTGGCAGTCATCTGCCACCAGCGGCCGTCTGCCCCTCGGGCGCGATCGCCGAGCGTGTCGACGGCGGTGGGCGCCATGTCGGCCTCGATCTCGCACGGTGCGTCTTCTGCGGCCGCTGCGCGGAGGATCCCTGGAAAGGCGCCGTCAGCATCGGACGGGACTTCGAGCTCGCGGCGCGCTGCCGCGACGACCTGCGGATCGAGGTCGTCGCCGACGATCCGACCGGTCAGGTGGCAAGCCCGGCGTTCGACGTGTCCGCCGTAGCGTTGTCGAAGACGGACCGGGACGCCGACTCCGGTCGCGTCTCGTCCGAGATTCGCCGCGTGCTCGGACGATCATTGCATCTCAGGCATCTCGACGCGGGCTCGTGCAACGCCTGCGACTGGGAGCTCACCGCCTTGCTCAACCCGGTCTACGACGTTCGCCGCCTCGGCATCGACTTCGTGGCCTCGCCGCGCCACGCCGACGGGGTTGCGGTGACCGGCGCGGTCACGCGCAATCTGGACGTCGCCGTTCGGCGCACCGTCGAGGCCATCCCCGACCCACGCGTGGTGATCGCGGTCGGGGCGTGCGCCGCCTCCGGAGGAATCGTCGGCGAGGGATACGCGAGCGCCGGCGGCGTCGACCGGGTTCTCCCGGTCGATGTCTACATCCCCGGCTGTCCGCCGCGCCCGGAGGCGATCATCTTCGGGATCCTGGTCGCGATCGGCCGGCTGGATGCCCGCGGGCCCCGCGCGACGTGACCGACGATCGCGGCGGCTTTGGTCGGAGAGCGCCCGGTGGTCGACGGCGATCATCGCCGCTTGGTACCGTGTCGTCGAGTCCAACCGGCGAGCGATTCCTCAGAGTAGACTCAATCGGTGGAGTTCAGCGACCCGCTGAAGCATCTGTCGGGTTGCGAGGAGGCGAACTGACTGATTCATGTCCAGAGACTGACGCCACGCGCCATCGATGCCCAAAGAGCTCCAGCGCAGGGCGCGCCACTGGTCGTCGCGCCTTGCCATCCGGGCGCCGCGCTCCGCGATCTGGTCCTTCTTCAGCGTGGACGGGCCACTAGCCCATGAATCCGGCCGTCGGGCTGCCCATCGTCATGGCGCTCAGGCTCGCGACGCTCGCGGCGACACTGCTCGCCGCCAGACGCGCCCGGGCCGCCCGTCTCATCGCCTTTCCAGGATCCGCCGCCGCGTCGGTGGTCACGATGCTGACGGCGGTCTCCGTGCTGCGCAGCGGGTCGCCGGCGGACGGCGTCTGGTTCGTTCACCGCGCATCACAGCTTTCTCTCAGCTATTCGGTCGATGGCTTGGCGGCGTGGTTTCTCCTGGTCCTCTCGGTCGTGGCCGTTCCGATCGCGATCTTCAGCATCGGATATTGCTCGAGCCCGCATTTCAGCCGGCGATCGGCGTTCATCGGCGCCCTCTACAACGTGCTCCTGGGCGCCGTCGAGCTTGTCTTCGTGGCCGGCGACGCCATCGCTTTTCTCTTTGCCTGGGAACTGATGACGCTGGCCACGGCGGCGCTCGTCGCCACCGAGCACGAGGAGCGCGAAAGCCGGAGCGCTGCGTATCTGTATCTCGTCATGTCGCACATCGGCACCGGCTGCCTGATCGCCGGGTTCCTCGCGCTGGCCTCGGCGTCCGGTTCGCTGTCGTTCTCGGCGGCCCTGTCGGGCGCCGTCGCGCCAGGGCCGACGCGGCACGTGCTCTTCGCGCTCTTCTTCCTCGGCTTCGGTGTCAAGGCAGGCGTCATCCCGCTCCACATCTGGCTGCCGGAGGCGCATCCAGCAGCCCCGAGCAGCATCTCGGCGCTCATGTCCGGCGTGCTACTCAAGACAGGCGTCTATGGACTCATGCGTGTCTGCGCGTTCGGACTCGGCGCGCCCAGCCTGTCGTGGGGCGTGTTCGTCGTGGCGCTCGGCGGGCTGTCGGCTGTGCTCGGCGTGCTCTACGCCTTGATGCAGCACGATCTCAAGCGCCTGCTGGCGTACCACAGCATCGAGAACATCGGGATCATTCTCCTCGGCCTCGGTGCGGCCATGATGGGGCTGGCGTACGGCCGCGGCGACGTCGCGGCCATCGGTCTGGCGGCCAGCCTGTACCACGTCCTCAATCACGCGGTGTTCAAAGGCCTGCTTTTTCTCGGCGCCGGGGGAGTGGTGATGGCCACCGGCACGCGCCAGATCGAGCAGTTCGGTGGCCTGTTGCGGCGGATGCCGTGGACGGGGCTGTTTTTTCTCATCGGTGCGCTGGCCATCTCGGGCCTGCCGCCGCTGAACGGCTTCGCGAGTGAGTGGCTGACGTTTCAGGCGTTCCTGTTCGGCTTCCGCGGTTCCACCGACTCGCTCGTGCACTTCCTGTTTCCCTTGAGCGGCGCGCTGCTGGCGTTGACGACGGCGTTGGCCGCGGCGTGTTTTGTGAAGGCCTTCGGCATCAGTTTTCTGGCGCTGCCACGGAGCCGCGCGGCCGGCGAGGCGCGCGAGTCGCCCGCTGTCATGCTCGTGCCGCAGGCGTTTCTGGCGGCGTTGTGCATCGCTCTGGGCCTTTTTCCGGGCGTCGTGCTTCAGACGCTTGGCGGCGTGACCACGTCGCTCACGGGCGGCGAGCTACAACAGGACCCGCTGTGGGGCGGGCTGGGCTTGGGAATGACCTCCGGGCTCGAGTCATTCGATCACCTTGTTCCGGCAATGCTTGGTGCGGCGATGGCGGCCGGTCTGGCGGTGGCGGTCGCGTTGACGCTCCGCCGTGCGGGCGCTGCGGTGCGCCGCGTGCCGACGTGGGGTTGCGGCGGCGAACTGACCGCGGGCCACGAGTACACCGCGACGGCGTTCTCCAAGCCGCTGATGATGATCTTTCAGGCCGTGTATCGGCCGACGCGGCAGGTCGAAGCGCTGGCCGAGGCGTCTCCGTATTTTCCGCGTGAGGTCCGCTACCACGCCGAGATCGAGCCGACCTTCCAGCGATACGTGTACGGTCCGCTCGTCGATCGTGTGATCAAAGTCGCGGCCGGCATGAAAGTGCTGCAGGCCGGCAGTCTTCACGCGTATCTCGCATACGTCCTCGTCCTGGTCGTCGGTCTGGTTCTTCTCGTCTGGTGGAGGGGCTGAGGTGCCCACCACTGTGATCCATCCGGCGCTCCTTGCGCTCGGCGTGCTGCTGCAGTCGGCGGGCATGCTTGCCGTGGCTCCGCTTCTGAAGGTCGCGATCAAGAAGATGAAAGCGAGCCTCCAGAATCGACAGGGTCCGCCGTGGCTGCAGGGCTACTACGACCTGGCGAAGCTCCTTCGCAAGGAGCCTCTGCGATCCGAGACGGCCTCGTGGGTGTACGTCGCGGGTCCGCGGGTGTACTTCGCGGCAGCCATCGCCGCGGCGACGCTGGTGCCCGTGCTGACCGCCGCGGCGCCGCTCGAGTCGGCAGGCGGCATTCTGCTCCTGGTCGGGACACTCGCGCTCGGCCGCTTCGCGCTGGCCACAGCCGCTCTCGACACCGGAAGTCCGTTCGGCGGGATGGGAGCGAGCCGTGACATGACCATTGCAGCCCTCGCGGAGCCCGCGCTCATGCTCGGGCTGTTCACCTCGGCGCTCGCGGCGGGCTCGTTGAACCTGGGTGTGCTGGTTCGGGGCCTGGTCGCACAGGGTCCATCGTTTCATCCAAGCGATTTGCTCGCGTTTGCCGGCCTCCTCATCATCGTCATCGCCGAAACGGGTCGCATCCCGGTCGACAACCCGGCCACGCACCTCGAGCTGACGATGATTCACGAGGCGATGGTTCTGGAGTACGCGGGCCCCGATCTGGCGCTGGTGGAGTGGGCATCGGCCGTCAAGGAGCTGCTGTACCTGACGCTGCTCGTGGACCTGTTCATGCCGGTCGGCATCGCAACGAGCCTGGCGCCGGGCGCCCTGCTCGTCGCGCTCGCGGCGTGGGCGCTCAAGGTCTTCGCGCTGGCGGTTGTCGTGACGCTCGTCGAGACCACCAATGCCAAGCTCCGCCTGTTCCGTGTGCCCGAGCTCGTGTCGGTTTCACTCGGCCTCGCCTTTCTGGCGTTGGCCGTTCGATTCTTCTGAGGCTTTTCGATGAAAGCCGACATTCTCGTTCTGTGCGCCGCGGGCATGCTGGTGAGCGCGTACCTCATGGTCGGACAGAGGGCGCTCTTCACCACGATCCGCCTGTACGGCCTGCAGTCGCTGCTGCTCGCGGTCGTGGCGGCCACAATCGCCATCTCCGAGGCACGGCCGGAGCTCTGGGTCACGGCCGGCGTGACGGTGGCGCTGAAGACGATCCTGATTCCGTGGTTTCTGATGCGAGTGATCGATCGAATCGGGATTCACCGCGAGATCGAGCCATTCCTGAGTGTCCCGGCCTCGCTGCTGGTGTGTGTCGGTCTCACGGTCGTCGGGTACCGGGTCAGCACCGGATTCCCGGAAGGCGCCGGAGGCGTGAGCCACCACCTGATCGGCGTGGCGCTGTCGCTGCTCCTCGTCGGGCTGTTCCTCATGGTGACGCGAAAGAAGGCCATCACCCAGATCCTTGCGCTGCTCACGGTCGAAAACGCGGTGTTTCTCGTCGCCGTCGGCGTCACCTCCGGCATGCCGCTCATCGTCGAGCTCGGGATTTCGTTCGACGTGATTCTGGCCGTGCTCATCCTCGGCATTCTCGTCCGTCGCATCGTGGACCGGTTCGAGTCGATGGACGTCAGCCGGCTCTCCACTCTGAAGGGATAGCGTGAACCTGCTCGTCGTGACGCTCGCCGCGCCCCTGATCACGGCCGCCATTGGCGGTCTCGGCGGCCCTCGCCAATTCAAAGAGACCGTGATGATCGGGGGACTCGCGATCACGTTCGGTCTGTGTCTCGCGACGGCGGGCCGCTTCCTCGGAGGCGGTGTTCCCGCGGCCTTCGGCGACGCGTTGCGAGTCGACGGGCTGTCGGCGCTCGTGCTCGTGTTGTGCGGTTTTGTCGGCCTGCTCTCCGGGACCTACGGGGTCGGCTATTTGCGACGCAACGAAGAGCGCCGGCTGGTCACGAAACGGATGCGGCGCGAATTCTTCGGCCTCATTCCCGCTTATGTATTCGCCATGCTGCTCGTGTCGGTGTCGAACAACCTGGGCATTCTTTGGGTCGCCGTCGAGTTGACGACATTGGCGTCCGTGTCGCTGGTGACGTTTCACGATCGGGACACGTCGCTCGAGGCCGCCTGGAAGTTCTTGGTGCTCGGCAGCCTCGGCCTCGCGTTCGCCCTGCTCGGCACGGTGCTGCTGTTTGCGGCCGGCCAGGGGCGTCTCGGCGAGGGCATGGCGGCGCTCAATTGGACGCGCTTCATGCAGGTCGCTCCGCAACTGCATCCATTGACCGTGCGACTTGGTGTCGTGTTCGCGCTCATCGGGTATGGCACCAAGGCAGGTCTGGCCCCGATGCACACGTGGAAGCCGGATGCGTACCGCGAAGCGCCGTCGCCGGCTGTCGCGCTGATGGCCGTGGGCATGCTCAACGGCGCGTTGTACTGCATTTTGCGAATCCATCTGATCTCGAAAGCGGCGATCGGCCCCGAGTTTTCGGGCGGTCTGCTGCTGACGCTCGGTCTGCTCTCGGTGCTGGTCGCCGTGCCCTTCGTCCTCATTCAATGGAACCTGAAGCGGCTGCTCGCGTATTCGAGCATCGAGCACGTCGGCATCATGGCCATCGGCGTGGGACTGGGCGCGGAAGCGGGCGTCTTCGGTGCGCTGCTCCACATGACGTACCACTCGTTTGCGAAGCCAGTGGCGCTCTTTTCGGCCGGTACGCTCGCGCAGCTTCACAGCTCGTCGGACCTTGGGCGGATCCAGAACGGGACGTTCACGCGAACTCCGGTGGCGAGCGCGCTGCTGGTCCTCTCCGCGCTGATCATCACGGGCTCGCCGCCGTTCGGCATGTTCTTCAGCGAGATGACGATTCTCAGAGCCGGCTTGATCGGCTCGCATGCCACCGCGACCGGGGTTTTTCTCGCAGCGTTGAGCGTACTGTTCTGCGGCTTCGTCTTTCAGGTGGGACGCATCGTGCTCGGGCCGCCGCGCGATCCGTCGGACAGACGCCAGCCTCTGCCGGAACGCTTCGACTTCGGCATGGGCACGGTTATTGCCGCGGCGCTCCTTGCGGTCGTGTCCTCGTTCTATCTGCCGGGGCCGCTGATGGCCCTCATTCGCGCCGCGACCGCGGTCGTGTGGGGCGACGTGTGAGATCGGCGATCGCGAGAGTCGCCGCGGCGCTGGGCGTGCCCGAGCGGTCCGTCCGCGACCGACGCGCCGCGGAACTGGTCGTCGAAACGGATGCCGTGGCATTGCCGGCGCTGGCCGACAGCGTGTCGACCGGTCTCGACGGACGGCTCGCCTCGCTCTTTGCGTGCGACGAGCGTGAAGCATCCGGGCGTTTCCGGCTGCATCACGTATGGTCTCTTCCGGGCCTGCGCACGTTCTTGGACATCACCGCGCCGATCGATCCGGCCGAGCCGTCGTACCCGTCCATCGCGGCGAAGCATCCCGCGGCGAACTGGTTCGAACGCGAGGTCATGGACTTTTTCGGACTCGCGCCGGCGGGCCACCCGAACCCCTCGCGCGTGGCGCTCCACGACGATTGGCCGGACGGCGCCTGGGCGCTTCGCAAGGATTTCCCGCACGATCGCGCGGTGCCGCGCACGCCGGGAGATTTCCACCCGTTCCGCCCCGTGACGGGCGAGGGCGTGTTCCAGATTCCCGTGGGGCCCGTCCACGCGGGCGTCATCGAGCCCGGCCATTTCCGGTTTGGCGTGGCCGGCGAGCCGGTGCTGTACCTTCAGCTCCGGTTGTTCTACGTCCACAAGGGCATCGAGAAGCGCTTCGAGCGGCTGCCCTGGCGCCACGGGCTGTTCCTCGCCGAATCACTCTCCGGCGATACGGCCGTGGGTCACGCGCTGGCCTACGCGCACGCCGTCGAGCGTCTGGCCGGCGCGATCGTACCGCCTCGAGCGCAAGCGCTCCGCGTGGCGCTCGTGGAGCTCGAGCGCATCTACAACCACACGGCCGATATCGGCGCGCTGGCCACCGACGTGGCGTTCACGGTACCCGCGGCCCGGGCTCAGGCCCTACGGGAGGGCATCCTTCGGCTGAACGACGAGCTGTTCGGAACGCGGATGCTGCGCGGCACGATTGCGATCGGCGGCGTCAAGCGCGATCTGTCGCCGCAGGGATGCGAGCGGCTTGGCGCCCGCCTTCGCGCCTTCGAGCGGGAATTCGACGATCTGATCACGCAGCTCATCGATGCCGGCACGTTCACCGATCGCGTCGATGGCACCGGTATTCTCTCGAATCAGGCCGCCCGGGACCTCGGGATTGTCGGCATGGCGGCGCGTGCGTCGGGGGTGGATGCCGACCTGCGGCGGGACCATGTCTACGACGCCTATGAGGGTCTGCGGTTCGAGGTGCCGGTGGAGAAGGGCGGCGACGTGCGGGCGCGGCTCATGATTCGGGCGCGCGAGGTGGAGCAGTCGCTGCTGATTCTGCACCAGGTCCTCGACGCGATGCCCGACACGCCGCTGCTGGCGCCGCTGCCCGAACGGCTACCGGCGTCTTCATCGGCCCTTGGCTGGGTCGAAGCCTGGCGGGGACCCTGCACGCACTGGATCGCGACCGACCAGCGGGGCGAGCTGACCCGCGTGAAGGTGACCGATCCCAGCTTCTTCAACTGGCCCGGCCTCGCTCACGTCGTGCCCGGCAACATCGTTCCGGACTTTCCGGTGATCAACAAGAGCTTCAACCTGTCCTACTCGGGGAATGACCGGTAGCAATGTTTCGCATCATCTCGACCAGTCTGAGGACGGGAATCCTGACGGAGGCCAGGCCATTCGACGTGCATCCGTCGTTTGGATTTCCGGTCATCGACTTCAATCGCTGCACGGCGTGCGGCGAGTGCGCACGAGCGTGTCCGACGGGCGCGATAGAGACGCGGACGGCCGAGCCTGAGGTGAAGACGCTTTCGTTGTCCTACGCGGCGTGCATCCAGTGCCGGGAGTGTGTCTCGTGCTGCCCCGAGCAGGCCGTGAGCGTCTCGCACGACGTGGACGTTGCCGCGTACACGCGAGAACAGCTCGCGCAGACCGCGTCGTTCACGGTCGATCAGGCCACAGGTCGGGCGACCTTCAAGGAGCTCGTGGCCGGGCCCGGGCTCAGCCTGTCGGACTCCGCGGCCCGCCTGCGAGAGCGCATTCACGGCAGGCTCGGGCGCTCACTGCACGTCCGCCAGGTCGACGCGGGCAGCTGCAACGGCTGCGAAGCGGAGATTGCCGCCACCGCCAATCCGCTGTACGACCTGGAGCGCTTTGGGATTCACCTGGTGGCCAGTCCGCGGCATGCCGACCTGCTGCTCGTGACCGGGCCCGTCACTCGCAACATGGAGATCGCGCTTCGCCGCACGTACGAGGCCACGCCGGAGCCGCGCATCGTGGTCGCGGTTGGCGCCTGTGGGTCGAGCGGCGGGATCTTCGGGGAGGGGACCTATGCCGCGATTGGTGGCGTCGATCGTGTCCTGCCCGTGGACGTCTACATTCCCGGCTGCCCGCCGCGTCCGCAGGCGATTCTGAACGGTCTGCTGGTGGCGATGGGCGTTCGAGCGGCGCGCGTCGGACCCGCGCCTGTCAATGGATGAGGAGCATGGCGAGTGCGAAGGCCGGGGGCCCTCAAGGAGAGACGTGCCAGATTAGGGAAGCTCTGCGATGCGGTGCCGCGTGCGCGCTGCGCGCACCCAAAGAAGGGGTCACGATCGCAGACTTGTGATCGCCTTGCACTTTTTGCAACGTGCGGTGAAGTTCCTACGCACGTCTAGGGCTTTGACCTACCACTCGTGTCGGTGAAATCCCCGGTTGTGGCGAAAGTGGCGGCACCCGGGAAAGTCCCACTGCGTCCACCTGACTGTCGCAGCAGTTTCATCAGCTCGCGGAGTTGCTCGGTGGTTGACAGCTCGCGGTGACCGTAGCGCCACGCGTATTCGGTGAGATATAGGCCCAGTCTTTCAAAGCGGATGCCTCCTCTCGCTCTCAGTTGACGCTGCAGATACGCCCAGAAGGCCTCGACCGGCCCGAAGGGCGTCGCGGCCGGATTCGCGCTCATTTCAGGGACGACTCGGTACAACCGGCCGCGATCTACGACAGCCGCATAACGAAACTCGCCCAACCGAGCCGTTGGTCGGTCGCATTTCTGCGCACGCACGTGTCGCCTGAGGTCATCAGCTTCAGCATCCGGAACAATTTCGGCCCACACGTGTCCGTTCGCCGCGATCAGACCCAACATCGTCGCGCGGAGCCTGCGACGCCTCGCTGCCGGAGGATCGGTCCGCTGTGGCTCACCCAAGGGGACGACCGGCCCTTCGCGACTCACCGCGATTGAAGGCCGCGAGGCGCAGCGAAGCATCGCCTGACGCACCACGGTCAGAGCCCGCAGCACTCGCTTCCGCTCGATGCGAGTCTCCTGCGCGATTGCCGCGCTTGGGACCCCTCGAAGGAACCATCGCAGCAGCGTTCGCCACTGCCGGCTCGTCAGCCGCAACGGCAGTCGCCCGGGTTTCCAGTCCAATCGACACCGGGCACACCGATGCCAGGCATTCTTCAGAATCCAGGACTTGCGACTGCCGCACCTAGGGCATCGAAATTGTGTGGCCACGGTGAGCTGGTGAAGGTGAAAAAGGGGGACTAACCCAGCTGCGGAGGAGCATCCCGATCCGCCCCGGCACTCAGGTTTCTACCCTGTGGCATGCCCATTGCCTCACTGGTCCCCGACGTTCGTCTGGTTCTGGGAAGTGATGTCCGCGCCTCGGGCGCGCGAGGCGCACCGTAGACATCGTTCAGTTCTACAACGAGTTGATCGGGAAGCGATCGGTCAGCGACCAATCCGATCGCCTGAGGAGGGTGTGCTCTTGCGTTGTTTCAGCGGTTCAGCGACTGGCCTAACGGTGTCGGTGCTCGTGTATTTCCTCTATGTGTCCGTCGCCGTTGTGCCTATCTCAGCCGTCGGTGCGCGGCTGCGTGTTTCACAAACCTCGCCGCAGCCGTTCGGGCGGATTGTCGGGAGAGCCGGGAAGACGTACAGCAACGCGGCCGCCCAGTCGGTCTCTCAGACCGGAACGGTCCTCCTGTCGCCGCAGGACACGTTTCTGAACCTCGACTCGACGAGCCACAGTGGCGAGTCAACGTTGAATACGTACACGTGGCCCGACTTCCAGGTGGCGAACGCGATTGCGATGCAGTTCGATTTGTCGCCGCTGCCAGCCGGGGCCGTGGTCACCCAGGCGACATTGAGACTGGCCCTCGTCGAGAGCGATGCCGCGGCTGAAGCCGCATACGCGGTGGCCGCGCACAAAGTAGTTGGCAAGAGGCCTGTCGTCGCGACGGCGACTGGATACACGACGGACGGTGCGACCCCGTGGACGCCGAACGCGTGCTGTTACAACGGCGTGCCGCTGGCGCAGGCCGACATTTCTCCTGCCTACGACAGCCAGGAGATCGACAAGGCGTCGGGATTCAAATCCTGGGACGTCACCAGGATGCTGCAGGAGTGGCTGTTGGATCCCGCGGCGAACTTTGGACTGATCCTCAACTCCGATACATCCAAGCCGGCCGATCGCCACCGCTTCTTCGCGAGCATGGAACATCCCGATCCGAGCCTGCGGCCGTACCTGGAGGTCACCTACTCTGCCGCCGACGCGACTCCTCCGTCGGTGAGCATCAGCACGCCCGCCGCAGGAGCCACCGTCTCGGGTTCGGTGACCGTCACCGCCGACGCCGCTGACGATGTCGGCGTGGCCGGCGTGCGGTTTCTGCTCAACGGCGCGGTCATCGGCTCGGAAATCACGGCTCTGCCGTATGTGTTCAGCTGGAACACGACCGGAATCTCGGACGGCACCTACGCGCTCGCTGCGGCAGCGCGGGATCTGGCCAACAACACGACCGTCTCCGCCGCCGTTACCGTGACCGTGAGCAACGGGATCCTCTTCATCTCACCACAGGACACATCGCTCAATCTCAACGCGACCAACTACAGCACGAGCGACCTCTTGACAACGTACACGTGGCCCAACAACAGAATCGCGAATGCGATTCTCATGACATTCGATACGTCGATTGTACCGGCGGGCGCCGTCGTACAGGAAGCCAGACTCTACGTCGGTTTGGTTCAAAGCGACGCCACGAGCACCAGTACCTACAAAGTGGCCGCTCACAAGATGCTCGGCAGAAATCCGGTCATCTCGAGCGCGACGGGATACACATCCGATGGTGCAACGAACTGGACGCCGAGCACGTGCTGCAACGGTGGTGTGCCGCTGGCCCAGGCCGACATCTCTCTTGCCTACAACACTCAGATAATCAACAAGACACCAGGTTTCAAGTCATGGACGATCACGTCCATGGTCCAGGAGTGGTTGGCGAATCCCGCGACCAACTTCGGGCTCCTGCTCAACTCCGACGCGTCCAAGGCGAAGAATCGGTTTCGCTACTTCGCCAGCATGGAGCACGCCGCTCCGGCACTCCGTCCGTACCTGCGCATCGAGTACGTGCCGCTTCAATCCGATTCGACGCCACCGACAATAGCTCTAACGTCGCCAGCAGCCGGAACAGTCTCAGGCACCGGCGTGTCGGTGGCCGCGAGCGCGAGCGACAACGTTGGCGTGGCCCGTGTGCAGTTCACGCTCGATGGCGCCAATCTCGGCGCTGAGGACACGACGGCGCCCTATGCAGTTTCGTGGAATACGACGGCCGCGGCGAACGGGAGTCATTCGCTGACGGCCGTGGCTCGTGACGCTGCCGGCAACATCACAACATCGCCTGGTGTCACTGTCACGGTGTCAAACGACACGACACCGCCGGTTCTCTCAGCCATTGCCGCCTCGTCCATCACGTCTTCCGGGGCGACGATTATCTGGACCACTAACGAAGTGAGCGACTCCCAGGTCGATTACGGCACAACGACGGCGTACGGGAGCACGAGCGCGATTAACTCTAACCTGGTCACCGCGCACGCGGTGACGCTGAGCGGCCTCAATGGAAGCACGCTGTACCATTTCCGCGCGCGGTCCCGCGATGCCGCGGGCAATCTCGCCGTGTCCGGAGACTTCACGTTCGCGACGCTGGCCGCCCCTGACAGTACGCCGCCGACCGTGTCGATGACGGCACCGAGTGGCGGCACAACCGTGTCGGGCACGATTTCCGTGACAGCGAATGCCAGCGACAACGTCGGCGTGGCGGGCGTGCAATTGAAGCTGGACGGTGCCAACCTTGGCGCCGAGGATACGACGGCACCCTACTCGGCGTCCTGGAGCACGGTCGCCACAGGCAATGGCAGCCACACGCTCACCGCGGTCGCCCGAGACGTCACGGGGAATCAAACGACCTCGAGCGGCATCACGGTAACAGTGTCCAATGGGGGGTCGAGTGGCGGAATCGCGGCCCTCTATCCAGGGGACGTGGGCATCGAGACCGATCCGAACATCGTCTTCGTCGAGCGGTTCGACGAATCGACGCTCACGAATCTGTTCGGCAGGTGGACGGACATCCTGAACGGGGCGACGATGGCTTTGAGCACGGACGTCCCGGCAGGCAGCCCCGTGCCGCACTCGCTGAACATACCGTGGTCAAGCGCGAGCAGTGGCGGGCACCTCTATAAACAGTTGAGCCAGGGCGTCGACGACACGCTCTACGTTCGTTACTACGTCAAGTACCCGACCAGCGGCAGCTATCAGCACGAAGGCGTGTGGATGGGAGGCTACAACCCTGCGCTCACGTGGCCGAATCCCCAGGCGGGTATCAAACCGACCGGCAGTGATCGCTTCTCGGCTTCCGCGGAGCAGACCGACGATCTCTCCCGCTTCGATCATTACGACTACTGGATGAACATGCGGCAGGCCGGCGATGGCATGTATTGGGGCAACACACTGCTGAACAATCCGAATGTGAAGGCAACGCCGGGTCAATGGATGTGCGTGGAGCACATGGTCAAATTGAACAGTCCGGTTACGGCGTTCAACGGAGAACACGCGATTTGGATCAACGGTTCCAAAGTGAGTCACCTCGGTCAGGGCTTCCCCAACGGCTACTGGTCGGGGGGAAACTTCACACAGGATCCGAGCGGCAGCCCATTCGAAGGCTTCCAGTGGCGGAGCACGACCAATCTGAACCTGAATTGGATGTGGCTGCAGGTGTACGCCCCGAGCGGAGGCACGGGGAGCATCAAGTACGCGCACGTCGTGGCGGCCAAGAGCTACATCGGCTGCCTGGCATCGGGATCGTCTGACACGACGCCGCCGACGGTCTCCATGACGGCGCCGGCATCCGGTTCGACCGTTTCGGGGACCATCACCGTCGCAGCGAACGCGACCGACAACGTCAGCGTGGCGGGTGTGCAGTTCCGCTTGGACGGCGCCAACCTCGGCGCCGAGGACACGACCGCGCCGTACTCCATTTCGTGGAACACCACGACGGCCGCCAACGGCAGCCATACCCTGACGGCTGTGGCACGCGATGCGGCCGGCAACGTCGAGACCTCGGCCGGTGTCACAGTCACTGTGTCGAATAGCACGGCTGACGCGACGCCCCCGACCGTCTCCCTCACCTCGCCGGCGGCCGGTGCGACCGTGTCGGGCACAATCACGGTCGCGGCCAGCGCAAGCGACAACGTGGGCGTCGCCGGCCTGCAGTTCAAACTGGACGGCATCAACAACCTCGGCGCCGAGGATACGACGTCGCCGTACTCGATTTCGTGGGACACGACCACTGCGGCGAATGGCACGCACACGTTAACCTCGGTTGCCAGAGATCCCGCCGGCAATCAGACGACCAGCGCGTCAGTAAGCGTCTCAGTGAACAACCCTTCGGAGGGCGACGCAGTTTTTACGAGCAACTGGGATACTGCGACGGGAACCTCGACAACTGCCGTGACCGACGATGGGCGCTGGCCGAACTATTGGGAATTCAACAACGGCAGCAACGTCCAGCTCCTCTCGGTGGTGTCAGGAGGCGTGAACGGACACAACGCGCTCCGCGTTCAGCAGCGGGGTTCGACGTACGCCGCCAATCTTCAGATCGACAACGTCCTCCCGCAGTCCAAGGACTATTACCTGCGGTACTACATGAAGAATGACGACACGTCGAATTCGGGAGACCACATCGTCACGGCCGATACCTATAACTACGCGAACCTGACGTACATGCGAAAGTACGGCGGCCCATTGGCCTGGACCTTCGTGGCCAGCCTGTACGGATGCGGGTACACCTACCCGATCGGACACTGGGGACCATCGCTGCCGCTCCTCAACGGGCGCTGGTACCGGTTCGAGTACTACGTTCATTACGTCGATGCCACACACGTCCAGATTCATCCGCGCGTCTACGATGACACCGGGCTCGAGATTCTTTCCGACGCGCAGTTCCTGCAGTCGGACTTCGGGCAGGCCACGTGGAACGGTCGCAGCGACTGGACGCTGGCCTCTTATTACGCTGCCGGCAACAGCTTCTGCGTAAGTCCCACGTGGACGAACGACTTCGGTTTGGGCAACAACGGCCAGTACGGAGCTGCCGATACGGGCCAATACTGGTACTTCTCAGCCGTCGAGATCCGCACCGACCGATGGCCGGGCGCGGTTCAATAACCCGCTCACGACGCGTCGAGTCGTAGATCTGACCGTCGTGCACGATCGCGACTCCGGGCGCCATGCTGTGCGGCACGCCAGCGCGGACGGTCCTGGTGCACAGGGTGCCGGGCGGAGCACTGGCCACGGAATGCGGCAAATCCACACATCGTTACTGAACGTCGAACGCATCGACGACCACGAAGCGGTCGATGGACGAGGGGTTCTTCGTTCCGGTTGCCTCAATTGTCAGCAGGTGCAATGCCGGCGTGAGACCGCTGGCAGCGAAGAGCACAGCTTGGACTTCCTCGGTGGCAGCATACGCATCCACGGTTGTCACCCACGCGCCGTCAAGGTAGACGTTCGCGATACCTGCCTGCGGGCCCTTGAAGCCGATCCAGCTCACACCCGTCCCGATAAAGTTCAACGTTGCGCGCTGACCCGCCGC
>Ga0209343_10003337_pt1 | contig 20289 bp, 15 predicted proteins | sample RifCSPlowO2_02_FD_184026 | JGI IMG/M metagenome (GOLD analysis project Ga0209343, IMG submission 184026) | Groundwater microbial communities from Rifle, Colorado - Rifle CSP2_plank lowO2_0.2 (SPAdes) (version 2) | ecosystem: Environmental > Aquatic > Deep subsurface > Groundwater | place... | reverse complement strand
TGCGCGCACTGGATCAAGTCATCGAGTGGCGCGGTAAACCACAGGCCATCCGTAGTGACAACGGCCCAGAGTACATCAGCAGCAAGCTTGTGCTCTGGGCGGAAAAGCACGGCGTTCGCCTGGAGTACATCCAGCCAGGAAATCCACAGCAGAATGCCTACGTCGAACGCTACAACCGCACGGTGCGTTATGACTGGCTGGGGCATTATTTGTTCGAGTCGATCGCCGAGGTGCAGGCACATGCAACTCGCTGGATGTGGACATACAATCACGAACGACCAAACATGGCCCTGGGAGGCATCACCCCCAAACAGAAGTTGGCCCGCGCGGCCTGATCTCTACTTCTGGCGAGTGCTAAAAATGGGGGGATTACCCCAGCGCTTGAGCTGCTGTTCGCACTCGGCCATGCATTGTTCGTACAGGTTTATTTCCGCCAGGACGATATGCAGTTGATGGCGCAAGCAACCAGAAAGGGGACGGATTTATATTCCCTGTGTCCCCTTTTGGCCGATAACTGCCCTTCATTCACGTCCGGTTCCAGCCAACGCGCGCAGTTATTGACTCGACCGATGTCACCACATCGCCGGCCAAGCCACCCCCCACAAGTGCGCGAACGTGTGGAAGCGGCTTGCTGCAAATCTCAGAGCCGTTCAAAGGCGAACGGGCTTGGGTCGACCAGCGGCTGGCTGCCGTCGATCAGGTCGGCCAGCAGGTGGCCGGCACCTGGGGCGATGCCGAAGCCGTGGCCGGAGTAGCCGGTGGAGAGGTACAGGCCGGGTAGGCGGGTGACCGGGCCGATTACCGGAATGGCGTCCGGGGTGACGTCCATCGCCCCGGCCCAGCTCTGTTCGATTTTCACTGTGCGGAAGAAGGGGAAGGCTGCGCCCAGCGCCTGGCGCGCTTCGTCGAGAATGCTTGCGCAGGGCTGTGGGTCGAGCACGCGGCAGTGCTCGAAGGGGCTCGGGCCATGCATATCCCAGCGCCTTGGCTGACGCAGCTCCTGCATAAAGCGGTGATCCAGGCGCACGCGGACTTCACGGTATTGCTGGCCCAGCGCCGGCAGAAAGTCGCGTAGGTAGCGGAAGCTGTCCGGGGTGATGGGGGCCTGGTTGGCGCTGCGCTGGGCGATGCTGTAACCGCCATCGGCGCGTTTGCGGAAGGCATAGCGCTCGGCACCCACGGCCAGTTCTGGGCCGCCCGGCATCGGCGCGGTGCGCAGTACCGAGGCAATCACCTTCAGTTGTGGCAGGCGCAGGCCGAGGTTGGCGCAGAACAGCGTCGACCAGGCACCGCCGGCCAGCACCACGGTCGAGCAGCGCAAGCGGCCACGTTCGCTGTACAGGCCGCGCACCTGTCCCGCCTCTATATCCAGGCCGCGCACCGCGCAGCCGGTGATGATGCGTGCACCAAGGCGTTGCGCCGCGCGGGCGATCACCGCGCTGGCGAGATGCGGTTCGGCGCGGCCGTCACTGGGGGTATGCAGAGCACCGCTCCAGCCGGCGGCAGCGCCTTCGGGCAGGATGTGCTGCAGATCGCGACCCTCCAGCAGCCTGGCTTGTGAGCCATAGGCGGTGGCCGCTTGCAGCCAGTCGGCCTGTTGCTGCAACTGGCGCGGGTTCTCGCAGGCATAGAGCACGCCGCTGCGGCGAAAGCCCAGGTCTTCACCCATCCCGGCTTGCCAGTCGTCCCACAGGTCGAGGCTGGCCAGGGCCAGGGGAATCTCCCTGAGGTCACGCCCCATGCTGCGGCACCAGCCCCAGTTGCGTGAAGACTGCTCTGCGCCGATCAGGCCTTTTTCCAGAAGGGTGACCGGGATGCCCCGGCGGGCCAGCCAGTAGGCGGTGCTGACGCCGATGATGCCGCCACCGATAACGGCCACTTCGGTGCTTTCAGGTAAGGACGTGTCGCTGCTGATTCGTTCGATCTGCGGGTACATGGCGGGCTCCTGGTGGGTGCTGTGGCCAGCATGCCGGGGCCATTGAGGCGCGCAACTTGCATCGCCGCGGCCGGGGCTTGTTTATTACCAGGTGAGAAAAATGACTGATGCCATGCGCGGCACCCGCAGCCTTGAGCGGGCTTTCCAGCTGCTGCGCCTGATCGCGGCGATCGGTGCCGAGGGGGCGACCCCGGCGCAGTTGTGCGCGGCAACCGAGTGTTCCCAGCCGACCACCTATCGCCTGTTGCAATACCTGCGTCATCAGGGTTTCGTGCGCCCGGCGCGGCGGCGTGGGCACTATGTGCTGGGTTATGAACTGTTTGCCCTGGGTGCCCAGGCCGGCAACGCCAGCGCCCTGCGTGAACAGGCGCGGCCGGTGCTGTTGCGCCTGGCGCAGCGCTTCGGCGACAGCTTCTTTCTGCTGGTGGCTGATGGGGATCAGGTGCTGTGCCTGGACATGCTGGCCGGCGAGCTACCGGTACAGAGCTACAGCCGCAGTGTCGGCGGGCGCATGCCCATGGGAGTGGGGCAGGCGTCCCAGGCACTGCTGGCGTGGATGGACAAGGCCGAGCGTAACGAGATCCTCCGTCACAATGCCGCGAGTCTGCGCCTGGACTACGGCCTGGAGGTGGAACAGATCAACGCGAGTCTCGCCAGCGTGCGCCGGCTTGGCTTTGCCAGCGGCCTGGTGGATCGCCGTTTGCCGGGTTACACCGGCTTGGCAGTGCCGATTCTGGATGCCGGCGGGCAAGCCATCGGCGCACTCAGTTGCGCCCTGGCCCGCCCGCGCATGACCGACGCACGACGCCAGGCGCTGGTGCAGGCCATGACGCAAGAGGCGCAGCAGGTGGTGCGGCATCTGGGTGGCTAGCTGCGCTTTAGCGGTGGTTGTCGCGGCTAAAGCCCCTCCCACAAAGGCCTTTGGCATGCCGTTACGGGTGGTGGATTCCCTCGGATTTCTCCGGGCTACCAGTACGTTCGCCTCTATCGGCTGGCGCAGGCCAGGCCTTACTGGTTGCCGTAGTTCATCACCGACAGCAGGCGGATTGGCACCTGCAGCAGTTTCTCCGGGCCGTGGGGGATGTCGCCGTCGAAGGTCAGGCTGTCGCCGGCTTGCATCGGGTAGAGCTGATTGCCGTGGCGGTAGATCAGTTCGCCCTCCAGCAGGTGGAGGAACTCGGTGCCGGGATGGGAGAAGGTGGGGAACTCTTCGCTGGCGTCGTCCATGGTCACCATATAGGCCTCGAAGTTCTTCTTCGGCCCGCGGGTGTGGTTGAGCAGGTGGTAGGTATGGCCCTTCTCGGTGCCGCGGCGAACCACTTCGAGGCCTTCGCCGGCCTTGATCAGGATGGCGTTGCCGTCGGGCTGGTCGTACTGGCTGAAGAGTTTGGACATGGGCATGCCGAGCACATCGCATAGACGGCTGAGGGCATCCAGGCTGGTGGACACCTGGGCGTTTTCGATCTTGCTCAGCATGCCCTGGCTGATGCCGGCAATGCGGGCCACGTCCGCCAGTTTGAGTTCCTGTGCCTGGCGCTGGCGCTTGATCTGCATGCCCAGGTATTGCTCCAGCCGGAGGCGCGGTGGGGTTTCGCTCGTCATAGGGGTTATATTCCGCACTATTTCAATCCAAGAAATTAAAATTCGCACCAGGAAAGCGCAGTTTCGGTGAGCCCGTCACCGGATGATGTCGCGACTTTCCTCAAGGGAAAAGTAGTTTCCCATATAAACAGTGGCAAATCGTGGGGTAAAGCGCCTTCGACAGCCGCACTTCAGATTGGCAAGGCATTTGCATTCCTGATGGGAAACTAACTTTCCTGATTGGAATTTTGATAGCCATGACCCACTTCCAAACCTCCCATGCGTTCGCCCGAGCAATCGGCATGCCTGGAATTCCTGTGGTCGTCGCTCGTGGCTATGCCCTTGTTCGCCTGCCAACACCCCATTGCCATGCCTTTTTCCAGGAGTGAAGACTCATGTTGCCAACTGAAGCGCAGCGCATCATCGATCAGTACGGAATCAAGTACGTGCTGGCGCAGTTCGTCGATATACACGGCGCTGCGAAGACCAAATCCGTGCCGGTGTCCGGCCTCCAGGCGGTGGCCGAGGAGGGCGCAGGGTTCGCCGGTTTTGCCATCTGCGGCATGGGCATGGAGCCTCACGGCCCGGACTTTATGGCCCGTGGCGATCTCGCCACGCTGATCCCGGTCCCTTGGCAACCGGGCTACGGTCGGGTGGTGTGCATCGGTCATGTCGAGGGCCAACCGCATCCCTACGACAGCCGCTATGTACTGCAGCAGCAGGTGCAGCGCCTTTCCGACAAGGGCTGGACCCTGAACACCGGTCTGGAGCCGGAGTTCAGTCTGTTCCGCCGTGGCGTCGACGGCAAGCTGCAGCTGGTGGATGGCTCCGACACCCTGGACAAGCCCTGCTACGACTACAAGGGCCTGTCGCGTTCGCGCGAGTTCCTTGAGCGCCTGACTGAGGCGCTGCAGCCGGTGGGTTTCGACATCTATCAGATCGATCACGAGGACGCCAACGGCCAGTTCGAGATCAACTACACCTACAGCGATGCCATGGAGTCGGCGGATCGCTTCACCTTCTTCCGCATGGCCGCCGGCGAGATCGCCAACGACATGGGCATGATCTGCTCCTTTATGCCCAAGCCAGATCCCAAGCGCGCCGGCAACGGCATGCATTTCCATCTGTCGATTGCCAGTGCCAGCAACAAGAACCTCTTCCACGACGCCAGCGACCCCAGCGGCATGGGCCTGTCGAAGATGGCCTATCACTTCGCCGCCGGCCTGCTGGCCCATGGCCCGGCCCTGTGCGCCTTCGCCGCGCCTTCGGTGAACTCCTACAAGCGCCTGGTGGTGGGCCGTTCGCTGTCCGGTGCGACCTGGGCTCCGGCCTTTATCGCCTTCGGTTCGAACAACCGCTCGGCCATGGTGCGCGTGCCCTATGGCCGCCTGGAGTTCCGCCTGCCGGACGCCGGCTGCAACCCTTATCTGGTCACCGCCGCAATCATCGCCGCAGGCCTCGACGGCATCGACCGCCAGCTGGAGCCGGGTGCCATCTGCAACGAGAACCTCTACAGCCTGAGCCTGGAAGAGATTGCCGCGCGCGGCATCAAGACCCTGCCGCAGTCGCTCAAGGAAGCCTGCGATGCGCTGGAGGCCGACAGCCTGTTCCGCGAGGTGCTCGGCGCGGGAATCGTCGATGAGTTCATCAAGCTCAAGCGCATGGAGTGGGTGGAGTACAGCCGCCACGTGAGCGACTGGGAGATCCAGCGCTACACCGAGTTCTTCTGATTTTCGACCGTTATCAACCGTTTCCGACGTCCCGCGAAGAGGCTGGGCGTCTTCTGCCCTGGAGTTTCTGATATGTGTGGAATCGTGGGTCTTTACCTGAAAAATCCCGAGCTTGAATCGCAGCTCGGCAAGCTCTTCGAACCCATGCTCGAAGCCATGACCGCCCGTGGCCCGGACAGCGCCGGCTTCGCCATCTACGGTGACGAAGTGGCCGACGGCTGGGTCAAGCTGACCTTGCAGGCGACTAGCGAAGACTTCGACTTCAAGGCCCTGATCGCCGCCGTCGATGCGCGCCTGGACACCGCTCTGGAGTGGTTCCAGAACGCCAACGCCGCGGTGCTCAAGGTGCAGGCCGATGAGGCCAGCGTACGAGCGCTGCTGGCCGAGCTGGCACCAAGCGTGCGCATCATGAGCGCCGGCCAGAGCATCGAAATCCTCAAGGGTATGGGCCTGCCGCGAGAAATCTCCCAACGCTTCGGCCTGGCCGGGATGAAGGGCAGCCACATCATCGGTCACACCCGCATGGCCACCGAAAGTGCGGTGACCATGGAAGGCAGCCACCCGTTTTCCACCGGTGCCGACCTCTGCCTGGTGCACAACGGCTCGCTGTCCAACCACTTCCGCCTGCGCCAGGAGCTCAAGCGCCAGGGCATCAGTTTCGAGACCGACAACGACACCGAAGTGGCCGCCGGCTACCTGACCTGGCGGCTGCAGCAGGGCGACAGCCTGAAGGAGGCGCTGGACAAGTCGCTGGAGGACCTCGACGGCTTCTTCACCTTCGCCATCGGCACGCGCAACGGTTTTGCGGTGATCCGCGACCCCATCGCCTGCAAGCCGGCGATCCTCGCCGAGACCGACGACTACGTCGCCATGGCCTCGGAATATCAGGCGCTGTCGAGCCTGCCGGGCATCGACAAGGCCAGGGTCTGGGAACCGATCCCGGCCACCATGTACATCTGGGAACGCGAGTCTGCCTGAGTCGCCCATAACCTGCTGCGCACGTCGATAGCGGCGTCAGGTCCTCACGCAAAAGCTCGCCGTACTCCTTGTACTGTCTCGCTTTGCGCTCCGGTCCTTGCTTGCTCTCGACGCGCTCGCGACGGTTGTGAACGACTCCCTGAATACGGAGTGATGCAATGAAAACCATCGATCTATCCAACGCCACCGTGCGTGACCTGAACCAGGCCCTGCACGATCAAGCCCGCGACCTGCAAGACCGCGAGTGGGTCGTCACCCACCCCAATGGCGCGCACAACCTGGCGGTTGGCGTAAACCAGGAAATCTCCATCGATATCGAAGGCCATGCCGGCTACTACTGCGCGGGCATGAACCAGAAGGCCTCGGTCACGGTGCACGGCAATGTCGGCGTCGGCTGCGCGGAAAACATGATGTCCGGCTATGTGCGGGTCAAGGGCAGCGCCTCCCAGGCGGCCGGTGCCACGGCTCACGGCGGCCTGCTGGTGATCGAGGGCGATGCCGGCGCGCGCTGCGGCATCTCCATGAAGGGCATCGACATCGTGGTCGGCGGCAGCATCGGCCATATGAGCTGCTTTATGGGCCAGGCCGGGCGCTTGGTGGTGTGCGGCGACGCGGGCGACGCCCTCGGCGATTCGCTCTACGAGACGCGGATCTACGTCAAGGGCAGCGTCGAGTCGCTGGGCTCGGACTGCATTGCCAAGGAGATGCGTGCCGAGCACCTCGAAGAGCTGCAGACGCTGCTCGACCGCGCCGGTTTCAACGAAAAGGCGGCGGACTTCAAGCGCTATGGCTCGGCCCGCCAGCTGTACAACTTCAAAGTCGACAACGCCTCTGCGTACTGACTTCACTTTGCCTGTAGGCGCGATGCGGGCGCTGAGCACCCCGCGACTACAGGGATTGCCTATTTCGAGGAGCTTTCCATGAGCGACAAAACTCAACCGGTACTGCGTGAGTCCGCGACCTTCGACCGCCTGACCATCCAGGAAATCCAGCGCGCCGCCGAGACCGGCATTTACGACATCCGCGGTGGTGGCACCAAGCGCAAGGTGCCGCACTTCGACGACCTGCTGCTGCTCGGTGCCAGCATGTCGCGCTACCCGCTGGAAGGTTATCGCGAGAAGTGCGGTACCGATGTGGTGCTCGGCACCCGCTTCGCCAAGAAGCCGCTGCACCTGAAAATCCCGGTGACCATCGCCGGCATGAGCTTCGGTGCGCTGTCGGCCAATGCCAAGGAAGCCCTCGGCCGCGGCGCGACCATCGCCGGCACCAGCACCACCACCGGCGACGGCGGTATGACCCCGGAAGAGCGTGGCCAGTCGCAGCACCTGGTCTACCAGTACCTGCCGTCACGCTACGGCATGAACCCTGACGACCTGCGCAAGGCCGACGCCATCGAGATCGTTCTCGGCCAGGGAGCCAAGCCCGGCGGTGGCGGCATGCTGCTGGGCATGAAGGTCACCGAACGGGTCGCCGGCATGCGCACCCTGCCGGTTGGCATCGACCAGCGTAGCGCCTGCCGTCACCCGGACTGGACCGGTCCCGACGACTTGGCGATCAAGATTGCCGAGCTGCGGGAAATCACCGACTGGGAAAAACCCATCTACGTGAAGATCGGTGCCAGCCGTCCGTACTACGACGTCAAGCTGGCGGTGAAGGCCGGTGCCGATGTGATCGTCCTCGACGGTATGCAGGGTGGTACGGCGGCGACCCAGGAGGTGTTTATCGAGCACGTCGGCATCCCCATTCTCTGCGCCATTCCGCAGGCCGTGCAGGCGCTGCAGGAGATGGACATGCATCGCAAGGTACAGCTGATCGTCTCCGGCGGTATCCGCAATGGTGCCGACGTGGCCAAGGCCATGGCCCTGGGTGCCGATGCGGTAGCCATCGGCACGGCGGCGCTGATCGCCCTGGGCGACAACCACCCACGCCTGGACGAAGAGTTGAAGAAGATCGGCTCGGCCGCCGGCTTCTACGACGACTGGCAGAACGGCAAGGACCCGGCCGGCATCACCACCCAGGACCCCGAGCTGGCCAAGCGCCTGGACCCGGTAGAGGGCGGCCGGCACCTGGCCAACTACCTGCGCGTGCTGGTACTGGAGGCGCAGACCATGGCCCGCGCCTGTGGCAAGTCGCACCTGCACAACCTCGACCCCGAGGACCTGGTGGCCCTGACCGTGGAAGCCGCCGCCATGGCGCGGGTGCCTTTGGCAGGTACCAGTTGGATCCCTGGCCAGCAGTATTGATCCCATCCCACCGCGCGGGGTTCGCCCCGCGCATCATCTAGCGCTTACCGGCCTGGGCTGCCCGCAACCTGCTTCGGCGTCCGGGCGCTCGGGCCGTCTGCCAGGAGATTGCCATGGCCTTGTTCAGCGGAACCGCTGCCGGCTGGAGCTTCCTGCTTCTGGCCGGCCTCAGCGAGATCTGTTACGCCGCCGCCATTCCGCGGACCCAGGGTTTCACCCGCCTGTGGCCGAGCCTGTATTGCGGCTTCTTTATCGCGCTGAGCCTGTACCTGCTGGCGCAGGCGGTGCGCACCCTGCCGGTGGGCACCGCCTATGCGGTGTGGGTCGGCATCGGCGCGCTGGGCACTGCCATCTACGGCATCGTCTACCTCGACGAGCCGGCCGATACGGCGCGGCTGGCCTGCCTGGGCTTGATCCTGGCAGGGGTGGTGGGGCTCAAGCTGGTTTCCAGCGTGCCGAGCTAAGGGCTGCTGCTGTGCGGGCTAATAGACCTGGGGTTGTGCGCCCCTGTCGCGGCTAAAGCCCCTCCCACAAATCCCCGCAGTTCTTGTGGGCGGGGCCAGGCGGCGATCCGCTTTAGCCGCGACAGGGGCCGTCTGGCCGGTGGAGAATTCGCTGGCCAGACGGCGGTTTCAGAGCTGGAAGCGGGAGATGTTTTCGCGCAGGGCCACGCTGGTGCGGGCCAGGCTTTCGCTTTCCTGCTGAGCGTTGCGGAAGGCTACGGCGGACTGCTCGGCGCTGTCGCTCACAGCCACGATTCCTCGGCTGATCTGTTCGGCAACCGTGCTCTGCTGCTCGGCCGCAGCGGCGATTTGGTGGTTCATGCCGTTGATCCGTTCGATCATGCTGACGATCTGGGTTACCGCTTCACCGGCCTCGGAAACCCCGGACACTGATTGCGCGCTGGAATGCTGGCAGCGTTGCATGTACTGCGAGGTTTCGTCGGCGATCTTCTGCAAGCCGGCGATCAACCCCTCAATCTCCGAGGTGGCCTGCTGGGTGCGTCGTGCCAGGCTGCGCACCTCGTCGGCGACCACGGCGAAACCACGCCCAGCATCGCCAGCGCGTGCGGCTTCGATGGCGGCGTTGAGGGCCAGCAGGTTGGTCTGGTCGGCCACCGACTTGATCACGTCGAGCACGCTGCCGATGTTGCTGCTTTCATCCTTCAGACGGCCCATGGCGACGTTGGACTGGCCGATCACCTCGGCCAGTTCGCTGATCAGGTTCACGGCATCCTTGGCTTTCTGCTGGCTGTACAGGGCGGCACTGTCGGCCTCGCTGGCGGCACCGGCGGCGGACTCGGCATTGCGCGCCACATCCTGCGCGGTAGCGGCCATTTGGTGTACGGCCGTGACGATTTGCTCGACCTCGCGCTGCGCCAGGGCCACGCTTTCGGCATTGTGCTGGCTCGACTGGCTCAGGTCCTGGCTGGACCGGGACACCACCTGGGAAGAGCTTTCAATACCTTGGGTCATGTCGCGCAGGTTTTTCTGCATACGTTGCAGGGCGGCCAGCACGCTATCTTTGGGGGGCTCGGCGCTACGTTCGCTGACGCGCAGGTCGCCCTCGGCAACCCGCTGGGCCAGTTGATTGAGGTCGCTGGGTTCGGCACCCAGCGCCCGCAGCAGGTAGCGGCTGATCCAGTTGCCCAGTATTGCAGCCAGAACAAAAGCCAGTGCGGTGGTGAGCATCAGCAGGTTGCGCTGGCGCTGGTAATGGGCCTCGTTTGCGGCGACGCGTTCAGCCGCTACCTCCTTGGTGTGGGTGAGGTACTCATTGATCACCAGGGTCAACTCCTCGAGCAGTGGTGTGCACTGCGTGCTGACCATACGCTTGGCCTCGGTATCTTCACCTTTGAACAGGTGCTCGGCGATGGAATGCGCCACCGGTTTATAGCGGCCTTCGACCTCCTCGATGCGTGAGAGCAGGTCGTGCCCGGTGCTCGAGACATCGTCATGGGTCTTGATGGCCTGGCGCAGCGCAGCAAGGCTGGTCACGACGTTTTGTTCGCGCGCTTCAATGGCTGGCCGCTGTGAGCCGCGAGCGGCCGGTTCGCTGTTCAGGGCCAGATTGCGCAGGGCAATGGCGCGGTCCGCGACGCTCTCACTCAACTGGCTGGCCAGACGGGTGCGCACTTCGATCCCGGCAATATACTGGGAAAACTCCCGCTTAGCCGCGGCGAGGTTGTACAGCGAGAGTCCAGCAATCAGCAATATCAGTGCGAGTAGGCTGGCGTAGCTGGCATAGAGGATGGCGCGGGTGGAGAAATGCGGGGCGGGGGACGGCATATTGTGCACCTCTTGCGAGCGTCAGACGGAGTCGGTGGATTAGCGGATGCTGCCAGAGCAAAGACCGCTTCCTTTTTTTGTTATGTATCCGATTGCCTGTTGTGAGGCGATTAACCGTAAGTTGGGCCGGGTGGCGTTCCGTTGAGGAACAATGCGCTGAAGCCCAACGAGATATGTCATTACCTGCTGGGCTTCGCTGCGTTCAACACCGACCTACGCGGGGGCGCTGCCCATTGCATGCAACTCCTGGGCACATAGCTTTTTTCACCTCCTGCGCCGGTACGTTCCTGTTCTTTACTGCTGGCCGAGGCTGCACAGGTTCAAGAGTAGTTGAGCCTGGGGGATCTTCTTGCAGCGTGGCAGGGGCGGCCTCATGCCTGCGCCAGGCTGGTGGCGTCGTGGATGCCTGGGGCGAAGCGCCAGTGGGCATCGTCGTAGACCTTGCCCAGCCAGCGCTGCACCAGTTCGCGGTAGGCCGGTTGTGCGCGGTAGTGGGCGATAAACTCGTCGATGGCGGCGAGCAGGCCGGCGTTGCCCGGCTGGTTGGCCACGGCGGCCGAGTAGTACCACAGGCTGGGGCTGAGGTTGCCAGGGAGGATTTCCAGGCGACCGCGCCAGGGGCTGCGTTCGCCCTGGCAGGCCCAGTGGTAGATCGGCAGGTCGACGGCGAAGGCGTCCACCGTGCCATCGGCCAGGCAGTCGTGGATCAGGCTCTGGTCGCTGTAGGCCAGCAGGTTGGCCAGTTCGACCTTGCCGCCCGGCTTGTGCCGGTTGGCCTGCCAGCGCAGGCCGCGTTCCTCCAGGGTGGCCATGGCCGCTGGGTCGTTGATGCAGCCGAGCACCTTGCCGGCCAGGTCCTCGACGCCCTGGATGCGTGTATCGCCGGCGCGTTTGGCCAGCACGTAGGGGAGGAACACGTAGGGCGCGGAAAAGGCCACCTGGTCGTAACCGGGCATTGGCGGCATGGCGCTCCACACCAGGTCGGCCTCGTTGTCGCGGCGTTGCGCGCCGGCCTCCAGCAATTGCAGGCAGCGGTCCCAGGGGTGTTCGATAAAGCGGCATTGCACGCCTAACCAGCGGGCGAAGGCGCGCGCCAGTTCGGCGTCCAGCCCCTGCAGCGGGCCGCTGGCCTCGGTGCGGAAGGACAGGCCCTTGAAGGCCGGCTCGATGGCCACGCGGATTTCACCTCGGGCGCGGATCTCGGCCAGGCGGTCGTAATGCGGGTCGAGGTGCAGACGCTCTTCGTGCAGCAGGCGCTGCAGGCCTTGTCGCGGGTCCGGGGCGGAATACACCGAGGCCAGATCATGGAGCAGCGAGCGGCTCCAGTTGCTGCGCCCGCGCAGTTGCGCATCGGCGCTCTGGCCCAGTTGCACGCCGGCGACTATGACCTTGTTGTTGCCTTCGACCTCGTCCAGGCGCGCGGCCATCTGGCCGAACAGACCATGCAGGCTGGACAGCGAGGTACCGACCTGGCCGCTGAGTTGCTGCAACCGCGCCTCGGCGCTGTGCAGCAGGGCGTCGAGGCGCTCGCTGAGCTGGGACATGTCGATCTGTTCGAAAGCCTGGCGGGTGTTGGCCTGGGTGCGCAGGGCCAGGTCGCGGATCTCGCTGGCGACCACGGCGAAACCACGCCCGGCCTCGCCGGCATGGGCTGCCTCGATGGCGGCGTTGATCGACAGCAGTTGCACGGTGCGGCCGATCTCGTCGATCGAGCGGATGACCTGGTGTTAGGCGCTGGCGCGTTCCTCGATGGCCTGTTGCAGCTCGGCGAACTGGCTGGCGAAGAACCGCTGGGTGCTCTCCAGTTCGCGGGCCAGCTCGCCGCGCAGTTCATCGGCGCTGCGGCTGCTGTGGTCGAGAAAGCCGCGGGTATGGTCGAGAAATGTCAGCTGTTCGCCGCTGCGGACGGCGATTTCGGCCAGGCTGTTCTCGGCCTGTTCGGCCGCCTGCATGGCATGCCGCTGCAAGGCGTCGAGGCGGCCACAGAGCAGGCCCAGGGTGCGCCCCTCGCTCGGCGGCGGCTCGCTCAGGCCGCGTTCCAGGCAGCTGCGCAGGTGCTCGGGCAGGCTGCCGTCGTCCAACTGCAGGGCGCGTTCAACATCACCGGTGAGCAGGGCGGCCTGCCAGGCTGGCACAACGGCGGCGGCGGATTTGAACCAGGCCATGAACGACTCCTCGATATTTCAGGACGCTACCGGGCTGATCGATACGCAAGGCGAGCGCGGCAAAACCCAAGGGCTCTTCCTGCGCGAAGAGGGCGGTGGCGTGGTAGCGACGCGGAAAAGGGGCCGGCGACGAACGCCGCCGGCCGGGGGCTCACTTAATCTTGGGCAGCTCGTCATCCGGAAGGGCGTAGCTGTGCTTCTCGTGGATCATGGTGGCGATCAGCGCGTAGAGGCTGACGCCGGCCACCAGCAGGCTGATAAAGATCAGGATGGCGGGTTTGTCGGCAAAGGTGAACACGGCGCTGGCACCGTCAAAGGTGGTGATGCTCATGGTAAGGCTCCTTTAGGTTGGCCTGCCGCCCGTTGGCAGCAGGCCACATGGCACTCAGGCCGGTTTGCTTTCGCCGATCAGGCTGGTGGGTGCAGGGGCAGAGCCGCCTACGCTGGTGCTGGTGCCGTACATCGAGTCCCACTCCGGGTAGGCCTGGGCCGGTACTTCGGTCAGGTCGAGGCCGCGCTCTTCGGCGTGGGCCGGAACCCGTAGCATGTCGAAGTGCTTGAGCGCGTAGGAAATGACGTAGCCAGGGATAAAGCCCAGCGCAGCCAGCACCACGGCACCGCCCAGTTGGCCGAAGAAGCTGATGGGGGCCATACCGTTCACGTTCGGGTAACCGGCAAGGAAGACGCCGCTGATCACCAGGCCGGCGAAGCCGCCGAAGCCGTGTACAGCGAAGGCACCGACCGCGTCATCCAGACGGAATTTGAGCAGCAGGTTGTTGACCAGCGGTGCGGCAGCGGCGACGCCCATGCCGATCAGGTAGGCCAGCCCGGGGTGGTACAGGTCCAGACCCGGAGCCACCGAGATGATCCCGACCAGGCCACCGGACATCATCCAGAACGGCTCGCGGGTGGTCAGGTAGGCACCGATCAGGCCGCCGGCAAAACCCATCAGGGTGTTGAAGGCAAAGGCCGAGAGGTTGGTCGGCTGGCCGTAGATGTTGATCCACTGGGCACCCGAGTTGTAGATGATGCAGCCGCCGAGAAAACCGAAGAAGCCGACAATGATCAGCATCAGGCCGACCACGCTCATCGGCATGCTGTGGCCGACGATGGCGTTGGCGCTGCCGTCCTCGTTGAAGCGGCCGATGCGCGCACCGAGGTTGATGACCACGGCCAGGGCGAAGAAGCCTGCAATCAGATGCACCACACCGGCGGCACCGACATCATGGTAGCCCCACTTGACGGTCAACCAGCCTTCCGGATGCCAGCCCCAGGAGGCCGCGACCAACCAGAGGAAGCCACCCAGCACGATGGTGAGGATGATAAAGGCGCTCATCCGTGCACGCTCGATCAGCGCGCCGGACAGGATCGAACCAGTGGTGGCGGCGAACATGGCGAAGGCCGCCCAGAAGATGCCGGTGGCATTGTCCTGGATGTTCGGCCCCATGGATTCACTCCAGGGCATGCCGGCGAGGAAGGCGTCCATGCGCGGCACCAGGCCGTCGGGGAAGCCGTTGTACACGGCCCAGCCAAGGAGAAATACGCTGGGAACAATAAAGCCGAAGGCGAGGATATTCTTCACCCCGGCCGCCAGGGCGTTCTTCAGGCGTGAGGCACCGATCTCATAGGACAGGAACCCGGCATGAATGCAAACCATCAGGGCGATACACCACCAGTAGAATATTTCCATATTCAGGGTGTTGGTCATCTCTATCAGAGCCTGTAGCTCCTCTAGAGTGGGGGTTTTCTGCTCTTCCATCAGTCGATCCTCGATTCGAATTCGTGGTGATACAGCGGTGTTGGCAGCTTTTGTTGGAGTGGATGGCCACAGGCCTTGGGTGTTTATTCGTAGTTATAAAAAGTTCCCTATAAGAATAAGCAATCCCTGTGCCATAACGCCTTTCTCGCACTGCGGCCAGAATCCGGGGCGGTGGCGGATAATCGGGTGATGAAATGCCCTGTTGCAGTTCGTTTGGCGGCCTATTTGCCTGAATTTGGGTCGTTTCAGCGGTTCCGCTGTAGCATGTTCTGGATCTGCTGCACCGACTCCTGGGTGCGCCGGGCCAGGTTGCGTACTTCGTCCGCCACCACGGCGAAACCGCGACCCTGTTCGCCGGCCCGGGCGGCTTCGATGGCGGCGTTGAGCGCCAGCAGGTTGGTCTGTTCAGCAATGCCCTTGATGGCCCCGGCAACCTGGGCAATCTGCTTGTAGGTGTTCTGAATGCTGTCCTGTTCGCGCAGACGCAGGGCCTCGGCGGCCTTTTCATCGCTGATGTCGCGCACGGCCCCGATCACCCGTACCAGCACGCCGTTGGCGTCATAGAGGCAACGCCCGCGCTCGCGGTACCAGGTTTCGCCGCGGGTCTTGTGGCGCATGCGGTACTCCACCACATAGGCTGGCTCGCCCTTGGGGTCGGCGATGTGCCCGGCGAATACGCGCATGACCTGCTTCAGGTCCTCGGCGGGGACTACGCCGAAGAAGCTGTCCCAGCCATCGGCAAACTCGGCGCGGCTGTAGCCGATCAGGTTGCGAAACTGATCGGACCAGCGGATGACATTGTTCGGGTGGTCGGCGTCGCCATTGACCACGCTGAGGTCCCAGCAGCCCTCGGTAAGGGTTTGCTGGGTCAGCGCCCAGGCCTGGGCGTCCTGCTGCCACTGGCCTTCGCGGGCCGCGTAGGCATGGCACTGTTCCTGGCTGCGCTGCATCTGCTGCTCCAACTGCTGGCGCTGGCGTTCGCTGTTGGCCAGTTGCTCGCACAGTTGCTGATACTGCTCGGCGCTGCAGGGGGCGGGCGGGGTGGCACGGGCCTGTTGCTGGAACTGCTGGTGGGCGTGCCAGCTACGGCTCAGGCGCTGGAGAGCGTTGAGCAGTTGCGGGTGGCGTTGTAGGCGTGGGCTGTGCTGGGTGTCGCTCGGCTGATCATCGATCAGTTGGCTGAGCCGCTGGGCGAGGTCGCCGGCCAGCTCCTTGGACGCATCGTTGAACCACATTGGCCACTACTCCCTGCTACGAGACCATGGTTGCCTGCAAAGCCCGGCACTGGGCCATGCAGGCATTGGGACTAGCAATTCTTCGGCCAGTCAACTGGGCTTATGCCCGCACGCGGGTTTTCTCCGGGTCGTAGGCGATGGTGCCAGGGCCAACCATGGCAGTAATGCGCTTCTGCTGGCCGTCCAGCTTGCCGATTTCCAGCGCAGTGCCGGGTTCGCAGTAGCCGACATCCAGCCGGCACAGGGCGATGTTCTGCCCCAGCAGTGGTGAGCGGGTGGCGCTGGTGATCACCCCGACCTGTGCGCGGCCAACGTGCACGCAGTCACCGTGGTGGGCCACTTCGTTGCCGTCCAGGCGCAGGCCGACCAGCTTGCGTTGTGGGTTGGCACTGCGCCGCAGCAAGGCCTCGCGGCCGATAAAGTCGTCCTGCTTGGATTTCAGCGGTACGCAAAACCCGATGCCGGCCTCGAAGGGATCGGTCTGGTCGCAGAACTCGTAACCGGCGAAGATCAGCCCGGCCTCGATGCGCAGCATGTCCAGGGCGTCCAGCCCCAGTGGCACCAGACCCAGAGGCTCGCCCAGCTGCCAGAGACGCTGCCAGACCTGCATGGCATCGCTGGGATGGCACCAGATCTCATAGCCCAGCTCGCCGGTGTAGCCGGTGCGCGAGACCATCAGCGGCGGGCCGTTGTAGTCGTCGAGACGGCCGGTGAGAAAACGGAACCAGCCGAGGTCTGCCAGCGCCGGCTGGGTGCCAGGCGTCCAGATCATCTGGCTCAGCAGTTCACGGCTTTTCGGCCCCTGTACGGCGATGTTGTGAATCTGTTCGGAGGCCGATTTGATCCACACCTTCATGCCGAGTTTTGCCGCCTGTTCGCGCAGCCAGATACCGGCGTAGTCCTCGCCGCCGATCCAGCGGAAGGCATCTGCGCCCAGGCGCAGCAAGGTGCCGTCGTCGAGCATGCCGCCGTGCTCATAACACATGGCCGAGTACACCACCTGGCCGATTGCCAGTTTGCGTACATCACGGGTCAGGCAGTAATTGAGCAGGGCTTCGGCGTCTGGGCCGAGCACCTCGAATTTGCGCAGGGCCGAAAGGTCCATCACCGCCACCCGTTCGCGGCAGCCGTGGTATTCCTCCAGGGTGCCGTAGCCGTCGAAGTGGCTTGGGGTCCACCAGCCGCGGTAGTCGACGAAGTGGCGGGTGAGGGCGGATGTGCCGGGGTGGAAGCCGCTTTCGCGGGTCAGCACCGGGTCGGCGTCTGGAGTCGGGCGATTGGCCATGGCGATACTGAAGCGCTCCTTGTCGGAATACACGCGGATATGGATGTCGGTGGGCTGCCAGCCGTTGGCCGGGTCGATGTCGTCCGGGCAGGAACTGCTGGCGCAGACCAGGTCGGTCATGGCGCGCAGCAGCACATAGTCACCGGGACGCGACCAGGGCTCGTCGAGGGTCAGATGCTGGTGTGCGTCGACCCCGGTGTTGAAGAAGAAGTTGATCGCCGGCCAGCCGGCGCGGCCCTGCACCCCGTGTTTGGCCAGGGCGCGGCTGATGTTGTCGCTGCAGTTGGCATGGCCGAAGTAGCCCTGGGCTTCGTAGTAGCGCGCCGTGCAGGCCAGGGCGAAGGTGTCGTGACGGCCGACGGTGTCGCGCACCACCTCCAGCATCGGTTGCAGGTTGCGGTCGAAGAACTTGCTGAACAGCCCGGGGCCCGGGTAGGTGCTGCCGTTCAGGGTGCGGGTGACGGTGGGGTCCAGATCGATCTCGCGGCCGGCATCCAGGCCGCGGCGGTCGAAGGCGACGAAGTCCGAGCACTGCCGTCCGGCCACGTCGAGCACCTGGATGTACTGGCCGGCAGCGACCACATAGTCCCGCGCGCTGCCCGGCGTGATGGTGAATTCGTCCACCAGTTCACCCAGCGGTGCGGGCAACGGCGGAGCCAGCACCTGGCGCGGGTTGGCGCGGTGGATCAGCAGGCGCAGTTCACTGGCGCGCAGCTGTTGGTCCACCGGTGTCGCGCCGCCTGGCGCGGCGACTATCACCAGCAGCGCGGCGCTGGCACTGAAGCTGCGGCGCAAACCAGCCGGGGTGCCTTGCTGCCAGAGCCGTGCGGCCGGTGGCAGTTGGCGGCAATCGATACCGCGGCGCACCAGCGCGGTGGTGATATGCGCCGCCTCGCGGCTGCCATCGTGGAGCAGGTGAGCGATAAATTCGGCACCAGGGCTGGCGGCTAGACCGAGGTCGGCAAGCGCCTCGCGGCCGTCGTCGGCAAAGGCCAGTAGCTCGGCGGCCTGATCGCCTTCGATGTCAATCAGTTCCAGGCGGTCGCCCGGCTCCAGGGCCACAACGGTCAAGCCGCCGGGGGCAACGCGGTGGCGTTCCAGCCCCGGGGTGCGGGCAAACAGCGCCGGCTCCAGCGGCCGGGAAATCACGGGCAGGTTCATATCAGGGCTCCACGCAAGGGATTTCCCGTAGGGTGACGCGGATCGCCTAGGTGCTGACTCTGGTATTGAGAGGCATCCACTGGTGCGCGCAGCGCACCCTACGGGTTGGCATCGGTCTTAGCCCACGGCCTTGATGCCGGAGCGAGGCTCGTCAGCAAGGTACGCCGCAAGCGAATCGTCCAGAGCCTCCAGCCAGGGCGTGTGGTGCGGCGTGGCCAGGGTGCCGGTGATCAGCGAGCGGAAGCACTTGTCGCGGTAACCCATGATGTTTTCGTACTTGTCATGTTTCCATTCGAGGAAGGTCTGGTTCACCGCGGCGATGTCGAAGCTGGGGTAGTCGGTGGCCTCGATCAGCTGGCGGATGTACTCGCCCTGGAACTCGAACATCTGCTGGGCGGTTTCCAGGGCTTCCTCTTCCTGACGCCAGGCCTGGTTTTCGGCGTGCATGCGCTGCTGATCCGGCAGGGCGATACGCCCGAGGATCACGTCGCGGGCGTACCAGGCCTGGGCGTCGAACATGTTGAAGCTGTACCACTGGTCCTGCATGCCGAGGTAGATCAGCTTGGGGTTCGGCTCCCAGAACACACCCTTGTAGAGGTTCAGCGGCCACAGTCGGTTATCGGTCTTCAGGCGCAGCTCTTCGGCGAGGAAGGGGAAGTGGTGTTTGTAGCCAGTGCACAGGATGATGGCGTCGATATGTCGGCTGCTGCCGTCGGCGAAGTAGGCAGTACTGCCTTTTACCTGGGTAAGCAGGGGTTTTTCTTCCCAGTTCTCCGGCCACTTGTAGCCCATGGGCGCGCTGCGGTAGCAGCTGGTGATGGAGCGCGCACCGTACTTGAAGCACTGCGAGCCGATGTCCTCGGCGGAATAGCTGCCGCCGACGATGAGCACGTCCTTACCCTTGAATTCCAGCGCATCGCGGAAGTCGTGGGCGTGCAGCACGCGCCCGCCGAAGCTTTCGAAGCCATCGAAGTAGGGCACGTTGGGGGTGGAGAAGTGGCCGCTGGCGACCACCACATAGTCGAAGGCCGAGGTGCTGGTCAGGTCCTGGTCATAGCTGTGCACGGTGACATTGAACTGCCCGCTCGCCGCGTCATAGGTAACCCCCCGCACCGTCGTGTTGAACTGGATAAAGGGGCGCACGCCGGCCTTTTCCACACGGCCCTTGATGTAGTCCCAGAGCACCTCGCGCGGTGGGTAGGAGCCCATGGGGCGGCCGAAGTGTTCGTCGAAGCTGTAGTCGGCGAACTCCAGGCATTCCTTCGGCCCGTTGGACCAGAGGTAGCGGTACATGCTGCCGTGCACCGGCTCGCCGTGCTGGTCCAGGCCGGTGCGCCAGGTGTAGTTCCACATGCCGCCCCAGTCCGCCTGTTTTTCGTAGCAGACGATCTCGGGAATGTCCGCGCCGCGCTCCTTGGCCGACTGGAAGGCACGCAGCTGGGCCAGACCGCAGGGGCCGGCACCGATGATGGCGACTCGTTTTTTCATGCTGGGATCTCCGCTGAAGGTAGGGGTTGGCCAGGGGCCAGGCATTGCCGCCGGGTGGCGGTGACGGTGTTCTGCATCAGGTAGGCGATGGTCATGGGGCCGACGCCGCCGGGTACCGGGGTGATGGCCGAGACCTGGCCAAGGGCGCTGTCGAAGTCGACATCACCGACCAGCCTGGTGCGGCCGTCTTCCTCGATGCGGTTGATGCCGACGTCGATCACCACCGCGCCGGGCTTGACCCAGCTGGCATCGACCAGGCGGGGCTTGCCCACGGCGGCGACCAGAATGTCGGCCTGGCGGCACAGCTCGCGCAAATTGCTGCTGCGTGAATGCACCACCGTCACCGTGCAATGGGCCTTGAGCAGCAGGGCGGCCATGGGCTTGCCGACGATATTGGAGCGGCCGATCACCACCGCATGCTTGCCGGCCAGCTCGCCACA
>Ga0209343_10003336_pt1 | contig 20292 bp, 35 predicted proteins | sample RifCSPlowO2_02_FD_184026 | JGI IMG/M metagenome (GOLD analysis project Ga0209343, IMG submission 184026) | Groundwater microbial communities from Rifle, Colorado - Rifle CSP2_plank lowO2_0.2 (SPAdes) (version 2) | ecosystem: Environmental > Aquatic > Deep subsurface > Groundwater | place... | reverse complement strand
GCTTGCGCCGTGCCGGCATGCGCGGCGGCGAGGATGAGTTCGCCGATCCCGCAGGCGCGCGCGAGCGGTCCCCACGCGGGGGCCACGCCGGCGGTGCCGGAGCCGGCGATCTCGACGTTGTAGTTGAGCCGGGCGCGGTTGGTGACGACGAGCTGCTCCTGGTGGCCCATGTAGGCGCGCGCGATGTCGCGGTCGGCGTACTCCAGCTCCATCGGCGTGAATTCCACGTCGCGGGTATTGATCGCGTTCGCCGCGCCGGTGGGTGCCGAGTCAACGCCGTAGGTGACTTCCATCTTGGCGAGGATCGATTTTTTGCGGAAATATCTGGTAGCCATTATTTACCCCGGTAATGGGTAATGAGTGATGAGTGATCGGTGATGAACGAAGGGCGTTCAGTCGCCGGCGGGAAAAGGGGCGGGGCCGATGCGGCGCGGCCGATCCGGCGCGGGCTTCGGCGCGGGTATCTCCGCCGGTTTTTCACCCCCACCCTCGCCCTCCCCCTTCAAGCGGGAGGGGAAAACATCTCCTTCCCCCCTTGTGGGGGAAGGTTGGGATGGGGGGAGATCGAGCGGCTTGCCGTCGGCATCGCGCGCGCGGTTGCCCTCGGGATGGTCCTGCGTCGGGGCCTCTTTCTGCACCAGCTCGCCCGCGTCGTTCACCGCGTAACTGCCGCCGTGTCCTGGAATGTGTTGGGTCATGTCAGATCCTCAGTAAATTGCGCGTGGTGTAATCGTCCTGCCACCACAGCGTGAGATCGCGGAACTGCAACAGCCGGCCGGGACCGGCTTCGATCGGATCGAAGTCCGCCGCCGGCGGCCAGTCGAGCAGCGCGGTCATCACCGACGCGCGCATGGTGCGCAGATCGGCTTTCGCCGCCTCCCCGCGCGCATCGCGCAGGTTCTGCAGCACGAGAATCACGGCGAATCGATACACCGTGTGCTGCGACAGCCCGCCCGTGCCGTCGCGATTCGGGCCGGGCGTCATGGAGAGATCGATGACGAAAGCGGCCGGCAGTTGCCGCGGGACGTTCTCCACCGCGGCCTCGAAATCCGCCGCGCCGCCGATCTCGCGCAGCGTCGAGACCTGATCCGCCAGGCGCGCGATCACGAGCTGCGGATCGAAGAGTTCGATCGCCATCAGTAATCATCCAGCGTGCCTTCCGTGCCCTGGTTGGGGCTGCCCGTGGTGAAAACGCGGTCGCCCGCTTTGAAGTCCGGGCCGCCGCTTTGCGTCGCGACCTGGTTGGCGGCGTCGAGGCCGAGCGTCACGCCGCCGCTCGCCACGCTTTTCAGGAACTTGATCGCGTCCTCGTAGCGCTTGGTCACCTGGTCGGTCGCGCGGTCCTCGTAGAGAAAATAGCGCGCGATGTCGCCGGCGATCCGCTTGACGACGTTCGGCGTCGTCGCGAACGGCAACGTGTAGCGCGTCGCCACGTACGAATTGATCTCGTCGTCCGCGTCGGCCAGCGCCTTCGCGATCACCGCGGCGTCGATCGTGCCGGAGTTCGTACGGTCCGTGAGCTGGGTCAGCTCGTCCGCGCCGAAACGGTCTATCAGATCCTGTTGGGTGGCGTAGGTCATTTAGGGCCGGGAGATCGTCAGATCGGGAGGTCGGGAGGTGGATTTTCGCTCTCACGCTCTCACGCCCTCCCGCTCTCACGGTTTCTGCTACGCCACGCAGTCTTCGATGAAGTATCCCAGGTCGTTGGCCATGATCAGTTCGCGCACCGATTCACCGACGCGCACGCGCTGGCCGCCGCGCATGCCGATCTTGCCGTCGTATTCACTGCCCGCGATCCGGCCGCCCCACTGGGCCGTGAATCCGAACGTCGTGCCGCGCTGCGCGCGCGCCTGTTTATTCCGGTAGATCAGCGCGGCGTGCTTGCCCCACACGCGCGCGAGGCTCGCCGCCTGGCCCTTCTTGGCGGTGTTGACCCAGCCTTCACCGACCAGGATTTCCTCGAGCTCGAACAGATCCGCGATGAAGCGGCGCGGCACAATACCGGAATCGCCGGTGGTGCCATTGTAAGCCTTGACCATCGCCGCATTTTGCGCGAGCTTAGTGTAGGCCGCGCGGCCGATGACCATGACGTTTGGGCGCATGATGCAGGCATCGAGCCCCGTGGTGATGTCGGCAACCGGGTTGCTGTCGGCGTGCACCACGTTCCACTGATCGTTGCCGGACAGTTGCACTTTGTTGCCGCTGCCGTAGTTCGCCGCGGCGAAGACCAGCGCCGCGACGCGCTGCTCGCGCTTGAGAACGACCAGTTCGGTCAGGCCTTCGGCCGCTTCCATGAGCGGATCGGGCATGTTGGGCTGGTTGCGTGCGTTTTCGATGTCGGCGTTCGGCACTTCGTCGTCGAGCGCCTCGTCGAAGGTCGATGAGTCGACCTCGGTTGCGGTGAACTCGACCGTGTTGGGCGCGCCCTTGCGTCCGACGCGCGTCTCGGTGATGGTAAACAAGCTGCCCTTGGGGTAGCTGTTGTATTTGAAGTTCTGCAGGCCTACCGGCACTCGCGGCAGCACCTCATCTGCGATCATCCTGACATTGCGGTACGCGAGCGCAACCGCCGTGAGCTCGGGCGTGACCGGGAACGGCGCCACGGTCGTCACCAGGATGATTCCGCCGAGAGCGGCATCCGCCGGCGCGATCGCGCCGAAGAACATGCCCACCATCAACGCGAGGGCGAGCACGATCTGCAGAAGATTGGATTTGAAGTAGCTTTTCATCTGTGTTTCTCCTTGTTTGCTTTTACTCATCACTCATTACTCATCACCCATCACCGGCCTTTTAGAACATCGCCAGGTCGACGACGCGGTAGCGGATCCGGACCTTGAGCGGGCTGTTGCCGGTGGTGACCTCGCCGACCGCCAGGCACAGGATCAGCGCGGCGTTGTCGACCGGCGCCGCGGCTGCGGCCGCGAGCGGGTAGATGTGGCGATAGGCACCCGCCGTTACATCGAGGAAACCGGTCGTCTCGACGGTGGCGAAGAGCTGGCCCGAGCCATTGGTGTGCCGCAACTCGAGTTCCTCGGTGGCGCCGATGCCCGCGTAGGCCGCCGAGTTGTAGTCGAGGAACAACTGCATATCCACGGGGATGATCGCCTTGCCGCTGCCGGGGGCCGCGACCAGAACCTTGGGCGTCGCATTCAGCGCGAGGAGCTCGCCGGTGGTAATGGTCACATCCGCGCTCGCGATGCCGACGTCGGTGGCGATCACGCTGCCGGCGATGACCTGCACCGGGATGATGTCGCCGGCGCTGCCGGAGATCTCCGCGATCGCGCCGGCGTGCTGCTCGGTGCCGGCGACGATGGTTGCCGCGACGCCCTTGCCGTTGGCATCGGGGATCAGCACGTTGCCGCGCGTGACGCTGCCGCCCAGTTCCAGGAAGGCGAGGCCCTCCTTGATGACGTCGACCGGCTGGCCCGAAGCGGCGGCGAGCTGCTCGGAGATGCCGAGGATCGCGACCGACGCGTCGGTGGCCTGAATTGCCGCGCCATCGGATGAACCGTGCTTGACGAAACGGCTCGCGGCGACGGCCGCGCCGGCGGTGTAGGATTTGGTGAGGATAGGGTTCACGTGCGCTCCTGATCGGTGATGGGTGATGGATGACGGGCGATGGGTTTAATCAGTTCGCGCCCTTGGTGACGTGCTGCACGGCCGCAGTGACCGAGATCTCGCGGCCGGCCTTGCGTTCGGTCTCCTGGAATTCCACCGCGCGTTTCGCGATCTCCTTCGGATTGTCGAGATCGACTTCGACGCCGGTCTTGGCGGTTTCCTTGAACTCCACGATCTTTGGTTGCGCGGCGAGGTAGCTTTTGAGCCATTCGAGCGCCGGCTTTTTCTCGTGCTTATCGCCCTCGCCGAACTCGACCACGCCCGCCTGGTCGGTCCCGGCCATGAAGGCGATGAGCCCCTCTTTGAGCGCGGGCAGGACTTTGCCTTCCTTAACCAGCGCCTCGACGAACTCGGCGATCGCGGCGCGGTGGCGCTTCGCGGCTTCCGCGCGCTGCGCGTCCTCGGCGGTCTTGATCTTCGCTTCGCGCTCGGCGAACGCCACGTCTTTCGCGGCCTGCGCATCCTGTTGCTTCTTGAGTTCGGCGGCCTGTTGGTCGAGCTGTTGCTGGGTGAGCGCCATTTGCTTCTCCTCTGCTGTTTGTTCGGAGTAACTCATCATGGGCGAGCCGCTTCCCGCGGCGTCAGCGCGCGCGGCATCTTCGAGCGCGGCGACCGCGTAATCGGGCACGACCTTGTCGGCCTCTTCGATGGTGTGCTTGCTGATGATCCATTCGCGCAGGCGGCGCCAAAGCGAGGCGTTCTGCGTGTCGGCCCAGTCCGCGAATTCAATTACGCCTTGCTCGTCGGCGAAGCTCGCGGCCTTCAGCCCCTTTACCGCCGGCGGCGCCGCGCCGAGAAAACCGACGTGCCGCAGGTAATAGACGCCCGGCACCGGGTTCTGCGGGTGGTCGGGCGGGTAGAAGCTCGCGGAAACTTTCTTGAAGCGGCCGGTGGCGTAGAGCTCGGCGAACTGCGGCTCGACCTGCTTGGGGATCGCGTCGAGGCCGCGCTCGCGGTAGGACAGCGATTCAACCCAGCCGTAGGCGGGGTCATCGGTTTTGGGGTGCCCCACGACGAGCGGCGCTTCGTGCTTGGCCGGATCGTAGGCGGCGGCGCTCGCCGCCACGATGGCATCGGTGAAATCGTAGGTCTGGCCGTTGGTGGCGAGGTGGCGGCCGGCCCTGAAGATCGGGATCAGCTTCATTAGTCGCCGAGTCTGCCGCCGGCGAGGGCCGCCGTCTTGCGAAAAATTTCTGAGAAAATGATCGGGTTCATCAGCGGCAGAGTTTGCCGCCCCGCGCCGGGAATGTTTGGGTGTAGATTTCAGTAAATTACGCGGACCCCTTGCCATCCCAGGCCGGGCGCACCACATCGCCGATCGCATCCAGCGATTCGGTCTCCCAGTCCGGCGGCAGCCCATCAGTCGGGAAGATCATGCGCGCCGGGATCGTGATCTTGTGGCCGCGGCCAACGAAAACCGGCTTTCCGTTGACGAAGAAGCGCAGCGCCTTGGCTGTTTTCGCCTCGATCGTGGCGCCGTAGTGCTGAGTGGGCGCATAGGGCCTGTCGGTGCCGATCTCCACGCTGTTGCCTTCGACCTGATAGCTGATCGATTGCATCAGGTGACCTATATCGCGCAGCGGCTGGCCGTGACGGATTTTGAGCGGCGCCCACGGCCGGCCGTAGGGATCGGTGCTCATGTCGAAGCCCTGCCTGATCTTGGTTTCGAGCAGCCGGCCTATCGCGTCGAGCGCGGGACGCGGATCCTCGCCGATCGCGAACAGGCGATTCAACGCATCGATGACGGGGCGATCGTCGATGTGGATGACCGGATAAGTCATCGCGTGGCGCCTCGCCGCTGTGCGATCGTGGCGTCCAGCCATTCCAGAAAGGCGGCACGCAGCTCCGGCGGCGCGCCGGCGGCTTTGTCGCGTGCGACCTGGACGATCTCGTCGCGGCGGCTCGCGCCGGGCGCGTAACCGAAACCGGGATCGATGCCGACCGGCACCTGCGTCACTTCGCCGGTGCGCGGGTTTTGCCATTCTCGCGTTTGCACCGGGGGCGATTTATCCGGGCCGCTCTTGCCCAGGCGTTGGAGGTCGCGTTGCGAGAGCTGGATCCGCGTGCACCGGCAGTGATAACCATTCGGAGGCGTGTGCGTCTGCCACCACGGATCGTCGGCCGGCAGCACGATCCCGTTCCATGCGCGGTGCTGCGGGCGCGTGCGGCCATCGAGGATGGCGCTGTACATCACATACGGCGCGGTCGCCTTGTTCTCCTCGATCCGCGCGGATTGCCCGGCCGAATAGGCGGTGCTCAAATTCACGTCGTAGATCGTTTTGAGCCGCCGCACGCTGCCGAGCTGGACATCGCGCGCTTCGCCGGTCGCGGGGTCCGTCATCATCGCCCGGCCCCACCAGCCGCGGTTGACGAGTTCCGGTTTCAGCTCATCGATGAAGCGCTTCTGCGTCCAACCCTCGGAGATCACGCGATCGACATAGCCGTGCACATCGGAAAGCAGATCGAGGTCGAGCATTTTGGCGACGACGAAATTGACGTCATGCTCGTCGTGCAGCACGTCCTGCCAGGCGAACGAGGCGCGCAGCCCCTTGCCGCGAAAAAACGCGGCCGCTTGTGCCGGCGCGAGATTGAAATTGACGCTAGTTGCCACTCGTGCGGCCGAGCAGATGCGCGGTGAAGCCGGCGCGCTCGAGCGATTCGACGAGCGCCGCGGACGGCGCCGCCTTCATCAGCTCCGCCAGGCGCTCGCGGAAGGTGACGAGATCGCCGGTGGATTCGGCCATTGCGACGAGCTCGTCGATGCGCGGACCGAGAAGCTTCTCCCATTCCGCGGAGAATTCCGCGGCCGCCTGATCGATCGCCACCTGGTCCTCGGTGGCGCCGGCGACCGCGATTGCCGGTTCGGCGAACGCCGGTTGTTTGAGGGGGCTTGCCCCCGATTGATCGCCAATAATCGCCGGCAAGCCGGCTCCCACCGGCGCCTCGGTCCAGTTGTCGCCGTAGGTCGCGTTGATGTATTCCAGGCTCGGCCGGAATCCCATCTCGCAGATGGACTGATCGCGCGTCGCCTGCGCGCCGAGGTCCGCCTGCTCCTCGAAGTTCCGCCACACCGTGGGGTAGCCGGCGCCGGGCAGGTTGTAATCGACGATCCAGCGCACCAGCGTTTCGTTGAGCGTCTCCGAAACCTCGTCCGCATCGGCCTGCGCGATCTCTTTCCGGACCTCGTTCTGCACGGTCGCGACGCCGCTGCCCAGCCCCGTCAGCGCCGGCGTGGTGGTGATCGATTCGCCGAGCACGCACTCGCTCATCTGCTCGTCCATGTAGCGCGCGAGCTTTTCATAGGTGTCGATCGAGCCGGTGCGCGCCACCTCGAGCAATTCGATCATCATGCCATCGGGCACGATGATGCCCGCGTCCTGGGCGATGGCGGCGAGCGCGTCGAGCAGCTTTTTCTGTTCCTCCTTGATCGCGCCCGCGGGGTATTTTCCGACCGCGGTCGGGCTGCCGAACTTGTCGGCGAAGGTCAACCAGAACGTAATGTCCTGGCGCTTGAAAAACACCGGCCAGAAAAGCTTGTTGCCGAGCCCCAGGCCGTACGGCGATTCGTCATCACCGAAACGGTGCACGATGAACTTGCGCCCGGGCAGCGCCTCGCCGTCCATCAGGTGCTCGCGCGTGATGAGCCGCAGCGTCTCGTCCTCGGCGAAGACGAAGCGGCGCGCGTTGCGCGGCTTCACGCGCGCGCAAACGAGTTCCGCCCCGCGCACGTCCCACATCACCTCGCCCACCGCGAAGCCCTTGAGCTGAGCATCGAGCAGATTGCGCGTGAGGCGGTCGAAGCCGAGCGCCTTGAATTGCGCGGTCACCAGCTCGGCCGCCTGCGTATCGCGCGGCGATTCGGAGGCCGCGTCGACCTGCCACGGGCGCGCGGTCACCGCGAGCTTGCGCTTTTGCAGCACGGCGTAAGCGTGCGTGTCGCGCGCGAGCTCGTCGTAGATTTTGAGCCCCTTGCTGCGCCCGCGCGTCACGAGCGTGTCGTCGAGGTTTTGAAGGATGCCGCCGAACATCACGCGATTGATGTCGCGCGCGATCGAGGCGATCTCGTCGGTGGACAGGCGTTTCTTTCGGGTGTCGGGGGATTGGGCCATAGGATCAGCTCATAAATTCAGCGCGGGAAAAGCGCTCGCGGCCGGCATAGTCGTCGATCTGCGCGCTCTCGCGCATCCGCCCGAGCGATTCGAACTCCATCGGCACGACAGCGCACTTGGTCGCCGCCCAGGCATTCACCCCGGCAATGGCGGAGTCCCCGTGGCGGTATTGACCGTCGGCGCCCTTGTCCCGGCCGTCGTCCATCGTCGGGTAGCCGTTTTTCAAAATCACGCGGCGATGGTCGGCGATCACGTCTTCCGAACGCGGCAGCACGATCGAGCGGTCTTCGAACGCCGCCTTGTAGGGCGGGAAGTTCGCGGCGTACCAGGTCGGGCTCGCCATCACGCACTCCACGCGCGAGACGCCGTAGCGCTGGAGCGCGGCCTCGGCGTGCGCCTGGCCGTTGCCGCGGGCGTCAAACTTGGCGTGAAAAAATAACGGCAGCTCGTCGAGAATGAAAAACAGAATCTTCTGCTGCACGTCGAACGGGATGTTGCGCAGCTCGAGCAGAAAGCCGGCGCGCCAGCGCGACTGCGACTCGCGCTGCAGCACCAGGATGTCGGACAGATCTCCGCTGCGGCCGAAGTCCTGGCCGAGCACGCTGCGCCGGTCGGTGGGCAGGCTGTCGATGACGGGTTTCAGCGTGTCGCGGATCCAGGTGTCGGCCTCTTCCAGGCGGCGCTCGTTCAGCATCCACTCGGCCGGCTTGCGGTAATGGATGAGCGGGATGCCGTCTTCCATGCAGCGCTCGACGATGGTGCGCGGGATGTAGACGCCCGAGCCCATGCGCGGAATGCAGTCGAGCTCCTCGGCGGCGCGATCGCCGTAGTTCGCGCGGATTTTTGCCTCCCACTCGGCGCGCGTTTTTTCCTTGAGCCGCGCGCCCATCACCAATTGGATGCGCTCGAACAGGCCGGCGTCGAGCGCGGTCGTGAGCGTCGTCCCGTGCAGCGAATAGGGCAGCTTCCCGGCGCGGCAATCCTTGAGCAAAAGGTTGAATGGATTGTCTTCGCCGTTGTGCGACGACAATATGCGCACCCGCCCGCCCCAGATCAGCATCGCCATCGCGGCGGTGATCAGACCATCGAGATCGTCGTGGAATGCGGCCTCGTCGATGGTGACCTTGCCCTGTTTGCCGCGGATCGAGCGCGGGCGCGAGGAGAGCGCGAGGATCTTGGAACGCGAGGCGAAATCAATACGGAAGGCCTTGATCTGCCGGATCTCGCCGCGGGCATCGGTGTCGTCGAACATCACCTCCTGCATTGCGCTCGCGGCGCGGTTGAACGCGCGCGCCCACATCGCGCAATCATCGATGTACTCGCGAGTCATGTCCTCGGAGTACCCGATATACATCACGTCCATGCCCTCGGCCGCGGCGGCGGTCAACACCGAGTCGGAGGCGTCGCACCACGAGGCGCCGATGCGGCGCGACTTCTCCCACACCGCGACCTCGGCCTGGTCCGCGACCCAGGCCTGTTGATACGACAGCAGCACCGCCGGCGCCGAACGATCGTTCGGCGCGGTCTTGAGGCGGTCCAGGGGGTCGCGCGCGGCGGCAGCCGGGACCTCAATCCTCGATCCTCGATCCTTGATCCTGCTTTTTGGGGGGGTCTTTCTCAAAAAAATGGCCTTTAATGCGTTCGACGTTGAGAGTTAAAGGGGGGTTAAAAGGGGTCCCGGCGCGAGAACGTAGGGTGGTAAGGCCAAAATCGGCCTGGCGCGTTGTGGCGCGTCGGGCCTTTTCGCCCAAGGCTGCCCATTTTGCTATTCGCAGAAACCCCAGAGCGGCTCGATCTTGACGCTGAGTTGATTCGACGCGACACCCGGCTCGGCGTGACTCGTCGACTGACTGCCGGATGCGTCCACTTTGACGGCATAGGACGCCGGGAACGCCTTGAGCGCGACTGCTACGGCGCTCGCCACGTGATTCTTGATTGTTTCCTCGGGTTCCATGCACTTGATTGCCGCGAACTGTGATGCCAGTTTTTCTGCGACAGCGGATGGCTTGCCAATTGCACTTACGCTCCAGCTCATTTTGCTTCTCCTTGAGTTATCCCTCTGCTGAGGGAATTATGCTGCAATGCCGAGAATCTCCCGGCGGATGGTGTCGACGGCGCTCGCGGTGAGCCCGCCCTTCTTGGCGATCGAGGCCGCGCGGTCGGCAGCCGCCGTGACTTTGCCGCGCACTTCGATCTCGTGTTTCTTCTGATTCACGCTCGCGCGCGAGAGCGTCGCGACGTTCTTGGCCACGGTGGAGAGCAGCTTCGCGCGCTTCATCGGGTCGCCGTCGGCCTCCGCTTCCTGCAGCGCGACCAGCACCTCGAACACCTCGGTCTGTATCAAACTGATGACGGCCGCCGAGCGCTGGTCGGCGTCATCCGGCGCCGCCGCCGCGATCTGCCGCGCGGCCTCGGTGCTCGCCTTGATCGCGGAGAGCTTGCGCTCCAGGTGCGTGCCGTAGCGGTGGATCGAGGATTTCCCGATGTCGTAGCCGCGCGACTTGAGATCCGCCTCCAGCGCCTGGTAGCCGGCGAAGTTGCCCTCGATCAGCGCCTGATCGAGCCACGCCTTGACCTCGCGCGGGAGCTGCGTGATCTTGCTTCTCTTACCCATCACCCATATCCCATTACCAGTATTTACGCGGCCGCGCGATGCCCGGATCGCACTCGATGGTGTACTCGACCACGTCCGCGCCCTCGCGCGTGAGATCCGCGGTCCACGGCGCGCCCTCATGGCGCTTCAGCTCCACCAGGCCGCGGTCGGCGAGATAGTCGAGCTGGCGGCGCAGCTCCAGCGCCGTGCACTCGACCGGGATCGACTGGATCGCCGAGAGGATGAGCGTCTCGGCGACCGGTTGCGGCGCGCCGGCGTTGGCGGCCACCAGAATGTGCCAGCGGATGTTCTCGCGGCGAATCTTCTCGTAATCCATCGTTTAGGTCCTCTTTTGGCGTTCGGCGACCGCGTCGATTTTCACGGCAAGGGCGTCGAGCTTGGCGTTGATGACCGTCTCGGCACGGATCGCGTCCTCGCGCCGCACGTAGTGCACCGGCAGCTCCGCGCGCAGCTTCAGCATCTCGCGCTCGCGATCGATGTTCGCCTGCTCCAGGCGGTCGAATCGTTGCTCGGATTTAGCGCGCCCCTCGCGGCGCAGCTCTTCCTGCGCCGCGAATCGATCGTCGAGATGTTTCTCGAATTGCCCGACCATCATCTTCGACATCGCCGCGATCGAGCCGATGAAGAAGGTGGACATGCCGCCGAGCAGTGTGATCAGTTGCCACAAATCCAGTTGCAAGCTCATCGCCGCCTCTTGTTTTTAAGTTCGTATATTTTCGCGCAGTCCACGCAGCGCTCCGTCCCCGGCACCGCGCACCGGCGCGCATCCGGGATCTCCTCGCCGCAGTCCAGGCAGTAGGAGGGGGCTTGCCCCCGATCGGCAGCAAGCTGCCTCCCACACAGCCCCCTCGCACGCTGCGCCGCGAGCGCCTGGTCGCGCATCCACTGCTCGTGCTCCTGCGCCTGGTCGAACATATCCATAATCAGTGATGGGTGATGGGTGATGGGTGATGAGTCAAACCCTTTACCCATTACTCATTACTCATTACCGGGCTACTTACGCCGCACCGGCAGCGGCAGCACCCGCACCAGTTTTCGCCCGTCGGACAACGGCGCTTCGCAGCGCAGCTTGTAATCGACCCCGTCCAGGCCGGTCTTCACGCTCTGCAGCACATTCGAGGTCGATATTTGCAGGGCGCCATTGAGCATCTGCGCCGCGCCCGAGTCCGTGCCGTTGGTGATCTCAACGGTGATGTCCGGGTTCGCGCCCGGATCCGCCTCGTTCAGGATCGTCGCGCCGCCGATTTCCTTGGCGTAGGGGAAAGTCACCGTGATGATCTCGGCGGGGTCTTTGGATTCGATGCTCATCGGGGTTCCGGTGCGGTGAATGTGCGGCCGGGATCTTCGGCCGTGAACAAGCGCGGCCGGTCGGCCGCCGTAAATGCGCGCGCCTCGTCCGGCGCGATGTAGCGCGGATCGCTCACCAGGCCGAGCTGCGCCAGCGCCGTGCCGAAGGCCTCTGTGCTCGCGATCGCGCCGGCGCCGGTGATCGTCAGGTTGAGCTGGTCGGCGCCGAACGCCTCAGCGCTCGCGATGCCGGACGCGGTGACGGTGACGCCGCCGGGCGTGACGGTGTCTGCGCCGAACGCTTCGCCGCTGGCGATGTCGCCCACGGCGGGCAGCGTCAAGTTGAGCTGGTCAGCTCCGAACGCTTCCGCGCTGGCGATCGCGCCCGCGGCCTGCAGCGCGAGGTTCACCTGATCGGCGCCGAAGGCCTCGGCGCTCGCGATGTCGCCCACGGCCGGCAGCGTCAAATCGAGCCGGTCGCTGCCGAATGTTTCGGCGCTCGCGATGCCCGAGGCGGTCACGGTGACGCCGCCGGGCGTGACGGTGTCCGCCCCGAACGCTTCCGCCGTCGCGATGGCGCCGGCGCCGGAGAGCGCGAGGTTCACCTGGTCGGTGCCGAAAGCTTCGGCGCTGTCGATTGCGGATGCCGTGACGGTGACCCCGCCCGGCGTGACGGTCGTATCGCCGAACGCTTCCTCGCTCGCGATCGCCGTCGGCGAAAGGGTGATCGGCCCCAGGTCCACGCTCGCCGCACCGAACGCCTCCGCGGTCGCGATCGCACCGGCGCCGGAGAGCGTGAGATTAAGCTGATCGGCGCCGAACACCTCCTCGCTCACGAGCCCGCCCACCGCCGGCAGGGTGAGATTGATCTGGTCCGAGCCGAAAGCCTCGGCGCTGTCAATGGCCGAGGCGGTGACGGTGACGCCGCCCGGCGTGACGGTGGCCGCGCCGAAGGCCTCGGCGGTGTCGATCGCGCCGGCGCCGGAGAGCGTGAGATTGAGCTGGTCGGCGCCGAACGCCTCGGCGCTCGCGATCGCGCCCGCCTCGCTCACCGTCTGCGGCGTGCCGGCGCTGATGGTGGCCGCGCCGAACGCTTCCTCGGTCGCGATCGCACCGGCGCCGGAGAGCGTGAGATTGAGCTGGCTCGCGCCGAACGCCTCCTCGCTCGCGAGCCCGCCCACCGCCGGCAGCGTGAGGTTCGCCTGATCGGCGCCGAAGGCTTCTCCGCTCGCGATGTTGCCGGCGTCGGATACGGTCTGGCCCGGAGCATAATCGACGCGGAGCTCGACATAATCGAGGCTGAGGGTGACCGCGTCGATGTCGTTGCCGCGAATCCCGCGGATCCGGGCGACCAGGCGCCCGGCCGTTTTCAGGTCGGTGATCGACGGCTCGGCATTGAAGGTGACATTAAAATCGGTGTCGGTGGTCGGCTCGGTGGCGTGCGTTTCCTCGGCGTCGAATGCGCCGTTGTTGCCCGCCTGCACGCCCAGCGACGCGATCGAGAGCGTCGTGGAGACTTTGTAGTTCGAGCGGATGATGACCGAGTTGATGAGCGAGCCGACCGGGATCTCGCCGTCGGTGAACGCGGCAAAATCCCAATCGCCGATGACCGACGCGTTTTTCCCTGGGGCACAGGTGGCGTAGTTCACGCCATCGTCAGCGCTCGCATTTTCTGGCGTCGTCCAGTCGTTCGTCCCGACTGCGCCGCGCGTTGCTTTGGTCGCGGTTGCCATCTACAGCGCCGCCCGATCGGTGATGATGAACCCGCGGCAGGAGTGGCTTTGCGCTTCGTCGCGGGCCGTCAGTTCCGGACAGCGTCCGATCGCGACCGTCAGCGGGCCGAGGTAAAGATCAAACAGCGGCCGGCGCCAGTTAAACCTCACGCCGAGCGACACCTCGTCGCGCGTGTCGAGATACTGCACCGCCCACCAGTGCCCCCACCACAACCACACCTTGCGATGCAGCCTCATCGGCCATCCTTTAGCTCGCCGCGAGCGCCTTCGCCATCGCCTCGCGTTCGGCGGGCGACATCGATGCCACGCGCTTCGCGGTAAGCTCGGCGGCGAGCTGCGCGTCGCGCGCGCGCTGCATGTCGCGCAGATCCTGTTTGATCTTGTCCACGACCGCGTTGCTCTGCGCGATCGCGTCGTCCAGTTCCGAAAGCGTCATGGCGTCATAGGTTTTCATGGGGGTCCTTTCAGTGTTGAGTGGTTCCGGGCGGCGGGCCGCGCCGCACCGCCGGCACGCCGAACGCTTCGGCGGATTTCACGCCGCCGGGCATGGCGCGGCGCAGTTCGGAATTCCACGCCGCCTCTTTCTTCGCTTCGTCGAGGATGGCCGGATCGTTGGAGAGCCCGAGCGGCGCCCCCGCGCGGTAGAGGATCGCGGTATCAAGCGCGATGCGCTCGGCCTTCGCCTGCTCCTCGGCCTGGAGCGAGCATCGGTAGAGCGCATTCGCGAGCGCCAGCGCCAGGCCCGGCTCGAAGTCGACGTAGACCGGGCGGCCGTCGACGGTGAACTTGTAGAACACCATGCCCACCGCTGCGGCCGCGAGCGCGCGCAGTTCGCGCGAGATCTGCTGCGCCGCCGACCAGTCCATCGTGCCGCGGACCTTATCGTCGAGGTTCAGCGCGACGCGGGTGCCGGCCGCCTTGACGTTGATGGTGAGCTTGCCGTCCATCACAGCTTGAAAATCCTGTTTGCCCCTGCGTCGAAAACAACCGTTATGTCTCCGCCGTTGGGCGTGACCGGCAGCCCGGTCGCGGTGTCGATGTTGGCGATCAAGCGCGAGGTCGATTCCACGCCGGAATCCTTGTAGATCTCGATCGACTCCACCGTCGCGCCCGACACCGCGGTGTGCACGACGTCGGCCGCGTCCGCCACGCCGGCGGTGACGGTCTTTGACGCATACGCGCCGGAGGTCGCGATACGCGCGCCGGCGAGGATGTCGTCGAGGTTGTCGTCACCGGCGATGAACGCGTCCGCGCCCTCGTCGTAGAGAAAATGCTTGATCGTATTGGTGTCCCAATCGATCGTGCCGTCCAGGAATCCCTCGCGGCCGGTGTCTCTCAGTGCATTAGCCATTGCGTTTCCTCCCGTTAAATCAAACCCCAATCAACGCCAGCAGCCAGGCGACGACGTCGTGGCCGTAGTAGACGAGCGTCGCCGCCGCGAAAATCAGCGGCGCCACGACCTTCTCCTGCCAGCGCATGTCCCGCCAGCTCATGCCGCCCTCAGGTTTTGGATGAGCACCGGCCCCATCACCTCGATCCGCCGGAAAAAATCCGAGTGCCCGGCTACGCCGTATGAGCCGCAGTCGACATTGCGATATCGCCGATCGTGGCCGGTAAATCCCGTCCGGCCCATCCCGCCCCACGGGTGTTTGTGGTTCCAATTCCACGGCAACCAATCCAACAATTCCGAGATCAAGACTGGCACATCGCCCTTGTTGTAATAGACGTGGATCCACTTCACCCGCCGCTCGATCACCCGGCCCGTGTCCAGCGCGGGATTGATGAATATCAGACCCGCAAACGGCGCGCCGCGGTCGGCGGCATCGGCGAGAATCGCGCAGCCGTTGGAGTGTCCGACGCCGATGTCGCCAACCTTCGTGCCGCGCAGGATATCCTCTGCCACGCCGCCATTCAGCAGCCGAACCTGCATGAGTCCGAACCAGCCGTAGTCGTGCTGATGAACAGGAAAGCCGGCCATTTCCAAGTACGGAATCAGGGTGTCGCTGGTGGCCTTCCCCCCGTCGGCTACCCGGTAGCCGTGCACCAGATGTGCCATGCTCACGGCAGCAGCGCTCCGCCGATCGCCCGGACCGCGCCCCTCAAAAGCGGGGTGACATCAAAGTCGATTACCGCGCACTCCCGCTTCACCTCGCGCGCAAGGCCCGCGCCGGCTTCAATGATTCTGACGCGACCCGCGGCGAAGAGCGAGACTACGCCTATCGGTTCGAGCACAAACTCTTGGTCGAGATGCTTGCTGATTGCCCGATAGCACGCTTCACCGTCGGTGTCTTTTTTCTTCACTGCGATCTCGATTGCCCGGGCAACATCCGCAGGATCGAACCGCACGGCGCCGGTCGTGCCGGCCAGCAGAACCCTCTCGCCAATACCGGTAGCGCAGCCCGCGAGGCTCAGCGCGAGGGCGATCAATGCGTAGTGTGCGAACGATTTCATGATGCCCCCTCTACATGCGTGTTTGGTCGAAGCGGGTTTTGGCGACGAGCCGCCCGTAGATCGCGAGCACGACGCCGCCGATCACCAGGATCGAATTCACCAGCCCCTGCTGGTCGCCGATGTCCACGCCGGCGAGCCGCGCGAGCTCGGCGGCGAGCGCCACCGCCGCGCCGATGAGCGTTTTGTAACCGCTCATATCTCATCACCGTATAGGCCGCGCCGCGCGACGCAGTCGCGGGCGACCGTCTGCATCACCGCATGGCGGCTGGCGGTGGTGTCCCATAGACGGTCGAGATCGCGCAGCAGGAGCGCGAACACGACGCCCGCGGCGACGCCTGCCGCTCCGGTCTCCACCCGCATCTCCGCGAGACTCGCGCGGACCTTCTCCCGATCGGCGCCGACGTCGCGGGCCCAAACCAGGTCCCGGCTCCAAATGGCGTATTCCATGCACCCCTGGCCGTCGAGCTGGACCGCGGCGCTGGCGATGCTCGCCCAGGCGAGCGCCAGCACGATGACGAGCAGGATGACGAGATAACGAATCACGCCGCCGCCTCGTCTGGGATCTCGAGCACGTGGCCGGCCGGAGGCGTCATGCCGCTCGCAAGCCAGGCGCGAACGTCAAACCCGGGACAGATTTTGAGCCACTCCCACCGTTCGACCAGGCCGTCGTTGTCCTCATCCGGGGAAAGGTCGCGGTGGCCGCAGAGGTAAACCTGTCCCGCCTCGCGCCGTTCCATCACCCCCGAGGCCGGCAGCGGCACGAGCACGCGACCGTAGAGCTTGGCGAGCCCGTCGATGTTGTGTTTGAGCGCGCCCCATTGCTGCGGCGTGAACTGGTCGGTGCCGATCATGCAGATGCCGATCGAGGTGCGGTTGTTGCCCGAGACGTGCGCGCCGATCTCGTCGAGATGCCGGCCGGTGGCGACCGCGCCGCCAAGATAGATCACGAAGTGATAGCCAATCGCCGCGAGGTTGGGATTCTGGCGGCGCCGCCAAGCCGGAGCGCGCTCGAAACCGCGCTCGTCATGCCAGCGGTCGATGTCCTCGACCGTCGTGCGCCGGCCGTTGGGCGTCGCGCTGCAATGGATGACGATTAGATCGACGGCCCGCTTCCGGGCCTCAATCCTCGATCCTCGATCCTCGATCCTCGATTCTTGCGCCATGCGCCCATGCTAGGGGCGCAGCGCGGGAAACTTTGGGTGTAGATTTGGGTAATCCGCCGAGCGGGCGAGCTGGCGCAGACGCGAATCGCTGATGCCGAGTTCGCGGCACAGTTCCCGCGTGTTGGTGCCGTCCCAGCGCCGTGCGATCTCGCCGTGCATATACGCGACGCTGTACTTGGTGCGCGGGATGTAGATGCCCTTGTCGCCGCCGTAGGTCGCGCGCAGCGCGTCCGTGATGTGTTCCGCCGCGGCTGCCGCGGTCTCGCGCGTGAGCCCCGGGTGCTTCATGAGGCTGGCGGCCACCACGGCCGCCAGTTCCTCCAGGATCGGGTGCATCCGGCTCGTCATGCTCCCGCCGCTGCGGTTTTGCGTTCCTGCCATTGCCGATAGGCTTTTTGATGCCCCGGGCACAAGTGCTTCTCGGGGCCGACCTCCTGGGCGTGATCGCCGCAGAGATGCTTGTCGCACGTCTTGCCGGGCGCGATTTTCCAGTCGCACTGAAAACGCGAGGACTTGCCGCAGGCGCAGAGCGGCACGCGATTGCGGTCGCCGCAGACGATCGCGAGCAGCTCGCCGGTATTCGGGTCGCGGAGTTGGTTACAGTGCATCAGCGTTCGCCTTCGCCGCGCGATCGCGCCGCCGCTTCTGGTCGATCATCAGCGCGCCGATGATGCTATGCAGTTGATCGGCCTCGCACCAGGCGATTTTTTCCACGTGGAACATTTTACGCGCCATGCCGTCGGCGTAGGCCCACGGCCGGCCGGCATCCGCCAGCAGCGCCTCGATCTTCCGCAGACTCGGCCCGCGATCCGGGTTGTCCATGTTCGCCGGCCGGCCCGGGTGTCCCCCTCGCCCTCCGGGAGAGGGCCGGGGTGAGGGCTTGAACCCCCGCGCGCGCAGATGCTCTATTACCGCGCGCCGTCCTTCGAAGTTCAGATCGGCCGCACTTTTTACGCGAGCGAGCGTGAACAACATCTGTTCATAGGTTTCGCGGTCCAACCCCAGCGCCTTCGCGGCGAGGTGAATCACCGCCAAGTCTTTACGTCGTTGGTCTGCATCAACTCTCATATTTCGGCTGCTCATCAGTGCCCGGCCACCACGCCGGACAGACCCGCCCGAAGGCGGGTTTCGCGTACGTACTAGTGTGTGTGCTTCTTCACTATTGCAGCCACGGTGGGTTCCGAGCGGTTAGTGCGGATGGCGATTTGGGCGTATGACAGACCTTGGGCGCGCAACCTGTGAATCTGAGCGCGCTCCTCGGGGGTGGTGAAGCTGTGTTTGGGTTTCAGCCGCGCCTTGAGCTCGACCAACTCCGCCTTGCACGCGAACAAATCGCCGCGCTCCTCCTGGATCGCCGCCCATTGCTCCCAGGTGAGTTGCTTGAGATTGGCGGAGGCGGGCGGCGGCAAGAGCGCGGCGGGGGCGGGCGTGTCCGCCCCGCGGGCGGCCGATCCGCCCCGGCGGAAGTAATCGTCCTCCATCGCTTCCCACACCGCCCAGGCCTGCTCGGTGTCGAGCATCTTGGCGTGGCGCGCCGCGCCCCGTTCGGTCCACAGGTTGATCTCGCGCGCGAGCGCGGGCGGCGCAAACGGCGCGTCGCTTTTAACGACGCGCCGAAACTCGGCCAAGTCGGGGCCGCTCAGCTTAAAGTAATGCCTCCCGATAATGAAGCGATCCTTCCTGCCTTTGAAGTTCTGCCTAATGCGCCGTGGATCGGTGCCGTAGTACTGGGCGAGCATGGCGCTCGTCGCCACAGGCTGGTCTTTGTAGGTCATTACCGGCAGGTTTTTGATCTCGATGGTTGCGGGGGTGTTCAGCATGATTTGCCTCCGATGAGAGAATGGATCGTCGCGTGAAGGGCGAGGGAAAGCTCGCGCGCGTCGGCGAGCGCCGCCCGCCACTGGCCGAAGACTTCTGCCAGATCGTCGCGGGCCAAAGTTACCCACTTGTTGTCGTTGCTGATCGTCTCCAGGAGCGCGAGACTTTCGGCGCACGCCATCTCGGCGCGCATCTTCTCCAGGGCTTCGTGCAGCTTTTCAAAGCGGTCAAACAGGTTTGGTTCGCCCGGATCTGGCGTGGTGGGACAAGGCATAAATGCCTCCTTGTATTTTCTAGAGTCGCCCACCGAAATGAGGGGGTGGGCAGGCCTCACTAGACGCATACAAGACGCGCCGTGCGCTATTCCCCTTGCGGGTGTTGTATTTGCGCCTCTCGACCCGCCCGTTGCCGGGCGATCACGCCCGAACGATGGGCGTGAAAAATCCGCGTTGACGGAGCGGATCGGCCGCTTGTATTGCCTAGTGCGGCCAGAATACCCCCGTCTTCCCGTCAGTGTCAAATTAAGTGTCCGCGCCTGGCGCCCTGGAGGAGGGAGAGTTCCGGCCGGCTGGCTCATGGACGAGCCGGCTGCCATCGCGGACCGCCGGAGTTTTGACCCACCCCCGGCTTGGGTTTTTTTATCGGCGTACCCCTCAAGGGGGTATTGAGAAGAATTCACGGCTGATCGTCTCCGCGCAGCTTGTGCTCGCGCGCTTCGGGCGAGTCGAGAAACGAGCGGATGGCCTCGCCCAGCTTGTCGGCGGTGGTGTCGTTATGTACCAGTTCATGCTCGCGCTTCTGGCGCTCTACGAAAGCGGCGAGCGCCGTGACGAGCCGCTCCTCGTTGAATACCCACCATTTCACGCCCGCAGCTCCTGCTTGATCAGCCGCTCGCGGGCCGAAGCGATCGCGGCGCCGGCCCGCGAGAACTTCTTGAGTTGGCCAGTAATATCACTCGAAAAATACCGTTCGCTCTTCCTGACACCCATGAGGTTCGCCATGCCGTAGACCGAGCACACCGACCGCTTGAGGCGCCGCGCGAGCGTTTCCGTCAGCGCGTCCGGATAAAGGCGCCTGAGCTGCGCGATCTCGGCCGCCGTCCACCGGCGCCGCCCGCGGAATTTGCGCTTATCACTCATCACTCATCACTCATCACTCAGCTTAGTGCCTCACCGGCTGGCCCGACGTCTCGTCGAGCGGCGCCTCGCCCGGCAGGATCACCTCCGGCTCCACGCGCACGAGCGGGAAGATCGCGATGCGCCGCATCTGCCGGAGTTCCCATTCCAGGCGCTTGCGCACGCTCAACCTGCGCCAATACGGCTGGCCCCACGCCTGCCGGCAGAGCCGCCGGTTCAGCGCCTCTGGGCGCGCGATCGACAGCGTGCGCAGGCGTTTCACCGCTTGCTCCACGCGAAGCCCGGTGCTTCGAGATAGGCGATCGCCGTACGGCTGTCCTGGGTGATCCGCCAGACGGCCCAGTCACCCAGCTCGCGAGCGAG
>Ga0209343_10003334_pt1 | contig 20294 bp, 22 predicted proteins | sample RifCSPlowO2_02_FD_184026 | JGI IMG/M metagenome (GOLD analysis project Ga0209343, IMG submission 184026) | Groundwater microbial communities from Rifle, Colorado - Rifle CSP2_plank lowO2_0.2 (SPAdes) (version 2) | ecosystem: Environmental > Aquatic > Deep subsurface > Groundwater | place... | reverse complement strand
GTCAGTCAATCTGAATTGGACGACATCGCTTTTGAAATCAACAACCGACCGATGAAGTGTCTTAACTTTTCTACCCCCTATGAGGTATTATTAGCTAATAGTGTTGCGCTTGGAAATTGAATTCGGCAATTACGAATAAGATTGCGGTCGCTTTTTTATCCCGTTAGAAATAGCATTTCTAACGGAGTTTATTCGTAATCTGGGTTAACAAAATTAGGGATTATTATTCACAAATCCTCTCGACAGGAATCGAACCTGTATCTTGAGCTCCGGAGGCCCATGTTCTATCCATTAAACTACGAGAGGGTAGCGATCTTTGCCATCACAATTTGGCTGGCATCCAAAAAATCGTCGTGGGTTGAGTCCAAAATCACCGGCTTGCCCTTCGGAAAAAGTTCTGCCGGCGCGATTGGCTTGCCAAAAGTTATTTTAATCCGCCTCCGGCGGAAAAACCATTCTTTGATATTTAATTTGAATAAACCCCGAATGTAAATCGGCACAGTCGGCGCTCCGGTTTTGTAAGCCAGATATGTTACCCCACCTTTGCCTTTTTTTAAATTACCGTCTTTAGTGGTACTGCCTTCGGGAAAAATTAAAACGGTATTGCCATGATTAACTATTTCCATGTGCGCCTGGAGCGACAATTCGTAGTTCATCAAACCGATCCTAACCGGATGGGCGCCCCAGAGTTTAAAAAATAAACCGCCGTAAAAAATTTGCCGCCAGCCGCAATTTTTGTAAAAACTTCTTTCTCGCGAAGTATAAAACATCGGCATCAACCGTGACAAAAAAGGCAACGAGGCCGGCACAACTATCGCGTCCAGTTCACTCGCGTGATTGGTGGCAAAAACCACACCCTTCTTTAAATCACGCAAATTTTCCAGACCGCGAATTTCCAAATGACCGAAGAACAAAAAAAACAATCTCGTCGGCACCCAGATGAGCGTCTGGAGAATCCAGGGCGACAAATAATAAAACCAGTTCATTTTTTAATTTGATTTATAGACCTCATCATGAGAACCAACGGCATACAAAATTACCGCTTCCTCGCCGACAGAAAAAACAATCCTGTAATTATAATTTATACTGCAAGCGTAAAGTTGGGAAAGTGAACCGTGAAGTTTGTGAGTCTTTAATGAAGAATCGAAAGGATCTTTTTTCAAAACGCTCAAAACCTTAACAAATTTTTGTTCCAACTTTGGGTTTCCTTCAAGAAATCGGCGCGATGTCTTTCTAAATACAGGCGATGCAATCAATCCGCGCATTTTATTTTGCCGTTTTAATTTTAATATCCTTCATCAGAGCTCTTACCGATGGATATACTTTAGCTAACCCGTTTTTAATTTCCCACTCGGAACGCAAAATCTCAAGTTCAAACAAGACCTGCCTGGCCTTTTTCATAATCGTTTCAAACTCTTGTTCCTTTTTCTGTAAAATTAAAGTATTCATAAACTGATTATATACCATTGCTAATAAAATTTCCTAATCTTGACATCCTACCACACATACACTTATCTTTCACTATAGTAAAAATTAAGTGTATGCTTTTTTAAATTTAAATTACCTTAAATTCCCTTCTCTTTTAGTCTTTTCACCAATTCGGCCGTATCTTTGGAGAGATGTGCCGGTAATTCTATTTTGACCCGAATGAGCAAATCGCCGCGTTTGCCACCGCGACCCAGCGGCACACCTTTGCCTCGCACCCGCAAAATTTCACCAAAAGAAACGCCGACCGGCACTTTAACAACGATATCGCCGTCCAAAGTTTTAAGATTATATTCGCCGCCGAGCAAAGCAGTTGAGAGTTTAATTTTCAAATCGGTTACCAAATTACTACCCTCTTTGTGGAATAGCGAATGTTTTTTGACATAAATTTTAGCGTAGAGGTCGCCGGGCGCGCCGCCGGCGACGGCTTCGCCGGCACCAGCTAAACGAATTACTTCACCATCACTAATTCCCGACGGAATGTTGACAACAATTTCTGATTCCTTTCTTATTACACCTAAACCACGACACTGCGGACATTTTTCTTCCGGCACCTTACCCGCGCCACGGCAAGTACCGCAAGCCCGAACGCTAGTAAAACTGCCTAAGAAAGAACGTCTGGTCTCATGGAGTTTACCTTTACCGTTACAAGCCGAACAAGTTTTTTCGCCAACACCTGGCTTGGCGCCACTACCTCGGCAAAGGTCGCAAAGGCCAGTTTTAGTGATGAAAATTTTACGCTCAACGCCAAAAATTGATTCTTCAAAAGAAATTTCCAAATCAATAGAGATATCATGACCACGCGGCCGTCGACTACCGCCCGTCGAATGACCGAAAAAGTCCCCGAAAATTTCGCCGATATTGACGTCGCCAAAGTCAAAATTAGCGTTACCAAAACCTTCGCCGAAATTAAAATCCCAGCCCGAGGCTGGTCCGCCTTGGGCGGAAAAACCGTCAAAACCGGCTGGCCCCGAACCAGCTGAGGCGCTAGAAAAAACTCGGCCGTAGGAATCATACTCGGCACGTTTCTTATCGTCGGACAACACCGAGTAGGCTTCGTTGGCTTCCTTGAATTTTTTTTCGTCGCCACCTTTTTTGTCGGGATGATACTGGTGCGCCAAATTCCGGAAGGCTTTTTTGATTTCGTCCTTGCTAGCATTTTTCGGCACACCTAATGTTTCGTAGTAATCTTTGGCCATGTTTCAAATTAAAAATTTAAAAATCAAAATTAAAAACGACAGTGTAAAATTTAAAATTGAGAAAACCTCTTTTCTCTCACCATTTCCAAATACTGCTCCATAGAAATAATCAGTTGCTGATACATAAATTTGTAATAATCGTCGGTATTACCGATAGTCTGTCCTTTTTCCAAAGAAGTTATGTAGGGGCGACGAGATTCCTTTGGCACCACCAGTGGTGGAAAATTATTTTGCAACAAAACTAAATTCATCAGAAGCCGCGCAACACGACCATTACCATCAGTAAACGGATGGATGGATACTAACCGATAATGCACCTCAATTGCCTTTGTCGCGGAATGAGAGTGATTTTTAGCAAGCCATGTAATTAGTTCCTCCATAACATCTGGCACTTTGACCGGATTCGGGAAAATTGTTTTTGAACCGGCAACTCTCACCGGCACAATGCGCAATCGGCTGGCATTGGTCTCATCTATTTTTTGGAGGATTAATTTATGAACATCCAAAATCACGGGTAGAGATACGGGTGCTCGAGCTTTATTTTTTCTAGCGAAATCAACGACAAAATCCACCGCTTGCGAATGATTTTTTGCCTCTAACAATTCATTCAAGGTCTTGCCTTCCACCGAAATATCTTTTTCTATCACCTGGGCGGTTTCTTGCCGAGTCAGAGTATTGCCCTCAATGGCGTTTGAAGTATAAGTTAATTCCACCCGATACCAATCGTCCAGATTTTTGAGCAGTGCCGGATCAAGCGGCCCGAGCGTATCAATTTCCGCCTTGAGTCCATCTATTTTTTTTAGCTCCCCAGAAAAATTCATATCAACAATGATAACAGAAATGCTTATCAGCACAAGTTCTAGAATGAAGCGCAATGAAACATCTCAAAAGGCGTTAAATAGCTGAGTCTTTTTCTTGGACGGCGATTTAATAATTCCACCATGAATTAGGATAACTCACCCTAACCAAAAACAAAACTCTGCAATGAAAACCATGATCAAATCGTCCGTTATCGTCTGCACATTCCCCAACATTAGCCCAATTAACACCGTCGAGGAAGGCATCAAGCGGGGGCACAACACCAATTATTACCGTTTTATCAACAATAAGACGGTGCGTATCGCTCCGGCCGAAGGCCCGAAGAATCTCTATATCGTCTGTTTTGACCGCATCATCGGCGAGACCGAGTATAGTGTCTTAAAGTCAAAAAGTGATCACTTCGTTACCTCAAGGGCCTCGGCGAATTGGATGGAGAGTAATTTAGAAACACCATCGACACCCATAGTCACGCCGTAAAGGACATCGGCGCGGGACATCGTTTCGCGATTGTGAGTAATTAAAATCAGTTGGGATTTTTTGGCAAGTTCTTCGATGATATCGCCGTATTTGCGCGAATTAGCTTCGTCCAGCGCCGCGTCGGTTTCGTCTAAAATAATGAACGGCGGCGGATTAACCTGCGAGACGGCAAAAATTAAAGCAATGGAAGTAAGCGCCCGCTCGCCGCCGGAAAGCATATCCAGTCCTTTGATTCTTTTTCTCGGCAAATTGACGCGAATGTCTATTCCCTCTTCACCCTTTTCTTCAGCGGCTTCGGCGAGCAAACCAGCAACACCAGATGGTTCGTCAAAAAGCCCAGCTTCCTCTCCCAATTCGGCGCGTTTTCTTTTCTTTTCGCAAATTACTTCAATGCTTGCTTCGCCGCCGCCAAACATCATAGCGAAATATTTTTGAAATTCGGCATTGATTTTTTCCACACCGGTTTTGAATTCCGCCATTAATTTTTCATCCAATTCGGTAACCAACTCTCCTAATGACTGGCTGGTCTTTTCCAAATCGGTAATTTCTCGCTCCAGGAAAGCGTCCCGTTCCCCGGCTTCCTGATGTTCTTTGATAATGTCTCCGCCTCCGCCCGCGCCCATTTCCTCAATGCGAATCTTGATTTTTTCCAACTCGCGTCGTCGTTCTGTTTGTTCTTGGTGTAATTCATTGGCGAGCTGGGCTCGGGCGACTTCATCTTTGATTTCTTCATAATGAATCGCTTCCACACCGGCAATGGCCGTCGCTTCTGAAAGTTCCCTTTTGTATTCTTCCTCATTGGCGCGCAATTTTTCTTCGCGGGAGCGCAACATTTGCAGTTTGCCAAGCATTTCATTCTGCGCCACCATCAGCCGAAAAACTTCCCGTTCCGCCGCGCGATTTTCGTCCTTTTCTTTTTCCATTATCACTTTAAGCTCAGCGGATTTTGCCAAAAGTTTTTCCTCATTAACAGTTTCTTTTTTAAGCGCTTCTTCCCGACTAGTTTTTTCTTTGCCGATTTTTTCAATAGCCCGACCAGCTTCCTGTAAAATCGTGCCGTCGCGTGTTTGCCGATGAAGTGTTAAAAAATTAGCTACCAGCTCTTTTATTTTTTCTAAAATAGTTTGCTCTTCAATTTCTTTCGCTAATTTTTCCACTTCTCGCCAGGCAATTGTTCGGTGTTTTTCATTTTTTTCTTCCAATTCCAACCGCTGAAACAGGCGTTTTTCCGCCGACAATTCGCCTTCCAGCTGGCCCAAATCACGAAATAGCTCATCTTTGCGGGCGCGCAAAGTTCGCAACTGTTCCTCAATTGTCAAAAGTTCGCGACTTTGCTTGTCCGCTCCTTGCGAATTTTCCAAGACCTGGCGCGCCCGCGCCAAATCGTGTTCGGTTTTTTTCAATTCCTCGCTCGGCAATTTTTTTTCTTCCGCCAGCTCAGCGCGCTCGCGATTGATGTAAACACTCTCGCGGCGAAAATATTCATGATAAAGCGCCACTAATTTCGCCCGTAGTTCGGCGGCTCTGGCAATTTTTTCCACCTGCTTTTTCAAAAATTTCAAATGGGGCGCGATTTCGCGGCGCAATGATTCCACTGATTTTATATTCTCATTGGTTTTTTCCAGCTTGCGCTCACTTTCCTGTTTTTTGTAATGATAAATTTTTAAGCCCAAAGCGTCTTCAATCATCAGCCGTCGTTCTTTCATATTAGCGTTCAAAACTCGATCGGCTTCGCCTTGAGAAATAATATGATGACCAGATGGCCCAATATGAGCGCCAGCCAGCAATTCCAAAATATCACGCAACCGCACTTGACTGCTGTTGACCGAATATTCATTAACACCGTCGCGATGCACCACGCGCTCCAAAATCGCTTCGTCAAAATCAATGTTCAGAAGTTTTTGACTATTATCAAAAATTAGTTTAACAGCTGCTCGATTTTGACGAGGCAGTTTAGCGGTGCCATTCCAAATCAAGTCCTCGCCCCTTTTACCACGCATGGACTTGAACGACTGCTCGCCCAAAACAAAACGAAACGCTTCGGCGACATTTGATTTGCCGCTGCCATTTGGCCCGACAATCGCCGTAATCGGCGCGGTAAAATTCAGCTCGCTCTTTTTAGCGAACGACTTAAATCCCACCAATTCTAATGACTTCAACTTCACCCTCTAATTTTAACACTTGGACGCAAAGAAAAAAGGTGTGCCATTCGCACACCTCAGTTTTTCCCCGCAAATCTACTACCAAGTATCAGGGAGTGTCCCTCCTCTGCTCAAAAAACTCAGTCCCCCATACTCATCGAAAATGGCTGTGAGATCCCACTTTCTGGCATTTTTTTGTCGTCCGGAGTGCCAAAATGTGACAGTAACACGTGTCCCATTTTCAGGAAGAACGTTCGAATTAACAAAGGCCGTCATTCTTCGTCCTTTCGAGAGAGCGACCATAAAATCATCATGCTCCTTACTGCCGACATTGAAGCACTTGGCCAATGACTCCGACCATTCCTCCACATCACCCCGAAAATCATCATCGTTTGCAGAATCGTGCAACAGAGCGACAAAGAAATACGGGCCTAACGAGACGGCTTTTAAAAAACCCGGAGAGATTCTGCATCTTTTGTCTTCCGTCAACCGCTTGAGCATGGACTTGCCTAGTATTACAGTACATTTTTTTATCATAATTTATCCTTTCGGAAGAGCTTATTTTGGCCTGGTTTTGGTTTAAGCGGAATTGCACCGCTGTTTCTAACATTGAATACTATCATCTTCCGCAAAAATGTCAACCTACAATAACTTGTGCCGATCGGTTATACTTATTGTATGGGAGTTTTAGAGCAAAGTTCTAGAAAAAGAACGAGAAATAAAAATCTACAGAAAATAGTTCTCCAGACGGTTGCAGCGGCCGGATTTTTGAGTGTAGCGCTGCTTGCGCCCAATGCCTTGCAAGCATTAAGACAAGTTGGTCTATTTCCTAAACATCGTCAAAAAGAAATTTTCAATTCGTCTCGGAATCGTTTGGTAAAAGCTGGACTACTTGCCTATAAAGGTAAATTTATTCGTCTAACTGCCAAAGGTGAGGCAAAACTTTGTCAGCTCGAACGACATGATTACAAATTAGCAAGACCGAAACGGTGGGATAAAAAGTGGCGTATTCTCATTTTTGACATACCAGAGCGGCGGCGAGCATTGCGAGCTCGAATTCGTCGAACAATTGTATCGGTGGGTTTTATGAGATTGCAGAAAAGTGTTTGGGTTTATCCCTATGATTGCGAGGACTTTGTGAATCTCATTAAAGCTGATCTCAAAATTGGCAAGGATTTGCTTTATTTGATTGTGGACTCAATTGAGAACGATAAATTTATAAAGGAATATTTCCAATTACAATAAGCATAACCGATCGGCTCATCTTAATGTATATGGCGATTTTCGGTTCCAATTCTAAATTATTTATTCTTCCAAATTCCAAAATTTCAATTCCAGTTTTTGGCTTGGAGACCGGCGCGGGCGGCGGCTTGTTCGGCATCTTGTTTGGATTTACCATCACCTTCCGCCACTTTTTCTTTACCGAGAAAAACACCGATGGTGAAATGTTTGTCGTGGTCGGGGCCGGTTTCTTTTAACGTTTCGTAGGAAGGAGTGACGCCGGCAATTTCTTGAGCTTTTTCCTGGAAGTGGCTCTTGGCGTCCAGCCAGAATCCCTCTTTGATGATTTTCGGCAAAAGCAGAAAGAGCTGCTCTCCGACGAATTTTTCTGCGACTTTATATCCTTGGTCAAGGAAAATCGCGCCGATAAGCGCTTCAACGGCATTGGCCAAAATGTATTGCCGCGCCCGGCCGGTGTCTTTGGCTTCACCACGGGACAACAGCATAAAATCATTCATTCTAATTTTATTGGCCAGCTCCGCCATTGTATTGGCATTGACCAAAACCGAGCGCAATGAAGTCATTTCACCTTCGTTGTAAGTTGGATATTTTTCATAAAGATGGACGGTGACAATTAATTCCAAAACCGCGTCACCAAGAAATTCCAACCGCTCGTTGTGTTCCAGATTCGTCTTACGATTTTCATTTAAATAGGAACGATGAGTAAATGCTTGTTGCAAAAGCGCCTTGTCTTCAAAAACAACATTAATATTTTTTTCAAATTCAGAAAAATTCATTGGGAATTAGAAACTAGTAATTAGAAATTACTTATTATTTCCTAATAATAAATTAACTCCCTTGGTAACAATTGGCAGAATATCATTGTAAAAATTCAAGTCAATAATATCGCGCAAGCGGAACCAGCGGACATCATCCAAACCGCCGGTTTTTGCTAATTTTAAATCACTAAATTTCGTTTCCGCTAAATAATAAATTACCTGTTTGCGAATTTTGCCTTTCTCTGGGTGAGAGGCAATATATTCGTTACGACCCAAACAATCTTTGGCCTTAAGTTTCAGACCGATTTCTTCAGCAACCGCTCGCTCGGTGCCACGCGCCTCGTCCTCGCCTTCAGCCAAATGACCTTTGGATAAAGTCCAGTGGCCAAAGATGTCATGAACCAAGGCGATGTAAATTTCGCCGTTGTGACGCGAGAAAACCAGCGCGCCGCCGAGCCGTTCTACTGGAAATTTCGTCGGGTCAGTTCTTTTTTTAGCGGAGGTCTCGTTTTTGCCGGGCTCGCCGAGTTCTTTGTAGACCGAACCCAGGACACCGTTAACGAACCGGCCGCTATTTTCGCCGCCATAGGTCTTTGCTAGTTCAATAGCCTCGTTAATCGCCACTTTCGCCGGCACTTCCGCGCGCTCGGCAAATAAAAGTTCGTAGAGCCCGATCCGCAGAACATTTCGGTCAACGCAGGAAATTTTGTCCAGCGGCCAATCGGATGCCGCCTTTTCAATAATCTCGTCCAGGTCGGCGTGTTTTTTTATGACATTAGAAAAGAGAGAGTCAGCGAAAGAATGTTCGCCCATGCCGGGGGCAAACTCGGCGATGTTTTGTTTCAAAATCTGAATCGCCTTGTTGTCGCTTTTGTGGGCAAAATCCCATTCAAAAAGCGATTGAAGAACTATTGAACGAGCTAAATGCCGGTTGGCCATTTTTTAATGGGCCGCCTTGGCGGCCTTATCTTTCCGCTTCTTTTCCTTGCTCGTCCGAAGCGCTAAGACATTCACTACCAGCCGGCCGCGGTACTTGCCGCAATTTTCACAAAGCCGGTGGCGCAAATGCATCGCGTTGCAATCGGCGCACTTAGCCAAGCGCGGCTCTTTCAGCGCGTGATGGCTTCGCCTATGACCGGTATGAGACCGGGTGCTACGCATTCGAACGACCACAGTGAAGATAATATAGCATAAGCACCCAACGACTTGCAAATCGGTGCGATTTCATTATACTGCTATCGCCTGTCCCGAATCTTATTGAGGGATTTCAAAGGCATTAATAGTTACAGCGGAAAGTAAATTCGCCGACGAAGCGAACCTTCCGCCATAAGATTTATGAACACTGAAGTTCTAGTTAAAGAGACCCCGATGGACATCGGGGTGATGAATTTTGTTTTAAGCCAAACCAGAAACCAGTCCGTCGAAGGCGATTTGGTGGAAGGCACGGTGCTTGGTGTTGAACGAGCGGTGGTTTACATTGATCTTTCGCCTTTAGGCACCGGTATCATTTACGGTCGGGAATTTAACAATGCCCGCGACCTTATCAAGAAAATGAATCCGGGTGACACCGTTTCCGCTAAAATTGTCGGCACTAACCACAAGGACGGCTACATTGAATTATCGCTTAAAGAGGCGCGTCAGGCACTGATTTGGGACGAAGCGGAAAAAGCCATCAAAGAAAAAAAAGTCTTTGAATTGGTCGCCAAAGAAGCCAATAAAGGTGGCGTAATTTTGGAATGGCAAGGTCTTCAAGGATTTTTGCCGGCTTCTCAATTAAAAACCGAACATTATCCCAGAGTTGACGACGGCGATAAAAATAAAATTTTGGAGGAATTGCGCAAATTGACCGGCACCAAACTGGTGGTTTCTATTATTGCCGCCGCGCCGAAAGAAAATAAATTGATTTTTTCCGAAAAAACTTTGGAGCAAGAAGGCAAAGAAAAAATTATTGAAAAATATGCTGTCGGCGAAGTGACGGAGGGAACGGTAACCGGTGCCGTGGACTTTGGAATTTTTGTGAAACTGGAGGATGGATTGGAAGGATTAGTCCACATTTCTGAAATGGATTGGGCATTGGTGGATAATCCGCGGAGCCGATTCAAAACCGGCGATACGGTTAAGGTGAAAGTGATTGAAATCAAGGGCGGCAAAATTTCTCTGTCCATCAAAGCGCTCAAACTAAACCCGTGGCTGGAAGCAACAAATAAATATCACAAAGACGATGTGGTCAAAGCGGTAATCATTAAATTCAACAAGCACGGTGCCCTCGGTTCCATTGAGGAAGGTGTTGCTGGTTTGATTCACATTTCCGAATTTGGCAGCGAGGAAAAATTGCGTCAAACATTGGAACTCGGCAAGACCTACGATTTCAAAATCACCCTTTTTGAACCCAAAGAGCAAAGGATGACTTTGTCTTATGCCGGAGAGAATAAACCCGTTAGTCTTGTCAGTTAAATTTTCCCATCGCTTTTTCTTTTCCTTCTGAAATTATTGTTTCCGAGGCTTCAATAATTTTCTTGGTGGTTTTTTTGAGAATTTCTAATTCTTTGGTTTTGAATTCGCCCAGAATAAAATCAATGACGGCTTTTTCTCCAAGAGGCTTTTTGGTTTTACCGCCTGGCGTGACGGGCGCGATACCAACACGAATTCGAGTAAACGCTTCGGTTTTAAGCGCCTTGACGATTGATGAAATACCGCGATGACCACCGGCGCCGCGATTGAAAGAAATTTTGAAACGACCGAGAGACAAATCCAAATCGTCATGAATAACCACCAAATTTTCGGCGGATTTTTTACTCTTTATTAATTTTGAAACCGCTTCACCCGATTTATTCATAGAGGTTTCCGGCAAAAGCAAAGTTATTTTACTTTTCTTAGAAACCAAGCTTTTTAATTTTTTATTCTCTTCCCAATCAGAAAAATCATTTTTCCGACGAAACATTTCCAAAATCATTCGGCCGGTATTATGTCGCGTGTTTTCGTATTCACTGCCCGGATTACCTAGTCCTACGATTATCATAATTACACCTTATCACATTCCGCCGCGATAGCAAAACTCGTTGAGGGTGTTTCTTTGGCGGGGGCTTGCTCGCCCCGCCGAGGGCAGAGGGGCGAGCGCGACTGGCGCCCTGCCTGCCGGCAGGCAGGGAGCACGAGGAATTTTTTAGTAAAAAAATATCCGTGCCCCGACAAAGGAATACCCGAGAAAGAGTTTTGCTAGCAGTTGCGTCAAATCATTTTTTGTAATAAAATACACGGCATATGGAAAATAACATTTTGCCGGAAAAGGAAAATTTCTGGCGCGAGACGGTAAAATTTACCGTTATCGCTCTGGTCATAGTTTTACCCTTTCGTTACCTCATCGCCCAACCGTTCATTGTCTCCGGCAATTCTATGGTTCCGACTTTCGCCAACGGCGAGTATCTTATTGTTGATGAATTAACTTACCGTTTCGTTCATAGTCCGGAACGCGGCGATGTGGTGATTTTCAAATATCCTTACGACCGGAGCAAGTATTTTATAAAAAGAATTATCGGTTTACCGGGCGAAACGATAGCGCTTCGGTCAGATCAAGTGTCGGTTAAAACCGCTTCTTCAACCACCATTCTTCAAGAGCCATATATTTCCGTCGCGACTAACGACGAACTTACCGTTACACTCAAAAATAATCAATATTTTGTAATGGGCGACAACCGGTCGGAGAGTTCCGATTCTAGGATTTGGGGACCATTGGACAAAAAATTCATCGCCGGCAGGGCTTTTGTCAGATTGTTGCCGTTCAGTAAAATTTCGCTTTTTCCGGGCGAAATCTAGATGGACGATTGTTATGAAAAAAAATAAAAAACAAAAAGAAAGCGAGGTGGCTAGTTATTACGGTTTCAGTTTGATTGAATCGCCGACCATAAAAAAAGAGGACATTTACAAAATTAAGACCCCGCTTCAAGCTGAAACAGCGCCTCGCCGCGACCGCTTTGCTGATTTGCCGGAAAAAAAAACCGCCATTCTCCGGCTTTACGAAGAAAAAAACATGGCTAACTTGCCCCAGCCGGTGATGCTTTGTTTTGAGAGCCAGCCCGGTGGGAAATATTTCGGTCTGGAAATTCTTGGCTGCGCCAAAGCCATTTCCGAAGCGACTATAATTCAAGCCGCGCTGGCGATTCTGCGTGAACAAGGTTTCAACGACCTTTATGTGAACATTAATAGTTTAGGTGATCGCGAATCGACCAGTCATTTTTTCAGAGAACTCGGCAGTTTCTGCCGCAAGCATTGGGATGTTTTGTTAGTTGATTGTCGCCAAGCAATAAAGCGCGATGTAGGTGAGTTTTTTCATTGCCGTGGCGAAAAACACGCGGCCCTTATTGAAGGGGCGCCGAAATCGGTGGCCTTTCTTTCCGAGTTGGCAAAAAATCATTTCAAAGAAGTGTTGGAATATCTGGAAGCGTTGGATATTCCTTATCGCATTAGCAATTCGCTCGTAGATGTTCACCAACTTGTCACCCACACGATTTTTGAAATCAGAGATTTAAAAACGGAAGCCGATAACGACAGTGTGCTAGCTTTTGGCTTTCGTTATAATGCTGTCGCTCGAAAGATTGGTATGAAAAAAGAAATTCCAGCCATTGGTGTGGCCGTTGCCGTTAAAAAAACCGCTAGTAAGAAATTGCTGGCGGGCAAGGCGAAAAAACCGAAACCAAAAGTGTTTTTCGCTCAAATCGGCGTGGAAGCGAAACTTAAAAGTTTGAAGATAATTGAAATGCTTCGACAGGCGCGCGTCGACATCTGCCAAGCGTTATCCAAGGATAAAATGAGTAGTCAAATTGCCGTTGCCGAAAATCTGAAAGTCCCCTACCTTGTTATTATGGGGCAAAAAGAAACGTTGGAAAACGCCGTCATTGTTCGCAATATGGCAAATCGCTCCCAAACCGTCGTCCCTATTCCAAAATTGGCGGATTATCTCAAACACTTGAGGTAAAAAGTTGGCAAAAAGAAAGAAAGCAGGGTCGCTGCTTTCTTTTTGTGTCTCTGACAATGTCAGGTCGCCACGAGACTGACTTCGCCATTCACGACCACGAGGTCACGGTTGGCTTTGGGTGGCACCGGTGCGTTGCCAAGGCGATTGCCTCTCTCGTCCTTCCGCCAAACCAACACGGGCTCGCCGTTGGGGTGGAAAAGCGGATTGCGTGCCTCGAAGTTGATGCTCACGGCGTTCTTGCCCTGAACTTCCTCGCCGTTCCGATAGAACGGATTGAGGAAAGCCCGAACGCGCCACTGAGCGACTTCGCAGATGTCCTGAAATTCATTGCGAATCTGATCGCGAATAGCTTTGAACTCATCGGAAATCTGTGCTGTCTCACTGCGGGCAAACTGGAACCGAACCGTGTGGTATCGCCGCCTGCCAGTCGGGTCTTTCGGATCAATGCGTTCCTGATGGAACGCGTCAACCAATTCGTAACCGACCGACTCGATGCCGTCAAGCGTGTCAACGATTGAGCATTTTTCCGTTGGCTCAATCATGAGCCGGCCACTCGCGTGGCTCTTGCGAACAACTCGCTCCTCCGTCGTTTCATTGCTTCGGTGTCCCACCAACACCGGAATCACTTCCGGGTTGTTGAAACTGAACTGCAAATTGATCATTGGGATGTTATCATTCAGTATCACAACTGCCTTCCTTTCATGCGGATTGTTTGGTTTTAGAAACTCTCAAAGAACAATCTTCGAGCCGCTATAAGGTTAGCATAGTTGGCATTTTTTGTCAATAGTAGATAAACTTGTTAAATGTGCTATATTGCTGACTTATGGTTATCAATGTGGAAGTTGCCAGAAACGGCGCGGAGAATAGTTTGAGCTTGATTCGCCGATTTACCAAGGCCGTTCGAGAAACGAATGTGCTTAAGCATGTTCGAGCGGTGCGTTATCAAACTCGTCGTCAATCTAAATGCTCCCGAAAAAAGATTGCTCTGAAAAGAATTGTCGGCCGGCTAGAATTTGAGCGCCTGTTCAAGCTGGGTAAGGTGGTGGAAAAAAGCAAAAAACACGGTTTTAAAAAATGAACACTGGCGACAAATTTGAAATCAGAAATCTGACTAAAGGCAAGCTTCCCCGCTTGCCTTTTAGTCGCGCCAAAGAAATGATACTTGGTAAAAATTACGAATTGAGCTTGGTCTTTATCGGCAACCAACTGGCCAAAAAGTTAAACAAAACTTATCGCAACAAAAATAGTCCGGCGGATGTTTTAAGTTTTGCTTTGGACAAAAACCTCGGTGAGATTTTTATTAACCTAGCGAAGGCCAAAACTAACATCAAGTTGGTTTTATTACTTATCCACGGTTTACTCCATTTGAAAGGTGGGCGACATAGTAGTAAAATGGAGAGCGAACAAAGAAAATTTTTATCTTTAATTTTTCCTTATGTCCCGTCAAGTATCAAGCGGTATAGACATCGGCAGTTATCAGACGAAAGTAATGATCACCGAAACGGCGAACGGTTCTCTACTGCCACGCATTATCGGCGTCGGCGCGGCTGAATCCAGAGGATTGAGACGCGGTTTTATCGTTAATGTTGCCGAAGTTGCCAAGAGCGTCAAGCATGCCATTAACCAAGCGGAAAAAACGGCTGGCTTACAAATAAAGAAAGCGTCTTTGAGCGTCGGTGGAATTGGCGTTAACGCTTTTACCCAGATCGGCGCGGCGGCAATTTCCCGAGCTGATCTGGAAATTACGGACTTAGACATCAATAAGGCGGTGGAAGAAAGTCAAAATGCCATTACCGAAAGCTCCCTGCTCAATCGTAAAATTATCCACAGTATTCCGATCAGTTTCAAAATCGACGGCAAACTGGTTTGGGGTCAACCGGCCGGCATGAAAGGCGCCAAACTGGAAGCCAAGACCTTTTTCGTCACTTGTTTAGAACAACACTTGGATAATTTAACCGAAGCGGTGGAGCTGACTGGTGTGAAAACAGAGAATCTTACCGCTTCACCCTTCCCAACCAGTTTGGTTAATTTAACCAGAACGCAAAAAATCGCCGGCGTCGCTTTGGCGAATATCGGTGCTGAAACGACTGCCATTGCTATTATTGAAAACGACTTGCCGGTATCATTGGAAGTGTTGCCGTTCGGTTCTGCCGATATTACCAATGACATCGCTCTCGGTTTAAAAATTTCCTTGGAAGAAGCGGAAAATCTTAAAATCGGCAACGCCCCGCTGGCTAATTTCTCCCGCCGTAAATTAGATGAGATTATTGAAGCCCGCTTGAGCGATATTTTTGAATTAATCAATAATCATTTGAAGAAGGCCAACCGAGGCGGTTTATTGCCAGCTGGCATCGTGATTACCGGCGGCGGCGCTGGGACAATTAACATTGAACAATCAGCGCGGACAAATTTGAATTTGCCAGCGAGAGCTTTAACCAGCTTGCTTGGCGCTAATTCAAAAATTCAAGTGAAGGAAAATATTTGGTCAATTGTCTACGGTTTGTGCCTGATCGGCAAAGACGGCGTCGGCGCTGACAATTTTGGTTACAGTTTCGTCCAAAAGGATGCTCTTAATAAAATCAAAAACTGGTTCAAACAATTCATGCCATAGTTATTTTTTCGCTTCTTTATGCGTCGTGCGGGCGCGGCAAGAATGACAAAATTTCTTGAGTTCAATTTTGCGCTCAACTTTCTTTTTATTCTTTTCGCTCCAATAATTAATATGTTTACACTTGGAACAAACCAGTTTTATTAATCTATCTTGGGACATAATTGAAAAATTTCTAATTACTAATTTCTAATTAATATCTAATATCAAAATGGTAGCAAAAATAAATGCCGGGGGCAAATTTTTTAAATGTAAATTCTCTTGATGAGCGGGTTAAGACGAGTGATGAATTCGTAGTGAGAAGTGTCGGAAAGATTGGCCAGTTCATTAATAGTAATTTTTTCTTTTTTTTGTTTGCCAATTAGAACAACTTCGTCACCCACTTTCACATTTTTTATGTCGGTAATATTTATGGAAATCATATCCATAGAAACCCGACCTAAAATTCTTGCTCTTTTACCGCCAACCAAAACAAAACCGATACTGGAAAGCGTTCGCGGATAGCCATGCCAATAACCGATTGGGCAAATGGCTATCCGCGATTCTTTTGGTAATGTCTCGGTCAAGTCATAACCGATTTTTGCGCCTTTGGGCAATTCTTTTATTTCGGAAATAATCGTTTTCCATGACAGCACTGGTTCTAACAAGATTCTATCTGTAAAATATGACTCAATTTCTTTGGCGGGCCAAAGGCCGTAAAAACCAATGCCGATTCGTATCATATCAAAATGTGCTTCAGGAAAAATTATCGTGCCGGCGGTAGCGGCAGCGTGTGAAATTGTTTTGAGATTAGTTTTTTTGAAAGCGACCCGCCATTTTTCGAATTCGGCAATTTGCTTTCTGGTATATTCCGGGAAAGCCGGATTTTTCGCTGCCGCAAAATGAGTATAGAGCCCTTCAACAATAAATTTTGATTTCTGATTTTTGATTTTTGATATCAAGGATTTCTGCTCAAGGAGCAGAAATCCCTGTCGGTGCATACCGGTATCAACTTTAATGTGGATTTTCAGAGGTTTAGAAAGGCGATTTTTCTGAAGCGCTTTTAAAGTTTCAAAATTAGAAACCGTTAGAGAGATATTATGTGCCGCCGCTTCGGCAAATTTATCCGGCAAAGTGTAGCCGAGTACCAAAATCGGCGCTTTAATCCCCTCGCGCCGAAGCGCCAATCCTTCCACTACCGAGTCAACGCCAAACCAATCGGCGCCGAGTCGCTCCAATTTTTTGGCAAAATCAACTAAGCCATGGCCGTAGGCATTGCTTTTAACCACTGCCATCAGTTTGGTCTTGGTGGTAATCAGCGAACGGAAAATTTTATAATTTTTCTCTATCGCCCGGCAATCAATTTCCAGCCAGGTGCGCAACCCGTTTCGGTCGTTTTTCATATTCAAATTTTCTACTCTTCTAGTTTGTAGATTAAAGCGCCCTCTCTGGCTTTTTCCAACAATTTGACAGCCACCTCGTCGCCTTTTTTGGCCGACTCCACTGGCTGATGGTCAATTTGCATAGAATCAATCGTATGCTCAAATTCCTTTTCGCCGTGTTTGATTTTAAGCTTGTCGCCAACTTTCAACACGCTTTTCAATTTAAGCACCGCTACTTGGATTTTGTCATACCAATGAGTAACTTCGCCGATATGTTTTTCTTCCGCCATAAATTTTTTTGTTTATTATTATTTTTCGACCTTTTGCGTAGGGAGGGATTCGAACCCCCGTAGGCCATAGGCCGAGAGATTTACAGTCTCTTGCAATTGACCACTCTGCCACCTACGCAACACTTAGCTTGACAATATCCTATCATTTTTTCCAAAAAAACCAAAGTCAACTTCCGAAGGAGGTTCAACGCCTTGTGCACTAATTCCCGCGATCGCAATTTTTAGTGCAAGGTGTATAATTTATAATAATGAGAAAAAAGAGAGTAAATATAAAAGAAAAAATTATGACATTGCTTTTAGGTGGACTAGCACTTGGTTTAACTCACTCACCAAAGCAATATTTTGAAATTCTTAGCGAGATATCAGAAGATCTAAGAGACATCAGAAAATCTTGTATAAAAAGATCGATAAAAAATTTGTACGCATCAGGTATGCTCAGAGAAGTAAAAAACCAAGATGATACCGTCAGTATGATTTTGAGTGAAAAAGGAAAAAAGATGGCGGAAATTTACAGTATTGATAATTTAAAAATCAATAAACCAAAAAAATGGGACGGCAATTGGCGAGTGGTAATTTTTGACATACCAGAGAGAATCAAGCAAGTTAGGGAAGCATTACGAATGCATTTGCGAAATCTCGGATTTTATGAACTACAAAAATCAGTGTTTGTTTGCCCATTTCCTTGCGCCGAAGAAATAAATCAGGTTATTGATTTTTACGATGTCAGTGAATATGTCCGCGTTTTGATAGCTCATTCAATAGACAATGAGAAGGAACTGATGAAAAAATATCATCTGCACTAACTTTTGCGATCGCAATAATTAGTGCAACAGATTTTTACAATATTTTACAACGAGTATTTTCAACAAATATTTATTACAAAAATTACATCCCCTTCAAAATTTCCACCGCTTTGTCCATTTGCGGGTCGCGTTTGGCTTCCAAGTCCTTGGTGGAGATTTTCACTTTATAATCAGGAGTTAAGCCCTCTTCGGAAATAGAATGGCCGAGCGGCGTGAGCCAGCGGGCAATTGTTAATTTAAGCGAGGTCTCGGGTGTAATTTTAACCAATTCTTGAACCGAGCCCTTACCGAAAGTTTTTGCGCCAATTAATTTTGCGATGTTTTGCTCGCGCAATGCTCCCGCCAAAATTTCTGAAGCCGAAGCCGAGCCCTCATTGACCAGAATCACCATTTTCAAAGTATTGTTAAAAATATTGTAACCGCGCGAGCGATGAATTGTCGGTTCCGTACCCTTGGCGTATTCTTCTGATACCACAACTTTTCCGGTTGGCAAAAACCAACTAGCCATATCCACTGCCGCCTCCAAATAACCACCCGGATTGCCGCGCAAATCCAGAATTAATTTATGAGTGCCGGATTCAATAAAACTTCGTAGGGCTTCTCGGAATAGATTGGAAGAATTGGCGGAAAAATTGTAAAGCTTGATAACATAAATACCGTTCCGCCAAGCATTGTTTCCCTCATTGCCGCTAGCGCCGGCGGTAACCTGTTTAACCTCGGTGTCAATAGTTGGAATATTAATCACATCACGGACAATTTTTATTTCCAACGGCCCGCTTTGGCCTTCGCGGCCAATGGTCAAACGAACTTCAGTGCCCCGTGGCCCACGAATCATTTTCACTGCCGCTTCTACCGTCATGTCAGCCGACAAAGTGTCGTCGATTTTAATAATTTTGTCGCCTGATTTGATTCCGGCACGAAAAGCCGGCGTATCTTTTAACGGTGCCACAACACTCAAGATATTATCTTTGATACCGAGCTCCATACCAACACCTTCAAACTTGCCGCTAATTTCCGTTTCAAAGGTCTTGGATTTTTCCGGTGGAAAAAATATAGTGTAGGGGTCGCCAAGTGATTTTGCCAAACCTTCAATTGCGCCGTAGACCTTTTCTTGAGCGGTGGTGGAAGTGGCGGTAGTAACAAATTTTTCATTAATAACATTCCAGGCCTGCCAAAATGAAGAAAAGTCCACTTGCTCTGGCTGACCGGTATCTTTATTTTGTAATTCGGCAATTTTTAATTCTGCCGAAATATGTTTTTCACCTTGCTGATAACCAAAGAAAAAAGCGCCTCCGATAATCAGAAGCAAAATAAAACCGGTAGAAAATCTTTTTGACGCGCTCGTTTCCATTATTTTATTTTATCATCCTTACCATTTTTCTACCAATAGCATTTCTTTTTCGCCTAACGATTGCCAAATTTCTTCGGTAATAAAAGGCATAAAAGGGTGGAGCATTTTTAGAATTTCCCGAAGACTCTGCGCCAAAACGGCGGTGGTCTCGGTGTCTTCCCTCTTTTTGCTATTTTCAATAAACTTATCGGCAAATTCATGCCAGACGAAATCATAAAGCAAATGGGCGGCTTCGCCGAATTTGTAAGTGTTCAAATCTTTTTCTACCGTTTTTTTGGTCTCGGTCAGTGTTTTCACGAACTTTTTATTTTCCACCAATTTTGCCGACTTGGAGGCTTCACCTCCAAGTGATTGGGTTTTGAGTTGGACAAAACGAGCGATATTCCAAAGTTTGTTGGCGAATTTTTTTCCCATTAAAATGTTCTGTTCGCTGAAACGAATATCCTGGCCGCCAAATTCTTGGAAAATTAAACCGAAACGGGTAGCGTCGGCCCCGTACTTTTCAATCAAAATCAACGGGTCAATGCCAGTGCCCAACGACTTGCTCATTCGTCGGCCATCAGCGGCGTGAACGGTGGAATGAATAATCACATCTTTAAAAGGCAACTTACCCATAAATTCCAGGCCGGAAAAAACCATCCGCGAAATCCAAAGATGTAAAATACCTCGGTCGGAAGTGATAAGCGAAGTCGGGTAATAATTTTTGAGGTCGTCGGTTTTTTCCGGCCAGCCGAGCGTTGCAAAGGGCCAAAGCGCCGACGAAAACCAAGTGTCAAAAGTGTCCTCGC
>Ga0209343_10003332_pt1 | contig 20297 bp, 21 predicted proteins | sample RifCSPlowO2_02_FD_184026 | JGI IMG/M metagenome (GOLD analysis project Ga0209343, IMG submission 184026) | Groundwater microbial communities from Rifle, Colorado - Rifle CSP2_plank lowO2_0.2 (SPAdes) (version 2) | ecosystem: Environmental > Aquatic > Deep subsurface > Groundwater | place... | reverse complement strand
CTGCGTTTAGCCGCTGCCGGCTATAACCGCATTCCTGTTGCCTGCGAAACCCTGGTGGATTTCGACACCCCGCTGTCCATTTACCTGAAGCTGGCCGATGAGGCCAATACCTACCTGCTCGAATCCGTGCAGGGCGGTGAGAAATGGGGGCGCTACTCCATCATCGGCCTGCCGGCGCGCACCGTATTGCGTGCTTACGCGCATGACGTGACCATCAGCGTCGACGGTGTCGAAGTGGAGCGTCATCACTGCGAAGACCCGTTGGCCTTTGTCGAGCAGTTCAAAGACCGCTACAAGGTGCCGACGCTGCCGGGCTTGCCACGCTTTAACGGCGGTTTGGTCGGCTACTTTGGTTACGACAGCGTGCGCTATGTCGAGCCCAAATTAGCCAAGGGCGTAAATCCCGATGCGCTCGGCACGCCGGATATCCTCTTGATGGTGTCTGATGCGGTGGTGGTGTTCGACAACCTGGCGGGCAAGATGCACGCCATTGTGTTGGTTGACCCCAGTGACGCCGACGCGCTGGAGCAAGGCCAGGCGCGCCTTCAGGAGATTCTGCACAAGCTGCGTCAGCCGATTATCCCGCGCCTGGGCGTGGACCTGGCGGCACCGGCCGGTGCCGAGCCGGACTTTATCTCCAGCTTTAAACGCGATGATTACGAACACGCGGTGCAGGCGATCAAGGAATACATCCTCGCCGGTGACTGCATGCAGGTGGTGATCTCGCAGCGCATGTCGATCCCGTTCAAGGCCGCGCCGATTGATCTGTACCGCGCGCTGCGTTGCATCAACCCGACGCCTTACATGTATTTCTTCAACTTCGGCGACTTCCATGTGGTCGGCAGCTCGCCGGAGGTGCTGGTGCGCCTGGAAGATGGCTTGGTCACCGTGCGCCCGATTGCCGGCACCCGCCCGCGTGGTGCCAACGAGGAGGCTGACCTAGCCCTGGAAGAGGACCTGCTGTCCGATGCCAAGGAAGTGGCCGAGCACCTGATGCTGATCGACCTGGGCCGTAACGACGTCGGTCGGGTAGCCAGCACCGGTAGCGTCAAGCTCACCGAGAAGATGGTGATTGAGCGTTATTCCAACGTCATGCACATCGTTTCCAACGTCACTGGCCAACTCAAGGAAGGCCTGACCGCGATGGACGCACTGCGCGCCATTCTGCCGGCGGGCACCCTGTCCGGGGCGCCGAAGATTCGCGCCATGGAGATCATCGACGAGCTGGAGCCGGTCAAACGCGGCGTCTACGGCGGCGCGGTGGGTTATCTGGCGTGGAACGGCAATATGGACACCGCCATCGCCATCCGTACCGCGGTGATCAAAGACGGCGAGCTGCACGTGCAGGCCGGGGCCGGCATTGTGGCCGACTCGGTACCCGCGCTTGAGTGGGAGGAGACGCTGAACAAGCGTCGCGCCATGTTCCGTGCTGTGGCGCTCGCCGAGCAAACCGTCACTGACCCGTCCACGCGCTGAGGAGTGCCGCCATGCTTTTGATGATCGATAACTACGACTCCTTTACCTACAACGTGGTGCAGTACCTGGGTGAGCTGGGCGCAGACGTGCATGTGATCCGCAATGATGAACTGTCGATTGCCGAGATCGAGGCGCTTAAACCTGAGCGCATCGTGGTCTCGCCGGGGCCGTGCACGCCGACCGAAGCTGGGGTGTCCATTGAGGCAATTATGCATTTCGCCGGCAAGCTGCCGATTCTCGGTGTGTGCCTGGGCCACCAGAGCATCGGCCAGGCTTTCGGCGGCGATGTCGTGCGTGCGCGCCAAGTGATGCATGGCAAGACCAGCCCGGTGTTTCACCGCGATCTGGGCGTCTTTGCCGGCCTGAACAACCCGTTGACGGTGACCCGCTATCATTCCCTGGTGGTCAAGCGCGAAACCTTGCCGGACTGCCTGGAAATCACCGCCTGGACACAGCATGAAGATGGTTCGGTAGATGAGATCATGGGCCTGCGCCACAAGACCCTGCATATTGAGGGCGTGCAGTTCCACCCGGAGTCGATCCTCACCGAACAGGGCCACGAGCTGTTTGCCAACTTCCTCAAACAACTAGGAGGCCAGCGCTGATGAACATCAAGGAAGCCCTCAATCGAGTGGTCAACCAGCTCGACCTGAGCACCGAAGAAATGCAGGACGTCATGCGCGAAATCATGACGGGCCAGTGCACGGATGCGCAGATCGGCGCCTTTCTGATGGGCATGCGCATGAAAAGCGAGACCATCGACGAGATCGTCGGTGCCGTTTCGGTCATGCGTGAGCTGGCCAGCCATGTGCACTTGCAGACCCTCGATCATGTGGTGGATGTGGTCGGCACCGGTGGCGATGGCGCGAATATTTTCAACGTCTCCACGGCGGCAAGCTTTGTGGTTGCGGCTGCAGGCGGCAAGGTGGCCAAACACGGCAATCGTGCCGTTTCTGGCAAGAGCGGCAGTGCTGATCTGCTGGAGACTGCAGGGATCTACCTGAGTCTGACGCCCGTGCAGGTGGCACGCTGTATCGAGAGCGTCGGGGTCGGCTTTATGTTTGCCCAGGTGCATCACTCGGCGATGAAATATGCCGCCGTGCCACGTCGTGAGCTGGGTCTGCGTACCCTCTTCAATATGCTTGGCCCACTGACCAATCCGGCCGGGGTCAAGCATCAGGTGGTGGGCGTTTTCAGTCAGGCGCTGTGCCGGCCACTGGCCGAAGTACTCAAGCGCCTCGGCAGCCAACACATCCTGGTGGTGCATTCGCGCGATGGCCTGGATGAATTCAGCCTGGCGTCGGCGACCCATGTCGCCGAATTGAAGGATGGACTCATCAGCGAATACGAAGTGCTGCCGGAAGACCTCGGGCTAAAGAGCCAGAGTTTGGTCGGCCTGGCGGTGGAAAGCCCGGAGGCCTCGTTGGCACTGATTCGTGATGCCCTGACGAAGCGTAAGACCGAAGCCGGGCAGAAAGCGGCCGACATGATTGCCCTGAATGCCGGTGCGGCGCTGTATGCGGCGGACCTGGCGAGCAGCCTCAAGCAAGGCGTGCAGCTGGCTCATGACGCCTTGCACACTGGCCTGGCCTGGGAAAAATTGCAGGAGTTGGTGTCCTTTACCGCTGTATTCAAAGAGGAGAATGCCGGGTGAGTATTCCAACCGTTCTGGAGAAGATTCTCGCGCGTAAGGCTGAAGAAGTCGCCGCACGCCGCGCCGTTGTTTCGCTGGCCGAGCTTGAGCAGCAAGCCCGTGCTGCCGATCCGGTGCGCGGTTTTGCCGAGGCGCTGATCAGCCAGGCCAAGCGTAAGCAGCCGGCGGTGATCGCTGAAATCAAAAAAGCCTCGCCGAGCAAGGGCGTGCTGCGCGAGCAGTTTGTGCCAGCCGAGATTGCCGAGAGTTATCAGGCCGGTGGCGCCACCTGCCTGTCAGTGCTGACCGATATCGATTTCTTTCAGGGCGCGGATCGTTACCTGCAGGAAGCCCGTGGGGCGTGTTCACTGCCGGTGATTCGCAAGGATTTCATGATCGATCCGTACCAGATCGTTGAAGCCCGTGCCTTGGGTGCCGACTGTGTGCTGTTGATCGTCTCGGCCCTGGAAGACGCGCAGATGGCCGAGCTGGCCGCGACGGCTAAAGCCTTCGATCTTGATGTGCTGGTGGAAGTGCACGACGGCGATGAGCTGGAGCGGGCGCTGAAAACCCTGGATACGCCGCTGGTGGGGATCAACAACCGCAACCTGCACACCTTCGAGTTGAGCCTGGAAACCACCCTCGACCTGCTGCCCCGGATTCCGCGTGACCGCCTGGTGGTGACCGAGAGCGGCATCCTCAACCGTGCCGATGTCGAGTTGATGGAAATCAGTGAGGTGTTTGCCTTCCTGGTCGGCGAGGCGTTTATGCGTGCCGACAATCCAGGGGCTGAGCTAGAACGTCTGTTTTTTCCGGAGCGCAAGCGAGTGATCGCGGCTCCTGACGTGGACTGAAATCATCAAGCCATAAAAAAGCCGACGCATGCGTCGGCTTTTTTATGGCTGCAGCTTTGGTACTCAGCGCGTGCCGAACACCACCATGGTCTTGCCTTTGACGTTGACCAGGCCCTGTTCTTCCAGAGCCTTGAGCACGCGGCCGACCATCTCGCGCGAGCAGCCGACGATGCGGCCGATTTCCTGGCGGGTGATTTTGATCTGCATGCCGTCCGGATGAGTCATGGCGTCGGGTTGCTTGCACAGGTCGAGCAGGGTGCGCGCAACGCGACCGGTGACGTCCAGAAAGGCCAGGTCGCCCACTTTGCGCGTGGTGTTGCGCAGGCGTTCAGCCATCTGGCTGCCCAGGGCGTAGAGAATGTCCGGGTCTTGTTGGGTGAGTTCGCGGAATTTGGCGTAGCTCAGCTCCGCCACCTCGCACTCCGTCTTGGCGCGCACCCAGGCACTGCGTTCTTTCTCGGCTCCGTCCTTCTCGAACAGGCCCATTTCTCCGAAAAAGTCGCCGGAGTTGAGGTAAGCAATGATCATTTCACGACCATCATCGTCTTCGATCAGGATAGTGACCGACCCTTTGACGATGAAGAACAGCGTTTCGCAGCGATCGCCCGCGTAGATAATGGTGCTTTTGGCGGTATAACGACGGCGGTGGCAATGTGCGAGAAGCTTGTCGAGATTTTTTATTTTAGGTGTAAGGGTAATAGCTACCATGCCCGAATCCCGAATGTATAAAGGTGAGCCGTTGTGCGGCTAGTTCTAATAATAGTTATCCGTACAAGTGTGCCAGTAATCAGGCGCCAGCTTAACAAACCCTCTGTAGCGAGGTCCTGTTTTGCGACCTGGCTAACATTCAGCCCGGAACTTTTTACACGCTGACTGCTGGGTGGCGAGTAAAAGCGCTGTGCTAAGCTGCCTCCCTTTTTAACAGCGGAGCCTGGGTAATGAAAGCGCGTATTCAGTGGGCCGGTGAAGCCCTGTTCATCGGAGAGTCAGGCAGCGGCCATGCGGTGGTGATGGATGGCCCGCCGGAGAGCGGTGGACGCAACCTGGGCGTGCGCCCGATGGAAATGGTGTTGATCGGCCTGGGCGGCTGCAGCAACTTCGATGTGGTCAGCATCCTGAAAAAATCCCGCCAGGCGGTCGAGAGCTGCGAAGCCTTTCTGGAAGCTGAACGCGCCACGGAAGAACCCAAGGTGTTTACCAAGATTCACCTGCATTTCGTGGTCAAGGGCCGCGGTTTGAAGGAGGCTCAGGTGAAACGTGCGGTTGAGCTGTCCGCCGAGAAGTACTGCTCCGCTTCAATCATGCTGGGCCGCGGCGGGGTTGAAATCACCCATGACTACGAAATTATCGAGTTGGGCGAGTAGCCTGCTGCGATAACGCCGTTAATGCAAAAGGGCACGTCAGTGCCCTTTTTTGTGCCGCCGATTCAGCCTTATACGCGGTAGGTGGTGCTGGTCATTACCTTGGCCAGCAGACTCATGCCGAATTTCACCGGCGCCGGGAAGCGCAGGCCGCCGGCCTCCAGAGCGTTGCAGGCATGTTGTTCTTCATCCGCGCGCATCTGTTCGAGTATCGCGCGGGATTTCTGGTCTACCTGAGGCAGCTGCTGCAGATGATCGTCGAGGTGCTTGACCACCTGATCTTCGGTGGCGGCGACAAAGCCCAGGCTGACCCGGTCGCTGATCAGGCCAGCCGCAGCACCGACGCCGAAGGACAGACCGTAGAACAGCGGATTTAGGATGCTCGGTTGGCTGCCCAGCTGACGGATGCGCTGTTCGCACCAGGCCAGGTGGTCGATTTCTTCATCAGCCGCATGCTCCATGGCCTGGCGCACCTGCGGCAGTTTGGCAGTCAGCGCCTGGCCCTGATAGAGCGCCTGAGCGCAGACTTCGCCCGTATGGTTGATTCGCATCAAACCCGCGATGTGCTGTGCCTGCTGCTCATCCAGCTCGCTTTCCGGTTGCACGATGGCCGGCGATGGCCGCGTCGGTTGACCGCTAAAGGGCAGCAACGTGCGCAGGGCGGCATCGGCTTGTAGCAGCAGGCGATCAACGGGTGAGAAGTGACGTTCGCTGGCCATAAGGACCTCCGGCGATGATGACGGCGTTCAGTTTACTCCACGCGCGGGAGAAGGTCTGTTGACGTTTCGTCGCAGCCTTGACGCACGTCGGCGCCATTAGAGTTCGCGCAACACGCGAAAACCCATAGCGTAGTCCTTGTGCTGGGGCTGCTTCATGTCGCGTTGGCTGCTGCGCAGGTAGGTCGGGCCACTGTTCCAGGCGCCGCCACGAACTGCTCGCGGGCTCTGATCCATTAAACCGGCGCTGCGTTGCTCACTGCCATCGAACAGGCTGGCGAAGCGCGAAGCGGTCCACTCCCAGACATTGCCGGCAGTGTCATGCAGGCCGAAGGCATTGGCGGCGAACTGGCCGACACGTTCGGTCTTGCTCTGGATCAGCCGTGAGGTGGCGCAGCCACGGCAATGCGCACGCGGCCGAGTTTCTGGGCTGTCGAGCTGCTCGCCCCACCAGTAATAGCTGGTGCTGCCGGCGCGGGCGGCATATTCCCATTCGGCTTCGGTGGGCAACCGGTAGCGCTGGCCGGTGACCTTTGAGAGCCATTGGATGTAGGCCGCGGCCTGATGCCAGGACACATGGATTACCGGCCGCTGCGCTGACAGGCCCCAGCCTTCGTTATCTGGCATTGGCGTCGCGGTGGCCTCGGCGTACTGCTGCCAGTCGCTGAACGTCACTTCATATCGACCGATGGCAAATGGCTGAGGAATTTCGATCGGGGTCAGCGGGCGTTCGTTATGGTTGCCGCGGCCACTGTGATCACCGAGCAGATAGCGTCCGGCAGGCACCACCACGAGCTGTGGCCCTTGCTTGCCCTTGGGTAAGGCGTCGCTGAATACGCTGCCAACCGTATGTGCCTGCGCGGTGTTGATGACCAGCAGGGCGAACACGGTCAGTGCGCCGAGTAAGGAACGACTCAACCCGGTGGCCATGCCATCTGCCGCTGACCCAGCACGTGCATATGGATGTGGTGCACCGTCTGGCCGCCCAGGTCATTGCAGTTCATCACCACGCGAAAGCCTTCCTCGCAGCCTTGCTCCTTGGCCAGGCGCTGCGCGGTAAAGAGGATATGCCCAGCCAGCGGCTTGTCTGCCTCGCTCAGATCATTGAGGGTACTGATGTGTTTTTTCGGGATAACCAGAAAGTGCACCGGTGCTTGCGGGCCGATATCGTGAAAGGCAATCACCTGATCATCTTCATAAAGCTTGCGCGCCGGTATTTCACCAGCGACGATCTTGCAAAATAGACAGTCCATGGACAGTCTCCCGGCCGGTATTTAAAGAGGCCCGAGTTTAGTGGACAAGGAGCGTGGGTGAAAAACGATATTCATGATTTGGGCTTGGTACTGGACTCCAAGACCAAACTGGTGCTGATCGAATCCTGGGATGAGCCGCGGGTGCTGGAGACTCTGACCAGCTTGGCCGTGCGCCGCAGCCTTGGTTTGCAGGTGTGGTCGGTGACCGAAGGCTTGCAGCGTGTGGGCTATTCCATTCAGGAACCGGTCGACAGCGCCACCCTGGAGCCGGAAACCGCGCTGCGTCTGATCAAAGCGGACACGCAGCCGACGCTGTATGTGTTGTGCGATCTGCATCCGTTTCTAGAGGACAACCCCAAACTGGTGCGCCTGCTCAAGGAAATAGCCATGAGTGAGGAGCCCAGCAAGCCGACGCTGGTGCTGGTGTCCCATGCCTGCAAGTTGCCGCCTGAGGTGCAGCGATACGCCTCACGCTTCAGCCTGTCTCTGCCTTCCGAGGAGGAGTTGCTGGCCATCGTGCGCGAGGAAGCCACCGGCTGGAGTGCGCGCAACCGCAATGCCCGGGTGCGCACCGATAACCGCACCTTGCAGCAAGTGGTGAAAAACCTCCGTGGTCTCAGTCATGCAGAAGCCCGTGCGCTGGCGCGCAATGTAATCTGCGATGACGGCGCTATTACCCAGGAAGACCTGCCGGAGCTGAACAAGACCAAGTTCAAGCTGCTTGATCTCGATGGTGTGTTGAGTTTCGAGTACGACACCGCGCGTTTCGCTGAAGTCGGTGGGTTGAACAATCTCAAACGTTGGCTGGGGGAGCGGCAGGGCATCTTCCTCGAAGGTAAAGGTGTCGATCTGCCCAAAGGCGTGCTGCTGGTGGGTGTGCAGGGCGGCGGCAAGAGCCTGGCCGCCAAGGCTATTGCCGGCCTGTGGGGCCTGCCTCTACTGCGTCTGGACTTTGCCTGCCTGTACAACAAATTCTTCGGCGAGACCGAGCGCAACCTGCGTGAAGCCTTGAAGCTCGCCGAGCAGATGGCGCCCTGTGTGCTGTGGATAGACGAGATCGAGAAAGGCCTGGCCAGTGGTGATCACGATGGTGGCGTCAGCCAGCGCGTACTCGGCACCCTGTTGACCTGGATGGCTGAGCGCAAGGCGCCGGTGTTTATGGTGGCGACCGCTAACGTCATCTCGCGGCTACCACCGGAGCTAGTGCGCAAGGGCCGTTTCGATGAGCTGTTCTTTGTCGATTTGCCGGGCGAGGAGGTTCGGGCCGACATCTTCCGTATTCACCTGGCGCGGCGTGAGCTGGATGTGGCGGGGTTTGATCTGGGCCAGCTGGCCGCCGCTTGTGATGGCTTTTCCGGTGCGGAGATCGAGCAGGCGGTGGTCAGTGCCCTGTATGCCGCGCAAGCCCAGCAACAAACGGTCAATCAGGCGTTGCTGCTGCAGAGCATTCAAAGCACCGCGCCGCTGTCGGTGGTGATGGCTGAAGACCTGGCGGCCCTGCGTGCCTGGGCGGACGGACGCACGGTCAACGCCGGCTAGCTACCTAACCGGCTTGCCGAACTGGCGATTGAGCCGTGCGCTGATACGCCGTACCAGCCAGCGCGGTCCTAATCTAGGGCTGAGCGCAATCAGGCGATTGCGCCAGCCCGGGATGATGATTGCGCGGTTCTTCTCCAGCGCCTTGACGGTGATAAGGGCCACTTCCTCGGCACTCATCATCAGCTTACTGCCCTGCAGGGCCTGCACATCCATCTGTGCGGTGCGGAAAAACGCACTGCGGGTCGGTCCTGGGCAGAGTACGGAGACTTTGACCCCATACGCTTTAAGCTCTTCGCGCAGGCCTTCGGAGAAGTGCAGCACATAGGCCTTGCTCGCGTAGTAGTTGCTCATGCCAGGTCCTGGCTGAAAGCCGGCAACCGACGCGACGTTGAGAATCTGCCCGCTGCCCTGGCCGGCCATGATGGTGCCGATGGCGTGGCACAGGCGGGCGAGTGCCAGGATATTCAGTTCGATCAGTTGCTGTTCGCGAGCCCAGTCCTGGGCTACATAGGGACCCGAGGTGCCGATGCCAGCGTTGTTTACCAGCAGGTCGATGGTGCGTTCGCCTTGCTCCAGCTCATGCAGCAGACCGCTGACCTGCAGTGGCTGGCTAAGGTCGCAGACGCGAAACAGCACCTCCACGGAAAAGCGTTGAGTCAGTTCGCAGGCAATGCTTTCCAGCGCATCGCGCTGGCGCGCCACCAGAATCAGATTGCGGCCACGTCGAGCCAGTGCTTCAGCCAGAGCCAAGCCAATACCGCTGGAGGCTCCGGTAATAAGCGCGTAACGGGTCATAGGGTTCTCCGTGATGGGGCCTTTCGACCCCATGTACCGCGCAAGGTTGCGAGTGGGTTACAGGCCGGCGTCGGCGTAGCCCATATAGGCAGGCAGGGCGATGGCGGCAACGATGCCGAGGACGATAACGGCCAGCCAGAGTGCCGCAAGCACTTTCACTGATTTGCTGTTGGGTGGTGGCGGTGGGCCAAAGCGGTTGGCCTCGGTGCTGCCGGGGATGATAAACATCAGCAGCGAGAATACCCCGCCAACGACCGGTACCAAGGTCAGCAGCATCAACCAACCGGACCAGCCGATATCGTGCAGGCGCTGTACGCCGATCATTATGCCGACGACTGCAACCGCAATGCCGACCACTACCATCAGCAGCCCGCCGAGAATTTCCGAGGCAGCCATAAAGCCGGCGGCGACGCCGAACAGTGGCAGGCAGGCGAACAGCATCACCATCGACCAGGCCAAATAGCGCAAGCGGCCAATGCGACCATCGGTGGTGAAGGCTTTTAGCTCGCCAAACTCCGGCAACGCTTCGGCCACTGCGGCTTTGGGCGTGGCGTAAGGTGTGGTCGCCGCACTGACCACTTCAGGCGAGTTTTCTGCGAGCATGGCCTGGCGGGCGATAAATTTCTCGATAACGATGCCGCAGGCTGAACACTCGATGGCTTTGGCTTGCTGGTGGCCGCACTTGGGGCAGATCATTTCGCTGGTGCTAGCGGCACTTGGCGCTGAATTCTGAGTCTGCGGAGCGTGATCGTCGGTTTCCACCAGGCTCAGACTGGCGGCCAGGTCCTGTTCCTTGCGCACTTTGGCCCCGGCGCTCTGCAGTGCCTTGAGGTACTGGTCGGCCTCGTTTTCGCTGAGGTCGCGCTTGATATCGACATTGCCGCCGCTAAACAGCGAGTTGATCCGGGTCAGGTCGCTCTTGAACAGGCGTGCGAGGTTTTCTTTGGCTGTTTCCAGGCTGACGTCAGGCATCAACTCGCCGTTAAACACAATCTTGAAGCGGGCTTGGGTCATGTCGGCGTCCTTGTCGGTGCCAGGGTAGAGTTGCGCTACAGACTAGCCGGCCTGCAGGCCAGTAAACAAGCCGCCTGCGCGCAAATCTGCAGGGTTCTTGAGGTGCTTCACGCGCTGTTGGCGGACCAGCTGCCGACCAGGCGGCCGTTGCGTAATAAGTAGAGCTGGTTGAACAGTTCGAACAGACCTTCCGAACGTTGCGGGCGGAGAAACACCCAGTCGTCGACCTGTAAACCTGTGCCGGTTGAGCCGATCAGGCGTTCCTGGTTAGCACTGCGGCCATATAGGGAGTCATAACTTAGCCCGGCGGGGGAGACCGGCGCTGCCGGCCATTGCCCGCCATAAAGGTAGTAAGCCTGCTGGCGATTGGGGTTCCAGCGCTGCAGCAGTTGTTGTGATCCGTCGAGAAACGGCAGTTGTCCAGGCAACGCCTTGAGCACCGGGCTGGCGATCCACAGGGCGGCTTGTTGGGCGGCTAGCAGGTCGCTGTCGAAATCACTGGGTTTGAGCAGTGCGGAGCCGACCGCGACTTCATTCAGCGGCGTATCGAGCTGGGTGTGCAGGGCATAGGTCAGGCTGCCAGCGCCATTGAGCAGCGGTTGTTGCGGCCATAGCTCGCTGAATGCGGCGGCGCTGGTGATAAATGCGCGGTAGCTTGCGGCGCTCTGGGTAAAGGCGCTGGTTGGGTCGGTCCAGAACGGCGTATGGGCGAGGTGCGCGTCATAGCCCATCAAGCCGCGAACGCGTAGCCGGTTGGGCGTGTTTCGCAGCCAGGTGAGTGCGGCGCCAAGTTCTGCGGGAGTGGCGAAGCCGCCACGGGCCAGGCCGATGTCGATTTCAAAGGCAATCTGCAGCGGTTGGTTGAGGGCGTTGGCCAGTGCGGCGTATTCCTGCAGACGAGTTTGGCTATCGATCAGCCAGGTCAGCTGCTCAGCCGGGACAAAGCCGCTGCCCTGCGGCAGTTGCTGGTAGAAACTCAGGGCCGCTGCACTGGGCAAGGGTTTGCCGAGCAGCAGGTCGGACTGGGGGAAGTTGACTGCCAGCTGATTGATCTGTGGCTGGTGAAACACCATAAAACGCTGCGTGCCGAGTTTCTTCGCCAGGTAGTCGAGCAAGCCGGTGGAGGCCAGCGATTTGGCCACCAGGCGCAGCGGCAGTTGCTTACCGAGCTGGCTAGCCAGCAGCTCGGTGTTCTGATCGAGCCGCTCCAGGTCAACGACCAGCAAAGGCAGCCCGGCCCCTGCACGTCGCAGCAGTTGGTTGAGTGCCGCAAAGTAAGGTGTGTGTGGCTGGCCGAGGTCATCCGGGCGCAGCGCCCAGCCACCTAACAGCCCCAGCGCGCCGAGACCGAGCAGATTGCGTCGCTTCACCGCGCCCAGCGTTGTTGCAACTGCAGGCTTTGCTTGAGGGCGGCCCGGTATTCGCTGTCGAGGCGGGCGATCAGCTGCTCGACGCTGGGCAGGTCGTTGATATTGCCAACACCCTGGCCGGCCGACCATACGGTTTTCCAGGCCTTGGCTTCTTCATCCATTGGCTTGAGCTTCTCGCCGTAGTTGACCTCGCCTTTGTTCTGCAGCTGCTTGAGGTCGTAGCCGGCCAGCTCCAGGCTCTGGCGCATAAAGCTTGCAGGCACCCCGGAGACCGCCGGGGTGTGGATGATGTCGGCGGCTTTGGCGTCGAGAATCATCTGCTTGTAAGCGGCGGAAGCGGCGTTTTCCTGGGTGGCGATCAGGCGGGTGCCAAGGTAGGCGAGGTCAGCGCCGAGCAGCTGGGCGGCCAGCACTTCATGGCCCTGATTGAGACAACCCGCCAGCAGCAGGGTCTTGTCGAAGAACTGGCGGATCTCGGCGATCAGCGCAAACGGGCTCCAGGTGCCGGCATGCCCACCCGCACCGGCGGCTACCGCGATCAGGCCGTCGACGCCGGCTTCGGCAGCTTTCTCGGCGTGGCGGCGGGTAGTCACGTCATGGAATACCAGGCCGCCGTAGCTGTGCACGGCATCGACCACTTCCTTCACCGCGCCGAGGCTGGTGATCACGATGGGCACGCGCTGTTCGACGCAGATCGCCAGATCCGCCTGCAGGCGCGGGTTGGTTCCATGCACGATCAGGTTGACCGCATAGGGCGCGGCGTTTGCGTCGAGGCCCGCCTCAATCTCCTCCAGCCAATCCTTGAAGCCGCTGCTGTCACGCTGGTTCAGGGCAGGGAAGCTGCCGACGATACCGCTGTTGCAGCAGGCCAGAACCAGTTTCGGGTTGGAAACTAGAAACATCGGCGCCGCGACGACGGGTAGGCGCAGGCGTTGTTCGAGCAGGGCCGGAAGCGACATGCGGTAATCCTCTTGGAGTATTTAGAAAGGGCGAACCACGACCAGAATGACAATGCCGAGTAAGGCCAGCACGGGCGCTTCATTGAACCAGCGGTAGAACACATGGCCGCGTTGGTTCTCGCCACGGGCAAAGGCTTTGAGCTGGGCGCCGCACATGAACTGGTAGACCACCAGCAGCGCCACCAGGCTCAGCTTGGCGTGCATCCAGCCTTGGCTGAAGTAGTAGCTCGGGTTAAGGCTGAGCAGCCACAGACCTAGGCCGACGGTAAGAATCAGTGATGGCCACATGATCCCGCGGTAGAGCTTGCGCTCCATGATGCAGAAGCGTTCGCGGCTGACTTCGTCGGTGCTCATGGCGTGGTAGACGAACAGGCGCGGCAGGTAAAACAGGCCGGCGAACCAGCAGACCATGGCGATGATGTGAAAAGCCTTGAGCCATAGATAGAGCATCGTGCGCACTCGTTGCAGGAAAGTGCCCCGATAGTAGTGTGCATGACCGCCTCCGTCATCACATGCGGCGCTCAAGTGTTGGCCCCTGGCCGAAGCGGCCGTATCATCGGCAGCTTTCCACTGCTGGTATTGCAAAGGGGCAAGTGATGATCAAGGTCGGAATCGTCGGTGGCACGGGGTATACCGGTGTCGAGCTGTTGCGTTTGTTGGCGCAACACCCGCAAGCGCAGGTCGAGGTGATTACCTCACGCTCCGAGGCCGGCATGCGTGTCGATGAGATGTACCCGAACCTGCGCGGTCATTACGACAACCTGGCGTTCAGCGTGCCGGACGTTGCTACCCTGGGCGCGTGCGATGTGGTGTTCTTCGCCACCCCGCATGGTGTTGCGCATGCCCTGGCCGGTGAGCTGCTGGCCGCCGGCACCAAGGTGATCGATCTGTCAGCCGACTTCCGCCTGCAGGACGCCGATGAATGGGCCAAGTGGTACGGTCAGCCGCACGGCGCGCCGGACCTGCTGCCGGAAGCGGTGTATGGCTTGCCGGAAGTTAACCGTGAAGCGATCAAGCAGGCGCGTCTAATCGCCGTGCCGGGTTGCTACCCCACTGCCGCACAGCTGGCGCTGATTCCGCTGCTTGAGGCCGGGCTGGCTGATACCACTCAGGTGATCGCTGACTGCAAATCCGGGGTTAGCGGTGCCGGGCGCGGTGCCAGCGTGGGTTCGCTGTTCAGCGAGGCCGGTGAGAGCATGAAGGCTTATGGAGTGAAAGGTCATCGGCATCTGCCGGAGATCCGTCAAGGCCTGCGCCGTGCTGCGGGTAAGGATGTCGGCCTGACCTTTGTGCCGCACCTCACGCCAATGATTCGCGGTATTCACGCCACGCTTTACGCCACTGTGGTCGACCGCTCGGTGGATCTGCAGGCGTTGTTCGAGCAGCGTTATGCCAACGAGCCTTTCGTCGATGTGATGCCCGCTGGTAGTCATCCGGAAACCCGCAGCGTGCGCGGTGCCAACGTCTGTCGGATCGCCGTGCACCGTCCACAGGATGGCGACCTTGTGGTGGTGCTCTCGGTGATCGACAACTTGGTGAAAGGTGCGTCGGGCCAGGCAGTGCAGAACATGAACATCCTCTTTGGCCTCGATGAGCGCCTGGGCTTATCTCACGCAGCCATGCTGCCCTGATGGCGGGCTGGGAGGTCCGCCTCAGCGACCCCGGGCGCGCCAGGCGCCGGCGTGTATTCGTCCTGCTGCTGGTGCTGTGTATTCCGCTGGCGTTTTATGCGGGCAGTTGGTGGCAGCATTACACGCAACCTGCCGTGACGGTGGGGCAGCCAGTCGAATCAGCGCGCGACGAGCAACTGCTGCGTGATCTCGAAGAGCTGCGGCAGCGTGTGGCGGTATTGAGCAGTGCAGAAAAACTCAGCCAGCAGGCCAACGAGCAGAGCCGTCTGAGTATCAAGCTGCTGGAAGAGCAGATCTATAAACAGCAGCAGGATCTGGCCTTCTACAAAGGTGTATTGGCCCCCGCCAGTCGTCGTGAAGGTTTGCGCATCCGGGCCTTTGAGCTGCAGGCCACGGACAGCCCCGAGCTTTTCCGCTACAAGATACTCCTCAGTCGCGTGGGCAAAGGTGAGGCGCCGCTGGAAGGGCAGTTGCATGTGTCGATCGTCGGCAAGCAAGGCGAGCAGGACGTTACGCTCGAACTGGCTGCGCTGGCTGCGCTGTCTGCGGACCTGCCCGATGCGTTGCCTGAGCAGCCGATTACCTTCGTGTTCAAGCACTTTCAGGCTATTCCTGAAGCTGGGCGGTTTGCCGAGCTAAAGTTGCCAGAAGGGTTTGTCCCGCGCGAGATCAAGGTGCGTGCCGAGGTGCAAGGCGAGAAGCCTCTGCTGCGCACATTCAAGTGGAACAAAGAGGAGTAACTGTTCCTTATGTGGAATAAAGACAAGGCGCGTACCGACGTGCAGCGTTTCGCGGGCAAGACCAGCCTGATTGCGGTAGGTGCCGAGCTGCATGGCGATTTGCGCTTTCAAGGCGCGGTGCAGGTCGATGGCAAAGTCATCGGCAACCTGGTGGCAAGCGAAGGCATGGTGCGCGTCAGTGTGCAGGGACGGGTTGAAGGTGAGCTTCGCGCCCCCCATATCGTGATTGACGGTGAGGTGATTGGCGATGTGCACGCCAGTGGTCACCTTGAGTTGGGCGCGCGAGCGCGAGTGCGCGGCAATCTGTATTACGCGTTGATGGAAATGGCCATGGGGGCGCAGATCGAAGGCCGCCTCTGCCGCTTGCAGGACGAAGCGCGGCCGTTGGAATTACCAGAAACGCTGGATGCTGCACAATAGTTGACCGCTTTTCTCGGGTAAGCGGATAATGCCGATCAGAATGCAGTATGGCGCGTAGCGCCGGGAGTTAATCAGCATGAGCGTCGAAACCTTCACCCCCAGCGCTATGCAATTTACGCAGGGCGCAGCGAACAAGGTGAAGAGCCTGGTCGATGAGGAAGGCAACCCGCGCCTAAAATTGCGCGTGTTTGTAACGGGAGGCGGTTGTTCCGGCTTCCAGTACGGCTTCACCTTCGATGAAGAAGTGGCCGAGGATGACACCATCATCGAGCGCGAAGGCGTGAGTCTGGTGGTCGATCCGATGAGCTTCCAGTACCTGGCAGGTGCCGAGGTGGATTATCAGGAAGGTCTGGAAGGTTCGCGATTTGTCATCAACAACCCGAACGCCACCACCACCTGCGGTTGCGGTTCTTCGTTCTCGATCTGAGTTGCAGGCTGTTCAAGCTAACGCCGTGCCTTATGCACGGCGTTGTCGTTTCTGCGCGCAGCAGATTGGAAAAGGTGATTAGGCGGGGTAGATCGCGCCAAGTACCCGCAGGCCGCGAGCGCCGGTGACGCTAGGCCGGTTGGCGGGAATGCCTTCCAGGCAGCAGTGCGCCAGCCAGGCAAAGGCCATGGCTTCGACCCAGTCTGCGGGTACGCCATGTGCGTCTGTACTGCTCACCTGGCTATTAGGCAGCAGCTGCGCCAGGCGGCGCATCAGTGTGTGGTTATGCGCACCGCCACCACACACCAGCAGCATCTCGGTGTGCTGCTGAGCAGCCTTGAGCGCTTCGGTAATGCTGATTGCGGTCAGTTCCAGCAGGGTTGCCTGCACGTCAGCCTTAGCAAACGTCGGCAGGTTCTGCAGGTGCTGATCCAGCCAGGCTAGGTTGAACAGCTCGCGGCCCGTGCTTTTAGGGCCTTGAGTCTGGAAATAGGGATCGCTGAGTAGGGCGTGCAGAAGTGCCATCTGCACCTGACCGCTTGCCGCCCACTGACCGTCTTGGTCGTACGTCAGGCCCTGGTGGCGTTGAATCCAGGCGTCCAGCAGCACATTGCCTGGGCCACAATCGAAACCATGCACCGGACGTTCGGGTTCAAGCAGGCTGAGGTTGCTGAAACCGCCAATGTTCAGAATGGCGCGAGTGCTGTTCTCGCTGGCGAATAATGCCTGGTGAAACGCCGGAACCAGCGGCGCCCCCTGGCCGCCCGCAGCGACATCGCGGCGCCGAAAGTCACTGACCACGCTGATGCCAGTCAGCTCCGCGAGTAAGGCGGGGTTGCCGATCTGGACTGTGAAGCCGCGGGCAGGTTCATGGCGCACGGTCTGGCCGTGGCTACCGATGGCGCGAACGCTGTGTGTGGGCGTGTCGTGCTGCGCAAGTAAGTCATTGATGCCCTGTGCGGCTAGAGTGGCCCAGTGCTGTTCGGCAATTGCGGCGCGGGCTAACTCATCTGGTCCGGGCGCGCATAGGCTAAGTAAGCTGCTGCGCAGTTCTTCAGGCATCGGCAGGTAGCGGGTGCCGAGTAAGCGAGTGCTATGTGTCTGTTCAATCAGTGCAATGTCCAAGCCGTCCAGGCTGGTACCGGACATCACACCGAGATAGAGGGGCATGATTTAACGCTGATTGTTGAGGGCAAGCATCGTGGACTTCTCTTTGTCCATTTGCGCCATCAGCGGTTTGCTCAGCTGCATGAAGCGGGCTTTCTCACTGCTGGCAATCGGGTCGGCCATTGGCAGTTTTTGGCTCAACGGGTCAACGTGAACGCCGTTCACCTGGAATTCATAGTGCAGATGCGGCCCGGTCGATAGGCCGGTGGTACCGATATAGCCGATGATCTGGCCTTGCTTGACGTTGGTACCGCTGCGGATGCCTTTGGCAAAGCCGTTCATGTGCGCATACAAGGTCCGGTAGCGTTGACCGTGCTGGATAATGACCGCATTACCGTAGCCACCATGACGGCCTGCCAGGGTGATGCGACCATCGCCGGCAGCTTTGATAGGGGTTCCGCGAGGGGCTGCGTAATCCACACCCTTGTGCGCGCGAATCTTGTTCAGCACTGGGTGGCGGCGACCTGTGGAAAAGCGTGAGCTAATACGGGCGAAATCCACCGGGGTGCGGATAAAGGCTTTGCGCATGCTCTCGCCATTGGCGTTGTAATAGCTGCTATTGCCCTGTTTGTTGGTGTAACGCACGGCTGTGTAGGTCTTGCCGCGGTTGGTGAAGCGTGCGGAGAGGATGTTGCCAGTCCCAACCTGCTTGCCGTCGACTACTTTCTTCTCGTAGATCAGCTCGAACTCGTCACCTTCGCGAATATCCATGGCGAAGTCGATGTCGTAGCCAAATACGTTTGCCAGATCCATGGTCAGGCTGTGCGACAGACCGGCCCGCTTGGCTGAGAGAAACAGCGAGCTGTTGATCACGCCGTGGCTGTAGGTAGTCTGGACTTCGGGTTTGACCAGCTCACGCTTGAAGCTGAAGCCTTTGTCATTTTTGGCCAGGGCGATGCTTTCGAGGTCACTGAGTTTGCTGTGCAGGCTTTCGAGTTGGCCGTCCTCACTCAGTTTGAACTCAAGTGCCTGACCTACTTTGAGGCGTGTCAGCTGCTTGGCTTCTTTACTGCTGTTGAGCACGGCGTGCAGCGTGGTCGCACTCAGGCCGACTTTGGCGAACACGGTAGACAGCGTGTCACCGTTCTCCACGCGAACAATATGATGTAGCGGATCAGTTTGTTCGGGTTCTGCAGCCTGTGCGGATGGCTGTTCATCCGGTGTCTCGGTGGCTGCTGTATTGGCGAATGGTGACTGACGGGCCTGGGTGTTGGCGGATTCTGCATCTTCTTGCAGCTCCGCATATTCAGCGCCGCTGTCCAGCTCAAGATTCAGGTAGGTTTTCTTTGCTTCAACTTCGCGAGAGGGGAATACCAGTAGGGCTAGGCTCAGTAGGGCGGCGACGCCACTGGCCGCCAAGATATGGCTTTTCGGGTACAGGGGCGGCGCTTTAGTTGGAGAGGTCATAGGCGGCTTTTTGACTTTAAAAATGAAAAGAAATAGATAAACGAAATGATGAATATGCAGTAACTGTATAAAATATAACCAAATCGCTAGCTAGGCAACCCCGGTTGTCGCTAGGCGGTCTTAGCGTAGGTGGGGTGGCCGGCAGAACTTGTGATTTGTCTGCGATCTTGTATGGTTGGTTCCCTTTTGTTTTGAGTGGTCGTGAGTCCTGTCATGAAGTCGGTTGAAGAGCAGTTGGCGCTGATCAAGCGTGGCGCGGAAGAGGTTCTGGTTGAAGCTGAGCTGATTGAAAAGCTCAAGCGTGGTCAGCCGCTGCGTATTAAGGCCGGTTTTGATCCGACGGCGCCTGATTTGCACCTCGGGCACACCGTGCTTATTAATAAGCTCCGTCAGTTCCAGGAACTGGGGCATCAGGTGATTTTCCTGATTGGCGATTTCACAGGAATGATTGGCGACCCCAGTGGTAAGAGCGCCACGCGCCCACCGCTGACCCGCGAGCAGGTGCTGGAGAACGCGGAGACCTATAAAACCCAGGTGTTCAAGATTCTCGATCCGGCGAAAACCGAGGTCGCCTTCAACTCCACCTGGATGGACAAGATGGGGCCCGCTGATTTCATTCGGCTGACCTCGCAGTACACCGTGGCGCGGATGTTGGAACGCGATGACTTCAGTAAGCGGTATTCGACCAATCAGCCTATCGCCATTCACGAGTTTCTCTACCCTCTGGTTCAGGGTTATGACTCGGTAGCGTTGCAGGCGGATGTCGAGCTTGGCGGCACTGATCAGAAGTTCAACCTGCTGATGGGGCGCGAGTTGCAGCGCTCCTATGGTCAGGCGTCGCAGTGCATTGTCACCATGCCGTTGCTCGAAGGGTTGGATGGCGTGAAGAAGATGTCCAAATCATTGGGCAACTATATAGGGATCCAAGAAGCGCCTGGCGTCATGTACAACAAACTGGTCTCCATGCCGGATGCATTGATGTGGCGTTATTTCGAGCTGCTTAGCTTTCGCTCCATGGAAGAGATTGAACAGTTCAAGCGTGATGTCGAGCTGGGCGCCAACCCCCGTGACATCAAAATCAAACTGGCCGAAGAGATTGTTGCTCGCTTCCATGGCGAAGAGGCGGCGCTCAGTGCTCATCGCTCGGCGGGCAATCGCATGAAAGAGGGCGAGCTGCCTGACGATCTGCCAGAGATCGAGGTGTTATCTGTTGAGGACATGCCGATTGCTGCGCTCCTTAATAAAGCGGGTTTGGTGAAGAACGCTGCTATAGCGCGCGATCTTTTGGGTTCCGGCGGTGTGCGCGTGGATGGTGAGGTGGTGGATCGCTCCTTTATATATAAGATGGGAGCGGTGCATGTCTGTCAGGCCGGTAAGAAGGCGTTTGCGCGCATTACGCTTAAGCTAGAGTCATAAGGCGCTAGGTGTAGTGGGTGCGACAAAGCCGTTGAAGCGTCAGCTTCAACGGCTTTGTCGTTTCTGCAGGCGGCGCGCAGGTGGCTTGTGTGGCTGCAGCCTTTGATTTCACGGGTGTT
>Ga0209343_10003329_pt1 | contig 20307 bp, 23 predicted proteins | sample RifCSPlowO2_02_FD_184026 | JGI IMG/M metagenome (GOLD analysis project Ga0209343, IMG submission 184026) | Groundwater microbial communities from Rifle, Colorado - Rifle CSP2_plank lowO2_0.2 (SPAdes) (version 2) | ecosystem: Environmental > Aquatic > Deep subsurface > Groundwater | place... | reverse complement strand
AGTCCTGCAACAACAGCGGGGGCCATTTCTCGCGCAACCCGAAGGGCCGGGCCTGTTTTTGTGCGAGGCGGCGTTACTCGTCGCTCATTTGGAACAACCAAATCACGCTCCTCGCGCGATCCACATGGATGTGGTGAATGCAGCAAGCCCGCCGGGAGCGGGCGCTGCCTTGCCTCGCGCAAAAACCGGCTCCGGCGCGGCCGCGAATGAAACGGGAACAGACCCTAGCTTCGTGGCGCCTTAAGTCAGCGGCATTGCATTTGGGTGACGGGCTTTGGCTTGTTGCGGGCGGGGCGACGCCGGCGTGGCAATTGCTTTTTGCGCCACGCTCTGGCGTTTGTGCGACTGCGCTTCAGGCCTTGCGCAGCAGGCCTTTAAGCTTGTCGCGCAGGCTTTCGTAGTTCAGCAGGGCCCAGAAATTCAGGCCGATCATAAGGCCGACAAAGGAGAACAACTGTACGGTCACGGCGAAATCGACGGTGCCTTTGCCGTGGGCCAGCGGCCAGATCAGCAGCATTGGAATGTCGGCAACAAACACGCCGCCGAGGGCCAGGGTGACAATATTCACCCGGCCCATTTTCAACAGCAGTTGGTAGAAACGCATGCCGATAAAAAACTCATAGAGGTAAGCCACCGGCAGGCCGGCGACGATAGTGCCGAGAAATAAAAGAAAGAAAGTTGAATAGCCTTCCTGCATATTAAAGCCAGAGATCCCGGCAAAGTAGGCGTAGCCGGTGAAGGCAAACGGCATGATCAGAGGCGCAAAGGCCAGGGCTCTATTTTCGTTTTTCATACATTACTCATGGCACACATTAGGTCAGTGTTCAGGCTATCAAGCAATCAGGGTTAGCAAAAGGCCCGTTTGCCTGCTGGTCGAAAACGTCAACCGTAGCTGAGCGTATGGGTCACTGACCGTGGCGGCCTGCGCCGCCTACTCTGCCGGGACGTCTCACGCCTGTCAGGAGCTGCCGTCCATGCACCGCATTCACTTCGAAACCGAACACAACATGTTCCGCGAGTCGTTCCGCGCCTTTCTGCAAAAGGAAGTGCTGCCGCACCAGGACGCCTGGGAAGCGGCCGGGGTGGTCAGCCGCGAAGTGTGGAAGAAGGCCGGTGAGATGGGCTTTCTGCTGCCCTGGGCCGATGAGGCGTACGGCGGCCTGGGCCTGAAGGATTTTCGCTACGAGCAGATCATGTGTGAGGAGCTGGCCAACATCAACGAGGCCGGCTTTATGTTGCCGCTGCACTCGGCGCTGTGTGGCCCTTACATCAGCGAATACGGCAATGCCGAACAGAAAGCGCGCCTGCTGCCGGGCATCATCAGCGGCGAGATTATCTTAGCTGTAGCCATGACCGAGCCGAGCGCTGGCTCCGACCTGGCGGGCATGCGCACCACCGCGGTGGACAAGGGCGATCACTACGAGCTGAACGGCTCCAAGGTATTTATCTCCAACGGCATCCTCGCCGATGTGGTCATCGTTGCGGCCAAGACCGACCCGGCCAATAAACACGCCATGGGCCTGTTTCTGGTGGAGCGCGGCATGGCCGGCTTCGAGCGCGGCACGCCGCTGAAAAAGCTCGGGATGAAGAGCCAGGACACTGCCGAGCTGTTCTTCACCAACGTCAAGGTGCCCAAGGCCAACTTGCTGGGTGATGCCAAGGGCGGCTTCTTTTACCTGATGAACATGCTCGCCCAGGAGCGCCTGACCAATGCCTGTGGCGCAGTGGCCGGCGCCGAGGCGGCGTTGCAGGTGACCATCGATTATGTACGCGAGCGCAAGGCGTTTGATCGGCCGATTGCCCACTTCCAGAACACCCGCTTCAAGCTGGCCGAGATGCGCACCCAGATCGACGTGGCCCAGGTGTTTGTCGACCGCTGCGTGATGGACCACAACCAGAAGAAGCTCAGCCCCGAGGTGGCCGCCGAGGCCAAGCTGTTCACCACCGAGCTGCTCGGCAAGGTGGTCGATGAAGGCGTGCAACTGCACGGCGGCTGGGGCTATATGTGGGAGTACCCGATCTGCAAGATGTACGCGAACGCGCGGATTCAACGGATCTTCGCCGGCACCTCGGAGATCATGAAAGAGATCATCAGCCGTGGCATGAAGCTCTGACCGGCCGGCCTGAGCGGGCCAATGCGCATTGCCAATAATAAGAAGAGAGGCGCCATGACTGCACAACTGCCTTTGCAACGCTTCAACCACTGGCTGACCCTGCAACCCGATGCGGTCTGGCTGCGCCAGCCGATTAACGGCCAGTGGCATGAGCTGACCTGGCGTCAGGTCGATGATCAGGCCCGGCGTCTGGCCAGCGCGCTGCTGGCGCTGGGCTGCGCGCCGGGGGATCGGGTGGCGCTGCTGGCGAAGAATTGCGCCGAGTGGTTTATCAGCGATCTGGCCATGCAGATGGCCGGCCTGATCAGCGTGCCGCTGTACCCGCTGCAGTCGGCCGAGAGCATTGCCTATGTGCTGGAGCACGCGCAGTGCAAGGTGATTCTGCTGGGCAAACTGGATGATGCCGACAAGCTGGAGGCGGGCATTGGCCCGCAGCTAACGCGCATTGCCTTGCCGTATCCGACCCTGGCCTGCGCCCATGACTGGCACAGCCTGCTGGCCCGCCATGCACCGCTGCAAACCCTGGCCGAGCAGCGGCCCGAGCAGGTGTTGACCCTGGTGTACACCTCCGGCACCACCGGCAAGCCCAAGGGCGTGATGCTCTCCGCCCAGGCCATGGCCTTTGCGGCGGCCAATGCCTGCGCGGAAATGCACATGAGTCCGCAGGATCGGTTTTTCTCCTTTCTGCCGCTGTCCCATGTGGCCGAGCGCTTTATGGTCGAGTTCAACAGTCTTTATTGCGGCGCGCCGGTGGCTTTTGTCGAGTCGCTGGAGAGCTTTGCCAGCGACCTGCGCCACGTCCGGCCCACGGTGTTTTTCGCCGTGCCACGCTTGTGGACGCGCTTTCAGCAAGGCGTGCTGGAGCAGTTGCCCCAGGCCAAGCTGACCCGGCTGCTGCGCATTCCGCTGCTGGGCGGGTTGCTGGCACGCAAGATCCGTCGCGGCCTGGGGCTGGATCAGGCGCGCATCATGATCTCGGGTGCGGCGGCGATTTCCCGTGGCCTGCTGGATTGGTATCAGGCCATCGGCCTGACCCTCTGCGAAGGCTACGGGATGAGCGAAAACGTCGCCTATGGCTGCTTCAATCGGCCTGGACAGGTGCGCTTTGGCACGGTTGGCCGGGCGATGCCGGGGCTGGAGGTGCGCATTGCCGAAGATGGCGAAATTCTGTTTCGCAGCCCGACGCTGATGCTCGGCTATTACCTGGACCCGGAGAAAACCGCCGAGACCCTGCAAGACGGCTGGCTGCACACCGGTGACAAGGGGGAGCTGGGCCGCGACGGCTACCTGCGCATCACCGGCCGGGTGAAAGACATCTTCAAGACCAGCAAGGGCAAGTACGTGGCGCCGGCGCCGATCGAGGGGGAGATCGCCAAAAACAGCCATGTGGAGCAGGTCTGCCTGCTGGGCAGCAACCTGGATCAGCCGCTGGCGCTGATTGAACTGTCGCCGGCGGCGCGGCTGCTGCCGGCCGGCCAGGTCAGTGCCGAACTGCAGGCCAGCCTGGCCCACCTCAATAGCCAACTGCAACCCCATGAGCGGATCAGCCATTTCGTCCTGGTGCGCGAGCCGTGGACGGTGGACAACGGCTGCATGACCCCCACTATGAAGATCCGCCGCAATGTGCTGGAGGCGCGCTATGCCGAGTGGGTTGCCGCCCTGCCGGCACGCCAGCCGCTGGTCTGGGAGTAATTTAACGTCGCTCCCGGATTGCATCCGGGTTACGTCAGGCAGAACCCTAGCCCTGCTGTAATCCAGGAAAATCGCCCGGACCTGCTCCAGGCCAGTTCAACCCTTGTTAGGAGTCACCATGTCGGGGCCGTTGTCGTCGTTGAAAGTGTTGGACTTCTCCACCTTGCTGCCGGGGCCGTTTGCCTCGCTGTTGCTGGCGGATATGGGCGCGGACGTGCTGCGCATCGAGTCGCCGACGCGCATGGACCTGGTGCGGGTGCTGCCACCCCATGCGGATGGGGTATCGGCCAGTCACGCCTACCTCAATCGCAACAAGCGCTGCATGGCCCTGGACCTGAAAAAGCCCGAGGCGGTCGAGCTGGTCAAGCGCCTGGTGCTCGATTACGACATCGTGCTGGAGCAGTTTCGCCCAGGGGTGATGGACAAACTGGGCGTCGGCTATGCGGCGCTCAAGGCGATCAACCCCAAGCTGATCTATGTGTCGATCACCGGCTATGGCCAGACCGGGCCGTTCAAGGACCGCGCCGGCCATGACCTCAATTACCTGGCCGTCGCAGGCCTTGCCAGTTACACCGGGCGCCGTGATAGCGGGCCGCTGCCGCTGGGGATTCAGGCCGCCGACATTGCCGGCGGCTCCCTGCATGGGGTGATGGGCCTGCTCGCTGCGGTGATCCAGCGGCAAGTGACAGGGCAGGGGCAGCAGGTGGATATCAGCATGACCGACTGCGCCTTTAGCCTGCACGCCATGGCCGGCGCCGGTTACCTGGCCTGCGGGGTGGAGCCGCAGATGGAGAATCAGGCGCTGAACGGCGGTAGTTTTTACGACTATTACCGCACCCGCGATGGGCGCTGGTTTTCGGTGGGCAGCCTGGAGCCGCAATTTATGCAGCAATTTTGCGCGGCCATAGGTCGCCCGGAACTGGCGGCGCGCGGCTTGAATCCACAGCCGGAGGTGCAGCAGGCGCTGAAGCGGGAAATTCAGCTGGAGTTTGAGCTGCGCGATTTTGCCGAGTGGCGCGCGGTGTTTGCCGCCCTGGATGCCTGTGTGGAGCCGCTGCTGCCGCTGTCTGAAGCGGTTGAGCATCCGCAGATTAAAGCTCGCGAATTGGTGCTGGAGGTGCCGCGCGAAGGCAAAACGGCGCAACGGCAAATCGCCTGCCCGATCAAGTTCTCGACCGGCTTGCCGGCACCGCGACATATCGGCGCGCCGGTGGGCGCGCACAGTGTCGAGGTGTTGCAGGGGTTGGGTTATTCCAGCGAGCAGATTGAGGCGCTCAAAACTGCCAAGGTGATTGGCTAGCAGGCCGTTGAAAAATGTAGGCGAGGCAGGTAAGACAAGGCAAAAACGGCCGAGAAAGCGGAGTTTACGAGTTGTAAATGAGCATTTCTCGGTCGTTTTTAACGCAGTATTGCCAACGCAGGTAGTTTTTCAACGGCCTGCTAACTACTCGCGGCGCTGCTGACCGCTAAACACCAGGGTCGCTTGGCAGCGCCGGCACAGGTAGCGCCGACCTTTGCCGACCAGGCTGTGACGCTGGGCGCTAAAGGCAAAATCCTGTTCAGGGCACTGGCAGCGATAGATGTAGCGCAGCGCGGTACGCCGCTGCACCGCATAGCTGTGGCAGCGGTTCGGCGGCAGCGCGTAGACGCCGCGCATGATCAGTTGCCATTCCTCACCGTGGGGCTGGATGCCCGCGCCGAACATCTGGTGGGCAATCAAGTGGGCCACTTCATGGGCCACCGTCTGCTCAAGAAAATGCGCGTGGTTTTCCCGGTATAGCTGTGGGTTGAAGCGCAGCAGGTTTTCGTGCAGATGGGCCACGCCGGCCTTCTGGCCACGCAGTTTGAGGCTGACTGTGGGGCGTTTGAAGGCGCGCTTGAAGAAGGCTTCGGCCTGCTGATAGCAGGTTTCGATACGTTGGTTGAGCAGGTTAGGCATTCAGGGTCTGTTCCCGTTTCATTCGCAGCCGCGATGAGGCGGGAATAGACCCTAAAGCTCCGCGGTTGCGGCAATTATGCCCAAGCCTGTTGTCCGTCACAGCCAGAAAACGACGAAGCCGCCTGTGCGGCGGCTGCGTTTGCTTCAGTTATCGGTTGCCTGGTTGTCAGCTGGTGTACACCGGGCCAACGCCAAAGCCCCAGAAGATCACCGACAGGGCAATCATCGACACCAGCACCACCAGGCCGACGGCGAGAACCGAGCTGGAGAACAGAAAGCCTTCCTCTGAAGGAATGTTCATATAGGTCGGGATGCCCACATACAACAGGTAAACCGTGTAGCAGATGGCAGCAATGCCGACGAACATGGCCAGCCACATGTTCGGGTACAGCGCGGCGAGCCCGCCAACGAACAGCGGGGTGGCGGTGTAGGCGGCAAACACCACGCTTTGCGCCATGCTCGGTGTGGCGTTGTAGGTGCGTGCCATCCAGTGTACGACGGCGGCCATCACCGCAACTCCGGCGAGCATGGCCAGGTAGGACAGGATGCTCAGTTGCAAGGCGCTGGCTTCGGTGAGCAGCACCGCCGGGCCATCGCCAATGCTCCAACCGACCTTGGTCGTGCCCAGATACGCGGAAACGGCCGGGATGGCGGCCAACAACAGCACATGGGTAAGGTACATGTGGCTGATGCTTTCTTCCTCGCCGCGGATTTCCTGCCATTGCTCATCGGGGTGGGTGAACAGCCCCCAAACGTGGTGAATCATCTCGACACCTCCTGGTTGCTTATGGCGATCGGCGCGAATCGGCGCCATCAGGCGCCAGGCGGGGCCTGCGACCTTATGTCGCAGTATAGGTGCGAGGTTGGCCGGTCGTACCGGGGTGTCTTAGAGCAAATCGGTCTCTGAGATTTACTCGTAATAGCGTTGCAGTATTTCCATGGCCAGGTTGATCGACTGCAGGCGGCTGGTGCTGCCGCCCCGGTCGGGGTGGTGCTGGCTGACCAACTGGCGATAGCGGTATTTGATGATGGCAAGATCCAGCGCGCCGTCCTCGCGCAGCTCGAACAGCTCCAGAGCCGCCCGCTTTTCGTCGCCGCCCTGCAGGCGGGTCCAGAAGCTGGCCATCAATTGTTCGACATCCGCGGCGCTGGTGTCGCGCAGCTGTTGCAGATCCAGGTAGTAGTCGCGCAGCGGGTCGTGTTCGCTGAGGCCGGCAAGGCCTGCCTGGTACGGCAGCAGGCAGGTACACAGGGCGCTGATCTGCAGATGGCCACGCTGCTCGGCCCAGAGCCGGTCGCGCAGGCGGTAGAGGGCATTGAACAGCAGGAAGTGGGTGCGAAACAGCACCAGCCGGTCGCTCAGTGGCAGGTGCGGAATGTGCGTCGAGTGGCGTGCCTTGAGTTGCTGAATCAGCGCATATTCGCTGCAGCCCTGGGGGCAGGCTTGCAACAGTTCGAACAGTTGCTCGGCAAGGTCGAGGTCGGGATTGAGAGTGGCGTTGAGGTTGGCGGTCATGGCTAAACCCTAGCATGCAGGCACCAGCCAGTTGAACCGTCGCAGGGCTAGGGGGCGGCTTGCTTTGTGGGTAAAATGCCGCACTTTCAAGACTTGCACGGATTTCCAGCAACATGGGCAGCCTTTCGGTCAATCAGAACAAACTGCAGAAACGCCTGCGTCGCCTGGCCGGCGAAGCCGTCAGCGACTTCAACATGATCGAGGAGGGCGACAAGGTCATGGTCTGCCTGTCCGGTGGCAAAGACAGCTACGCCATGCTCGATATATTGCTGCACCTGCAGAAGGTGGCGCCGATCAAGTTCGAGCTCGTCGCCGTGAACATGGACCAGAAGCAGCCGGGCTTTCCCGAGCATGTGCTGCCGGCTTATCTGCAGTCCATCGGTGTGCAGTACCACATCATCGAGAAAGACACCTATTCGGTGGTCAAGGACAAGATTCCCGAAGGCAAGACCACCTGCTCGCTGTGCTCGCGCCTGCGCCGCGGCACGCTGTACACCTATGCCGACGAAATCGGCGCGACCAAGATGGCCCTGGGGCATCACCGCGACGACATCGTCGAAACCTTCTTCCTTAATATGTTCTATGGCGGCACCTTGAAGGCCATGCCGCCCAAACTGTTGTCCGACGATGGGCGCAACGTGGTGATTCGCCCACTGGCCTACTGCAGCGAGGCGGACATCGAGGCCTATGCGCAGCTCAAGGAGTTCCCGATCATTCCGTGCAACCTCTGCGGCTCCCAAGACAACCTGCAACGCCAGGTGGTCAAGGAGATGCTGCACGAGTGGGAGCGCAAGTCGCCGGGGCGCACCGAGATCATGTTCCGCGCCCTGCAGAATGTAATGCCGTCGCAATTGGCCGACCGCAACCTGTTTGATTTCGCCAGCCTGCGCATCGACGACAACGCCACACCGCGCTTCGTTGACCTGATGAACCTCTGACCCGCCGCGATGGCCTGCGAGAATCAAGCATGCGCGACTATAAATGGCTGCACCAATACTGCCTGAACCGCTTCGGCTCGCTGGCGGCCCTGGAGGCGCGCTTGCCGACGCCGCTGACGGCGGCCGAGTTGCGCCAGATCGGCGATGACCGTTACCTGTCGCTGATCGCCCTGCGGGTGTTCCGCGCCGGCCTCAAGCACAGCCTGGTGGATGCCAAGTGGCCGGCCTTCGAGCAGGTGTTCTTCGGCTTCGACCCGGAGAAGGTGGTGCTGATGGGCGCCGAGCATCTGGAGCGGCTGATGCAGGATGCGCGACTGATTCGCCACCTGGGCAAGCTCAAGAGCGTGCCGCGCAATGCTCAGTTGGTGCTCGATGTGGCGCGCGAGCGGGGCAGTTTCGGCGCGCTGATTGCCGACTGGCCGAGTGACGACATCGTCGGCCTGTGGCAGTACCTGGCCAAGCACGGTGCCCAGCTCGGTGGGCTGTCGGCGCCGCGCCTGCTGCGCATGGTCGGCAAGGATAGCTTCGTGCCCTCCACGGATGTGGTGGCCGCGCTCAAGGCCCAGGGGGTGCTCGACAAGGCGCCGACCAGCCGCAAGGAGCTGGCTGCCGTGCAGGCCGTGTTCAACCAGTGGCAGGCCGAGAGTGGGCGGCCGTTGTGCCAGTTGTCGGTGATGTTGGCGCACACGGTCAACCACTGAGCGCAGGTGGCTGCGGCATAGTGTCTCGATGGCTGAGCTGACCAACGGTCAGTCAGCGTGCTCAAACTATTGGCGCCGCCTTGATCGATTCTTTTGTGCTCGCCCTCAGCCCCCGGTTTAAGCGCCATTGGGCTTTTTTCGGCGCTGTCCTGGGCCGCTCGTGCGGCGCCGATCGCGACGCGCGCTTAGAGGTGATGGCGCGATCTAAAGGTCACATTTTGGCTAATTAAATTTGCATATGAGCTTTATGGAAGGCATATTTCGGCCCTTCTAATAACTAAAGACACGGCCGTGCCCATGCTCAATCGCTTCGCACCCCTCGTGCCATTGGCATTTGCAGCACTCCTGTCCGCCTGTGCGGGCCATGCAGTGCATCACCCCGTTGCTGTGCAACCGACCCCTGTACAGTTGCCGGAACCGACTCCCGCCGAGGTCAGCGAGCTGACCGATGAGCAGCCTTATGAGTTGCCGGCGCTGGCAGACAGCATTCTCGATCGTGGTTTCGAGCTGGTGGGTACCCGTTACCGTCCGGGCGGCACCTCGACCAAAACCGGCTTCGATTGCAGCGGTTTCGTCGGCTACCTGTTCCGCGAAGAGGCTGGCATCCAGTTGCCGCGCTCGACCCGCGAGATGATCAACCTGGACGCACCGCTGGTTTCGCGCACCGAGTTGGAGCCGGGCGACATCGTCTTCTTCAACAATCGTGGGCGCGGGCGAGTCAGCCATGCCGGCATCTACATTGGCGACGACCAGTTTATCCACTCCTCCAGCTCGCGCAGCGGCGGCGTGCGGGTCGATAGCCTGGATGATCGCTACTGGCGTGCCAGCTTTATGGAAGCCAAGCGCGTATTGGCCCAGGCCCCGGCCGCGCCACAACGTAATCCTCTGCATCGCTAAGTTCGTGTGGCTCTGACCCTTGCGTCAGAGCCTTGCGGCCGGCAAAGTAAGGCGCGTCCGCCATGTCAGCAACAACCCGTATTGCCCTCGTTGTTGCTGCGGCACTGCTGAGCGCCTGCGCCAGTTCGCCACCACCTAGCCCTGTTGCCAACGCCCCATTCGAGCAATTCGCCCCGGCGGCTGATGATGTTCTGCTGCGCGCCATTGGCTTGGTCGGCACGCCGTACCGGTATGGCGGCAATACCCCGGAAAGTGGTTTTGATTGCAGCGGCCTGATTGGCTACGTCTACCGTGATGCCGCGGGTATCAGCCTGCCGCGCTCCACCCGTGAGCTGCTTGCCATGCCGGTGCCCAGCGTGCGCCGCGAGGCCTTGCAGACTGGCGACCTGGTGTTCTTCGCCACCGCTGGTGACGGCAAGGTCAGCCATGCCGGCATCTATGTGGGCGAGGGGCGCTTCGTCCATGCCCCCTCCAGTGGCGGCACGGTACGCCTGGAAAGCCTGTCAACCGCCTATTGGCAGCGTAGCTACCTGAACGCCAAGCGGGTGATGGCGGCAGGCCATCTGGCCAATAACCCTTAGGTTCTGGCTATCAAGCCGCCTGGCTAATCGGGCCGATGCAATGCTGCCAGGCATCGTCGAAATCACGCAGCCGCCCTTGTGGGCAAAAGACTTGCCGCCAGATGCGTGCCAGGCCGAGGTGGTCATGGCTGGCGGGCAGTGGCTTGTCGGCGGCCTCCACCAACATCCAGGCAATCGCCGTGGCGTAGCGCAGGTTGACCGTCAGTTCCAGATGAGGGGCGCTGAGGAAGGCATGCTGGCTGGCCAGGCCGCGGATCTTGCTGGCCAGGTCCGGGTCACGCGCCAGGTGCTGATCCCAGAGCTGCGCATGGCGCTGGCTAGCGATGCGATAAAGGCCATGACCGCGGCGGTCGGTGAGTACTGCGCCGAGGGCAGACTGGCAGGCCGCCGCGCCCAGCAGCAAGGCTTCGGCAGCGCTGGAGTAGCGCTCCAGATAGATCAGGGTGGGGCGGATCACGTGCTGGCACAGGTCGCTGGCGGCAATACCCATAGAACCCTCGTACAAGGTAGTCGGCGGGGCCGGGGCGCTTGGCAGCGGTTAGAACGGGATATGGCAAAGGCCCCGCCGGCAGCGGGGTTAGCCGCATGTTTTGAAGTGTAGTGCGACCAATCGGCTGTAAAGGGCTGTTTTTAAACTGTTTTGGGTTTCTGGTTATTTTCTATATAGCCCCCAGCGCTTAAGGCTGGGGGCTATCTGCCATTCTTCTCAATCGCCGGTGGCGACCGGCCGTTGCGGGTCGGTGATCCATTCGCTCCAGGAGCCTGCGTACAGCGGTGCCAGTGGGTAGCCGGCCAGGCACAGGGCAAACAGGTTGTGACAGGCCGTGACGCCGGAGCCGCAGTAGGCCACCAGATCGCTGGCCGGGCGCGAGCCGAGCAGGGCGGCAAAACGCTGTTGCAACTGCGGCGCCGGCAAGAAGCCGCCGGTGCTGGCGAGGTTGTCGGTAAACACCGCGCACTGGGCGCCGGGGATATGCCCGGCGACCGGGTCCAGAGGCTCCACCTCACCGCGAAAGCGCGGCAGGGCGCGGGCGTCGAGCAAGGTCAGTTGGGTGCTGTGCAGGCGCTGCTGCAGTTGGCTGGCGTCGAGCACCAGTGCGGCCTGGGGCTGGCCGCTAAAGTTGCCTGGCTGTGGATTGCTGCGTGCAGCGGTCAGCGGCAAGCCGGCGGCGTTCCAGGCTTGCAGGCCACCATCCAATAGCCAGACGTTGTCCTGCTTGCCCAGCCAAGCCAGCAGCCACCAGGCCCGCGCCGCAAAGGCGCCCGGACCGTCGTCATAGAGGACGATCTGGTTGTCGTTATTGATCCCCCAGGCTTGCAGCGTGGCGATCAGCGCAGCACTGGCAGGCAGCGGATGGCGGCCGGTAATGCCCTTGCGCACCGGGGCCGAGAGGTCGCGTTCGAGGTCGGCGAACTGGGCGCCGGCAATATGCCCGGCGTTATAGCTGCGCAGGCCGTAGGCCGGGTCGTCGAGGGCGAAGCGGCAATCGAGCAGCACCAGGTCGGGTTGCTGCAGGCGCTCGGCCAGTTGTTGCGGGCTGAGCAGTTGGGCGATGGGCATACCGAACTCCTGTGGTGGTGTTGGGGGCTGGGCTTACTTGATCTGCAGCTTACCGATGCGGTCGTTGTTCAGGCTGCCGAGGTAGAGGTGATTACCGACCGGCTTGGCCGAAGTGATCATGCGCAGGTGCGTGCCGCTGGTGTCGTGCAGGCTGTGGATGATTTCGCCGTTCTCGTTGAGGGCCAGCACCAGGCCGTAGTTCTGCGGCTTGGGCCACAGGGCGCGGGGCAGCTTGACCAGCAGATTTTTGGCCCAGGGCTGGCGGTGCAGCAGGTCGGTGCTGGCCAGGCGCGGCGTGGGCAGGGCGACCCAGAAGGTGCCGGCCCGATCACCCTGCAGGTTGTCCGGCAGGCCCACCAGGTTGTCGATAAAGATGTCGTGCTGACCGGCTTTGTCGCCTTTCAGCCAATAGCGGCTGATGCGGTAGCGGTAGGTTTCGTTGACCAGAACGAAGTCCTCGTTGGCCGACAGGGCTACGCCGTTGGCGAAGTACAGGTCCTTGAGCAGCACCTCGGTGCTATTCGTGGCTGGGTCGTAGCGCAGCAGGCGGCCGTGGGCGCGGGCTTCGAGCAGGTCGAGCAGGTAGTCCGGTTGCTGGAACTTGTCCGAGGCATCGCTGAAATAGATGCGCCCGTCACTGGCGATGTCCAGATCGTCGGTAAAGGCGAATGGCACACCGTCGGCGCTGGTGCTGAGTACGCGGATCTGCCCTTGCGGATTGATGCTCAACAGGCCCTTGTAAGCATCGGCCACGATCAGGTTGCCCTGGCGGTCGAAGTCCATGCCCAATGGGCGGCCCTGGGTGTCGGCGAATACAGCCGGCTGCCCGTCGCTGCCAAAGCGCACCACCTGACCATTGTGCAGGCTGGCGTAGAGGCGGCCCTCGGTGTCCACGGCGGTGTCTTCTGGGCCGTGAATGGCGCCTTTGCCGATCAGTTCGGCTTTCATCAGGGTGTCGTTGGGCTCCAGCGCGCCGCTCATCAAGGGGATTGGCGGGGCTTCCCAGGCGACCGGGTCAATCGGGCTGGGGGCGATGATCAGGTACGCGGCGGCAGCGCCGGTGAGCAGGGCGCCAAGGCCCAGAAGCTTGTTCATAACTATCCTTGATTGGCTTCTTGAAGAGACAAGCGCCCGAGCATAGAGAGCTGATTTGCCCACAGCAAGGCGTGAATGCCCGGCTATGGACGCTGGCGATATATACTGCGCGGCATTCATAAGGGAGAGCTGTGTGGCTATCGATATTCACTGGATTCGCGACGACGTCAGCCTGGCGCAGCATTGCGCCGCATGGCAGCAGTTGCCGTTCGTAGCCCTCGATACCGAATTTATGCGGGTGGATACCTTCTACCCGATTGCCGGCTTGCTGCAGGTGGGGGATGGCGAACGTGCCTATCTGATCGACCCGTTGCTGATCCGCGACTGGCAACCCTTTGCCGCGCTGCTGGAAAACCCGGCGCTGCTCAAGGTGCTGCACGCCTGCAGCGAAGACCTGGAAGTGCTGCTGCGTCTGACCGGCAGCCTGCCGGCGCCGCTGTTCGACACCCAGCTGGCGGCGGCTTACCTCAATCTTGGTTTCTCCATGGGCTATTCGCGCCTGGTGCAGGCGGTGCTCGGTATCGAGCTGCCCAAGGGCGAAACCCGTTCCGACTGGCTGCAGCGGCCCTTGAGCGAGACGCAGGTCAGCTATGCCGCCGAGGACGCCGTACACCTGGCCGAGGTTTACCGCCAGTTGGCACCGCAGTTGTCGGCGCCGAAGACCGCCGCCGTACTGGAAGACGGCGCCGAACTGATCAGCAACATGCGCCGCGAAGTACAGCCCGAAGAGCTGTACCGCGAGGCCAAACTGGCCTGGAAGCTGGCGCCCCAGCAGCTCGCCGTGCTGCGCGAGCTGTGTGCCTGGCGCGAGCGTGAAGCACGCGCCCGTAATAAACCGCGCAGCCATATCCTGCGTGATCATTGCCTGTGGCCGCTGGCCCGCACCCAGCCAGACAACCTGGTGAGCCTGGCGCGCATCGAAGACATGCACCCACGCACCGTGCGACAGGATGGCAATCAGTTGCTTGAGTTGATCAAGCACGCGGCTGCCCTGCCGGAAGCGCAATGGCCTGCAGCTTTGCCCGAGCCGCTACCGCTGGAAGCCTCGGCCCTGTTGAAAAAACTCAAGGCCTTCGCCCAGCGCGAGGCCGAGCGTCTGAACATGGCGCCCGAGTTGATGTTGCGCAAGAAGATCCTCGATGCCTTGCTCAAGACCGGTTACCCGAATGGGCCGTATCAATTGCCTGAGGCCCTGCGTGGCTGGCGGCGTGAATTAATGGGTCCGGCGCTGCTTGAGCTGCTGGCCAAGGAAAGCGCATGAAACGTATCTGCTCCATCTATAAAAGCCCGCGCAAGAACGAGATGTACCTGTATGTCGAGCGCAGCGAGGCCTTGAAGAAGGTCCCCGAGGCCCTGTTGCTGGCCTTTGGCGCGCCGATTCACGCCTTTGATCTGGTGCTGACGCCGGAGCGCAAGCTGGCCCGTGAAGACATCGCCCAGGTGCTGGAGAATCTCGACAAGCAGGGTTATCACCTGCAAATGCCGCCGGGCGAAGACGAATACATTCAGCACTTGCCGCAAGAGTTGCTGTGCCGTAACGACCCGATCTAAGCGTCTGGCCAATTGCTGCGCGCCGGCCAGGCCGGTGTGGTCTGGCCGTCTTATCTTGAACTCAGTTGTAGAACCATGGCCGCCAAAGTCGAACCCTTCTGGAAACGTAAAACCCTCGCCCAGCTCGATCAGGATGAGTGGGAGTCGCTGTGCGACGGCTGCGGCCTGTGTTGCCTGCAAAAGCTTGAGGATGAGGACGACGGCAGCGTTTACTACACGCGCATCGCCTGCAAACTGCTGGACCTGCACAGCTGTCGTTGCACGGATTACCCCAACCGTCGCCAGTTCGTCGCCGACTGCATCCAGTTGACGCCCGAGCAGGCCGACCAGTTCCAGTGGCTGCCGCCCACCTGCGCCTATCGCCTGGTGGCCGAGGGCAAGGACCTGCTGCTCTGGCACCACCTGGTTTGCGGCGACCCGCAGGCCGTACACCACGAACGAATCTCCCAGTCCGGGCGCATGCTCAGTGAAAACAGCGTGGCCGAGAATGACTGGGAGGATTACCTGATTTTTCGCTCCGGCTAACAGGCCGTTGAAAAACTACCTGCGTTGGCAATACTGCGTTAAAAACGGCCTCAAAATGCTCATTTACAACTCGTAAACTCCGCTTTTTCGGCCGTTTTTGCCTTGTCTTGCCTGCCTCGCCTACATTTTTCAACGGCCTGCTGAGTCGCAGTTAGCGAGCAAACGGCAACAGCCCCCAATTACGGAGAAGCACCATGCACCTGCGCCTGAACGCCCTGTTGTCCGTCGGCTTGTTGGCCCTGAGCGCGCCCCTGTGGGCGGCCAAGCGGGTGGATCTGGATTACCAGGTGCGCTTCTTGCCGGCCACCGATGAGGCCGAGGTGCGCCTGACCCTGGCCAAGGGCGAGTTGATCCACAGCCTGACGTTTGCGCTGGGTACCACCGGCCAGTATCGCGACTTCAAGGTTGACGGCCAGTGGGCTGAAGACAACAACGGTCGCGCCACCTGGATGCCGGCCAAAGGCCCGGCCAGCCTCAGTTATCGGGTGCGCATCAGCCAGCCAAAGGACTCGGGTGCCTACAGCGCACGGATGACCGCCGACTGGGCGCTGTTGCGCGGCGACGACCTGGTGCCGGCGGCCCAGCTCAAACAGGACGACAACGTGGAAATGGTCGCGCGCCTGCAGTTTGAACTGCCCGAAGGCTGGAAGGCGGTGGAAACCGGCTGGCCACGGATCGGCAAGAACCGCTTTCGCATCGACAACCCCTCGCGCAAATTTGATCGGCCGATTGGCTGGATCATCGCCGGCAACATCGGCACCCGCCGCGCGCACCTGGGTGAAACCGATGTGACCATCGCCGCACCGATTGGCCAGGGCATGCGCCGCATGGACGTGCTGACCCTGCTGACCTTTGTTTGGCCGGAAGCCCAGGCGGTGTTCCCCCGTGATCCGCGCAAGCTGCTGGTGGTCGGCGCGGCCGACCCGATGTGGCGTGGCGGCCTGTCGGCGCCCAACTCGCTGTTTATGCACGCCGAGCGGCCGCTGGTCAGCGAAAACGGCACCAGTTCGGTGGTGCATGAGCTGGTTCATGTGCTCAGCGGCATCCGCGATACCGATGCCAGCGACTGGATCAGCGAAGGCCTGGCCGAGTATTACGCCATTGAACTGCTGCGCCGCGCCGGCGGCATGACCGAGCCGCGTTACCAGCAGGTGCGCAAGAAGTTGCTGCACTGGGGCCTGAAAGTCACCAGCCTGCGCGGCGAACACTCCAACGGCGCGATCACCGCGCGCTCGGTGGTGCTGTTGCAGGAGCTGGACAAGGAAATCCGCCAGGTCAGCGAAGGGCGTTATTCCCTCGACGACGTAGCCCGCGGCCTGATGCGCATGGACAAGGTCAGCACCCAAGACCTCATCGAACTCAGCGAGAGCCTGCTGGGCAAACCCTCGAAAGTGCTCAACAGCAAACTGCTGCGCAAACCTAAAGCGGCTTGATGGTCTCTAGCGCGAGAACTGCGGGCCGGACTTGGTATTCAGGCCCTTGGCCAGGCGGTCATAGAGCACCACATTGACCGTTGCGGCGAGGTTCATGCAGCCGCTGGTGGGGATGTAGATAACGTCCTCGCACCAGGCCAGCACGTCCTTGCCGAGGGAGCCGTCTTCCGGGCCGAAGATATAGATGGCCCGATCCGGGTGGGTGTACTCCGGCAAGGGGCGGGCGCCATCGACCAGCTCCACGGCCACCGGGGTGCAGCCCAGGGGCACTATGGCCTGCAGGTCATCGATGCCGATCAGCGGAATGTCCTGGTGGATCATCTTGGTGTCGGTGGCAAATTCCTGGGCGCGGGCATAGCGCTTGCCGGTGTAGAACACCGAATTGACCCCGTAGCAGCCGGCGGCGCGCATCACCGAACCGACGTTCTCCGGGGACTTGGGGTTGAATAAACCGATGCAGCTGTAGCGTCTGTTGGCCACGGGTGGATGCTCTTGCGCAAAGCGCGCGAGTATACCGGCTTGCTCTGCTGCTGGCGCGGGCGCTGGCTCAGTCGAGCGCCTTGTCGGTCTCCGGCGCGCAGGTTGGCGCAGGGTTCGGCTCAGCCTCGGCCGCGGCTTTGTCGTCGGGCTCGGGCAGCACCACGATGCCCCAGTCACCGTGCAGGTACCAGTCATCACCGAGCATCTCGGCCGGGTGCATGGTGCGATCCGAGCCATTGCCGCAGGCCAGCGAGCCGGCCGGGCAATACCTGTCGCAGCCCCAGCAGATGCGTTCGGGGTGTTTGGGATTTAGCGGAAATTGCTTGGCCATTGGGATGCCCCTGTCGGCGCCGGATATGGCAGATAGGCTAAGTCTAACCCGGCACCCTGGGGAAGGCCTTGACCGCTCACAAGAATCCGCCGAGGTGGAATGTCGTGGGCAAAGGGCATCTGCTTCGATGGCTGATTAGGCGCACCGGGGCAAAATCGCCGATCATGGGCGCCGTCCGTCCAAGGGAGACTTTCATGCGTGGTTTATTCTCGGCTGTTTATCTTGCCCCGTTAGCGCTGGCGCTGCTGTGTAACGGTCCGGCCCAGGCCAGCGAGGAGAGCCAACTGGTTGCCTCGATCAATGCCTACCGCAGTCAGGCGCAGCGCTGCGCCGGCCAGGCGTCCCTGCCATTGCCACCGCTGGCCAGTGATGCGCGCCTGGTGCTGGCGCTGAACAGTCTCGGTGGGCTGCAGGCGGAGCTGGCCCGTGCCGGCTATCCGATGACCAGCGTGCAGGCGATCAGCCTGTCCGGGCCGCGCAATGCCCAGGCGGCCATGACGGCGCTGCAGGAGAGTTTCTGTCAGGTGTTGCTCGACCCACAGTTTGTCGATGTTGGCGTCAGCCGCGCGGACCGCGAATGGCGCATCGTCCTGGCGCGGCAGCTCTTGTCGGCGCGCCTGGCTGACTGGCAGGTGGAGGGCCAGCAGTTGCTCGCTGCGATCAACACCGCTCGCACTCAGCCGCGCCAGTGCGGCAGCCAAGCGTTCGCGGCCACCGGCGCGCTGACCTGGAATGCCACCCTGGCGAGTGCCGCCGAGCTGTATTCGCGGGATATGGCCAATCGCAACTTCTTCGATCACAAGGACCGCGATGGCCGTATGCCGGGGGATCGCGCCGAACTGGCCGGTTATCTCGGCCAGCAGATCGGCGAGAACATCGCCGCCGGGCACGACAGCGTGGCCAAGGTGGTTGATGGCTGGCTGGCCAGCCCAGGACATTGCGCCAACCTGATGAACCCGCAATATCGCGAGCTGGGGGCGGCCTATGCGGTGGATTCGAGCAGCGATGCCGGCATCTACTGGACGGCCCTGTTCGGCGCCCCGTGATGACTGCCGGTTGAATGCGTGACGTAGGATGGGTTGAGCGCAGCGATACCCATCACTCCGCCCTTGATGCCCAGCAATCCTCTATCGATAGCCAGCGATCCGCCGTCGATGGGTATCGACGCTGCGCGCCTCAACCCATCCTACGAGTTGTGCCCTATGGATGATCAAGCCGTAGGATGGGTTGAGCGCAGCGATACCCATCAATTCGCCGTCGCTGGGCCTTACTCTTTGCTTTTCAGCAGCGCGGCCAGGTCGGCGAAGGCCTTATGGGTCGACTTTGGGCCTTGGGGGCTGGCGGTGGAGCTATCGGCGAAGTACTGCTGATCGGTGTAGCGCGAGTGTTCGTTGTCGTGACAGAACAGGCACAGCAGCTCCCAGTTGGAGCCGTCCTGCGGGTTGTTGTCGTGGTTGTGGTCGCGGTGGTGGACGGTCAGTTCGCTCAGGCGCTTGCCGGAGAACTCGCGGCTGCAGCGGCCGCACACGTGCGGGTACATCTTCAGTGCTTTGTCGCGGTAGCCGGCTTCGCGCGAACGCTGGGCTTCGGCGATGATGCGGTCGGTCTTGAGAGTCGCCGCGGATTTTTCCGTGCTCATGTTCTTACCTGCTAATTCGTTTGATCACATAAGCGCAGCTTAACCCGTTCTCTATGACGGCTAAAGCACGCCGGTGGGTTCGAGCGGTCTGACGGTTGTGGCCGCCGAGCGTAGCCCGGATGCAATCCGGGAAGGACGGGCTCCGGGTGTCAAGGTTCCCGGATGTTATCCGGGCTACGGTGTGTGCCTTAGGTCTTGAGCTTGCTGCCGATCCACAGGGTGTGTTTGGTGCCCTTGTTGCCGTGGGCGTAGACCTGCACCTCCTCGACCTTGAAGCCGGCCTTGCCGACTTTATCGGCGAACTTGCGGTCGGCGCTGGCTGACCATACCGCGAGGATGCCGGCCGGGCGCAGGGCGCGGTGGCAGGCGTGCAGGCCGGCCATCGAGTACAGCCAGTTGTTGCCGGTGTGGGTCAGGCCTTCGGGGCCGTTATCGACGTCCAGCATGATGGCGTCGAAGCCCAGGGGTTCGCTTTTGATTACCTCGGCCACATCCTGGCAACGGATCTCGGCGCGGGGGTCGAGGATCGGCATGCCGGCTTTCTCGCCCAGCGCGCCGCGGTTCCACTCGATCACCCCTGGCACCAGTTCGGCCACCACCACCTGGCCGTTCTTGCCGATGTGTTGCAGCGCCGAGGCCAGGGTAAAGCCCATGCCCAAACCGCCGACCAGGCCGCGCGGTGCCGGGCGACCGGCGATGCGCTTGCAGGGGATTTGCGCCAGGGCATCTTCTGAACCGTGCATGCGCGTGTTCATCAACTGGCCGCCGTCGCCGCCCTGGATCTTGATCACGAAGTCTTCGCCGTACTCGAACAGGCACAGGGCGCCGCCGTTGTTGGGGATCGGGGCGGTATCGAGCAGGACAAAGCGCTTCATGGTGGTCTCGGCTAGCGGCGGCGGGAATCGAAGGCCGGCAGTCTACCTTGATTTGCCCCCGCGGCCGCGGCCGGTCGGGCCCTTCAATAAGTCTCGGTTGTGGGCGCGCAAGGCTGTTCGCTTACGCCCTGATCGAGCGCGATCAGTTCCCTCGCCCCTCAGGGGAGAGGGTTAGGGAGAGGGGGCCTGCAGTGTTGCGCTGAGTTCAGCCCTCTCCCTCAGCCCCTCTCCCATAAATGAACAGCATTGCTGCTGTAGGAGCGAGCTTGCTCGCGATGCTGGCGTGTCGAGATCGCCAGCAAGCTGGCTCCTACGGGGCGCTATGACCCTGTTGCGAATGCCTAGGGTCTGTTCCCGTTTCATTCGCGGCCGCGCCGGAGCCGGTTTTTGCGCGAGGCAAGGCGCGAGGAGCGTGATTTGGTTGTTCCAAATAAGCGAC
>Ga0209343_10003324_pt1 | contig 20320 bp, 18 predicted proteins | sample RifCSPlowO2_02_FD_184026 | JGI IMG/M metagenome (GOLD analysis project Ga0209343, IMG submission 184026) | Groundwater microbial communities from Rifle, Colorado - Rifle CSP2_plank lowO2_0.2 (SPAdes) (version 2) | ecosystem: Environmental > Aquatic > Deep subsurface > Groundwater | place... | reverse complement strand
GGCTGGGAAATCTACGTCGCCGGCAATGGCGGCATCAAGGCGGAAGTGTCGCTGTTTCTCGTCAAGGTGAAGAGCGCGGAGGAAGTGATGGAATATGCAAGCGCCTTTATCCAGCTCTACCGCGAAGAGGCGCGTTATCTCGACCGCACCGTACACTGGGTGCAGCGCGTCGGCATGGACTATGTGAAGAAGCGCATCGTGGAAGATGCCGCAGGGCGCGAGGCTCTCCATGAACGGCTTAAAGATGCGCTGCGCGACGAAAAAGACCCCTGGCAGGAACGCGTGCGCGGTGCGGAAGCGCGGGAGTTCGCACCGATCAGGTTTCAACCTGAAATCGGCAGTGGAATATCGTAGGGTGCATTTCATGCACCAGTATTAAATGGTGCATGGAATGCACCCTACAAGGTTTTTGCCGTTTTGAAATGCAAATGCAATCAGTCGTAAAAATTACATTCAGGAGATGGCTGTGAGCGAATGGACGAGAGTATGCCCGCTTGAAGAAATTCCACGGCTGGGTTCGCGGGTGGTGCAAACCGTGAAGGGTGATGTCGCGGTGTTTCGCAACGGCATGGACGAGGTTTTTGCGTTGCGGGACCAGTGCCCGCACAAGGGCGGGCCGCTATCGCAGGGCATCGTGTTCGACCGCAAGGTGACTTGCCCGCTGCACGGATGGACGGTGCAACTCGACAGCGGAGAGGCTGTCGCGCCAGACTGCGGCTGCACGCACCGCTATCGGGCGCGCGTGGACAAGGGCGAGGTGTATCTCAATCTTTCCTGATGCCGGATGTGCAGATGAAAATTGAGATTTCGCAGGCGGGGCATGGCGACCTCGATCAACTGGCCGATCTGCTCGCCGAACTGTTCACGCTGGAAAGCGATTTCTGCCCGGATCGCGAAAAACAGTTGCGCGGCTTGCGCCTGATCCTGGACAACCCGGCGCTGGGCAGGCTCTTCGTGCTGCGCGATTGCGGCAGGGTGGCGGGCATGGCGAACGCGCTGATCACCGTCAGCACGGCGGAAGGCTCCCGGGTTGCGATGCTGGAAGACGTGATAATCCGTAACGAATACCGGGGCAAAGGGCTGGGGCGGCGTCTGGTCGAGCATGTTCTCGCTTGGGCAAGGATTGAGGGAATGACGCGCGTCACCTTGCTGGCAGACCGGGATAACGAAGCCGCGCTGCGTTTTTACCGGAAGCTGGGTTTCGAACATTCGCATATGGCGGTGCTGCGCAGTTCTCTCCCCATCGCGTAGATCAGGTAGGGTGGGCACGTTTTTGTGCCCACGCAGTTACCAATCCGCGTGGGCAGACGATAAAGCTGTCTGCCCTCCCTACGATTATTTTGAGAACAAATTTACCTTGGGGATAACGAAGCCGCGCTGGGCTTTTACCGGAAGCTGGGCTTCGAACATTCGCATATGGCGGTGCTGCGCAGTTCTCTCCCAATCGCGTAGCGTGTGCTGTGCGCACCGCCCCTGCCGTTACCCCAGCAACTTCTCGAACTCCTCGACCGGCACGGCTTTACTGAACAGAAAACCCTGATAGGCCACGCAATCGCGATCCTTGAGCGAAGCCAACTGCGCTTTGTTCTCCACCCCTTCGGCGATCACGGTAATGCGGTATTTGCTCGACATATCGATGATGCTCTGCACCAGCAGCGCGACATTGCCATCACTCGCAACATCCTGCACAAAACTCCTGCCGAGTTTGATTTGATCGAGTGGGAGCTGTTTCAAGCTGGATAGCGATGAATAGCGGGTGCCAAAATCGTCCATCGACAGACAGATGCCAAGCGCCTTCAGCGCGCGCATCTTTTCTACCGCACTTGGCAAGTCATCGAGCGCCATGCTTTCGGTCAATTCCAGTTTCAGGCGCGCCGGGTTTATCTGGTGCGCCCGCAAGGCGCTGGCTACCCTGTCCACAAAATCCGGCATGGCAAATTGTTTGGCGCTGATGTTTACCGTCAGCACCAGATCGCGCATCTTCCCGTTCGCGTCCCACAAGGCGAGTTGCCTGCAGGCGGTTTCCAGCACCCAATTGCCAATATCCAGAATCAGCGTGCTATCTTCGGCAATCGGGAGAAATTGATCGGGCATGACCATGCCGCGCTGCGGATGGATCCAGCGCAGCAGCGCTTCCGCGCCCACCGGGCGATTATCGTTATCCACCTGTAACTGGTAATGCAAATGCAATTGCCGGAGCATGATGGCGTTGCGCAAATCGCTCACCAATGCGGCGCGCGTGGCCACGTTATTTTGCATGACGGGATCAAAGAATCGCACCGCGTTGCGCCCGGAATCCTTGGCCTGGTACATCGCCATGTCGGCATGCTGGAGCAAGGTTTCCACCGGCTCATCATTGCCGCGATACAGGCTGACGCCGATGCTGGGCGAACAATGGTGCTCGTGGCTATTGAGACGGTAGGGGCGCGCCAGCAATTCGCGGATTTTTTCGGCGACCAGCCCGACCTTGTACGAAGTTTCCTCCTGATCGTCGCTGACCCCCTCGATCAGCACGACGAACTCATCCCCGCCCAGCCTTGCCACCGTATCCATCTCGCGCACGCAGGATTTGATCCGGGCGGCCACTTCGATCAATAACAGGTCGCCGTAGTCATGGCCGAGCGTGTCGTTAAGCAGCTTGAAACGATCCAGGTCGATGAACAATACCGCGCCATAGTTGTTGAATCGCACCGAAACAGTCAAGGCCGTACCGAAGCGGTCGAGGAACAGGCGGCGGTTGGGTAATTTGGTCAGCGCGTCATAAAATGCAAGATTATGAATCTCCTCCTCGGCCTTCTTGCGCTCGGTGATGTCCTCCGTTATTCCCATCAACTTTTCAACGCTGCCTTCACTATTCATGACGGGAACAAAGCACGATTTAAAATTCCGTTCGCGCGGCCCGGCCGACTTGAATTCAAAGTGGCTGGTCTCCCCGGCATACGCCTTGGCAAGCAATTCCCCTATGCGCCCCCGGTCGGCGGCACTGACTGCATCCAGATATAACAGGCCCCGCACAGCACTTTCATCTTTGGCTCCCATCATACGTAAACCCGCCCGGTTCATGGAGGTCAACCTGCCATTCTTGTCTATTTCGTGGATGCACAGGGGGGAATTTTCAACGAGTGTGCGGTAACGGCTCTCGCTTTCACGCAAGGCATTTTCCGCCTGTTTCCGCTCGGTGATGTTACGGCTCGACGCAAAGATGAGCGCCTGCCCTTCATGCTCCACCCCGGAGGCGCTGATCTCGACATGAATCAACGTGCCATCCTTGCGGCGCCACACTGTTTCAAACAGCGTACCTCTGCCGATCAGCGTCCTGAATTGCGACTGCAATTCCTCAAGCGACCATTGCGTATCCCAGTCGGTCACACCAAGCCTGGGCACGTCCGTCTGACTGTAGCCCAGCATGCGGCAGAAGGCCTCGTTGGCCGCTATGAGGCTCCCGTTCAAATCCATCACATGGATACCGTCCATGGAAGTCATCATCAACGCCTCGTTGCGCTGCAGCAGCGATTCGGTTAGCCGCTGAGCAAACTCCAATTCAACGGTGCGCTCCTTTACCCGCTCTTCGAGGTGCACCGACAGGTCATGCAGGCGCGCTTCATTCTCGCGGGACACTTTCAATAACGCGCTGAGCCCGTCGGCCATTTCGTTGAAACTATCACCTATCTGGCCGAGCTCATCGCGTGCGCCAAGATCGATTCGCCCATGCAGATCGCCGCCGGCAAAGGTGTGCGCAGAACGAACAAGCGACCGGATATTGGCGACAATAGCCCGGCTGATGCCGATCGAGAAATAAGCCACAATCAGGAACAGCAGGAAGGCGATGCCGATACTGACTTGCAACGTGCTTTCCGCCCGTGTAATGCGCGCCTTGATGAGCGCTTCAGCCGTCGGCAGCAGTGTTTCGTATAGTTGCGTATAACTCCGGTCGATTGCCGCAGTGGACATCCCGAAAAAATTATTGTGGTGTGTGTAAAAATGACCTGTAAGGATGTCCGATGCCACGAGGCCGCTGACCTGCTGCGCCGAGCCGGTGATATCTCTGGATGCAGCCGAAATAAGGCCCTGTAGCGCCGGATTGTAGCGGCCGGTCTTGTCGAGGTTGATGTTGAGCGACACGATCGCATCGTCAAGCTCCGCGATCAGGATGTTCAGTTCAATTTTCTGTTGTGGGGTAGTCTGTTTTTCGGCTAGGACACCGGTGCCGTAGGCGCGCAGCCGCCCAAGATGTTCAAGCGCATGCGGCAGCTTGTTGACGATGGTATCGATCAGGTAATACGTGCTAAGTTCAGGATCTAGGGTCAGCGCGTATTCATCGGCGATCATCACTTCGAATACCTGCACCCGGTCGATCAGGCGGGTATGTGCGGTAAAGTTTTCCGCCGCCGTCAAATTGAGGCCTTCTTTGCGCAGTCGCTCCCAGTCTGCCGCGATGTGCTGCAATACTTCGCCGGAGGCCGTGCCGGAAAGTGGCTCCCTTCGCATCCCGTTTAATGTATGAGTCGCTTCCTTTTCCATACTGGCCAGACTGCCCCGCATGACCTCATCGCCACTGATAATTTCAGCAGAAAGCCCACGATGTTGCTGAAGCGCCTGCACAACGCGAGGAAACGGCTTGATCAACTCAAGACCTTTTAATTCCCGTTGCGAGAAACTGATGATTTGGTCAAGACTGGCAAACAGGCTGTACATCACCACCGCAATCGCAACTAACGACATCAATCCCAGCAATATGAATTTCCGGGTGATATTCAGCCGATTCATCAAGGCCACGGCAGGCGAGAAAAAAGCCTGCATCAATTTATTACCGGCATTATTGTTTGTCATCGTTATGCCTTTGTGCCCGCCAGCACCAGCATCGTTTCCATGCTCCGCGCGGAAACGTGTTCGCATTACTCTGCGATGGGTATGTTATCGACCTTAATTTCGCAGCATCGGTTCATCTGCATATGCCCGTAAAATTTGTATACGTATGATGTTACTTTGCACATGGCGTGTGCATCGGTGTTTGCCTGATTGTGGTGTAGGGGGCAGGGAAATTTACTAGTCAGTGTTTGCCTGACAGGAAGAGAAGTGCAACGGGGTGCGCGACTGGTATCCTGTTGACAGGTAATAACGCAAAACCAATCATCACATCGCAGGATACTAATTCATAATGATTTATTAAAAAGCACACAATCAGTAGGGTTGGCTACACCCGACACTTACCCTGCGGTTCACTTCGCCCTTCGAATCTCAGGAGGCAAAGGACAAACATGGCTCATCCTGTAAGAATACATTTTTAATTTAAAAAATGCCCCGAATCATCCATCTGCTACCTGCAAGGCATCAAATCTGCTGTCCAAACCGCAGACATATACTGCTGCGGCTTATGCTTCATTGCCAAATTCTGCCTATGCCGGTTCGTGCATGGGAAATGCAGGCAATGTAGCTAGCCAGTGTTCGAAAGCTGCATCTAGGGTTTCGAATTGTGCATCCATCCCTACTATTTGCCCAGGTGCCAGTTGGCCGACAGCATAGTGGTCATTTTCCAGTTTGGCGACGCAGTGCTCGACATGCCCTATTGCTACCCTGCCTAATATTTTCCTGATTCGCGTCATGTTGCCCTCCCTTGATGTTTATTGAGTCGGTCAACGCTCAACCATAGGCAAGACTATATGCAAGTGCTTCGTCAAGCCTGAAGTCGTAAGGACAGGTTTGCAGCACAGGTTTCATCAGCATGTCTTCCTCGGTGATATGTTTGATCATGCAATCCCACAAAAACTGGGCGTAATGTTCCATTACGAAGATAGTCGCCATGCTGTTTTTCTCCCGCTCATACTTTGCGAGATCAGTCCCTGTAAAATCAATTTCTGCCTGTATATTTTGATGCGCCACTTTGTGCGCATCGAAAGGAAAATCGAGCGCCTGCGCAAACTGCTCCTCATTCATAGAATGGCGATCCATGCAATCCTTGAACAGTTTAAGCGCCCGCGACAATTCAAAACTGTCCTTGGCTTTAGTTACACAGTCTATGTAGTTGATCAATCCAACCAGTTTTTTATGGTCTGAATCGATAACCGCATTTCCGACACTCCATTGTTCTCTCCATGTCATATCCATGATGGCCTCCTTCAAATTGACTGCTATGAGAATCGGTGCATATTTCGGAAACTCCTTCGCCGTGCTGTTCAGGCTTGCAAAACCCGAATGCGAACAATATCCACTTGCATATGTAATGTGAATCGGTGTTTGCCTGATTGTGAAGTAAGGTGCAGGGAAACTTATTGTCAGCATTTGCCTGATGGGGCGCGAGATGCTGCGGGAAGAATGGCAGGTATCTTGTTGATACCAAACCGGATAAGACTGAACCAGACAGATGATAAAACGCAGGTTAGGTTATTGCATGAGATGGTTATCGACGGCGTAGAGCATCAGTTGGGCGTTGTTTTGCAGATGCATTTTTTCCATGATGCGGCTGCGGTAGGTGCTAATGGTTTTAGAGCTTAATTTCAGCGCATCGGCAATTTCCGTAACCGTCTTGGCAGAGGCGAGCAGCATGAAAATCTGGTATTCGCGGTTCGACAGGGTTTCATGCGGGAGTTTACCGTCCGGCATGCCGATTTCGCTGGCGAGCATCTCGGACACCGCCGCAGTAATATACTTATGGCCATTCAGCACGCCTTGCACCGCAGCCACCACCTCTTCCGGCGCGCATTCCTTGTTCAGATAACCATTCGCACCGGCCTTGATGAGGCGCACCGCATACTGGTCTTCGGGGTAGGCGCTGAGGATCAGCACCGGCAGCTTTGGTTTCTCCTTCCGTACCTGTTTGAGCAAATCGATGCCGTTCATGCCGGGCATGGAAATATCGATCAGCGCAATGTCGCAGTCGTTTCCGCGAAGCCAATTCAGGGCATCGACACCATTGGTGCAGCTCGCCACAATTTCCATCTCCCCGCTTATTTGCAGGATTTGCGTCAAACCCTGACGCACGATGGAGTGGTCGTCTGCAATCAGGATACGGATCATGCTGTCTCCTCATCGTTCTCAAACAGCGGCAATATTACCGTCACGCAAACTCCCCCGCCGGGCGGGGTATCAAAACTGATCTGGCCGCCCAGTTGATCGGCGCGCTCGCACATACCGAGTATGCCATAGGGTATTGAAACGTCTGGTTTCCGGGTTTTCGGGCAGCTTTCCGCCATGCCGTGCCCATTGTCGATGATCGACATGACCACCTCTTCGTCGCTCTGGTGAAATTCAATTTCCACCTGCGATGCGCCGGAATGCTTTGCCACGTTATTGAGCGCCTCCTGCACGATGCGGAAGAGTGCTATCGAGCGCGCCTTGTCCAACTCTTTTGCGCAGTCCTCCTCCGTAGCGCAGACGCAGTTTACCCGGCACTCGATGCCGGTGTGTTTATGGAATTGCGCAGCTTGCCATTCGAGCGCTGCCAGCAGGCCGAGATCATCGAGTATGGTCGGGCGCAGTCCGGTAATGATGTTGCGCATGACACCCATCGCGTTATCGATTAATTTCGACATTGACTCGACGTGTTCGAGAAACGGCGCTGCTTCCCTGCCCTTCGGCTGCTCGGTTTTCAGCCAGTAGGTTTCTATTTTCAGGGCAGTCAGCGTGCCGCCCAGATCGTCGTGGATTTCGCGCGCGATGCCGGCCTTTTCTTCCTCGCGCACAGACTGGATATGTGCGGTAAGGTCGCGCAGTTGCTGCTCCACCCGTTTGAGCCCGGTGATATCGGCCAATGTTGAGCGGCTCATCACGAAATTGCCGTCCGGGTCATAAATGGCCGTCGCACTTATAAGTCCGCTCAACACCGTGCCATCCTTGCGGATCAGTTCGAGCTCAATATCATGGATAAATCCCAGCTTCATGAATTGCGGGAAAGTTTCATGAAAGGTCTGCCTGCTCTCGGGCGTAAGCAAATCCGTCAACTTCATTTTTCCGATCACCTCATCCCGCGCATAGCCCAGCCACGCAAGTTCGGTCTCGTTGATCATGAGGATGGTGCCGTCCTTGTCCAGTGAGTGATAGCCGCAGGGAGCGTTGTTGTACAGGTCTTCAATTTTTTCCGCAAATTTATGCAACTTTATCTCGGCCTGCTTGCGTTCGGTGACGTCCTGAACGACAGCCAAAAATGTAGAGTGCTCATTCTGCATAAGCTGCAGGCTCACTTCCACCGGATAAGTCGTGCCATCCTTGCGCCGCTGAACGGTCTCGAAGAACAGTGATTGCCGTGCCCCGCTCCAGAGCGGGGAAACCAACTGCCTGAAGCTCTCCAGCGTGAATAATGGGCTGATGTCCAGCGGAGTGAGCAGGTTCAGCTCGTCGTCCGAGTAACCCAGGTTTTTCTCCGCGCCTTCGCTGGTCAGAATGAAATGCAGGGATTCGGCATCGAACATGTAGATTTCATTGAACGAGCCTTGCAGCAAGCTACCGAACTGTTGCACCACTACTTCCACCTGCTTGCGCTCGGTGATGTCCTGCACCGTGCCATGCATCGCCACAACTTTGCCTTCCGTATCGCGGGTGGTTTCGCCAAGGGCATGAATTACTTTTACCTTGCCGCCCGCAAGATAGACCCTGTATTCAATATCGTATTTCTTTACTCCATCCAAAGCGTCGCTTAATGCCCGGTCAACCTTGATTCGATCCTCCGGAGCGACCATATCAAGAAAATTCTTGCGATGTTCGTTTAACTCGCCCTTGTCTATCTCAAATAACCGGTATGTTTCATCAGACCAGGTCGCAGTATTGTTCCGCACATCCCATTCCCAGGAGCCAATCTTTGCCAATTGCTGTGCTGCAAGCAGGTTTAATTGGGTTTCCTGCAATTCACCCTCAGCATGCTTGCGCCCGGTGATGTCCTCGATGACTCCGATGATATAGGTGGGCGTATTGTCGGCATCGCGCAACAGGGAAACGGTCAGGTTGGTCCATACCAGGCTCCGGTCTTTGCGCACATAGCGCTTTTCCATGGAGAAGGCGGGTATTTCGCCCGCAAGCAATTGCTCGATGTGACGATCTATGTCTTCGTTCAGGTCGTCAGGAAAAATAATGTGCCGAAAGTCCTTATGGATCAACTCGTCGCGGGCATAGCCGACGATTTCGCAGAATTTCTGGTTGATCTGCTTGAAATAACCATCCAGTGAAGCGTGAACGATACCTACCCCGACCTGCTCCATGGTGCCACGGAAGCGCAAATCGCTTGCCCGCAATTTTGCTTCTTCTGCCTTCTTGCGTTCGGTGATATCGCGACAAAAAACAACCAGTTGCGGCGGTTCCACCATGTAGGTGGCGGATATTTCGATATCGATCTCATGGCCATCCTTGTGGCGATGGCGGGTTTCGAACCGGTCGTAACCTTGAGCTTCGATCTTTGCAAGATGCGCTTTAACATCCTCCGCCTGCTCTTTTGCCTCCAGTTGGCTGATGTGCATACCCACAAGTTCTTCAACTGTATAGCCGGAAATTTTTGCGTATGCCTCGTTGGCTTCCCGCAAGTTGCCGAGCATATCGTTCACCCAGAAGCCGTCTATCGAGGTATCGATCACCAGCTTGTGCTGCATCAGCATCGCTTCGGTTTTCTTGCGCCCGGTGATGTCGCGGCTGGCGGCATACAGGAAATATTGCCCTTCGACCTTGACACCGGAGGCGCTGACCTCGACATCGATCAGCGACCCGTCCTTGCGGCGATGTACCGTCTCGAATCGGGCGCCCTTACCGACGAGCTCATCGAAACGCTTCCGCAATTCCTCAGCCGACCATTGCGCATCCCAATCAGTCACGTTGAGGCGGGCCATTTCTTCCGGGGTGTAACCCAGCATCCGGCAGAAAGCGTCATTGGCTTCCACGATATTGCCCTGCATATCCATGATGTGAATGCCATCCATGGAGTTCTGCATCAATATCTGGTTGCGGCGCAGCAGCGTCTCGGTTTCTTGGCGCAGTTGCCGGATATGTTCACGTTGCGCATGGGCGGTCAAGGCACGCCCGGCCACACCCGGCAACAGCTCCAGGTATTTTCCACCGGTATCCTTGACCAGATAATCATAGGTGCCATGCTTCATCGCCTCGACTGCCACCGTCGTGTCACTTTCCCCGGTCAGCATCACGATGGGAATGGAAGCGGTGATGTCCGAACGTTCGGCCAGTCTCTTTATGAAGCTGAGTCCATCCATGTCCGGCAGGTTGTAATCGAGCAGGATCAGGCGGGGGTGCTTCGAGTCGGTATCGGCGATGCGCGCCAACCCGGCCTGCGCTGTCGAAACCATCTCCAGGGCACAGTCAAAATCCTTGAAAGCGCGCCGGTAAAGACGCTGGTCGTCTTCACTGTCGTCGATAACAAGGATAATTGCGGTCATTGGCTATTCCATTTCACAACAAAAAGCGAAAAAACTGTCCACGAATAACTCTGGGTCATTTGATGTTTTTCGGCAGGATGGCAATGTTGAGCCAGTATTCGGAGAGCCGCGCAATCGCCCGGATAAACCCCTCGAAATCCACGGGCTTCTGCACGTAGGAATTCGCCCCGGCGGCATAGCACCGTTCAATGTCCTGCTCGGCATTGGATGTCGTCAGGACGACGACCGGAATCTTCAGCAAATCCTGCTCCGCCTTGATGTCGCGCAGCACTTCCCTCCCGTCTGTGCCGGGCAGGTTCAGGTCGAGCAGAATGATGCTCGGACGGGGAGCCGCGCCAAGGGCAGAAAACTCGCCGCGCTGAAAAAGATAATCGAGTGCCTGATCGCCATTGGTGCAACGCCGAACCGGGTTGGCCAGATTGGCTTTCTTGAAGGCACGCATGGTGGCAATGTAATCGTCGTCGTTGTCCTCGACGATCAGAATAAGCTGAGTCTCGTTCCCTACCATTACACCCCCCCGCTCAAAGTAAAATAAAACACCGTTCCCTCTCCAGGGGCGGATTCCAGCCAGATGCGACCGCCGTAACGTTCGACGATTTTCCTGACGATGGTCAGACCGGCTCCGGTGCCGCCGCCGTATTTGTTTTGCTCATGCAGCCGTTTGAATATCCGGAAAATGCTGTCGTGATGGTGCGGCGGAATGCCGATGCCATTATCGCGCACATAGAAAACCGGCTGGGCACCGCTCCGGTCACAGCCGATCTCGATCCATTTCTGGGGCTTGTCATTATATTTTGCCGCGTTGGAAAACAGGTTCTGGAACACCTCGCCGATGCGCGCGGCATCGCCCTGTACCATCCCCAAGCGACCGATGCGGCGCAACTCGATGCCTTCCTTCGTCCATAAACGGCTCAAGTCTTCCGCCACCGCATCAACGACGGCATCCACATCAACCGTATCCTTGGCCAGCTCCGAGACGCCCAGCCGGGAGTAGACCATCAGGCTGTCAATCAGGGTAGATAGCCGTTCGGCCAGCCGCTGGATGCTGCCGATGTATTGTCGGCCAGTCTCATCCAGTTGGGCGGCGTAGTCTTCCTTGAGGAAACTGGCGTAGTTGTGTATGCCGCGTAGCGGCTCCTTGAGGTCGTGCGCGGCGATGTAGGTAAACTCGTCCAGCGATTTGTTGAGCGCCACCACGCGCGCCTCCTGATATTTGGCTTCCTTTAATTCTGCGGCGTATTTGGCACGGTAGCGATGCATGCCCTCGATGGAGGCGCACACGATAATCCCATCCAGCAGGAACACCATGTTCGACCAGAAACTCGCCTGCAAGGCTGCGCTGGAAAAAGAATAAAACGGCGGGGTGAAAAAAAACGTGGCCAGCGACAAACCGATGAACGTCGCGAATATTCCCGGCCAAAATCCGCCTATCACCACGGACAGCGTGACCGCCGGAAAAAAGGTCACGTACTGCAACCCCGCATCCACCGGAGCCATCGCCAGCCGCGCCAGCAGGGCAAACCCCATCAGCGCAAACACAATCACATAGGCGGAAAAATCGCCGCGCTTGGGCTGCGCTTCGACAAACCGCTGTTTCAGGTTGTAAGCGAGCGTCGTCAGGTGTTCGGTCGTGCTCAATTTAATCTCATGGCGCGAGATGAATGATCCGGGATCAATGAAGACGGTGCGGGATGCTACCCCACACCATCCGAAATATATGCCGGAGGCGCGACACTCCGGGCTTCTTACCCCCCCGACAACAAATCAAGGAGCCTGAATGTTGGAGGCCTGCTTGCCCTTGGGGCCTTGCGTCACCTCAAAGCTGACTTTCTGGCCTTCTTTGAGGGACTTGAAACCGCTCATGTTGATCGCAGAAAAGTGCGCGAACAAATCATCGCTGCCATCGTCGGGAGTGATAAAACCAAAACCCTTTGCGTCGTTAAACCATTTGACTGTACCGATTGCCATGTGACTATCTCCGTATTAAAAAGCGGGGAAATCCCTCGCGGGCTAACAATAGCTCATTGCACGCAAAGCGTGCTATAGGTGTTTGTCTGATTGCGGCGTAAGGCATAGGGAAATTTGTTGTCGGTGTTTGTCTGATATGACGCAAGAGAGGTGCCGCTACGCCGCGCCCTGCAATTTTTGCATCGTATCCATTGCCAGACACAAATCCTGCCATGCCTTGGCCTTTTCCATCGGGCTTCGCAGCAGATAGGCGGGGTGATAGGTGATGAGCAGCGGTACGCCACGGTAGTCGTGCAATGTGCCGCGCAACGAGCCCAGCGTCGCATCGCGCCCCAGCAGCACAGTGGCGGCAGTCTTGCCCAGCGCGACGATGAGTTTGGGTTTTATCAATTCGATCTGGCGTTGCAGGTAGGGCAGGCAGGTCGTGATCTCGTCCGCTTCGGGCGTGCGGTTGCCGGGCGGACGGCACTTGACGATGTTGGCGATGTAGACATTTTTCCCGCGCCTGAGCTTGATCGACAGCAGCATGTTATCGAGCAGCTTGCCTGCCTGCCCGACGAACGGTTCGCCCTGCGCGTCTTCGTCCGCCCCCGGCCCTTCGCCGACGAACAACCAATCGGCCTTTTCGTCGCCGACACCGAACACCGTCTGCGTGCAACCGGCGCGCAGCTTGCAGGCGGTGCAATCGCGTACCTGTTGTTTTAGTTCTTGCCAGCCGAGGTTATCGACTGGTGATGCCGGTACAGCAGCAGATGAACCGGTATGGGTATTATTTATCTCCGTTCGCCCTGAGCCTGTCGAAGGGCATAAGCCACCAATTTCTGTCGGTGCCGGGCAGGCTTCGACAAGCTCAGCCCGAACGGATTGAGGCTCTTCAGGCGCAGGCGGATTCCGCCGCACCCATTGCGGGTACAGGTTCAATTCGCGCAGCACCGCCTCGTTCCTATCCATTCACCCTCTCTCCTGACCTCCCTCCCGCCTGCGGGAGAGAGGAATGTTGAGTCAACTCGCATACCATCGTAATGGCGTCCTCGCTGCTGCCCGCATCGCGGTAATAGCCGCGCCGCACGCCGATCTCGCTGAAACCAACGCTCCGATACAGGGCAATTGCGGCCACATTGGACGGGCGCACTTCGAGAAACACGCGCCGCAACTGCTTCGCGCGCGCCGCATCCAGCATCTCCGCCAGCATGGCACGCCCCAACCCCTTGCGCTGCTGCGCCGCCGCCACGCCGATATTGAGCAGCTCCGCCTCGTCCACCGTCGGCATCAATATCGCGTAACCGCGAATACCCTCTTCTTCTGTTTCATCCACGCAACACAGATAACCACTGTCCAGCGCATCGGAAAAATTGCCGCGCGTCCACGGAAAACGTTGAACCGCCTGTTCGATGGCGAGCACCGCATCAACATCGCCCTGCGTCATTGCGCGCAACCTCATGATGATCTGGGCGCTTCCCGCTCGTGGGTCTTCAGCGCCACCTTGTCGCGCAAATACAGAGGCAACGCCTCCACAGCATCCTTGCCGCGCCCTTGCGCGAATTGCGCCGCGCCAAGCGCGGCAATCGCGGCGGCCTGCGGCACAGCGGCGCCATCCATACCCTGCAACTGCCCGGCGTAGCGCTCGCTCAACGCTTTGCCATGCACGGCAAAGCCGCTGCCCGCACCGCACCACTCATTGCCTGGCAGCGGCGGCGACTCTTCCGCCTTGCACAGGCGCGGTTCGCTCATCGTCACCCATACATCAGCGCGCTTTTCATATGCGGCGTGATAAATCTCGCCCATGCGCGCATCCAGCGCCGCGATAACCTTTTCTTTTCCCGAAGCCTCCGCCAGCGCCTCCAGCGTACATATTCCGGCTACCGGCAAACCCGCACCGAACGCCAGCCCCTGCGCCGCGCCGCAGGCGATACGCACGCCGGTGAACGATCCAGGTCCCTTGCCGAACGCGATGCCGTCCATAGCCTGTAGCTTGTAGCCCGCAGCTTGCAGCAAGTCGTCGACCATCGCGATCAGCAGCTCGGAGTGTTTCTGCCCGGCCAGCTCGCTACGCTCCACAATCGCACCATCCTGCCACAGCGCGACCGAACAGTATTCGGTGGAGGTTTCCAGTGCCAGTACACGCATCAGCAGGTAGGTCGGGCTCCGCCCGACATCTTTATCCGGCGGGCAAAGCCCGCCCTACAAACAATTATCATCATCAATCGGCCAGCAGCAACACGACCGCCTGCGCAGCGATCCCCTCGCCGCGCCCGCTGAAACCAAGCTGCTCGGTGGTGGTCGCTTTCACGTTGACGGCGTTCTTCTCCACGCGCAGGTCGGCGGCGATATGCGCCACCATCTGCGGGATATGCGGCGCCATCCTTGGTGCCTGCGCAATGATGGTCGCATCGACGTTGCCGACACGATAACCCTGTTCGCGCACCAGATGCAGCGCCTCGCGCAGCAGGATGCGACTGTCGATATCCTTGAACTTTGCATCGCTGTCGGCGAAATGCCTGCCGATGTCGCCCAGCGCCGCCGCGCCGAGCAGCGCATCGCTGATCGCATGCAGCAGCACGTCCGCATCTGAATGGCCGAGCAGCCCCTTGTCATAGTGAATTTCCACGCCGCCGATGATCAGCTTGCGCCCCTCTACCAGTTGGTGAACATCGAAACCTTGTCCTATTCTCATTGCACTCTCTCCGCGTTTCCGTAGGGTGGGCTACGCCCACCATGTCGGGCATAGCCCGATCTACATTTTTTCTTTTAACAGCAATTCCGCCAGCAGCAAGTCCTGCGGATAGGTCACCTTGAAATTGCTCGATTCGCTCAATACCAGCTTGGGCCGCAAGCCCAAAGCTTCGACCGCCGATGCCTCGTCGGTGACCTGGCTGCACTGCCGCAATGCCTGCGCCAGCAGCCCGGCGCGGAACATCTGCGGCGTCTGCGCCTGCCATAATCCGGCACGCTCCTCGGTGCAGGCGATGCGTTGCTCATCGTCGGCACGCTTCAGCGTATCCGCGACCGGCACGGCAAGGATGCCGCCTACCTCGTCATCGCGCAATTCGGCGATCAGCTTGGCCAAGTGCGCCTGTGTCAGGCAGGGGCGCGCCGCGTCATGCACCAGCACCCAGTCGTCCGGCTCCAGCTCGGAAGCCAGCAGCCCGTTCAGCACGCTCTCGGCGCGCGTTTCCCCGCCGCAAAACAACGGCTGCAGCTTGTCGCCGAAGCGCGACCAGTCGTAACTGTGAAACAGCGTGTCGCCGGGTGCCAGCACCACGAACACCGTGGCGATCTCCGGGCAGGCGCACAGCGTTTGCAGCGCATGAAAAATCAGCGGCTGCCCGGCCAGCGGCAGGTATTGTTTGGGCAACTCATGTCCCATGCGCGCACCGAAACCGGCGGCGGGAACCAGGGCGTGGAATTCAGGCATGGCGCGATTGTAATGGAAAATCCCGGCCTGCTGCGCGTGGCGCAACATGGGTGCAATTGAAAATATCGGTAGGGTGCGTCCCACGCACCAGAATCGCTGGTGCGTGGGACGCACCCTACGAATTCGGTTGCTCAGTTAACCGAGATAAACTGTTTCCTGAATCCCACCACTTTTTGCAGATACTGGCGCGTCTCTGCGTAGGGCAAGCGCTCGCGCAGTTGGTTGTATACGGCGGGGGTGCCCAAGCTGTTGATTTCACCCAGCGCCGCCTCGCGGCGTTTGGATGAGCCGCCAAAGGCGCGCAGCACGTTGCTCGGGCCGGTGTTGTAGGCGGAAATAACGCAATATTCGCGCGATGCCGGATCGGCCACTTCATCCAGTTCGTCGAACGCCAGCACGTTCAAATACGCCACGCCCAGTTCGATGTTATTTTCCGCATTGAACAGGTATTGCTTGCTGGGCATCTCATTCGAGCCTTTGGCGCGTTTATAGGCGTCTCGCCCGCCGCTGCTGGGCACCAGTTGCATCAGGCCGTAGGCCGGCGCTGCACTGACCGCAAACGGGTTGAAGTTGCTCTCGGTGCGCATGATGGCGAACACCAGGCTCGGGCTGATGCCGTAGGTTTTTGCATAACGCTCTACCAGCGGGCGGTATTTTTCCGCCTGTTTGCTGGAAAAATTGCTGACCATGGCAAACTTCACCATGCGCGCCTGTTTGCTGCCCGCATCGGTGCTTACGTTGCGGGTCTGTGCGAGATTGAGCATGCCGGTGGCGAAACGCTCGGCCTGCTCCGGCGTGGCGATGGCGCGCCCTTTGTCGTCCAGCACCAGGCCCAGCAGATAGGGGTCTCGTTCGCTGGTCAGCTTGATCGAGCTATCCGAAAACAGATCGACCGCGCGCGGGTCATCCGGAGTGAGCAGCGTGGTGACAATGGCATTCTTCAGGCTGCTGTCCGGATTTTTCTCATCCAGCGTTTCGACGGTGATCTCGCCGCGGTCAAAATCCACGATGGCGCGCGACAGGTAGCCCTGCGTGTATTTGACGTAGTGGGTACGGTTGGGCAGCCGCGCTTCCTTCTTGCCCCACTTCTTGCCGGCATTGCCGCGCAGCACATCCATCAACCGTTCGAAATCGCGCTGCGCATTCTTCAGGTCGTTGGCCAGTTGCATGGGATTACGGATATAGCTGAGTTTCTTGCGCTGGATCAGCGTGCGCGCAGCCGCTTCCGGGCTGCCACTGGCGGCAGCGGAAATAACGCTTCTGGTCGAAACGCTGCTGCAAGAGTTAAGCAACAGGATTGCTGCAAACGATAACAGGATGCTGTATTTCATTGTAGGTTCAATTTCATTGCAGGGCTGGCCGGAAAATCCATATCCACAAAAACATCGCCCCGCCGGTCAACCGCTTTATGTATTCCGGATTCTATAGCCTTCGGATGAATGAGTCTCCAGATATTGATAATCGCTACGGCAGTTTGCAAAAAAACTGTTTCCGCCAAAACCGGGCATGACGCCCGGAAATCAAATAGCGGGCATAAGGTATCGCATATCCGCTTCCCAATGAATGGGAAATGTGAAAGAATCCGCGCATTGAAATTTAACGAATAGAGTGGAAAATGATCGACCGAGACGGCTATCGCCCGAATGTCGGCATCATTATCACGAATGACAGGAATCAAGTGTTCTGGGGCAAGAGGGTACGGCAGCATGCTTGGCAGTTTCCGCAAGGCGGCATACAGCATGGCGAGTCCCCTGAACAGGCGATGTACCGCGAGTTGCGCGAAGAAGTCGGCTTGATGCCGGAGCATGTAAAAATACTCGGACGCACCCGTGACTGGATGCGTTATGAGGTTCCGAAGTGCTGGAATAAGCGCGAATCGCGCGGTAGTTATCGCGGACAAAAACAAATATGGTTTTTGTTGCGCCTGATCGGCCGTGATTGTGATGTCTGCCTCCGTGTCAGTTCGCATCCGGAATTCGATGCATGGCGCTGGAACGATTATTGGCTGGATATCAATACTGTAATCGAATTCAAGCGGGAGGTTTACACGAGGGCGCTCAACGAGCTGGTCCGCTATCTTCCCGCGTCCGGCAAATAACGCGGCATATCCGGAATATGCGCATGAATAATTTTAATTGTTAAGGTGAAACCCATGAGTCGATTATTGCGGTATATCACGCTGCTTGTGTTGTTGTCCGCTATTGCAGGTTGTTCCAGCGTCAAGGATGCCAAGGATCAGGTTACCGGCTGGATGGGTGGCGGCGACAGCACGATTAGCACCGCAGACGAGAAAAAAGGAACCGACGGCAGCACCGGACCCCTTATCAAGTACGCCGCCACGTTGCGCGTTAACAAGTATGTCGATCAGCGCAAATCGAATAACCCCCGCTTGCTGGGTATAGCCGAAGCACGCGTCATCGGTGTAGATGGCGATCAGTTACTGCTCGATCAGGAAATCGCGACCATCGTCACGACGGCCATCAAAAATCGATTTGACACGGAAGGCTACCAAGTACTGGAAGGCAGCAGCGCGAACAATGCCCTGTTTGAAGTGTCCGGGGTCATCAAGGACTTGACGCTGAATGTCAAAGCGCGCGATGAAATCAACATCGCGATTGAAACCACCCTGAAAGAAGTCGCTACCGGCAAGGTGGTGTGGTCAGGCATAGTCGTGGAAAAGAATGACCGCTACGCCGGCACTTCCGGCAACAGCAAGGGCGATATAGTCGCTTACATGAACAAGATATTGCGTGTCGCCTGCACCAAAACGACTGGTGCTGTCAGCGCGTCCTTGATGGCCTCGCGACCGGAGTTGTTTAACCTGACGCCTGGCACCAAACCGGTTCCCGGCGTGACGGTCTATGTTGCCCCTCCCGCCGCCACATCAGCACCAGCAACCCCCGCACCGGGTTATGGCGCTCAACCGAGTGGGGCTGTTCCGCCGCCCGCCTATATACCGCGTGCCAGCGATACCACGGGGCTATTGCTGGTGAACACCAACCCGCAGCGTGCCAAGGTGTATTTGGACGGGGTGTATTATGGGATGTCGCCGTTGCGTCTGGAAATGGAGCCCGGCGTGCATGCGATCAGCGTGAAGCTCGAAGGCTACAGGATGTCCACCGAAAAGGTGTCGGTGCGCAAGGGCGACAATACCGAAATTGAATTAAGTCTGGAGCGTTGATTGACTGGAGCAGGCTACGCCTGCTCCAAGGAAGGCACAAGTGCATCCGCTATAACCCCAATTCACCCCACATCTGATCCACTCTCCGCTTCACCGCCTCGTCCATCACGATCGGCGTGCCCCATTCGCGCTGCGTCTCGCCCGGCCATTTGTTGGTCGCGTCCAGCCCCATCTTGCCGCCCAGGCCGGATACCGGGCTGGCGAAGTCTAGATAGTCGATCGGCGTCTTATCCACCAGCAGCGTGTCGCGCACCGGATCGACGCGCGTGGTGATCGCCCAGATCACTTCCTGCCAGTTGCGGATGGCGATGTCGTCGTCCACCACGATGATGAATTTGGTGTACATGAACTGGCGCAAGTAAGACCAGATGCCGAACATCACGCGCTTGGCGTGCCCGGCATATTGTTTCTTGATCGACACGATTGCCATGCGGTATGAGCAACCCTCCGGTGGCAAATAGAAATCTACGATCTCGGGAAATTGCTTTTGCAGCAGCGGCACGAATACTTCGTTCAGCGCCACGCCCAGCATCGCCGGTTCGTCGGGCGGTTTGCCGGTGTAGGTGGAGTGGTAGATCGGGTCGCGCCGCAGGGTGATGCGCTCGATGGTGAATACCGGAAACTTGTCCTGCTCGTTGTAATAGCCGGTGTGGTCGCCGTACGGTCCTTCCAGCGCGGTTTCGCCGGGATGGATCACGCCTTCCAAAATAATCTCGGCGGAAGCGGGCACTTGCAGATCGCTGCCCATACATTTCACCAGTTCGGTCTTGCTGCCGCGCAGCAATCCGGCGAACTGGTATTCGGATAGCGAGTCCGGCACCGGCGTGACCGCGGCGAGAATCGTGGCCGGGTCGGCACCGATCACCACCGCGACGGGGTAAGGCTGCCCCGGATTTTTTTCGCAGTGGTCGCGAAAATCCAGCGCGCCGCCGCGATGCGCCAGCCAGCGCATGATGGTCTTGTTCGGCGCGATAACCTGCTGGCGATAGATGCCGAGATTCTGGCGCGGCTTGTTCGGGCCGCGCGTGACCACCAGGCCCCAAGTGATCAGCGGCGCGACATCGCCCGGCCAGCAGTGCTGGATCGGCAGTTTGCCCAGATCCACCTCTGCGCCTTCCCACACCACATCCTGGCAGGGCGCGCCGGACAGCACTTTGGGCGACATGGTCAGCACCTGCTTCAATATCGGCCACTTTTCCCAAGCTTCTTTCAAGCCTCTCGGCGGCTCGGGTTCCTTCAGGTAGGCGAGCAACTTGCCCACTTCGCGCAACGCATCGGTGGATTCTTCGCCCATGCCCAGCGCCACGCGGTGCGGCGTGCCGAACAGGTTGGCCAAGACCGGTATGTTGTGGCCGATGGGATTCTCGAACAGCACCGCCGGGCCTTGTG
>Ga0209343_10003322_pt1 | contig 20324 bp, 18 predicted proteins | sample RifCSPlowO2_02_FD_184026 | JGI IMG/M metagenome (GOLD analysis project Ga0209343, IMG submission 184026) | Groundwater microbial communities from Rifle, Colorado - Rifle CSP2_plank lowO2_0.2 (SPAdes) (version 2) | ecosystem: Environmental > Aquatic > Deep subsurface > Groundwater | place... | reverse complement strand
TTGGTAGGATTGTAGCCGAGCGCGACTGACACAAATTCAGATAAAGAACCATACATTTCCTGAGGGCTGGTTTCTTTGTGGACCATCATCGTGTTGGGGTTATAGTCGCAGCCGTTCAGTAAAATTAAACTTAAAAACAAAAAAGATACTAGAGATATTTTTTTCAAAGTTCGTCTCCTTTCAAGATTGTGGGTAATTGTAGCAACTTTTATCGCTTTTTGTCAAGGAAGGTTTGGCGATGGGTTTGGCGGTAATAGCCGATGGCAAAGCGATGGGCTTCGCTGTTAGCCTGAAGAATCAAATCTCTGACTTCTTGGCGAAGGCCGGCCAGCTTTACTGGCTTTTTGCTTTCCAGAGTAAAGATGTGGTCAGCTTGATGCTTTTTGTTTTTTGTTAGGGCGATGATGGGGATTTGTTTAGGAGCGGTTGAATGTGTGGCATTTAGCTGGGTTTTTCCCCCGTCAACAATAATCAGGTCGGGGAGTTGCCATTCCCGGTGTTTAAATCTTCTGAACAGCATTTCTTTGAGCATGGCAATATCATCAGGCGAAGACTTTGATTGAATTTTGAATTTACGATACCGGCTTTTATCGGGCTTGCCATCGGTGAAAACAACCATAGAGCCGACGGCGCTAGTCCCTTGGATGTTTGATATGTCATAAGCTTCAATGCGCCTTGGCAGAACGGGCAGTCCAAATGCAATTTGCAGGTCTTTAAGGGTTTTATCTTTTGTCTGTAGTTTTCTTAAAATTTTTGCATTTTCAAAGACCCGCTTTAGTTCTTTCAGTTTATTTCTTAAACTTATGGCTTTAATAAACTCGTCATTTTTTGCCATTTGTTTCATTTCTTTTTCCAAACTTTTTATTACAGAAAGCTTCTTACCTGTTAAAACACCTTTGATTGCTTTTATGTTTTTAAGATAGGTTTTTAATTCTTGTCTTCCGGTTTTTGATTGGTCTTTCAGGCAGCAATATCCGGGACAGTTTTCAAGATGATAGTTTAAACAATAATTATGGTGCGTCTGTTTGCAGGTGCAGTAAGGAAAAACTCGGCGAAGAATTTTTAGTGTGGTTTTAAGAGCTCCACCATCAGTAAAGGGGCCGATGTTTTTTTGCTGGTGGCTTATGAATATCTTGGGAAACTTTTCTTTGGTAAAAACCGCATAAAAATATTGTTTATCGTCCCTCATCAAAATATTGAATTTTGGGCGGTGTTTTTTGATAAGTTGTGACTCCAAAATCAAGGCTTCAACTTCTGAACCGGTTTCCTGCCACTCAATTTTACTTGCTGTTTCCAGCATATTTAAAATCCGGGCTTGCCCCGCCGGAGCCTTTGGCGTAGTGCGGGCATTTTTTATGCTTTTGGAAAAATAGGAATGAAGACGATTCCTCAAGTCAGCCGCCTTTCCTATGTATAGGGTTTTGTTTTTTGTATTTTTAAAAAAATATACCCCGGGACTGCGAGGTATTTTTAATGTTTTTGGTAGTTTTAGCACTTTGTTTGTGTAAGAGTTTGTCTGACCACTGCGACCGTAAAAACGTCGGCAGAGCAATATCGGCAGATAAAGAGCCCCCCTTAGCCGACGCTTTACTTATTAAAGCACATACTTGCTATTTTGGTCAAGATGCTATAGTTTGTGACTAAGGAAATAGGACTTTAAAAATGGAGATATTGTGAAGACAAGGATGGCTTGTGGTTTTGTTGTTATGGCCTTATTTGCTTTGTTTTTTTTGGCGTGCGATTCTCGGCCGACAAAAACAGAAAAACCGAATACCTACCCGCATCCGAAAGATTTGCGAACAGATATTGCCTGGATTGTTATTGAGTGGAACGGCAAACCGAAATACGGTGGTTATGGTTCGGGATTTTTGGCAGACAAACATTCCGGCTCCTTTTATACCAACAAACACGTCAGCGATATGTTTGACTCTTTGGGCAAGAGTAGTCAGAAGATATTTTTTAACGGCAAAGTATATAACTTAGTGGTCGTAAAGGTGCCGGCTTTAAGAGATGCGGCCATTGTCCAAATAACAGACTCTTTTGACTCTTCAGAATTTCCTGACCCGGCGCCAATTGCCAAAGAGAAGGTGAAAAAAGGAGACAAAGTTTTTGTTGAGGGTTTTCATCCCCATCCGTACTTTAGCAGAGTGTCAAACAGGGTTGAAGGTGGCTACAACGAGAAGCTCGTTCCAATATTTAAAGAATATTACAATATGGGGACAAAGAATCTTGAGAAGGAAGTCGAAGTTGTTTTTGAAAGTTTTACGGGTGTTGTTACAAAGACTGATGCTCTTGTGAATTTCGACGAAAGTTCACCGGGAGTGATCGGTCGGGCGCGTGAAATTGCTAATACTTATGTAATGATCAAGGCGGAAAAAGATCACAAGCTTTCTTTTGGCGGTTTGAGTGGGACAGCTGTTAGAAACATGAAAGGTGAGGTTATTGGTATTTTTACTTTGGCTCAGAAGAAAGAACTAGAGGCAGACAAGGAAGAAATAAATCAAAATCCCGATGGACCAATTTATCTTAAAAAAGTTTATAGAACCTTTGGTTTTACGCCCATAGAATCTGTCAGTAATCTTAAAGATTATTTAAAAAAGTAAAGCCCTTTACAAAAAGGGCTTTTTTTATTAAAGTAATTTTCAAATAAAGTATTTTTAAAACAAGGAAAATATAATGCCACTTAAAGATCCAGACGAAGCTAGGAGTCTGCTTAAGGAGATAGAAAAACAGCCGAATGAATTTGTTTTTGGAGTAAAAAAAGTAATCTTCCAATGCGTCTTGGCCCTTATTACTCCAGTAGCCCGTGACGGAAAGTTTGGCAAAGAATATGCCCAAGCCCACGTATATATACTTGACCTTCCGGGTCGTGGCAAAACAGCCATTGTTAACTATCTTTGTGCCGCAATAACGGCTAAGCTTGGCCGGGTTGATGGCCGTTCAGACATGTTACCGTTTGACTTAACGGGTTATGAGCACGTGGACAGGGTTACCGGCAAACGAACTCTTTTGAAGGGGCCGCTCCACAGCAATATCTTCTTTTTTGATGAAATCAACAGAACGCCACCCAAGGGCCAGTCTCCTATGCTTGGCGCTATGGAGGGCGGCCATGTCATAATGAATGTGACTGATCTGGAAACAGGCCGACTGGAAGATACCAAATTTCCTCTTTATCCCATTTCTGATAATTCGGGGGAGAAAAGGATGTTTTTCATGTGTCTTGCCACTGCCAACCCCATTGAGTTTGAGGGCGTTCATCCTCTTTCAGAAGCGCAAAAAGAACGGTTTACTTACAGCTTGAAACCCGGACTTCCTGACAGAGAAAGCGAAATGAAAATTCGGCCGTGGAATGTTGCAAACAAGAAAGTAAAAGTGGTTACGGATTTGGCCACGATTTTGGACATACAAGATTTGGTAAAGAAAATCAGCTTATCAAAGCAGGCAGATGAGTATTTAATGCGTCTTATTGAAAACTCCAGGCTTCAGTCGGAAGACTTAAAGGAATATGGCGAGGTGAGGCCGCGTAAAGCTACTCCTGAACTGCTTCGCTTTGTTAATCGTTATGTTGCTTCGGGTTGTTCCCCGAGAAGAAATTTTCACATGGTGGCGGCGGCTCAAGCGTTTGCTTTTATGAGAGGCGAGAATGAAGTTGCCACAATTGACGATGTCAAAGCTATCGCACATATCACCATGGATCATGTTATTTTGCTTCAGCCAAGATCTGAAGGAGACCATGTGACAACCAAAACAGTTGTTCAGAAAATTATAGATGAGACTACTTTGCCATGAAAAATTTTGCATTTAACGATGTTGTGTCAGCTCTCACCCATATTAGAGGTGGAATTCCGGCCATAAAACTATCTTCGCGTGTACGCCACGCCGAGCATAAGAGTGTTTTCTTTGGCCCCAGTTACGACTTTCATGATATTCAGGAATATGATCCTCAACGCGACTTACCCAATCAAATAATCCGTCACTTGGTTGGACCGGATGATGAGATTTATTCAAGAAAATGTGTTGAGTATCATGATATCAAGGTAATTTTTTTAACCGATTTGAGCTCTTCTATTGACTCCGGATTTAACTTTTTAAAGAGGCGGTTGCTTTTGGAAACGGTTGGTTATGTGGGACTAACCGGTGCCCGTTATCAGGACCCGATTGGGTTGGTGGGATTTGCTGAAAAAGTTGTTCTAAATCTGCCGGCAAGAGGCGGACAGAGTAATTTCTATCACCTTTTAAAAATTGTTTATGATTTTTTGGCTGAACGTGACCCGGATGACAAAAAGACCCAAAAAAGAGAAACAGATTTTTTTCTGGCCCTGGATTTTATCAGAAGGTCTTTTAACAGACGCTGTTTTATTCCGATAATTTCTGATTTTGTTGGTTTTGAAAAAGTTGTTTCTTCTTCTCTTTTAAGAACTGTTGCTTCCAAGCACGAAATGGTTTTTTTATTTTTGGACGACCCTTTGGAACTCTCTTTAGTTGGAGGCATCGGGTTTGTCAGGAGGGAAGATATTGAGACCGGCAAGCAGTTTATGATTTCCAGATCAAAGCTGGCAAAAGCCGGAGAGGAAATGCGGGTTAAAAGAAAAGAGCTTAGAAAAGAGTTGGCAAGACTGGGTATTCAGTCAAAGGTTCTGGAGTATGGCAAGCATTTCAGCAGATTATTCAGATTTTTTGAGTCAAGGCGCAAGTCTCAAATAGGCCGTCAATAAGGACGGCTTTTTCTTTTGATTGGGGGGTTGACAAAACACACTTTTATTTATACCTTTTCTGAAAGAACCTTTAAAACCAGTTGAGGAAATAATGAGATATAAGGTTGTTTCTTTGGCTATTGCCATTCTGCTGATAGCAACACCGGCCTATTCTCAAGAGAAATCTTATATTGTGGTTGAAACGCCTCGGACGGCGGAACCGACCACAGTTATAACCGGTCAGCCGCTTATTCAGACATATATTATCAGATTTATTGACCTGACTGATTCCGGAGAAAAGATAATTGTTTTAGAGGAGGCTCTAAACCTGAAGGCTTTGGGTGAGTTTGAAGTTCTGTCTCTGTCTGTTGAGAAACAGACCAAGCAAAGAGAATTCTTGGAGCATATCTGGCACGTGCGTTATGTTTTGCGGATTGTAAGTCCCAAAAAAGGCGCTTACATAATTCCACCAATTTCTGTTCCATGGAAGCACAAAAAAGCGGGTCAGGAAGAAAATGATCCGACAATTCAGTTGAACTATGATTTCAAAACCGATGAAGTCAACATTAATTATGTTACTACGATTCCCGAAAAAGAATCCTCTTTGGAAATAAGAGAACAGATTGACTTCGGCAATTTTGATGCCCATGTCTGGCTATGGAAAGCCGCCTCATGGTTTTTGTTTGTCATGCCCTTTGTAACTTTGCTGACTTTTTTTGTCAGAAGCAAACGTTCCAAAAACAGAAACAATGAAGAAGGGGCGGGAGAAAGTTCCGATCATAATCAAACACGGGTCAGCGTCAAAGCAAAAAAACTGACAAAAATAAAAACATGGCTTGACCTTCGTCGGAGACTAAAATATTTAAAGAATTGCCAGACTGAAGGTTCCGGTCAGATTAACGAATGTCTTAAAGCCGAAGCAGAGGTTGTTTTGGCCGTCAGAAACTTTCTAATGGCTAGGGTTTCGGGGTTGAGTATCGGAAGTACGCCCTTGAATATAGTGGAGCATATAACCAAAAACATAAAAGAGCTTTCGGTTGCAGGTGGAACATTGCTTCAACTAGCCCAAAAATCAGTTGAACTTCAGAATGATATTGAGAGAGATGGCGGTAAGTATTCAGATGTACCCTCGGCTAAAGCTGAAGCGGTTGGGACTATTCTTGCAGACCTAAGGTTTTATCGGGTGGCGGGGTTGTTTGTCAGGCATAAATTTGACAGGATTAGAAAATTTATTTCCAAAAAGTTTAGAGGGGGCCGGCGATGATGAAGTTTGCCGGCCTTGATATGATTTGGTCTGTTGTTTTGGACGGATGGCGCGACCTGATGAGTACAAATTTCGATCAGATTAAGTATTCAGAGGTTGAACTGGCTATTAAGGTGGGCGTTGTTCTGGTCCTTTTAGTTTTGTTAAAAATGCTGTGGGCCTTTCTGTCCAGGCTGTTTGATTGGAATAAGTATTCTATGAAGGATTCCGGTCACCCAATTTTGTACAGCAAAAGGATGGGGCTTTTGGCTGGATTTTTTTTGTCTTTGCCAAAGCTTTTATTGATAATTCCTTTTATTGCAATTTTTTTTGCCGTCGCTGGCCCTTTTATTTCTGTCATTAAAGTAGAAAAAAAATTCGTTGAGGCCCGGACCAGGCTGGATTTGAAAGATGCCTCCGGTTCAATGTTGGGCACTTTCAAGCTAAGCGGTAAAAGCAAGGCAGAGGTGGCTATGAATGCTCATCTAAAATTTCTTAAAATGAGGCAAGGCAAAAATGACAGGACCGCTTTTTGGGTCTTCAGCGACGATCCATATCCTGTTCAAGAAGATTTTGTCATTGATGACGATCTTTATTATCTCAAGGCTTATGATGCTCCTTGGGAGTTGAGCGGAAGTAGTTTGGATTCTTACTCTGAAGAGCAGTGGAGGGAATACATCATTCCCCGGTCCAGAGTTGTTCAAGTGGCGGGTCAGGGTGGAACACAGCTGTCGGGAACTTTAAAAACAGCTGTTTGGTTATTTGATGAAGACCAGAGAAAGCAAGAACAAAAAACTTACCATGGTTACAAAAATGCCGGTAAGGCGATGCTAATAGTTACAGACGCGGCCATATCTGATTTTGCAGAAACCAAAGTTGAAATACAAGAATTGAGTAAAAGAAATGTAAAAATTTATATTATTTTTATAGATGAAACAACAGTCACGCAAGATACGGAACAGCCAGCCAAAGCGCCTGAGTTATTGGAAGAAGTAGTATCTAGGGGCGGAAAGTTTTTTCCGGTTTCCGACGAGAAGGCTTTGGAGAATGCTTACGCGGAAATTGACAGGCTTGAAAAAATCACAGTTACAGAGGAAAGAAAAGTTTTCACAACCCCGGTATTTTATAAGTTTATTTTTGTGGCCATAGTCTTTTTCATTTTTCTGATTCCATTGGGGGTTTCGATGGAACTATTGTCTTATCCATAACCGCACGCAAGTGCGGTATTTTCTTGACTTTTTTTAACTTTTTTGAGATAAAATATTTAATCTTGAGTGTACTTTTAAAAATTGAAGGTGGCGAAATGAGCAACAAAGTTGGCGGAAGGTCCAAATTTTGGCTTGGTGTAGGATTGATTTTTATCCTCTCCTCTTTTTCGGCTTCTTTTTTGACTTCAAAAATAAGCAAGTTCTATAAACACTATAACCGGTTTAGTCAAAGTGTCAGAAACTACGATTATGACGAAGCCAAACTGGGTTTAGAGGAGTTAAATAAGGACTACAACTCTTTTGTATCTTGGAAGATGCAGTATCTTGCCGACAGGTTTCTTTTTAAAAAGGCAAATTTGCGCGAAGCCGCAGTTGCTATTTTGGCTGAAGATTACGAAAAAGTGGAAAAAGGCGATTTGAAAAATCAAGAAAATAACCACCTTGCCGCCTACATGCTGGGAATAGCCAAGTTTAAGGCGTTGCACGCGGCTTTCCAGCAGGCGATGGCAAAAAATGACAAAAAAAATATGGATGCAATTTTGGGCTTAGTTCTGGAAGAAGTTAGGTCGGATTTTAAGAGGTGTGTTGAGAAAGGTCCGGGACCGAAAGATAATTTTAACTGTTCATTCAACTATGACTTAACCAGCGACCCCAGTTCGGCCAAGAAAGCTTTGACGAATCCTAAACCGAAGCCAAAATATATTCTGTCTCCTTCAAGTGGTGAGAAAAAGGGGGGCGAGAGTAAAGAAAAGGGGAAAAAGGAGCCTCTTGGTTTGACTCCCAACGAAAAAAGAGACGTCGGGCATGGCGGAGCTGATAAGGTCGGATGATGAGCGAAATTTACTTTTTAAGACCTGACAAACTTCAGCTTCTTTGGGTGGTTGTAGCTCTGTTTTTTTTGGGAATTTCTGTCTGGGTGTTGAAGCGGCATTTGCGTTTGCCAAAGACCAGCGGTTCGATATATCCCTTTTTGGGGACAATGAAATTCTGGTTTGCTTTGATGTTGACTCTGGCCTTGTGTGTCGTGGCTTGGGCAAGGCCTTTTTTAGAAAAGGGCAAAGTCGCCATTAAACAGGGCAATGCTGAAATTGTTTTTGTTGTGGACTGCTCCGCTTCAATGCTTCTAAAAGATACCGGATTGGCGAGGGTTGATATTGCCGAGAGGGAGATAACAAAAGCTTTGGCGAGCGGGACAATTAAAAAAGGAGACAGAACAGCCATATTTATTTTTGGCAAAATACTTTCACCCAGAATTTTTTTAACCAGAGACTTAGACAGTTTTGCCAATGAGGTGGGTAAAATTGGCCGTCCTAAAGCATTGTTAGGCAATGATCTTTATTGGGGCTCTGCCATCGGAAGTGCTTTAAGAAGGACTTTTGAGGCTTTAGACAGGCAAGATATGGTTGTTGAGTTTGGTAAAGAATCTGAAAGTTGGCGGCCAAAAAAAAGGAATGACCGTTTGATTATTTTTTTAAGCGACGGTGACTTCTTTAACTATGGCAATGACGGACAGGCGAAGCTGAAATCCGGGCTGGAGAAGGAAAATCTGAAAGGGTCTTTGCAGGAATTTAGAAAAAGAGGACTGGTTATTTATAGTTTGGGTATAGGGACGCGGTCGGGAGCTCCGCTTGTTGATATTTTAAAAGATTACAAAGTAGACCAAGAATATGACCGATCTCTGGAAACTGAACTGAAGAAACAGTTTTCACGCCTGAACTCCGAGAATTTAAGCTATTTGGCATCTGCTACAGGAGGTCTGACCTTTACTCTTGAGCATTCAAGCGGCGATGCCAGCAGGTTTATTAAGACGGTGATAGACCGGCACAGAAGCACTTATATAGAACCGATTGTTCAACAGGAAAGGCAGGAGTTGTGGCTTTATGTTCTTTTGACTGCAGTGGCGGTATTTATAATAGGCACCGTGTTTACCAAGTTTTAACCCCCCTTTTTATCGGGGGTTTATTTTTGGTCTTTTTTGAGATAGCGTGTTAATTATGACTAGTTTAGAAAAGTCTATTCTGGCGACAATAATTTATTACGATATTTTTGATTTTCCTCTGACTTTGATGGAGGCTTTTAACCTGTTGATTAATCCAAGAAGAATTTCGGCTTCAGAAGAATCAAAAGAATTAAATTTGGGTCAGGTTTTAAAGTCTTTAGAAAAACTCAAAGAACTGGATGAGATAAACGAGTGGCAGGGTTTCTATTTCTTGACTAACAACGCCAAGGGCAAGTTGGTGGTTCAGGAGCGGCTTGAGAAAAACAAAATTGCCGAAGAAAAGTGGAAAAAAACCAGACGCTATATTTTTTGGGTGCAAGTCTTGCCCTACATTGAAGCGGTGTTTGCCAGCGGTTCTCTTGCTCTCGGACATACCACAGAAGAAAGCGATCTGGATGTTTTGGTTGTCACTAGCCAAGGCAGAATTTGGCTGGCTAGAGTTTTCATATCTTTATTGATGGGTCTTTTGGGAGTAAGAAGGAAAAAAAGCCAAATTACTGCTCCAGACAAGATATGTCTAAATCACTATATCACCTCATCTTCTTTAAAAATTTCTTTTGAGAGTTTGTATAATGCCCAGTCCTATGCTCACTTAGTCCCTGTCTATTTTCACAAAGAAGGCCTGATAGAATGCTTTTGGCAGGAGAATAAGTGGGTTTTAAAATTCGTAAATAACTGGCCCAGCCCGCTTCTTTATCAGAAAAGAAAAGTAAGGCTAAATCTGTTTTTAAGAGCCACAGCCTTTTTCTCGGAGAAGTTTTTAGAAGTTTCTTTTCTTGGTTCAATTTTAAACAAGTTGGCCAAAAAAATTCAGCTCAAGAGAATCAATCCAAACCTGCCCGGTCGGGTTACTGCCAATGACCAACAGTTGGAATTTCACCCTTATTCTGCTGAAAAAACCGTCTTGGAAAAATATAACCAAACCATCGCTTCTAGCGGTATCTTTGGCGGTTATTATGAGATTGACTCGGGTTTAAAATAGGCGTACTCTCGCGGAAGATGTTCGTTTAAAATAAGTTTTAGATTGGAGCAGTTGTGAGAAAAATTATAACTTATGGTTTTTTGGTTTTTTGTCTTTTGGCGGTGCAGTCAGTTTCAGTTTTTTCTTCCGACCTGCCTTCAGGTTTTATGTCCGTTGCGGAGTTGGAAAAGCTTTTAAGAGCCGGTCCGGTAAATGCTTTTTTTGAAACCGTGCCTAAGGGCGTGGCGGCTAAAGATATCAGGAGGTATAAAGTCCAAATCCAAGGTGTTCACAGTATGCCTGGTCTGGATATCGTGATGTTTACTACAAAGGTTAAGATTGCCGCCGGTATGAGCGGAAGCCCCGTTTACGTTAAGGGCAAGCTGGTTGGTGCTTTGGCTTATAGTTTTAACAAGTTCGCTTTTGACCAGCTTTCTTGGGGCGGGATTTCGTCAGCGGAGTTAATGTATCGTGACCAGCTTGGCTCTGCCACTGCCGGTTTGCAAAGATTGCAAAGTGTGAAATCTTTCACGTACGAAGGTAAAACCTTTACTCCGATTGCTTTGGGTGATGGGTTGCTGAATTTTTCCTCATTTACAAGGTTTCAAAAGGACTTTTTGGAACTCACCGACATTCTTAAGAGTCAGAAGTTTGTCTTTTATCAAAGGCAAAGTATAAGCGCTGGTTCTAATAATAACATTTTAAGAATCAAGAAAGAGGCACTAAAAGCCGGTATGCCAATCATGGTTGATCTTTTGGAATGGACAGACCAAACAGGCAAAAGGACCTCCGTAAGTGCTGTTGGAACCATCACCTATATTGACCCAAAAAGCGGACGTATTTATGCTTTTGGCCATCCCTTTTTGGGTGCCAAGAAGATAAAATACACTTTTAGGACTTGTAACATTATAGGTACTATTCCTTCCGAAGAAGATTCTTTTAAGTTGTCGGGCGACAGCTCTGAACCTCTGGGCCTCATAGATTTTGATTCTAATTACGGAATCTATGGCAACCTGTCTCTTGAAGGTTTGGAAAAATTACACAGCCTACATCTTGAACTAAAAAAACAAGGTCAGGCTTATGACAATTTCTCCGTAAGAATTGCCGACCATCAGGCGCTGGTGCCGTTAATTGTCGGCGGGGTTCTTGGTCTGATAGGCGAGACAAGCGATACGCCATTGTCTAACGAGCCGAGTGTAACTGAACTTGAAAGCAGGTTAAGTATTGAAAATTTTCAGCTGGTTGAAAGCAAGCAGATTTCCCATTCCGAGTCTTCTAATTTTGGGGACAGAGTGATTTATTCATCTTCATACGAAGTGGCTGTAAGCAGATTTGTTCATGGAATCTTTGCGCCGCTGTTTTTCAGTAATTATAATTTTAAGATTAATAATGTAGAATTAACAGCCAACTTTATTCCTGGCAGACCTCAGGAACTCAAACTGGTTGCTTACAAATTAGCCAGCAAGGTTGTTTGGGGCGAAGATCCGGTTCTTGAAATTTTGCTGGTTAACGAAACCAACACCATGGCCTTTGAAAAGAAAATGGCTATCCCAATTAATTGGAGTGAAGTTGAAGAGCCGATCTATTTCAAAGAAACCAAAGATGTGGACAAAGAACCGGAAAAAATCATAAATGCTGTTGTAAAGATTTTTGGTGCCGATGTTGCTAAAACTTTACTTTCAGACAAAGAAAAGCAAAATCTTTTTCCTGATTATTTTCTTGGCCCCGAAGACTTTCTTAAGTCTTTCTCCGGGCGTCTGCGTTTCATAGACAAGGGTCTTTTTGGGGCGGTAGCCGTCAGAGCCAAAAGCGGCTTGGCAGAAGAAAAGATTGCCAATTCGAAAAGTGTTGTCTCCGATAAAGCTGAAAATGTTGAGGGTTGGCACGCGGTGGAGGGCGGTATCAGAAGCAGGAAGACAACAATTAAAAATGATAATTTTGTGAAATTTAATATTCTATTTCCACCCATACCGAGCGGTTATGTGATAGACCCCGGTTTGAGCGAAACAGCATATTTTGAAGTCATAAAGAAGGTTCAATAATCCCTCCCCACTTTTTTCCAAAAAGTGGGGAGGGATTTACTTTATTTGCATCTTGCTCTAGGATTTCTATATAAGTTTTCAGTTCTTTGATAACTAAAAATCAACCAAAGGAGCAGTCATGATTGTAAAGCGCTTTTTTCTTAGAAAAGTCCTGTCAATTCTTGTTATTGCTTTGTCTTTACATCTCAATGCTTTTTCAGTTTTTGGCCAGAATGAAAAGTTTTTTTCCGGTAGGCAGCCTCCTAAACTGGAGCCGGGCATTGGCTTCAATAAACATGAGCTTTTGGGGATGTACTTTGGGGTTTACTCTTGGCTTATACCCAAGGAGCTGACTAGAGACGTCGGCCGCAAGGCAATGGCAGACGCAAGAAGTATTGGAGTTGGTTATTTCAGGGTAGCTTGCGGTTACGGGAGCGCCGACTTGGATTTTTGGCAAAAGCACCCCGAAGTTTACTGGGACGGGTTTGACCAAATGATGGAAGATTTGGCAAATAACGGCATGAAAGCTATTTTGGTTTTGAACTGGGACGTATTCCAATTTCCGGACTACACCAAGGAAACAGTAAAAGTTTTCTTGAACGAACCTAATTCCAAGTCCAGACTTCTTTTTTCAAAATATGTTGGTGAAGTTGTTGCCAGATACAGGAACCACAGAGCTCTTTTATTCTGGGAACTGACTAACGAGTGGAATTTGCATGTTGAGCTGGACAACGACCGTCGTTACAGGATTACCGGCGCGAATATTACCACAGAGGAACTGACTGCTTTTACGGCCATGTTTGCCGGTTATGTCAAAAGTATTGACTTTGTGCATCTTATTTCTTCCGGTTTCTCCTTGCCACGCCGATCGGCTGAACATTTACGGCGACAGCCGGAGTGGTCTTCTAACGGTCCGGACTGGAGGGACGATACCATAGAAGAGTTCGAAAAGAATATTCTTGATCTTCATAAAGACGTTGAGATAATTAGCATACATTTTTACAACACTTGTCCGAATCTTGTTGCTTCCAGGGATTGTCCGGGAAGGGATAATTTGCGCTTTGGTTTTGAGGGAATCTATAATACGCAAGTTTTGGATGTGGTTAAATCTATTGCCGATAAGGCGGGCAAACTGGTAATGGTAGGGGAAATAGGCGACCAAGACGACAGAGGAGCGGAACCGCAGGCGTTTTTTACTCAAGCTTGCATAGAAAAAATTGCCAAATTGAGAATTTCTTACAGCGCAATTTGGGCTTGGGAGCTTTACGACGACTTTACAACCAAGCCCAACATTGAGAACAGCGTTGAGCCGGGATATACGGACGAGCTCATTGCCAAAATAAAAGAAGTAAATATTTTTCTGGGCCGGCCGATTCCATGGTTTTTAACCAGCCCCAGGGTTATTCTGACCTTTCCATACGAAGGGTCACAGTTATTTCTTTCTCCGATGGTGTATGCTGTGGCAAGTGACGACGACGGCATAGAAAGAGTTGAGTTCTGGATTGATAATGTCTGGTTGGGGACTGACTTTTCACCGCCTTACACAATTAGTCTTACCAGAGGGACCTATCCGGTTGTTGGAGGTTTTTTCAAGGTTAAGGCTAGAGCTTTTGATAAGACGGGCAATTCGTCAGAGTACTCTGTAAAGGTTCGCGGAATAAGATTTTTTTGACCCCCTCTTGACGGGGGTTTTTCTTTGGCTTAAGATACCCCTGTTAGCAGTCTCGGGTCGGGATTGCTAACGAAAACCGATGAAGTCTGCGGGTCTCTTAACTGCCCTGCCTGCCGGCAGGCAGGCGATATTGAAAACCGAGGTTGTGACAAGTGTCGAAGTCAAATAACCTCTTAATAAAGTTAATTTTTATAAAATATGACAAAAATTAAACCACTGCGGGATCAGGTTTTGCTGGAGCCTCTTAAAGAGGAAAGAAAAAAGGGCGGAATAATTTTGCCGGATACTGTTCAGAAAGAACGGCCCGAGAAAGCCAAAGTAATTGCCGTAGGACCGGGCAAATATGAGGATGGCAAATTAGTGGCGCTTTCTGTCAAAAAAGGAGACGTAGTTTTATTTACAAAATATGGTCCAAACGAAATTAAGGTCGACGATAAAGAATATCTAATTGCAAAAGAAGAGGATATTTTAGCAGTTATAGAATAATTACTAATTTAATAAACAAAAATGGCGAAACAAATACAATACAAAGAACAGGCGCGTGAAGCGCTAAAGAGAGGGGTAGATAAAATTGCCAATGCGGTCAAAGTAACTCTGGGGCCCAAGGGTCGCAATGTGGTTTTGGATAAGGGTTTTGGCGCGCCGACAATTACCAAAGATGGCGTAACGGTAGCCAAAGAGATTGAACTGAAGGATAAATTTGAAAACATCGGCGCGGAGCTGATAAAAGAAGTTGCTTCCAAGACCGGTGATATTGCCGGTGACGGCACTACGACTGCAACTGTTTTGGCGCAAGCAATAGTTGCTGACGGTTTTAGCGCCGTGAATTCAGGAGCCAACCCAATGGTTTTGAAAAGGGGCATAGACAAGGCTGTGGATTGGGTTACCAAATTTTTAAATCAAAAAAAGAAAGTCGTAACCGGCTATGAAAAAATCAAAGAGGTGGCATCTATTTCTGCCAACGATTCAGAAATCGGTAAACTCATAGCCGAAGTTTTTAAAGAAGTCGGCAAAGATGGCGTTGTGACGGTGGAAGAGTCTCAAACTTTTGGTTTGGATAAAGAAATTGTTGAGGGTATGCAATTTGATAGGGGCTACATCTCTCCCTATATGATTACGAATACCGAAAGAATGGAGTCGGTTTACGAAGATCCTTTTATCCTAATTACCGACAGAAAAATTTCTGCCATTGCCGATATCGTGCCGTTGCTGGAAAAAATTTCACATTCAGGTAAGAGGGAATTGATGATTATTGCCGATGAGGTTGAGGGCGATGCTTTGGCGACTTTAGTCGTAAACAAACTAAGGGGAGTTTTTAGCGCGCTGGCGGTGAAGTCTCCCGGTTTTGGCGACAGAAAAAAAGAGATGTTGGAGGATATTGCTATTGTGACTGGTGGGCAGGTAATTAGTGAGGAGAAGGGCATGAAGCTTGAGGGTGTTGAGATGGCTATGCTTGGACGTGCTCACAGAGTCGTGGCAACAAAAGACAATACCGTGATTGTCGGCGGCAAGGGCAAAAAGGCTGATATTGATAAAAGGGTTGAGCAGATCAGAGGTCTACTTGCCAAAACAACTTCCGAATTTGATAAAGAAAAACTCCAAGAGAGATTAGCTAAACTAACCGGTGGGGTGGCTGTTATTAAAGTCGGTGCTGTTACAGAGACAGAATTAAAAGAAAAGAAATTCAGGATTGACGATGCTGTGGCGGCGACTCGCGCGGCTCTTGAAGAAGGGATTGTTGCTGGGGGTGGCATAGCTTTGTTTGAAGCGGCTAAGGCCCTGACTCCCAAAGCGGCAGGAGTTTCTGAATTCGGAGACGAAGCTAGGGGGGTTGCGATTATTAAACAAGTTTTGGAACGGCCCCTTCGTGCCATTGCCGAAAATGCCGGTAAGGACTCAAACGAGGTTCTTGAAAAGGTAATGAAGCTGGAAGCGGGTATGGGCTTTGATGCTAATACTGGCGACTATGTTGATATGATAAAAGCTGGCATTATTGACCCTCTCAAAGTTGTAAAAACTGCTTTGACAAATGCCGCGTCAGTTGCTTCGTTGATATTAACTACCGAAGCGATTGTGACCGATCTGCCCGAAGAGAAACAGCCATCAATGGGTGGAGGCATGCCAGGTGGCATGGGCGGAATGGGTGGAGACTATTAAAGTAAGCCAATGATGTCTGAGGTCTCTGAACTGCCGATATTGTAAACCGAGGTTGTCCTGGTCACGGAAGTTTGATGACCTTTTAAATCAAAAAGCGGCTGAAGCCGCTTTTTGATTTAATGGCGATTTTTGTGTAACCTTGTCTTTATGAAGGAGAAACCTAAGTTTATTTTCATAGCCGGTGGGGTTATGTCTGGAATCGGTAAAGGTGTGACGGTCGCTTCTACCGCAAGAATCTTAAAAGATTACGGTTTTCGGGTCACGGCTGTAAAAATTGATCCCTATCTCAACGTTGACGCCGGTACCATGAATCCCACCGAACATGGTGAGGTTTTTGTGACTGATGATGGTTTGGAGTGCGATCAAGATATCGGCAACTATGAAAGATTTTTAGACGAAAATATTCCCCAGACAAACTATATGACCACCGGCTCTGTCTATCAGTCAGTTATAAACCGGGAACGTGCTCTGGGATACAAAGGCAAATGTGTTGAGACCATTCCCCATGTAACTGACGAGATTAAAAACCGTCTGCTTTTGGTTGGGAAAAAGAATAATGCCGATATCGTTCTGGTTGAAATCGGTGGTACGGTGGGGGAATATCAAAACCTTGTTTTTCTGGAGGCGGGCAGAATTATGAAACTGGAAATGCCCGGAGACGTTTTGTTTATGCTGGTCAGCTATTTTCCTGTCCCGAAAATGTTGGGTGAAATGAAAACTAAACCGACGCAACATGCTGTGCGTACTTTGAACTCTGCCGGTGTTCAGCCCGACTTTATTATTGCCCGTTCTTCCGTGGCTCTGGACGATGTCCGCAAAAAGAAAGTTTCAGTATTTTGCAATATGAGCCCGGGAGATGTCATTTCCGCGCCGGATATCGCTTCCATTTATGAAATTCCCATTAATTTTGAAAAAGATAACTTGGGCAGAAAAATCCTTGAAAAATTTAACTTAAAGCCAAAGGCCAAAAACTTCAGCCAGTGGACAAAAATGGTGGGGAAAATAAAATCTGCCAAAACGCCGGTTAAAATCGGGATTGTGGGAAAATATTTTGGGACTGGGGATTTTACATTATCCGACTCCTATCTCTCTGTGATTGAGGCCATAAAACACGCGGCTTGGTCTCTAAACCGCAAGCCGGAAATTACCTGGCTGGATGCTGAATCTTATGAAAAATCTCCTGTAAAATTAAGCGAGCTTAAGAATTTTGATGGCATAATTGTGCCCGGGGGTTTTGGTAAAAGAGGGGTTGAGGGTAAAATTATGGCGATTAATTTTGTCAGGGAAAATAATATTCCTTTTTTGGGACTGTGCTATGGTTTACAGCTGGCGGTTGTAGAATTTGCCAGAAATGTCTGCAGGCTAAAGGAGGCGCATACTACAGAAATTGAGCCGGATACTTCTCAACCGGTGATTTGTACCATGGCGGAACAGATGACGAACATAGCCAAAAAGAAAATGGGCGGTACGATGCGTTTGGGAGCTTACGACTGCAAGTTGGCCGAAGGCAGTTTGAGCAGGAAACTTTACGGCCAGGAAAAAATTTCTGAAAGGCATAGGCACCGCTATGAAGTCAATAACAGATATAGACATGTTTTTCAGAAAAAAGGAATGCTTTTTGCGGGCGAGAACACCAAGCAAAAGCTGGTTGAGATAATTGAACTTGCGCAAAACAAATTTTTTGTTGCTACTCAATTTCATCCGGAACTCAAATCGCGTCCGTTAAGCCCACATCCATTGTTTGGGGGGTTTATAAAAGCGGCTTCAAAATAAACTTAAATGAAAATCATTGTTGCTACAAAAAATCCAGGAAAGTTGAGAGAGATTAAGGAGTTTTTGGGTGCAGATTTTGAGCGTCTCTCTTTTTTGGACTTTGAGGATTCTCCTAACATTGAAGAAACCGGCGCAACTTTTTTGGAAAACGCGGTTTTAAAGGCCAAGACCTGTTTTGAATGGTCGGGATTGCCCTCAGTTGCCGACGACGGCGGACTGGAGATTGATTTTTTAAACGGTCAGCCGGGAGTGAAAAGTAGGCGCTGGCCGGGTTATGAAGCGACTGACGAGGAGCTTATAGAAACGGCATTGAATAAGCTGAAAGGTGTGCCTTGGGAAAAAAGAACCGCCTCTTTGGTTTCAGTCGGAGTGTTTTATGATGGTAAAAACACAATAAATGCTGTGGAGAAAATCAAGGGTTTTATTACAGAAAATAAAGCAACTCATTTTGAAAAAGGCTATCCTTTCAGAGCTATTTTCTGGGTGTCGGAATTTAAAAAACTTTATCAAGAACTAACAAGAGAGGAACACGAAGCTATAAATCACCGCAGAAAAGTTTTCCTAAAATTGGCAAATATGGTAAAAGCGGGTATATGAAACCCAGCTTATTTCAAACAGATTTTAAAGGTAAAAAAGTTCTTGTTTTTGGTTTGGGGCTTTTGGGTGGGGGAGTGGCGACGACTAACTGGCTTTTGAAACAGGGGGCTAAGGTTACGGTGACTGATTTGAAAAACAAAAAGACATTGCTTCAATCTTTGAAGAAAATAAAAGGCAGAGCTAGACTTCGTTTGGATGGACACAAGGAAATCGATATTAAAGCAAACGATATTATTATTGTTAATCCGGACGTCTCTATTAATAATCCCTTCATTCAACTTGCCTTTAGGCTGGGCAAGCAAATTGAAAATGAGGCGACAATTTTTTTAAAAAACTGGCAGAAACCGACAGTGGCCATAACTGGCACCAGGGGCAAGACTACAACCACAAATTGGACGAACCATTTTTTGAAGGCAAAATACGAATCTTCTATTGCTGGTAACGCTTATGACAGTCCTTTTCTTAAAATTTTGGATAAAAAAAATAAGCTTGACTGTGCGGCTTTGGAAATTCCATCTTTTGCTCTAGAATTTTTTGATAAAACAGTTCCGTCTTCGGATGTAACGGTGATCACTAACATTTATCAAGATCATCTCAACCGCCATAGCACTCTCAAAGATTATGCGCTGACTAAGGCAAATATTTTTAAAAATCAGTCTTCAACACAGCATTTGATTTTAAATTTTGACAACGAACGGACAAAATTTTTTATTAAGCAAAAACCTAAAGCGCAAGTTTGGTTTTTTTCAGATAAAACTTTACCCGAAAAATTAAACGGGGTTTATATTTCAGGAAACAAAGTCTATCTGCAAAACAGAGGTGAGAAAAAAGCCGTTTTGAGGGCGGGGGGTTTTTCAAAAGTTTGGGGTAGACACAATGTTTTAAACCTGCTGGCTAGCTCTTTGGCCGCCAACCTAAGTGGTGTGTCTTGGTCTGGTATTCAAAAAAGAATAAAAAACTTACCACAAATTCCTTTTCGTCAAGAAACGATTTTTGAAAACGGAAGGCTTAGAATTATAAACGATACGACAGCTACTTCGCCTGACGGTGGGGTGGCGGCGGTGGAAAGATTTGCCTCGCCGAGCACGACTTTAATTGCCGGCGGAACCGATCGCCAGTTGAATTATGAAAAGTGGGCAAGGGTGGTGCTTAAAAAAATTAAAAAAGAAAATATGGTTTTGCTTTCAGGCAGTGCTACGCAAAAGATGCGGGCCTTGATTGGTGATGTTGAAGTTTTTGATAGTTTGGAAGAGTGTTTGAGGGTGGCTTTACTTAAGGCTGGTCAATACAATAAATCGGTGTTATTATTCTCACCAGCTGCCAAGAGCTTTGAAAAGTTCAAAAACGAGTATGATCGTGGCGAACAGTTCAACGACTTGGTTGGCAAGTTAATTAAAAAGGAGTCAAAAATTGGAAAGAAAAAGAGATAAGTTTTTGCAAGAAGCATTTGAACAGCTTTTTGAGACAGAACCGGAAGATTCTATGAGTGACTGGCAGATGGCGGAACTGGTCATGGAGGGTTTGGATGTCCGTATCTTGGGCGCTAAGTTGTCTAAGCAGTGCATTTTCCGGGTTTTTAATTATCTCCCGCAAGACGTAGACGAAGACTTGATTAGGTCTGTTTGGTTCCTGGCTGAAAGCAATGCTCGTGAATTTTTTTGGCCCAACTTGCCGGAAGAAGTGCACAGAGACAATATGATGGCTTTAGAATATTTGGAGCCAGACGGTTTCTGGAAAGAAGTCGGCGACTAAGTTTTTTGTATCACCTCGCCAAAAGCGAGGTTTATTTTTGGAGGCGTCGCATAGTGGTCTAGTGCGCTCGCTTGGAAAGCGAGTATACCGAAAGGTATCAGAGGTTCAAATCCTCTCGCCTCCGCCAGAATTCGGAATTCAAATTTCCGCCAAAATTGAAAGACCAGTCAAGGAATGATGCTATTGTTTTTAAATTTTTATCTTTATATAATTGTTTTACTATGGAAAATAAATTTGATAAGACCAA
>Ga0209343_10003320_pt1 | contig 20334 bp, 22 predicted proteins | sample RifCSPlowO2_02_FD_184026 | JGI IMG/M metagenome (GOLD analysis project Ga0209343, IMG submission 184026) | Groundwater microbial communities from Rifle, Colorado - Rifle CSP2_plank lowO2_0.2 (SPAdes) (version 2) | ecosystem: Environmental > Aquatic > Deep subsurface > Groundwater | place... | reverse complement strand
AATAGTAACTTCATGAGAATTATTAAATTTCAGGAAATTAATACCGCCAAGAACTGCAGCATATTGATCTTGCTTGCCACCGACAACTTTAGTTGCATTCTCAATTGCATAAGCCCATTCAGCTAAATCATTTTTATCTTTAAATCTTGTAGTTAAAGCAAGCCAGACAACATTCATTACTCCGCTTGTTCCCAGCCCGGAACTGGTAGGCAAATCAGAATGATATTCTAATACGGTTTTATTTGGAAGTTTAATTAAACTACCTTCAACATAGTGATTAATAGCTGCATTTATTACATATCCACCTAATTTTTTGCTTATCGGACCAATATCAGTAGTTCCGCCGGCAAAGTCAATCCTTACCGGAGCTCTCGCATATATTTTCATCAACCTAATAATGACCTTCACAAGTTTAAATAGTTTATGTCTTTAGAAAAATTTATAATAAATCAAGACGTGAATTTATAACGATTCTCTTTTAATCTCAAAATCATGAGTATAATTTTCTTCTCCTTTTTTCTCCTCTTCTTTATTCAAGTCTTTCCATTCTCCTTTAAATTTCTCTTTTCTCTTGAAGAGATTAAACAAGCTTAATCCGACTAACCATTTTAATTTTAAAAACTTAGAATCCTTCTTCTCTTCTTTTGTTCTGGTAATTTTTCCTTTAAATCTCAAGAATAAAAATCCGCCTAAAACAACTACAATAATTCCTAAAACTCCTAAAGAATAAGGACTGTAAATTCTATCAATATTATTAGTAACAAATCCTGTAAATCTATCTAATGTATTAATTGTAATATTTTCTTCAGTAGCTTCTTCAACAGTTCCCTCAACAACTTCAACATTTTCTTCATCAGCAACAGCATTTCCAGTAGTTGCCAAAACAGGATTAACAGTCTTATCAGCACTTATAGCAAAGTAACTGAAACCCGGAGTATAAGCAATATATTTCTGATAGATTCCATCTATTCCAGCTGTTAAAGTTTCTAATTTCACCCATCTGCCGTCTTTCCATCTGTTTAAGTAAATATTAGTGCTCTGCCCAGCCGCATTTATATTTATCCAGCTTGTCTCAACCTTAAATTCTATCTTAGCATTCTCAATATCCACTTCATCAATATTAGCATCAATCTCAACATATTTGTAAACATTTGAAACAGCAGTTACAGAACTAGGTTTGCTATCAACTTTCTCAACAACAATACTAGCCCCATTTTTAGTATTCTTAAAATCAATCTCTAATCCTGAAATACCCACATCTTTACTTATGCTGAATTTCTTTTTGTCTCCTGCATTAGCCTGGAAATTAAAGCTTGAAGTGTCTAAATTTGCATCAACAGATGCTCCCCCGCCTGAACTTCCACTACTTGAACCGCCGGAGCTTGAAGAATCTCCGCTGCTCGGACAACTTTCAGAAGTATCTGGTTTTCCTGTGTCTGTTCCGCAATTATTTGAATCAGTGCATGTTCTGCTTCCGCAGGAATCATCCTCATCACTCCATTCTCCGCAGCTCCAGCTTGGAACACAAACAGTTAAAGTCCAATTAGCAGAATAACCTGTTTTGTCAACTTTATCCAAACATGCGATTCCCCAATTATAATTCCCATTGCTTAATGTAGAAGATATAGTTTCTTGCGAACTTATTGAAATAGAAGAATCAGTAGCATTTACTATCCCTCCAATAACTAAGTCACAGGAATTTATTTGATAATCAGCAACATTATAACTAAAGCTTACAGAAGATGTGTAAACTGAACTAGCATTAGAAGGAGAAACTAAAGTAATATTAGGATTTGATTGATCAACATAAAGAGTTTTATTTCCAGAATTAACACAATAATTATTCAAATCGCAAACTTCTAAATTCCATAAATAAATTCCTTCTGTAAAATTATTATTAAAGATTAATTCAGTCTCGTTAATATTTATATTATCAATAGTTATATTTTCATGCCATTCAGTGAAATTATGATTTAAAGTTGCATTTGTTAAATTATACAGGCTGTTAACAGTTATATTAAATAATACATCCCCATTATCTGTAAAATTATTATTATCTACAGTATTAAAAATAAATGAATTTGAATTTAATCCAGAAGTATCACTGACTAAAAATGTTTTACTTGTTAAGTTCTCATTAAAATTAGTATCATTAGCCCATCCAGTTACTGTATAAATTCCTAATTGAGTAAAATTATTTGAAACTAAATCAAGACTATCAATAAAATTGCTTAATAAGCTTCCATCAGGATAGGAAATATTAGTATTATAAGCATCTAAGAATACGTCATAATAGCTAACATTAATAGTTAAGCTCTCATTTAATTCTAAAATATCTGAACTTAAACTAATATCCACTTGTGGATTAACAGTATCATTCAAAGCATTATAAACATCAACTCTTGAAAAAGTTAAGTCCGTACCAGAATCATATACTCTTATTCCGGAATCTTTCAACTGTTGGATCATATTAGAAACACTGACACTTAAACCAGCATCTCCATAATATTGTGAAAGCAAAGCCACTACTCCAGCAACATGAGGTGCAGCCATCGAAGTTCCAGATTTCTCTTCATAAGTTCCATCATAAGAAGTTGAATTAATATTTACACCCGGAGCTAGTAAATCTAATAGGCTATTTCTACTAGTAGTTCCCCATATACTACCATCCTTATTTATACTCCCAATCGAAGTAACATTTGTAATACAAGCGGGAGAAGCAATACCCCCAAACCCAGAATTTCCAGAAGCTGCAATTACCGTTATATTATTAGCAACAGCATTATTAATAGCGGTAGTTAAAGCAGTATTTCCATCGGTATTATCGCAAGCACTGGAATAAGAACCCCCACCCAAGCTCATACTAATAACTTTAATATTAAATAAGGTTGCATTATTAACACAATAATCAATACCAGATAGGATATCTAAATTATCACCAGATCCACTAAGATTTAAAACTTTTATTGCAATAATATTGGCTTCAGGAGCAACACCAATCAAAGTTCCATTAGCCGCAGCAATTCCTGCAACATGAGTGCCATGACCATTAACATCAATTGGATTTATATCTTCAGTATTACATAAATCATCATCTGCACAGAAATCATATCCATCAACAACCTTACAACCAGAACCTAAACAACCGCCTAAATCAGAATGATTATAATTAACTCCTGTATCAATAATACAAATAGTCTGCCCATTGCCTCTTATATTATTATTTCCAAAATTCAAGTTATGAACTACAGAAGCATTAATCATAGGAACGCTATCAACTAAAAAAGCTTTAACAGGAAAACTATATTCTATTTTTTCAACTCTCTCATCTTGTATTAGTTTATTTAATTCCTCAGAATTTACTTCACCAGAAAAACCATTGATAACGCTAAACTCTCTTTCCGCTTCAATCCCTGCGTTTTCTTTAACATCGCTGATTTCAACATCTTCCATCACGCTAAAGCTGCCATAATCCATCTCAACCTCATCTTTCAGTAAAACAATAACCTTAGCCTTTCCTTCCTGATTAAGCTGGTCAACTACTTCATCATCTACCTTATCAGTTTCATCAGCTATTGTAATGTTAAATAGTATTAATAATAAAAATATTGTAACAAAAACTTTCTTCATTTAATTAACCCCTTCCAAGCATTCTAAGTATTCTGGAGTTTCCTCCCATTTACATTCTCCGTCAATATAGCCGCAATTACTAAACTCAAAGCATTTATACTCTTCTCTATACTCGCAGGTTGTAACTATACCACCAGCTTTATCTTCATTAACGCATAATTGATTGCTGCATCCTGCAGGAACGCATTTTATACCGCTATCTATATTAGATTGACAGCCGTTTAATAGTATCAAGCTTAATAAAATTACACCCCATTTTTTATTCATCATTTCACCTTTCTTATCCCAATATCCTCATCTTTATAAAAATTATCTATTTTCTCATTCCATATCTTTCTCATGCCTAATACCCTTCCAAAAGCTATTAAGTCACTAGAATTTCTTAGCTCATATTCATTCTTGGCAAAGCTCCCGACAACCATATCAACTTTGTATTTATTGCACAATTCAACATTCTGAATCATTCTTCCTAAGATTTTAGATCTTTTACTTCCTTCAGAATTCAAAACATCGCTAAAGCTGAATCCTATTTTTACTCTATTTTTATTAGCTAACTTGCATAAAACCTGATTTAACCCAGAATCTTTCTGGTTCATCTTATCTTTAGCTCTGAATTTCTCAACCCCATAAACTAAGTCAGTATCCTTATTCTCCAAAGCCTTCCTAATAGAATCATCATCCTTACCTTCTAAACTCCTTATTTCCTTCACCTTTACCAATTTAGAAAACCCAAATTCCTTAGCGTATTCACCTAAATTAGAGGCATTTACAAAGTCAATCATGTATAATGTAAGATATTCGAAAGGTATATAAATATTATTTATCAATTTTCTAAAGATGGAAAAAAGTCTAAATAGAATTCCCAAACATGTCGGAATAATTATAGATGGAAATCGTCGTTTCGCTAAAAGATTAATGCTGAAACCGCTCAAAGGACATGAATGGGGATATAAAAAGATTAAAGAGTTATTTAAGTGGTGTAAAGAGTATGATATTAAAGAAATAACTCTATATACTTTTTCTATAGAAAATTTTGACAGACCAAAAGAAGAATTTGACTATTTGATGAAATTGTTTGAAAGGGCTTTCAAAGAAACAAAAAAAGATAGAGATATCCATGAAAATAAGATAAGAATTAATTTTATCGGAAGAATATCCATGTTTCCCAAAGAAGTTCAAGACTCTATGGAAGAACTCGCAGAAGCAACCAAAGACTATTCTGATTATATAGTTAATTTCGCAATGGCTTATGGAGGAAGGGCTGAAATAATAGATGCAACTAAAAAAATATCGCAACAAATTAAAGATGGTAAATTAAAAATAGAAGATATTAATGAAGAAGTTTTCAAGAAAAATATTTATTTAGAGTCAGAACCGGATTTGATTATAAGAACCTCAGAATCAAGATTATCCGGATTTTTATTATGGCAGGGAAGCTATGCAGAAATAATTTTCTTGCCTAATATTCTATGGCCTGAATTTTCCAAAGAGCATTTCGAACAGTGTTTACAAGAATATTCTAATAGAGACAGAAGATTTGGAAAATAATTAACTTTCTATAACTTCCACTTTATGACCTAGTTCTTTAGCTTCCTCATAGCAAACATCAAATATCTCAGCATCTAAATTCTCTCTAATTTTTAATTTGTTATAGCCTCTTTTTTCTAATCTTTTTTTTAATTTTTTTAATTCACACTTCATAATAATAACTTTAGTAACATATTTAGGGGATAAATAATGGCTCAAATGTCCATCAATAACTAAATTTTTCTTAGAGTTTTTAATTAATTTAACTAAAACTTTTTTTAATTTAGAAACATCAACTTCCCAAGTTTTTCTTTTTTTATCATATTTATCTTTTAGTTTATTATCATCAATAACTTTATTTAAATCTATATACTCATAATTCTTTTCTTTAGCTAATTTTTTAGAATACTTAGTCTTTCCGCAGCAAACGCAGCCTGAAACGCATATTACCTTAACCATTAATTTCCGTCCCTGTAAACTTCTTATTCATCACAATTTTCTCTAAATTATTAATATCTTTAATTATAATAGTTTTAATTTTGTTTTTTTCAATAAATCTAGCGGATCTTTGATCTAAAACAAAGTGTTGTCCAGCCATAAATTTAATCTTATTCGCAATTCTACTAAAATCTTTAAAGCTTATTTTAGAGATAAGTTTAGCATTTTTATATTTCTTGGGATCTTTATCATAAAGTCCTTTTACATCAGTTATATTAACAAAAACATCAGCTTTTATTGCTCTTGCAACCTTGCTAGAAGTTCCATCGCTAGTACCTTTAGAATTAAACTCCAAAGCACCGCATACTATTAAGTTGTCTTTTCTAGAAAATTCTTTTACCTCATTTAAGTTATCGGCAAATCTAACACCTAAAAAATTACTTAAAAAAAGACCATTTATTTTAGTAATCCTAAACCCCATATAACTTAATTTCATTTCATCAACTTTTTGATCTCTTAAAGTTTCAATATATTTCCTTGCAGTGCTTCCGCCGCCGGTTACAATAACAATCTTATTCCCTTTCTTTATTTTATTAATTATTTTTTTAAACTTCTCCAAAAAATTAACATCTATCTTATCTGGTACTATTACGCTTCCTCCCAAACTGATTACTATTTTCATCTAAATATCAACACCCGCAAATAATTTATTATCCTTAACGTCAAATATTCCTAATTTAACTCCTGCATCCAGCCATCCATGAGCATAATTCAAAGCGGCAAAAGCATTAACTTTATCATCCTTGTCTAAAAAATGTTTAGCGTCAAAAATATATCTTTCCACAGTATCTAAAAAGTCAACTCTGGCTTTTTTCAGATTCTCCAATTTCAAACCTTCCTTGCTATTCTGAGCTTTTCTTAGAGCTTCCTCAGCTATCCCAAAATATTTTTTCAACTTAGCATCTGTTATCTCATTCATAAAAAAACAATAAGAATTAGTTTATTTAAAACTTACTCTGTTTTCTTCCACTCGCTAGTGTCTTCCCCTTTCAAAACTTTATCTAACATTTCCAATTCTTCATAAATTCCAGCAATTAAATCATATTTCTTAGCTTCCTTTAAGTTAACCCATTTATATTCAGCTAATTCAGGAGAGAGCTTAATTTTACTGCCGTCAGAATTAGCATATAAGCTTACAATTATAGTTGGAATTCCGTCATCTCTTTCAAAAGCTATACTAGTTAAATATCTTATATTTTTAATATCCAATCCAACCTCTTCTTTAACTTCTCTTCTAACCGAACCCTCAAAAACATTATACCAGTGTTTATCCTCTGTATCATGAGGTCTGTCCATATAATCTTTTTTCTCTAATTTCCCACCAGGAACAGTCCATTTTCCAGGCCAGTTTTTCTCTTTCTCAGACCTTTTAGCAATTAAGAATTTTCCATCTTTAACAACGACACAAGTAGCAGTTAAATAATGAGCTTTTTCAGGGTCATACATAAAAATAAACAACAATTAAGAGAATATAAATATTTCTCTACTCTATCCTAACTCTTTTAACATCAGCAATTTTATGAACTCTTTCAATTATCTCTCTTAAGTGTTCTATACCGTCAAATTTGATATTCAAAATACATTCAGCATGAAAATCATCTATACTTTTTGCTTTAGCTAAACTAATATTTGTTCCTGTAGAAGAAACAGTATTTAACACATCAGCAAACAATCCAACCCTATCCAAAGCATATATATTCAACTTCAATTCTTTATTAAAATTCTTCATCCATTGCATAACAACTAATTCTTTCTTAATTTTACCCAAACTCTTGCAATTATAAGTATGAACAGTAACCTTATTTTTCATCTTATTTACATAGCCTAAAACCCTATCTCCGGGTAAGGGGTCGCAACAGGCTGAAAATTTAACATCAAACCCTTTTAATCCTTCCACATATAAAATATCATTGCTAATTACATCCTCTTTCCTAATAATTTTTACATTCTTAGCGGGAATCCCCTGATACATCTTTAGACTATTCCTAATTTTATTCAATGCCTTTGAACTTCTTACAAATTTTAACCAATCTCTGCTTGGTCTATGGCTTTTAGAAGTTAAAATCTCAATAACATCCCCTGTATGCAATTCATACCTTAAACTGACAAATCTCCCATTAACTCTTGAACCACTGCATTTCTCTCCAACATCGCTGTGAACTGCATAAGCAAAATCAACAGGTGTAGCTTTGCTTGGTAATTCAATAACATCCCCTTTAGGAGTAAACACAAAAATATTATCCCCAAATAGATCCACCTTTAAAGTTCTCATGAATTTGCTTGGGTGGTCATTGCTAAAATCTAATATTTGTTTCAGCCAGCTCAAGCTTTTATCAAACTTATCTCCGCTGCTGCCTTTATATCTCCAGTGTGCTGCAACCCCTTCATCAGCAATTTCATCCATTTCTTTAGTCCTCATCTGCACTTCAATAACCTGTCCGACATCAGTAACAACTCCTGTATGCAATGACTGGTAAAAATTAGGCTTTGGGTTGGCAATATAATCTTTTAACCTATTATTTATCGGCTGATAAAAATTATGAATAACACCTAAAACCTCATAACATTCCTCAACTGTCTTAGTTATTACTCTCAATCCAATTAAATCATAAACTCTGTTAAAATCAACATTTTTCAGTTTCATTTTCCTGTAAATAGAATAAAAGTGCTTTGGTCTTCCATAAACTTTAACATCTAAATTGTGTTTCTTCAATTCTTTGTCCAAATCCTTTATGATATTATTAATCTCCTTCTCCCTCATCTTCTTAGTCTTTGATACTTTTTGTTTAAAATCGTTATAAATTTCAGGTTCTAAGGTTCTAAAAGCTAAATCTTCCAATTCACATTTTATACTGATTAATCCTAGTCTATAAGCCAGAGTAGCATAAATATCCAAAGTGGTCCTGCTGAATTTCCTTCTTCTCTCATTCTCCAGACGATCAATAGTTCTCATATTATGCAACCTATCAGCAATTTTAATCAGCATAACTCTAATATCGTTAGAAGCACTCATCAGCATTTTCCTAATGGTTTCAATATTATTTGTCCTTAAAGTCTTCTTACCAAGAATATTAATCTTAGTCACACCCTCAACCATGTCAGCAACACTCTTTCCAAATTCTCTCTTTAAGTCGTTATAAGTAACACTAGTATCTTCCAAAACATCATGTAATAAAGCAGCAGCTATAGTATTATTATCCAATTTTAATTCTTTTAAAATTTTAGCTGTTTCAACACAATGAGTAAAATAAGGTTCACCGCTGGCTCTTAATTGCCCGCTATGTGCCTTGCTGCCAAAATCATAGGCTTTTTTAACAATTTCAGAATCCCCCAGCTCTTTATCAAAAGTCAATTCCTCCATAGGAGATTATATGGTCGCTATATTTTTAAATGTATTTGATAGAAAAAAGAATATGAGATATTCAAGACAGGTAATATTCGAGAAAATAGGCTCAGAAGGTCAGGAAAAGCTGAGAAAAAGCAAAGTAACAATAATCGGAATGGGTGCTTTAGGCACAAGAACAGCTGAATTATTGGCCAGAGCAGGAGTTGGAGATTTAACTTTAATAGATCGGGATGTTGTAGAGTTATCTAATCTGCAAAGACAAACATTATTCACTGAAGAAGATGTTAATAAATCAAAAGCTTTTGCAGCTTTAGAGCATCTAAAAAAAATAAATTCTCAGATAAAACTAAAGGCTATATTTAAAGATATTAACCATAAAAATATAGAAAGCAACGTTAAAGGTAATTTAATAATAGACTGTACGGATAATATGGAATCAAGATTTTTAATCAATGAATTCTCGGTAGAAAAGAATATTCCTTGGATATTTTCCTCAGTAATTGGAAGTACTGGTATGTTGTTCAATATAATTCCGTCAAAAACAGCTTGTTTTAATTGTATTTTTCAGAAGCCTGAAGAAATGCTAGGAACTTGTGATACAGAAGGAATAATCAACACAACTTCCAATTTAATATCTTCATTGCAGGTAACAGAAGCTTTCAAAATTTTAACAAAGCAACCAGCAACAAAAGAATTAGTTTATTATGATATCTGGAAAAATAAAATAGAAAAAACTAAAGTTAAGAAAAATAATAACTGTAACGTTTGTAACAAAAAATATTCTTATTTAAATGGAGAAAAATCTGAAGAGATAATAAAGATTTGTGGAAATAACTCTTATCAATTAAAGGGAAGAAAATTAAAACTATCAGAAGTAGCAAGGAAATTGGAAAAAATAGACAAAGTTTTATTAAATGAATACTGTTTAATATTCAAAGAGTTGACAATGTTCGCTGACGGAAGAACTTTAATAAAATCAGAAACTCCAGAGGAAGCAAAATCCTTGTACACTAAATATATAGGAAATTAAATGTCAGATGATGTATATTTCGGAAGTAGAAAATCCAAAAACGATAAGAGGGCAAAACGTAGAAATAGGGTATATAAGAGAGGCGGTAAAAATAGGAGCAAAGAAGAATAAATGCCTAAAATCATTTTGGAAAAGGAAGGGGTAATAAAACAGATAGTAGCTTCTACATTAAAAGAAGTTTACCAAAAATTAAAAATAAACCCTACAATAGTCTTAGCTATAAAAAACAATGAATTAATCATAGAATCAACTAAACTAAAACCTAAAGACGAAATAAAAATAATACCTGTCATTTCAGGTGGATAAAAATGTCTTGTAAATTCTGTAAAACAAAACCTGTAATAACATTAACAAACAGTAACATTAACTTATGCAAATCATGTTTCATAAAATATTTTGAAAGAAAAGCTCTGAAAACAATAAGGCAGTATGAATTACTAAAAAAGGGAGATCATGTTGTTGTAGCAGTTTCAGGAGGAAAAGATTCATTATCAGTTTTAAATTTATTAAACAAATTAAAAGATAAAATGAAGTTAACAATAACTGCTTTATTAATTGACGAAGGAATAAAAAATTATAGGGACAAATCAATAGAAGATGCTAAAAAATTCTGTAAAGAAAAAAAAATCAAATTAGAAATAGCTTCTTACAAAAAGAATTTCGGAAAGACTCTAGATGATATGAAGAAAAAAAACAAAAATACCATAGCATGCAGTATGTGTGGCGTTTTCAGAAGGTCTTTGTTAAATAAAAAATCAAGAGAATTAAAAGCAGATAAATTAGCAACAGGTCATAACTTAGACGATGAAGCTCAAAGCATTTTAATGAACCAGCTGAGGCATAATATAGCTTTATCTTCCAGATTAGGTCCGATAACAGGAGTAAAAAAAGACCCAAGATTTATCCCAAGGATTAAACCTTTTTATTTCCTAACTGAAAAAGAAGTCGCCACTTATGCTTATTTACATAATCTAGTTAATGATTTTAATGAATGCACTTATTGTGAAGAATCTTATAGATTTGAAATTAGAGACATATTAAATGGTATGGAACAAAGGCATCCAGGAACAAAACATGCTTTAGTAGCTTCTTTCATAGAGATATTGCCTTTATTAAAAAATAAGTTTAAAGATGTCGAAATTAAAAGTTGTAAAAACTGTGGAGAGCCTTCCTCTTCAGAAATCTGCAATGTTTGCCAGGTAATTGAAAAAATACTATGAACTATTATGATAAGATAGCAAAAGGATATGAAGAATTGCATAAAGAAGAACAGTTAAAGAAAATAAAGATTATTAAAAAACACTTAAAACTTAAACCTATAGATAAATTATTAGATGTTGGCTGTGGAACGGGGTTAACAACAACACCTTGGAAATGCAAAAGATATGGCATAGATCCAAGTAAAAAACTATTGGAAAGAGCAAGACAAAAAGATAAAATAACCTACAAATTAGCCTCAGCGGAAAATATTCCATTTAAAGATAATTTTTTTGATATAGTAATCTCAATAACCGCCATTCAAAATTTTACTAATATAGAAAAAGGATTAAAGGAAATAAAGAGAGTTGGAAAAGACAGATTTATCTTAACTTTCTTAAAAAAATCTAGTAAAAAAGATAAAATAATAAAACTAATACAAAAAATTTTCAAAGTTAAAGAAATAATAGAAGAAGAAAAAGATATTATATTTGTAATTTAGTAGCTGCATCATAACAGAATTTGCTACAAAAGTGGACAATGCCTTCTCCAAAAGGGACTTCTAAGATAGCTTCCTCACTATCTTCATCTATCTCTTTCCCGCATTCACAACACTCTGTCATTTTCTAAGTTTTTAATCAAAAATTCTGAACATATTTTGACTATCAGAACCACTTCTAGAACCACTTCTTGGCTTCTCTCTTACTTTGTCAAGTAAATGATTTATATCTTCCTGTCTAATCTTATCTTCTTTAGATTGAGTTCTTTCCAAGACTTCTCTTCCTTTTGCCCTAACTTCTTTAACATTAACGCTTTTCTTGTTTTGAACCTTATTAAAGCTTCTACCTCTTTTCGTTACCATATAAATAAAGAAACCAAATATAAAAACAATCGCAACCCATCCAGTAATAGTTGAACCAAGATTCCTTCTTCCTTCCAAAACCACATTACCTGTAACACCTGTAGTAGTCTTAACCTGATATTCTCCTCCGTATTTAACTTCCTTATCTAAATCAAATTGAATTGTCTGGTTAGGTTTCAAAGAAGTCTCTTTAGTAACCCCTACCTTCATATCTGAACCTTCAATAGTAATCTCAACAGGATCTATATAATCAACATTGCCGACATTTTTTATATATAAGAAGCCTCCCTCAAGCCAGGTATCTATCTTTTTAATTTCTTCTATGTCGATATTTTTATTAGTTTCTATATCTTCAAAAGCAACATTGATTCTCCAATCGCCGGGAATTGAAAAAGAATCCAAAACAAACTCAAAGTTCTCATTATTTTTAATATTTTTGCTGAACTCAATCTCTCTATTAGAATTATAAATATCCACACTGCCATCTCGATTCATAGGTTCACCAGACTGATCATATAACAAAGCCTTTCCAACAATACTTTCACCAGGAACATAGCTTTGGTCAATAATTAAATTGATTTCAGTAGGGATAGCATTTACTTTAAATGAAGTATCATCCATTCCGCTGTTTCCGTTTTTATCTTCCACACTAAATCCAATAACATGTTTTCCGGAATTTATAGAAGGGCTTAACTGTAGGAGGTATGTAAGAATCCCATCTTTCAAAGTTACTGACTCAGTGTTGCCATCAATTGTCAAAGTTGCCACGCCATCTTCAACTATATCCCCGCTAGCTCTTTTAGCATTTCCTATAATCTCCAATCCATCACCGGGATTAGCTAATATTTTATTAATAGAGATATCAACATTCAACTCTTTAGTTATAATAAAAGCATCAGAAGTTTTCTCAAAATTTTCTACTATCCCGCTAACACTAACCAAAAAAAGGCAGTTGCCTTGTAAACTCTCTCTGGTTGGAACATTTAAATCATAACTTTGACTCTCTCCAGCTTTTAAATCTAATAAAGAAAAATAAACAGGTAGTGTTTGATTGTCGCATTTTAAATCAACATTCATTGAGCCTTGCAAATCTTGTTCAAATAACACTTCCCCTTTAACATTTACCCTGTCTCCTAAATTATATTTATCTCTTGAAATAGGATCAACAATAACCTCAGCTAAAGCTAATTGAACAACAAATAAAAATACTACAAAGTATATCAAACCTTTTTTCATATACAGCATTTACGCATAACTAATATATAAATTTACCCCAACATCTACCACTAGTTTTAAATATCTATATAATATAAACTAAATTATGGACGGCACTTTAGAAAAAATCAGGCATTCAGCTTCTCATGTATTAGCAATAGCTGTAAAAAAGCTCTACCCTAATATAAAATTAGGAATAGGTCCAGCAATAGAAGAAGGATTCTATTATGATTTTGATAATTTAAGTATTAAAGATGAGAATCTAAAAAAAATAGAAAAAGAAATGAGTAACATAATAAAACAAAAATTAATCTTTAAAAAAATTAAATCAGATAAAACAAAAGCTAAAAATTTATTAAAAGACGAGCCGTATAAATTAGAATTATTAGAAGAATTAAATGATAAAGATATTTCATTTTACGAAACAGGAAATTTCAAAGATTTATGCAAAGGTCCGCATGTAAAAAATTCTTCAGAGATTAAAGCATTTAAATTATTATCTGTAGCTGGTGCTTACTGGAAAGGCGATTCAAAAAATAAGATGTTGACAAGAATTTACGGAACAGCTTTCAAGACTGAAAAAGATTTGCAAACTTTCTTATTCCAAAGAGAAGAAGCTGAAAAGAGAAACCATATCAAAGTAGGAAAAGAATTAGGGATATTCACTATTAATAACTTAATCGGAAAAGGTCTGCCAATTTGGTTGCCGAACGGAAACATCATCAAAGAAGAAATAGAAAAATTCGCAAAAGAAAAAGAATTAGAGGCAGGCTATCAGAGAGTCACAACTCCCCATTTAGCAAAAAAAGAATTATTCATAAAATCAGGTCATCTGCCATATTACGAAGACTCTATGTATCCTTCAATGAAAATGGATGACGGAACTTATTATCTAAAAGCTATGAATTGCCCATTCCATCATTTAATATTCACTCATAAGCTAAGGAGCTACAGGAAATTGCCGTTAAGGATAGCAGAATATGGAACTTGTTATAGAAACGAATTATCCGGAACTTTAGCAGGGTTATTAAGAGTAAGAATGCTGAATATGAACGATGCTCATATCTATTGTACAAAAGACCAGATAGAAAGAGAGTTCTCAAATGTTGTTAAACTAATTAAGGATTATTACAAAATTTTCGGCTTCAAAGATTATTACTTTAGACTATCAAAATGGAGTTCTGAAAATAAGAAAAAATATATCAACCAGCCTGAAAATTGGGAATATACTGAAGACATTTTAAGAAAAGCTCTAAAAAAGTTAAAAGTTAAATTCATAGAAGCAGAAGATGAAGCAGCATTCTACGGTCCTAAAGTAGATGTTCAGTTTAAAACAGTCTTAGGAAGGGAAGAAACAATATCAACTATACAATTAGATTTCCTAGCTAAAGAAAGATTTAGTCTCCAATATCAGGATAAAAGCGGAAATATGAACAAAAATGTTTTCGTAATCCACCGTGCACCATTATCTGTCCATGAAAGATTTATTGCATTCTTGATAGAGCATTACGGTGGAAAATTCCCACTATGGTTGTCTCCAATTCAAATTAGAATATTATCTTTAACTGATAGAAATAAAAAATTCGTGGAAACTCTAGAAAAACAATTTTTAAAAGAAGGATTAAGAGTGGATATAGATGTCCGCTCAGAATCAATGTCTAAAAAAGTAAAAGACTCACAGGACCAAAAAATACCTTTGGTAGGTGTGATAGGAGACAAAGAACAAAAATCAAAAAATATTTCTATTAGAACTTTAGATGGAAAAATTCAATATGATGTAAAAATAGAAAAGTTTCTAGAGAAAACAAAGAGATTTATTCAAGAGAAATCCTCTGCATATAATTTTAAGTAATCTTTACCTTCTTTAGTAATGCCATAAACAAACCAACATCCTTTATTAGTAACCAATTTATTCACAACATAAATTAAATTTTCTTTGACTAAGCGTCCCAATAATTTTCCAAAGTTATTATCAGATAATTTAGAATATCCTAAAAGCTCTTTTCTTCTCATATTTTTATTCAACAATAATTTCAATATTCTCAAAACCAAATCTTTAGAATGAATTCTAGAAGTTGTATAAGTACTAACTAACAATTTTAATTTTTCATTCCTTTTTTTATGTAGAGGTTTTATTAGTTTAGCAAATTTTTTTATTCCTTCGCCATAATTTATAACCAATCTGTAAAAATCTTTGTATTTGTCCCTTTTTTCTTTCCAAATCCACGGGTGAATATTAAATTTATTTAAAATTAATTTAATTTTTTCAAGATATTTCTCATCGAAAGAAACTATCATAACCCTCCCTCTATTAAATCCCTTAAATTTAGTTTTATAACTCATAATATTACCTTCAGCATCAAATATACCTTTTACAGCATTTATCGAAAAGTCTCTATTCTTCAAAATAAAATCAGGAAATCCCATTTTTTCTTTCCTACCAAAAGGAATCTTAAAAAAAGAGTTAAAAAAATAAGAAATAATCTCAGAATGAATGTATAACTGTTTAATATGTGGATTAGCAAAAGCTGGATAAATACTAATATTACTACTCTCTATTCCCAAATTTAAAAAAAATTTCTCAGTGTGTTTTATAAGTCCTATATCTGTATTAGTTAAATTTAATCTATAACTATCATGGGTTCCTCTAACAAGGGAACCGTCTCCTCTAATCAACTCAGAAATATAAATCCATTCTGGAGTTATACTAAGAAAGGGACCTATTTTCAAAGGATTACCTCTTTTACCAACTTTAACGGTCACTTTATCTTGGAATAAGAAAAGATTTTTATTAGATAGATCTAAAAATTTAAAAAATAATTTTAATGGAATCCCTCTAGTCCCATTCCTATATCTACTAATATTCTTCAAAGAAAGGTTTAATTTTTTGCCAAGAGAAGTAAGAGTACCTTCATACCAATCAAAAAGAACATTCCTTTGTTTGTCCTCAAGGTAGATAAAAGTTTTATCAGGTAAATGCTCCAATAAATTAACTTTCATAACTATTGAAGGCAATCAAAGTTTATAAATTTTTCTATTAAGATTATAACAATTGGAGATATTCCATAAAAAAAATAAAGTATAATATAAAAAAAGAGAACAAAACATTTCTTTTTAAGGAATGCTTCTAAACTTAGTATTCATTAAACTCCACTCAACTAACAATAAGCTTAATCCAAATAACATCAAAGGTATAGATAAATGATAGCTTAATCTTTTAGTTTTACTTTTGGCAATAGAAGAAAACGCTTCTTTTAATTCATTAACATCATCAGCCTTGAAATATTTTCCTCCAGTTTCAGAAGCTATAGTCTGTAAAGTCTCCTCATTTAATCTTGAAACAATATCGCTTCCTTGGATAAAAGCACCGCCTTCAACAGTCCCAATTCCAATAGAATAAACTAATATTTTTTTATCATTCAAATAAGTAATAGCATCAAATGGATGCAGCCCAACATTGTTCTGTCCATCAGTTAAAATTACTAAAACATTGCCTTCCTTTTTAGTAAATAATAAATTAGAAGCAGTAACCATAGCATCCCCAATAGCAGTGCCACCAACTTCCTCAATAGTTATATCTTCAATAGTATCTTTAACATTTCCTTTATTGTCTGTTATTTTTTCTTTAATAAAAGTAGTTCCGGTAAAAGTAGCTACCCCTATATTAGCCTGCCCTGGAAAAGCATCAACAAAGCTGATAGCCGCTTCTTTAGCAGCTTCTAATCTATTAGGTTCATAATCTTCAGCCAGCATGCTAACGCTTCCGTCAATTAAAATAGCATAATCAAAACTGCTTCCCGCTCCAGTATACCAATAAGTTGTTCCTGCAGCAGCAAAGATTAAAAAAGTTAAAATAAATAATCTCAAAAATAATAAAGAAATGTTCTTGCTCATCAATGTCTTTCCGCTTAATTTTTCCATAGCTTCAAAATTAGCAAATCTCAAAGCCTTCCTCCTAGTATATTTTATGCTCAGAAAATGTATGATTATTAATAAAGGCAAAGCTACTGAAAATAGCAGATACTCAGGATTATCAAATGTTACTAATGGTATTGTGCTTCCCTCCTCTTAAACATTTTAATTAATGGATTCACAAAATCTTTATCTGTACTTAAACTAATAAACTCAGCTCCCGCATCAATAAAAATCCTCTCCAACTCAGCTTCCTGTTTTCTGACATAGCTGCTATATTTTTTGCTGAGACTTTTTGGTCTAATAGACATTTTTTCATTAGTATATGGACTCTCAACAATAATATCCCCAGTATCATCAGGCAATTCTCTGTCTCTGGGGTCTCTGACCATGCAGGCAATAACATCAAATTTACTAGTTAATTTTTTCAATTCTAAATCCCAGCCTTTCTTCATCCCAATAAAATCAGAAACAATAAATAAAACATCATTTTCCTCCAAAAACTGTAAAACAAATTCAAAAGCTTTATTTAAATCATATTTTCCGCCATACAATTTATTATTAGTCAGACAGCCTAGTATTTGATAATATTGTTTCTCACCCGTTTCTGGTTTTAACCCCCTAATAATTTTATCATTAAACATTCCTATCCCAATAGCATCATCATTCTGGCTTGCAGTAAAAGCCAAGCTGGCAACTAATTCCGCAGCATACTCATTTTTAAGTTTCTTAGTAGAACCAAAAAGCATGCTATTACTAACATCCAATAAGAAATATATCTCTAGACCCCTCTCCTCTTTAAATTCTTTAATCAATAAATCATTAGTTCTAACACTCGCTTTCCAGTCAATTAAAGAAGAATCATCTTCTGGTTGATATTTTCTAAATCCTTCAAATTCCAATCCAAATCCTTTATATGCACTTTTATAATTCCCGGCAAATTTTGAAGTAGTAAAACCTTTAGCTGTAATCGCCAAATTAGTAACTAAATTCCTTACTTTTAATTTAATAGCCATTTTTCCTCATGGAACTGGAACCTTAGCAAGAATTTCATTAATAACCTCATCTTTATCAATATTTTCTGCCTGTCCCTCATAATTTAACAAAAGTCTGTGTCTTAACACATCATGTGCCACATCCTTGACATTTTGAGGAGTGACATAATCTTTTCCGTTTAACAAAGCATCAGCTTTAGCCCCAATATACAAACTTATACTTGCTCTTGGCGAGCTTCCATATCTGATATACCTAGAATTTTTTAAATTATATTTAGCAGGATTTCTAGTAGAATCAATTAATCTTACAATATACTCTCTAACTTCATCACTTACATAAATTTTCTGAACCATTTGCTGCATTCTTAATATATCCAACGGACCTATAACACTTCTTAATCCGAAATCCGAAAAAGTCTTAACTGTAATATTTTTTTCTAAAATCTCATTTTCTTCTTTTTTAGTAGGATAACCAATAAATAGCTTAAACATAAACCTATCAATCTGAGCCTCAGGCAGGTTAAAAGTACCTTGGGTTTCAATAGGATTTAAAGTAGCTAAAACAAAGAACGGATGTTCAATATTAAAAGTCTCTCTGCCTATAGTAACTTGTTTTTCCTGCATCGCTTCTAATAAGGCGCTTTGAACTTTAGCAGGGGCCCTATTAATCTCATCTGCTAGCATAAAATTAGTAAAAATAGGTCCTTTAATAACATAAAAACCCTTGCTTCTATCATAGGAAGTTATCCCGGTAATGTCACTTGGTAATAAATCTGCTGTAAACTGCACTCTTTTAGTTTTGCATCCCATAACTTGAGATATAGCCCTCATAATTAAAGTTTTGGCAATACCCGGTACTCCCTCTAATAATACATGGCCATTTGATACAACTGCCCTTAAAATACTATCGACAACCTTTTCCTGCCCTACTACAACTTTAGATAACTCTTTCTTAATATTCTGAATATCTGTATGGAACTTATGAAGGTCATTTTCATTAATATGGGTCCTTTTACTAGAATCTATATTTTTCCCTGAGAGCTTTAATTTCACCTTCTTCACAATAGAATGAACCCTCTTTTTCATATATCCTCAAAAATATCTTTCAAATAAATACTTTTTGGTAATCTTCCTCCATTATATACCTAAGTATTACTAATGTATTAGTTAAGTATAATAAAGGAACATTTAAATATAAGTAAACTAAACTTACATAGAACAAAGGTATACCTAAGTAGTATGAATAAGACTCAAGAAAGAGCATTAAACTGGTTAATTGCTCAAGGAAACAAGAAAAACGAAATTATTTTCAAACAGAGTTCTCCATGTTTTTATATAAAAGACAAACAATACGATGTAAGAAGATTATATGGTAATCAAATTATTTTCTACAATAGGCAGTATATCCAGCTAAAAAAAAATCAACACACAACCATCCTGGTCTTCAGGGACAACGAAAACGAACCCCATTTGAAAATTAACTTCTCCGAATTAAAAGATCTTCCAAATAACTACAAGGGTGTTGAAATTAATTGGGTGGATGTAAATAACAAAGTAAGAACAATAAGAGTTTCTGAAAAAACAAAATCCCGTCTGCAGGAATACGGGAAAATGGGCGAAGACTTCAACCAGCTAATCAACAGGTTATTAGACACAATCGAAAAAAATGCAAAATAAATTAAAAATATCTGGAATAATAGTATTTTTATTACTTTTAGCTACAGTAAATGCTCAGGAAAATTTTGTCTCAAGTTCAACAATAGATTCTCAATTCTCAGATCCTTCAATAAAATTATCATTTAGGTCATGGGGAGAGAATCAAATAACCGAGATAAAATTAGATGATTATTTCATAGGTGAAAGAAGTACAGATGACAGATATTTATACATCTCACCTCCTGAAATTGAAATATTCATAGACCAGGAAACAAGTATAGCAACTTTAAAAGCAAGAGGGAAGTGGCTTGGAACTCTAGATATAATATTCACAAGGTCTAATTTATATAATTTAGAAAAATCAAGAAAAGAATTAAAAGAATTTGAATCTGAATTAATAAAAAAGAGAATCCCGCCAAAAATAACAAATGAATTGAAAGACATTCAAGATCAGACATTGCAGTTA
>Ga0209343_10003319_pt1 | contig 20336 bp, 23 predicted proteins | sample RifCSPlowO2_02_FD_184026 | JGI IMG/M metagenome (GOLD analysis project Ga0209343, IMG submission 184026) | Groundwater microbial communities from Rifle, Colorado - Rifle CSP2_plank lowO2_0.2 (SPAdes) (version 2) | ecosystem: Environmental > Aquatic > Deep subsurface > Groundwater | place... | reverse complement strand
CCTGACGAAGCTTACGAACATGAGATAAAACAAAAACAACGCCGAAAAGCGTGTTTGAAGAGAAAAAGTGGTCGTTCTAATTGATGGGTTCGGGTGCCAAACATCTTGTTCCGATAAGATACCGCGGATTCTAGCATTCGTCAACCTCAAAAAATATATGAATAATCCCTCTGCCTTCCTCACCCTGTCGGATTATATGGGATTTCGAAGACAAATAAGTTTTCAACGGTGCGGCCGTGCTCACCGCAAGCTGCGGTTAGACTATAAATATGGAATCACCTTGTCCGATATCAAAAAAGTAAATCTTTAAAAGGCCGTCTTTCTGGCTTGCAATACTGTGCGTTGAAAAAGAGAATACTAATAAGCAGAGTAAGATTACTAAATGAATTATGGATAATTTTCTGTGTTGCATTAAGGTTACTTATCATAAATTTAAACAAAAAGAAAAGACCTCTTAATGAGGCCTTGCGCGATATGAACGGACAAATGGAACATCTATTTCTTCCGCCGACTGTATATATTTTATTTCATAACCGATTGGATCTTTCATTCTTTTTCCGCCACGTGCCTCGGCATAAACTTCTGTGCCAACTTTGTAGTCACACCATGAGACAGGCACACAATGGTATAGTTTCAAAAAATCTAGCTTTCTCTCTGTCTCACCCAGTGAGTAGCCGAATGCTTCAATTTTTGTAAAACGAACAACAAAAAAATCCTTACCAGATGCCTCAACCTTAGCATAGGCTCTGGTTCCGAAACTCCAATCTTCAACGTGTACTCTCTTCGAAGCACAACCCATTGTTAAGGCAGCAATAGCAACTACTCCGACAAGGTTTCTAACTGTCATCTCCGCCTTCATCTAATCTGATAATCTGGCAAGATGTTATTATAAGCATAGGAAATAGTCAATATAGCGTAATGAGGGTTTGGGAAATTAAAAGGCCCCGCCGTTGCGAGACTTTTTACGAAAATATTTATATACTATTTCTGAAGTTGACTAGCCAATGACCTCACGGCTTTTTCTAGAATTTGAACTCGCTTTTGTAGATTAAGAATATCACTTTCTTCGAAGCGTTTTAGAATGTCATAAGCTTCGCTCACTTGATAATCTAATTTATCTACTTTTTTATCTAAATTATCTATTCTTAAATTAACATCCGAAACATCCCGCTTCGTAGCAGTATTCTCAAACCCTCGTGCCACCATACTAGCTAATTCATCGAGAGTCACTCCATTATTCTTATTTTTTATCATAATATTAATTATACCAATCCAAAACATTCAGTCAAATTATATCACCTCTCCCTAATCGCAACACCCAAAAGATAATACAGAACAACAAAATGGATGCTTTCATCTGTTTGAATTTCGAGCAAAAATATATGAATAATCCCTCTGCCTTCCTCACCCTGTCGGATTATATGGAATCTCGAGAATAAAAAGGTGTTCAACTGCGGTTAGACTATAAAAATGGCGTCACCCTGTCCGACATCCAAGAAATAGATTTTAAGAAGGCCATCTTTTTGACTTGCTATCGAGTTCGTCGAAAAGGCAAAAACAGAGAGACAAAGAATAATAACGAGGTGGGTTAAAGATAATTTTCGCATGGATTGTATTTAACATAAATTTAGACAAAAAGAAAAGCCGTAATAATTACGGCTTAACGCTAGATAAGAATTCGTCTGCCAATCTATTTAACTGTTCTTTTTCGGCTAGAGAAAATGACTTATCCAGTTCTCTTGCATATTCGAAAGCCGATGACTTAACAAGCATTTGTTCGGGATGTTGAATGTCTGGATAACCAGTCAGTCCAGAAAGAATTAAATGATTTAAAGAATCGTCGAGAATGGGACTAAAAGGTTCAGGGCCAGAATCAGAAAATATTACGTCTTTCGATAATGTATTTACAGAATTCTTAAATATTCTTTGAAAATCAATATGTCTAACTGTAAATGTTAGAATTCCTGATTTTTGACTTGCACTAACAAGAATTGAACACAATATATCACTGACCCTCGATACACTTGATGCCATTATTTTCTCCCCCATTCTTTCAAACATCTCGTTCCCATAAGATATCACGGACTCTAACATTCGTCAATCTCTCGTCAATTTTATCTCAAATACAAAATAAAATGGCCTTCCGTCTGTGGCTTGCCCTGAGCTTGTCGAAGGGTTAGTCTATAGATATTGAGTCCCCCTGACCAATGTCGAAGAAATAAACCTTCAATAACCCGTCCTTTTAATTCGCTATTGAGTCAACTCGGTCTAGAGAATCAAACCATGTTATGATGTATCATAGCATGGTTTGATAGATAGTATATTTTAATTTCTATTTTTTGTCTTTATTTAATTCGTCTAGTAGATCAGAAAACCAGTAATAACTTTTATACCTTCTTCTGATCTCGGCGAAACCACCAGTCGGATAATAATCTTTAAATCCAGATTTCCGTTTTACCGAAGATCTAACTGCTTTTTTAATCTTTTCAACTACTTTTTCATAACCCTTATGCCTACCACCCAGCCATTTTTTAACTCTATATACCGTATCCAAACCAACCTCCATCTCTGCGACTATCTTCCTGTAGGGCTGTCCGATTAAGAGTCTCTTGGCAATTAAAATCCTCCTACCAACCATAATTTTCTCGCCTTCGGTTAAAATATCGTTTATAAAAGATTTTATTTCGTTCCTCTCTTTTGCAAGGTCTAGCGCCGCATAAAGAGCATCAAGACATTTTGATCTGATATTGCTTTTTACTTTTATATTTACAAATTTCATGATGTTAGGATCCGACTCCTGTTATGATGAACCATAACAAGGATTGGGTTTAAAGACAAGTATTGATTAGAAATGATTCTCGTATTCGATTTTAATATCATGGATTGTAACAAAAAGAAAAGCGCCTAGTTGTGGCGCATTCTCTCTGTAAGTTCTATACGAAACATGGCGACTCTTTCTCGGGCAGATACGGAATTTGATTTAGAATATATCTCTTCCTGAAATTCATTAATTAGTTGACCATCTGTTAAAGATCGTAACCATTGAGAAAAAGATAGACCTATACTAGATTGCCGTCTGGTTCCTTTAGGTTTTCTTATGCCATCACTATAATCGAGCCTTAGCTCTTGCTCTTGAGTCAATTCTGCCTTGATCCTGCTAGTCATTTATGAACCCTTCATTAATAATAAGAACCTTTTGTATAGTTACATAACTAATCCTCAAAGACAACATCCCTCTGTGCCTACGCTATAAATACCGCATCCCCCGCCAGATATCAGAAGTCTTGTCGGATTGTTTGCTATTGTTGCTTTAACAACAAATTAGTGTGCCAGCCATATCTACGCGCCATGTTATGATGAACCATAACATCACTTGGGGGATAATACTTTATTTCTGTTTTATTTCTTTGTTTTAATTTTAATTTTTATTGGAGATTATTTACATAAATTGAGCAAGAAGAAAGAGGCTCAATTTTTTTAAAAACCGCTATATATGGCGGTTTAATTTATCTTGTGGAACCGAATCCGACTTGCTCATCTGCCTCACAAGCCTTGTGCTGTTCCTGAAGACCCTCAGCGACAGACAGTAATATCTCTTCGGTAACAACTGGCATTTGACCACTTTTAGCCCGGCTTATTGCGGCCAATGTTGACCCCTCAGCAATACCTTTATTAATAAAGGCAGGAGTAAAATGAGCGGCGGCGTTGCCGACTTTTCCCCAGTTAATATTTGGATCCAAGAAGTGATCAGGTATTACTAGTTTAAGCAACTTGGCAATATCGTTAGGCTCAAAAGTGTTAAAATTAATCGACTTGTCTATTCTGCCCGGTCTTTTCAGTCCGCCGACTATTTTATCTTTATAGTTGGTAGTCATGACGATAATAATGTCGTTGTTCTTCGAAAGCGCTCCATCAATAGCGGCCATGAGTCTGCCAACTGAAAAGTGGTTGCCCGCTCTCTGTTCTCTGTCAAAATCTTCAATCCCGACAATTGCTGGCGAGTATAATCTGGCAAAATTAAGTATTCCCGGTATAGCTTCGGATACGGCGGCAGTAGTCGGTTCAAGGTATAAAAATGTGAAGCCGTTATCGATTCCTTTTTTTGCCGTTAACAGTAAACTCAATGTTTTTCCGGTACCGAATTTTCCTTCAAACAAGACCTTTCTCTGAAGACGAAAACCAGCATTCCGACAATCTTTGCTCTTCTCTATCATGACCCATAAATTATCGTTGAGCTCACTCAATATTCGGTCATTGTATATCAACTGCCTCTGATTAATACCGCTTAAATCCATAAATCCGCCAGATGAAGTTACTGCTTTTCCCTTATAAATACTGTTTAGTTTTACGTCTTTCTCCACTTCAGCAAGAAACTTTTCAACCTTGTCTGTTTCCTCTTTAGGAGCAAAAGTTTCTATTATTGATCCGGCCTGATTGAATTTGGCCTTCATCCCTCTTATTTCCAAGTGGCCGGTAGCAACTTTAACTTCTTTGTCCGGTCCGATTCTAACCTGCATCAAGCTCAATGGATCACGCCACCAACCGTCTTTAATACCCAGAAATGGATCTTTACCGAACATTTTTTCAGCTACATTGTTAAATGAGACCGTAACATCTCTGTGGTCGTATTCCAATGCCCGAACAATAGTTACAGTATTTTTTGCCATTGCTTCTCTTTGTTAAAAATCAATCGTGACTAGATAATACCATAAATTTTATAGAAGAAAAGGCCCGTCTTGGACGGGTCTTTAGATTGCATAGTTTAGCCACCAAACATATTCTGTAGAATAATTTTTCTAATCATTTCGGCCCGGCGAAGCCCATAGGGCCTCCAGACATCATGACACCATTCGGCAACAAATGGCAGATAAATTCTGACCATATATCCCCGACGGACAAGATTTCTTGCCAGCCTCCGGCCAAGTGGACCATAAAGCATTTGAAATTCAAAACGATATTCGCCATCGCAAGTAACTTTAATTACTGATTCGGCCAACTTCTTGTCTCTTATCGTGGCAGTATATGGAATCCGCCGATTAACTATATTTCTTCTTAAAATTTCAAAGTATTTCGCCCTAACTAGAGCTTCGTCTTTTTCAATCAGGTTATTGGCTTCGGCGTAAACTCCCGATCCTTTAACAATACGGAGGTTCTTATCCCATAATTCATATTGGTCCATAAGACTAAAAATATCTTTCAAGTGAGCTTGAACAGCCTGCCTGACCGAATCTCTTAAAACAGGGACTGAGGCAAAAGAACTAAATACTTCAAAGGTGTCCCGAATATATTGAGAGCTCTCGGCGTCAAATTCCACTCCTACGCCAACTCTGTGAGCATACTCGATTATCGGTCCTACTTTCTGCCGAAACAGATCCTTGGACACGGCCAGGCCAAAAAGAGTCGGTTTGCAAGATATGTTTCCTGAATTATCAAAGTTCATTTTACTGATCAGTGCGTTTGTCGTCCAAACAGCCATGCCAATACTACGGTCGTCTGTCGCATGTTCGCCAAGAAGATTGTAGGTTACAAGAAATCCTTGCTTAATTAATGATTCCCCGACTAATAAAACATCGTCTATATTCTCTGCCCCGATAAAACGCCTTCCTAGCACATGGCATCCAATGACATCAATCGGCCGCCACAGCTTATCCAGCTTCATTTGAAAACCTTTTAAAGAACAATGATGGCATTATAAACAAAACGGCCAGAATGTACAGAAAAGAAAAAATCTCACGACTTTAGCGTGAGATTTTTTGATTCAACAATTGTCGAAGGTAATGAAGGCTAAGCCGCTTTTTTATATTGCCATTCCTTCTTTGTTTTTGCCAATCTCAATTCAGCCTCCAAGCTTTTTAGATGCTCCTCTAATACGCCGGCCGGCCTATCCAAATCATTTTCAATTCTATGTTTAGTTCGGTTTATGGCAAACTCAAGACCCGCGATTTCATCATCAAGATTATTTTTGTCGTAAAAACGATTTTTACCTTCATTAGGACCCTCCGGCGGGTTTTCGTATGATTTAGTCATAATAACTGCATTATAATAATTTATTGATAAATTAAAAGTGCATAATTTACAGCCTTACTAGGTAAAAAGCTTAACAACCTGAATCTGATAGCTTGTAATCGCCCAAGCAACATGGCCAAGTAACTGTCCCAACGGCAAATATATCATTCCGGCTAAGCCGGTTATAAAACCGACTGACATTGATACCGGAACAAACGGCAAAATTAAAATATTCGCCGGCAAAGAAACTATCGAAAAATTTTTGAAGTAATAAACCAGAAGAGGCGCAACGGCAATTTGGGCAGATAAAGTCATCAAAAAAAGTTCTTTAAAATCACCTAATCTCGGCACTTTATACAATTTGGAATCGACATAAGGATACAGATAAATCAGTCCTAAAACGGCAGCAAAAGACAGCTGAAAACCTATATCAAAAACCAAAACAAAAGGATTATGATATACCATAACTCCACCGGCTAGAATAATAGAATTTTTCTGGTCATACAGCCGGCCATAGCCGTTAGCAAAAGATAATAATAATCCCATCATCGCCGCCCTGACCACAGAAGCTGAAGCTCCGGTTAGAATTACAAACAGAACTATTATCCCCACAGAAATCCAAAAAGCCGTTCGCCTTTTGAAAAACCATATTAAACCGGATAAAACAGCCCACGATATTATCATAATGTTATAGCCGGATATGGCAAGAATATGAGTTGTACCAGTTCTATTAAACGCTTCCCTGAGATCATCCGGAATATTCTGGCGGGATCCCAGTAAAATTCCATTTATGAATGCTGCATTTGGTTCTGAGACTGACCCATTAACTGCATTTTGAAACGCATCCTTAAGTAAAAATATTCTCTTATACAATGTCGTCCTTAAACCTTCCCGAAAGCCTAAACTTAAATCATCGTCAAATTTTGTAATTTCAGGGAAGAACAAAGTGGTCCTAATACCGTCTTTTTTGAGATAAGCAACATAATCAAAGTCTGTAAAATTCTTAGGTAGCTCAAGCTCTCCGATTACCTTAATATTGTCTCCGAATTTATACCTCGGATAAGCACTGGTTGTTACGAGAATTTTGGTTCCGTCGGAATTAAAAGCAAATCTTTGAATATTGCCGTCTATCTTGGGCTCGTCATCTACATAACCGGTTAAAACCACTTCCTGACCGGTAAACTTATCGAGGTTGTTCTCGGCTTTACTAAAAATACTAAACCTCCATCCTCCGATAGCAAAAGTGACTAGTAAGAAAGAAATTAAAATGGCTGGCCTATTCTTTAAACCTGAGAGGAGGATAACGCTGATGGCAATAATAAGAATTACCGGAACTAAAGACTTGGAAAAATCAAAAAATGAAGCCATAAAAACTCCCAGAAGAAAGGCTGATAAAAGATAGAAGAAGACTTGGGACTTATGCATATTCACTAAGGAGCCTAGCAAAATTTTAATCAGTTTAAAAGAAAGGCGGGTGGTGGACCACCCGCCTTTCTTTTTACCTTGTTCATATTCGTTTTAGAAGCCCTAGAAGCGTACAGCTAGTTGCAGACGCCTGTGGTAGCAAAACAATTCGGACATGAGTAGCAGGAACCAGCCTTTATCATCAACGACCCGCAATTAACACAGGCCGGGGCATCAGCATTTGTTGCTACGGTCTGAACCATCTGGGGTTGACTTACTAAAGATGAAGCTAAAATAGGCTCTTGGGTATTGCCCCCATCAGGTATAGCATTTGAGCCGGCCTGTATAGATGGACCGAATATCTCTTCTCTATCTTCCGGCTTAAGATATTTCATACCCAGATATCGGAAAATATAATCGATAATGGACTTTGCTACCGGCACATCGGGATTGTTAGTAAAACCTGCCGGTTCAAAACGCACATCCTTAAATTTTCTAACCAAAGTCTTTAAAGGCACTCCCGACTGCAAGGATATGGATATAAGAGTTGCAATAGTGTTCAGTAAGCCCGAAATAGTGCTACCCTCTTTCGCAGTCGTAAGAAATGTCTCTCCGGGTTGGTTTGTGTCGGGATAAAATCCGATGGTTAAGTAGCTCTCATAACCACCGACGATAAACTTGTGGGTCACAGATGGACGCTCATCCGGAAGTTTTACTCTTGTATAGCCGTTAATTTTTTCAACTAAGTCGCTTTTGCCGTCTTTTGAAATATTCAAAGGTTGAATTGATTTACAGCCATCTCTATAAACAGCGATCGCTTTCAAGCCTAATTTCCAACCCTGAAAGAAAACGTCTTTTATGTCCTCTCTTGTTGCATCGCTAGGAAGATTAACTGTTTTTGATATGGCTCCGGATATAAAAGGCTGGGCCGCCGCCATCATTCTAACGTGGCCCATATAATGTATACTTCTTGAACCGTTCATGGCCTTGAACGAGCAGTCAAATACAGGCAAATGATCCTCCGAAAGATGTGGTGCACCCTCGATAGTTTCTTTTTCTAAAATATAATTTAAAATATTATCTATTTGTTCCTCTGAATAGTCTAATTTCCTTAGAGCACTCGGTACTTGGCCGTTAACCAATTTCAAGGTTCCGCCGCCGACAAGTTTTTTATACTTAACTAAAGCCAGCTCCGGCTCGATGCCAGTCGTATCACAATCCATCAAAAAGGCTATTGTCCCCGTCGGAGCAAGAACCGTAACCTGAGAATTTCTTATGCCGTATTTTTTACCCAACGTAAGAGCATCGTTCCAAACAATTCTGGAGTAATTTAGTAAATTATCATCTTCAGTCCCGAGCTTTACAGACTTGCGATAAAGATCCTCCGACTCGTCAAGATGCTTTTCTATTACACCAAGCATCGGTTGTTTATTCAAATCATAACCGTTAAAAGGGCCTTTAACATCAGATATCAGAGCCGACATCCGATATGCCTCTCCGCACATAAGAGATGTAACCTGCCCAGCGATAGATCTTCCCTTTTCTGAATCGTATGGCAATCCCATATTCATTAATAGAGAGCCTAGATTCGCATAACCAAGACCTAACTGACGGTAATCTTTAGCGTTTTGGGTGATCTTTTCAGTTGGATACGATGAATTACCAACTACGATATCCTGAGCCAGAATCATCGTATCAACCGCTCTTCTGAATAAATCTACATTAAATCGGCCATCTTCATTAAAAAACTTAAGCAGATTAAGAGATGCCAGGTTGCAGGCGCTGTTATCAATTGACATATATTCTGAGCAGGGATTTGATGCATTAATTCGGCCGGTATTGGTTAAGGTATGCCAATCATTAATTGTCGTGTCGTATTGAATACCAGGATCAGCGCTTGCCCAAGCAGCATCAGCCATCCAGTCAATTACCTCACGGGCCCTTATTTTTTCAATACTTTCTCCAGTTGTTACGGCTTTTAAATGCCAGAGGGAATCGTTCTCAATGGCATTCATAAAATCATCAGTAACTCTGACTGAATTATTGGCATTTTGGTATGGAAGAAGAGTATACGGATCAAAAATATCTGCTGTAATTGAATCTTTTATTCCTGACTGAGCAAGAGCCTTCGTCATATCCTCTATGATTTTTTTACAATAAATAAAATCTTTAACGTCCGGGTGGTCAACATTGAGAACAACCATTTTTGCCGCCCGCCTGGTTGTACCGCCAGACCGTATAGAATTAGCAACGCCATCGGCACCTTTCATAAACGAAACCGGTCCGGAAGAATGTCCACCTTTGGAAAGATTTTCTTTTGATGATCTCAACTTTGAGAGATTTAAACCGGCACCGGAGCCGTATTTAAAAATCCAACCTTCATCCCTGTACCAATCAAGGATTGACTGCATGTTATCCTCAACTTCAAGAATAAAACATGCCGAGCATTGAGGATGCTCATGAACTCCGACATTAAACCAAACAGGGCTGTTAAATGCCGCATATTGGTTAATTAAGATCCATTTAAGATCCAGCGAAAAGTTCTCGGCATCTTCAGAAGAGGCAAAATATCCGTCCTTCAACCCCCACTTGGCCATTGTATCGGCTACACGATCGATCATCTGCTTAGCGCTGTATTCACGATCGGAGCCATTAAGACGTCCGCGAAAATATTTCGATGCCACGATATCGGTTGCGGTTTGAGTCCAGAAAGAAGGAACTTCTACATTAGTCTGCTCAAAAACTACCTCTCCTCCGCCTTTGGAAATTTTTGCGGTTCTTCTTTCCCATTCAATCTCATCGTACGGATGAGTGGAGCTGAACAGACGGGGCCAAATAAAACCAGTTTTATGAAGCCCGTTTCCGGGAACAGCATCAGTAATCGTATTGTCGTAATCGAGTGGCTCGGAGGCGATTCCCATCGAAGTTCCTCGATGTGAACCTTCGCCTTGATATTCTACTGTTTGAAGTTGTTTGCGTTGATATGGATCCATTTTGTTTTACAAAATATCGCCTCCAAGGCGATATTTTGGCCTATTAGAGATGTCTGAACCCGCCCTCTAGGCGAGGCTCGCTCCCCTAGAGAAGGAGCGGCCCGCTTAAAAGCGGGATTTATTCAACTCGAGTGTCTTATTGTTAATCTTACACTCATTACTTTCATTCTAACGCCACTACAAAATTTTTCAAGTCAAAAAAATGTTGATAACCCACTCAGAGACTATACCCAGACTCGGACCACATTCGGTTTCTGAGGCGATTCCAGAAGCGGCTAAAGCATGCTTCTAAAACCTTCGCCTTTATCCAGCGAGAAACCGAATCTTAAGTACTCGGCAAAATTGCAGAACCAAGCCAATTTTGCCTGCGTGTTTCCTCTCTGGGTATAGTCTCTGAGCTCTCAGTTATTTCGACGGTTATCAAAAGTGATACGGAGAGGGTTTGCTTAGTTACTTTGAGGAATTATTGAACATCTGGGATTTACTATAAGATTGCCAATTAAATCTCTATCAAAGTTACCATCTGAATCTTTATTGTAATAGTTACAAGAATAATAATTCCTAAAATACATTGAGGTTAAATATTTATTTTGTCCATTATAGTAACTGAGGACTACTTTTATTTTGTAGGATTCTTCTGGCATTAAGTCTGCAAATGCAAGACGGTAGAGTATACCCTCTTTATCCCTTAAGACAAGATAGAATGTAGGCCCGTGTCCTTCTATGGCTTCGAGACCATGTTTCCATGCAGCAATAATTTTTTCGATAGTAAGGTATTCTCCTTTATGGAATACCTCTCCCGATCTTCCATAAATCATTTGGTGAGGTTCGCCCCAAAGCTCATTGTCTAGTGGCCCTAGATTCGACATACATTTAACATCTTTAAAAGGAGGATAGATTCCTTTTACAAGAATGGCGTCCTTCTCAAGATATAGCTGAATATTTTTTAATTCTGGTGATATTTCAAGAATTTCTTCTGTATATGTACATTCTGGAAAATTACTCTTATACCAAGATGAGTTTATAAAAATTAAAGTTAAAACGATAAATATACTTACCGTAATAGAAACTTTTTTAAGACGATGCCTCATATATTATCAGTATACGTAAAGCGAGCTTTCCTATCAATTTATTCTCCTCCGCAGGCAAGGAGATATCCGAGAACTAAAAAGGATTTACTCAATAATCATAGGTCGAGCGCCCAGCCCTTCTTTTTCTTCGAAAAAGAAGGGCTGGGAGGCAAGTCCCGATTGCTTTGCAATCGAGGATCCTCGATTCATTTTATCTATAAAAGGAATCGGGACGAGGGTTACCTGTGATTATTGATATGTAAATCCTTATTTAGTTAGAGGATATTGACGCAGACGAGGACTGGAGAGAGATTGATGGGAGAAGCGAGCGACTACTTCATTTTTCGGCGAATGAAGGCGGGAATATCAAAATCTTCTTCAGTGCTAACAGCTGAATCCACAAATTCTTTGACACCATTGCCATTACCATTGCCGTTACCAACAGAAATATAGGTGCCAGTTCTTTTATGTTCGGAGGAATTGTCAAATAAGTTCGGTCTTTGCTGGGCTATCGCCGGACGAGATTGTACAGCATGCCCGTTATTGAAACCGGTCGCAACTACAGTAATCTTAATTTCCCCTTTCTTGAGTTTATCATCCAAAACAGCTCCAAATATAACTTTAGCATCAGAATCTATATGCTCGGTAATAACCCTTGCCGCTTCATTTATCTCTGCCATAGCTAGATCAGTACCGCCAGAAACGTTAAACAACACTCCTTTTGCACCATCTATAGAAACTTCCAGTAACGGCGAGTTAATTGCCATTTTTGCCGCCTCAATTGCTCTGTCTTCTCCAGTTGATTTCCCAATACCCATTAAAGCGGACCCTGAATTTGCCATAACGGCTTTTACATCAGCAAAGTCAACGTTGATAATACCCGGAATAGTAATCAGATCTGATATGCCCTGAACGCCCTGCCTTAAGACATCATCAACAATAGCAAAAGATTCCAGCAATGGAGTTTTACGATCAATAATCGAAAGAAGCCTGTCATTCGGAATAGTAATCAGAGCATCTACTTTTTCCCGCAATGAATGCCAGCCATCCTCGGCTATTCTCATTCTCTGGGCACCCTCAAAACTAAATGGCTTGGTTACAACACCAACCGTAAGAGCTCCCATGTCTCTGGCAATCTCCGCAACAATCGGAGCGGCTCCGGTACCGGTTCCGCCTCCAAGACCGCAGGTTATAAAAACCATATCCGAGCCCTTAAGTGCTGTACTTATTTCTTCCTTAGTATCAACAGCCGCCTGCTTTCCGATGTCAGGATTCATTCCGGCTCCAAGACCCTTGGTTAAGCTTTTACCGATATGAATCTTCGTCGGAGCGTTGGTGTTGTGGAGTGCCTGAGCATCCGTATTGACGGCAATAAATTCGACACCATGAATTCTGGCCTCGATCATCCTGGCTAAAGCATTGCCACCCGAGCCACCACAGCCAATAACTTTTATTCTGGCAAATGTTTCAAATGCTGGTTTTACTTGAGCTGTCATAGGTTTAAAAAATTAGTAGTTTAGAAACTGACAATTTATGTATACTTCGTCTTATCATAAAACAAAAAGCACCGCAACTAACAATGCTGTTTCTGTGGATAAACTGTCTATAAAGTAAGGAGCTTTACTGCCTCTATGGCATGAAGTTTTTGAGCCAGTTCATAAACTTACCCCAGACATCATTATTATCAGGAGAGGCTGCCGCCTTTCCTCCATATTCCCCTAACTCGCCGCTCATTCCCCATAAAACGGCTCCCATTGCCACAGAAAATGCCGGATCGTCAACTGTCTCTGACATTCCCTCAAAATGTATAGACCTGGCCATTCTTACCGGCAGACGCAATTTTTCTTTGGCTAGCATGATAATTCCGGGAAGATTAACCCCGCCTCCGCTTAAAACAACTCCCGCCGGTAAAAGACCGGTTTTGGAAACTTTTTTAAGTTCATTACTTACTATATCAAAGAGTTCCTGAGTTCTGGCGTCAATAACCTTTATTATTTGTTTTTTAGGAATTACAAAATTTTTCTCTCCGATAACTTCCGAAAGGTCAAGCTCTCCTCTTTTTCTCAAATCTTCAGCATTAGATGTCGAGCCGTGTTCGATTTTTATTCTTTCAGCAACATCGATCGAGGTTCTCAATAAGACAGCAAGGTCGTTAGTAATGTGCCTTGAACCGATCGGCAAAATTATACTGTGCAGTAAATTAGCTTCTTCATAAACTGACAGGCTTGAAGTGCCTCCCCCGAAGTCTATATTTACAACTCCATATTCTTTCTGATTTTTATCAAGGACGGACAGAGAAGAAGCTATCGGTGCATAGACAAGGCCGGCAACTTCTATGTTATTTTGATTCACACATTTAATAAGGTTTCTCAGGTAAGGGGAAAGGCCATCAATGATAAGGACGTCAGCTTCTAACCGAACCCCTTTCATCCCTAAAGGATTTTTTACGTATTCAGCCCCGTCAACAATAAAGTTTTTGGGAATAACATGAATAATTTCTCTGTTGGGAGGCAGGCTGACAACCGACGCAGCTTTAATTACTCTATCTATATCATTTTGAGAAATTTCATTATCGGCCCTGGATACCGCTATTACTCCTCTTGAAGTCTGACTATGGACATGGAGACCGTTAACCGCTAGGTAACTGCGCTTTATCTTGGTTCCAGCCATTGCTTCAGCTCGCTGAACGGCTGATCGGACATTTTCAATTGTTTCTTCCATATCAACAATTACTCCCCTTCTCAGACCGTTTGAAACAGCACTACCGGAGCCTATAATTTCCGGCTTTAAACTATCGCTATTTACTCTGGCGATAACAACTTTAACTTGAGAGTTACCGATATCTATTCCACTAATTGTGTACGGCCTCGGCATCCAATAATCTCTAAGCTCTAATTTCTAATCTCTAAACAATGTCTAATCTCAAATGTTTTAAATTTTGAAATTAGGATTTTGAATTTGTTTAGGATTTAGAGACTAGGATTTAGAGATTTTAAAAAACTGATAATTTATTCAAAATTCTACCTTCTAAATCGAACATCTCTTTGGCATCCTTTGCTGACTTCTCATGATCATATCCCGCTAAATGCAAAAAGCCATGCACGGTCAATTGTGCCAGTTTTCTTTCTACATCTATATTTTCGCTCTTTGCCTGCTTTTTTGCAAATGGCAGACAGATGAAGATATCCCCAAAGTCACTAGCTTGTGGCGTGTAGCTCGTGGCGTGTAGCTTGCGCAGAGGCTTGTCAGACATCGGAAAAGACAAGACATCTGTGACTTTATTTTTATGCCGATACTTTCTATTCAATTCTTTTATCCGGTTCTCTCCAACAATGTTAAAACTGATGTTAAGACTTTTTTCTTTCAAGTTTAACTCCTTTACTATGGTATTTGATATCTTTTCAAAAAAATCTTTCTTAAAACCCTTATCGGCAGTTGAATTTTGATAAACAAGTTCAATCATTTGTTATGATTTTATCACGAAACTAAAAAAGCCGCTATTTGCGGCTTTTTTAGTTTATTTCATCAATTCTTCTTTTACTAACCGACTTACAAGAGTACCATCGGCTTTGCCTTTGATCTTGGCCATCACAGTACCTATTACCTTACCCATATCTTTAGGGCCAGATGCACCAGTTGAGACGATCGCCTTTTTAATTTCTGCCCTGATTGCACCTTCCGACATCTGCTCAGGCATGTACCCTATAAGGATATCTATCTCTCTCTGCTCTTTCTCGGCAAGCTCGGGACGTCCTCCCTTATTAAACTGCTCAATAGAATCTTTTCTCTTCTTTATCTCAGACGAAACGACTTCGACTACCTCCTCATCGTTGAGCTTACTCTCTTCTTCGAGTTTTACAGCATCGGTTTGGGCTTTACTTAGATTACCTCTTTTCTCAAGCTCTTTAGTCTTAACAGCGCTCAAAACCAAACCCAGCACCATGCGTTTTTCGGCATTTCCTGACTTAAGAGCATCCTTAACATCCTGCTGTAATTTATCCTTAATCACAAATCGTGTAACATGTAACGTGTAACAAAAGATGAAAAAAGAATATTAATTCTTATCTCCCGATACAAGATACATGATATAAGTTACATGGATTATAAATCCAACTCCTGCTTCATTTTTCTTTTTTCCTCCTCGAACGTATCTTCATCATATTTCCCTAGTTTCTCAAGCCTCTTTCTGAGTGCGCTTAGATGCATTCCCATAATAGCGGCGTTTTTTTCTTTTCTCTCGGTTTTCTTTTTTTCTCTAAATCTAGAGCTTTTTGCCTTAAGCAAAACTCCGCTTTGCTGAACAAAACGGTTAAAACGCCTCATCATGCTTCCAATGCTTTCATTTTGTTTTCGTTTGACTTCAACCATACAGAACCTCCTTTCGCGATAATTATCTGCAAGCCGAAGGCGAGCAGCCATAATTATCAGCGTCCGCCGAAGCTTTACGCGAAGGCGGACTAATAACTATAGCCGCTTGCCTTACTTAACCCCGCCCTCTAGGCTTGTTGTAATAAAGTACTATTTTCTAACAATAACTGTTCTACAATAAAGTTTTAGAAGTATGCGACGAGCATAGAGAGCGGGGTTAAGTATTGTAACCAATCGCTTCGCTCTTGGACACTACTTAACAATCTTCGGCCCTAGCTTCTTTCCACCCAACAGATGTATATGCAGATGCGGAACCAGCTTTCCTCCGTCTTCTCCTTCATTCAGAATTAATCGATAGCCTTTTTCAGCAATACCAGCCTTATGAGCTACCTTATGAGCTACCACAAATGCTCTGCCTAATAGTCCATCATTTTCCCCTTCCATAAAATCCTCAAGTGAGGTAAAGTGTTTAGCCGGAATAATTAAAAGATGAACGGGGGCTTGGGGATTAATATCTTTTATTACCCAAAAATCATTATCCTTATATACAATATCCGCCTTGATCTCTCCGCTTACTATTTTGCAAAAAACATCGTCTAGCATGCCGTGATTGTCTGCGAGTATAGCGAGAAGGTATAATCATGAGCACCCCGCCCTCTATGCCCGTTATTCTTTAGTTTATACTCTGAATCACAAGCTTAGAGGGTGGGGTAACTTTTGTTACCGCTCACTACGTTCGCGAACAAAACTTACTTCTTCAATCTCTTCTTCATCATATCTACTACTTTTTCAAGCAACACAGTTTCCTGAATTCCCGTATCCATCTCTCGGATTATAATTGTATCCTCAAGAGCTTCTTTCTGTCCAAATATTAAAGTATGTTTAACGCCCAGCCTATGAGCTATTCTAAGCTGTGATTTTATACTATCCCGGCCGAGAGAAGATTTAACCTCAATTCCAGACTTACGTAGATTTTCAAATAAAACTAAGCTTTTTCTTTTTGCTGCATCACCCAGCTGGACTAGGAAAACTTTGGGCTTCAGTCCTATCTCCAGAACAGAAATTTCATTCTCCTTAAGAGCTAGTATTATTCTATCGAGTCCCATGGCCCATCCGGCAGCCGGTGTTTTTGACCCGCCCAGAAGATCTATTAATCTGTCATATCTCCCGCCGGCAACAACCGTCAGCTGTGATTTCGAATTTTCGTCTGGAATAAATTCAAAAACTGTCCGTGTATAGTAGTCGAGTCCCCTAACCAAATGAGGATTCATAATATATGGGATTTTAGCTTCATCAAGAACTTCTAAAACTTTTTTGAAATGCCTTTTACAGTCTTCATCAAGAAAATCGACTATCGGTGGAGCATCTTTAGAAACTTCTTTACATGATTCTTCCTTACAATCAAGCATCCGAAGAACGTTTTTCTTGAATCTAACCCGGCACTGAGCGCAGACTTTTTTCGTCCGATTTTTATAAAAATCCTTCAGGGTACGGATATAAGCCGGCCGACAGCTTGAATCACCCATACTATTTATGTGGACGTTGTAATTATCTAAACCCAAGCTGTTTAAGAGCTTGTAGGCCAAGAAAATCAGCTCGGCATCGATTATTTCAGAGGCATCGCCGATAGTCTCAACTCCAAACTGAAAATGCTGTCTGAACCTTCCGTGCTGAGGCTGATCATGTCTGAACATCGGACCATGATAATAAAGCTTAACCGGATGAGGCCTGACGTTCATGCCATTTTCAAGATAGGCTCTCACTATAGATGCCGTGCCTTCCGGTCTTAAGGCTAGATCATCTCCGCCTTTTGTTTTAAAAGTGTAAATTTCTTTCTCTATTATATCGCTTCCGGCACCGGCTGAACGCAAAAACAGCTCCATTGATTCAACTACCGGAGTAGTTATTCTTTCAAAACTATAATCTTCCGCTAAGGATTCAGCTCTTTTAAGCACGTAACGCCAGTACTTCTGCTCTTCCGGCAGAATATCATGCATTCCCTTTGGAGCTTGTAATTGTTTACTTTTAGACAAACTGATAAATTAATCTATTTCGAATTACGCATTACAGATTTAAAGATAAATTAATTCATAATTCGCAATCCGTAATTAACTAATAACTAATAACTGGAATTTTAGTCAGTCTATTAAACGGCCATAAGCGCAAAAATGCTTTGCCGGTTATGAAACTCTTATTAAGCTCGCCCCATCTTCTTGAATCGGAACTCTGGAGCCGATTATCTCCCAGAACAAAGTACTCATCTCCATCAAGCTCAGATCTGAGATTACCGATAGTCTGTTGGTTTAAAGACAAGTAATTTTCTTCTAATTTCAATCCCTGTTTAAAGTCATCATTATAAATTGTAACTTCATCGTTTTTTATCTCCACCGTTTCACCGGGAAGACCGATTATTCTTTTGATGAAGAATTGGGATGGGTTCTCAGGATAACGGAACACTATTATATCTCCTCTTTTCGGATCATTAAAACGATAGCTTATCTCATCTATTAACAAGTAGTCGCCATCATGGAGATTATCCTCCATTGACGCTCCTTTTACAAAAAAAGGCTGTACCAGATAGTACCTTATCGGGAGTATTATAGCAAGAGAGATTATTATAACCTTGACCGTCTCCCATATGAAAGCTGATGTCTCTCTGGTTTTGCTATAATCTTCGGTTGGTTCAGGCTCTGCCGGCTTACTACTGTTTGTGGAGCCCTTAATTGAATTTAGTATCTCCTGTTCAGTTGGCATCCCAGTATACTATCACAATTTTGAGGTTATTTCAAACCTGCCATTTTTCGTATTTTGTAACTATTTCCATGTTTCAACAATCCGAGATAAGAGCTTAATGTTTCTCGGCTTCTGTTGGTTTTTAACTTGCTAATCATCCTCCTTTTCGTCGCTGTCCTCAACACTCTGTGGTCTGGAAAATGCACCCAGCCCAAGAAATCAACTCCAAAGAATAGAGTTTTAATAAATATCTTATTAGGATGTAATTTAAGTTGTAGTTCTTCAGATAAAAAGTCTCCGATTTTAATTAATATTTCATAAAGCATATCCTTATCTTGAGACAAAATAACAAAATCATCAGCATAGCGGATATAGTATTTGACCCTTAGCCCGTGCTTAACAAACTGGTCAAACTTATTCATATAGATATTAACAAATAACTGAGAGGTTAGATTGCCAAGAGGTAGACCACGACCTTGAGCTGATAAAAAACTTCGGATAATCCTTTCCAAGAGCCCGATAATACTTTTATCAAAGATATATTTTCTAAGAATCGCTAACAGAATCTGATGATCGATATTCTCAAAGAATTTCTTAATATCGCATTTTAATACCCAGCAGGTTTTAGTGTTATTCTTACTTACTTTTCGGAAGAAAGACCTGAACCTATTTAATGCTTTATGAGTACCCTTGTTTACTCGGCATGAGAAAGAATCGGATACGAATGTTCTGTCAAAGAGAGGATACAAGATTCTATATACGGCATGGTGTAACAGTCTATCTCGGACACTAGCCTTATGAATATTTCTAGGCTTGGGGTCGTTTATATTAAAAGCTTGATATTCTCCGTGCTTGTAGGTATGATTGGCTAAATCTTGATGGAGGGATATTATATTATCCATCAAGTCTAGGGAGAATTCCTGAACATCCTTTCTACTACACTTCCCTTTGATAAATTCCTGCCAAGCCAAAAGCAGGTTATCTAAACTTATTATATCTTCGTAACTATGAATAAATTCAATCCTTCTAAGCCCCCCCCAGCGCTACCTTGCCGATTATTCAGAAGTTGGTTGTCGTTTACAAAATTTGGCATGAGTATTTACCTAGATTTCCAAAAGAATTTAAGTATAATCTGGGCTCAAGGGTGGACATATTATTTATTGAGATAATTGAAAATATTTTTATTGCTCAACATAAGAATAAAGAACAAAAATTAATATATTTAAACAAATCTTCTGACAAATTAGACTTATTAAAATTCTTGCTTCAAATATCTTGGGAAATTAAAGCTTTGGATAACAAAAAGTATATATTGTTATCTCAAAAACTCAATGAGATAGGGAGAATGCTTGGTGGGTGGCAGAAACAAACACAAACCCCATATAAAATGGGGCTGTGAATGAAGAGAGTTTCGAACGAAGACCCAACGATTGTCAGGGCCGAAGACGTTCTGCGGATTGAACCAATTCGTATTGAGCCACAGGTCATCATCGTCGTATTCAACGTTGAACACGTACAGATTGTCGTCGGAATCAGTTAGTGCGACATGCCATCAATACCACTGTTCCTCGAGTACTCTTAGAACTGTATCTTATTTGGAGTTTTAAACTCACCAGCATATTGCACCAAGTATCTTCATTTTTAGAAGCTTCTAGAACAACCATTATTTCTAGCTCCAGAATTCGGCCGCCGGAATCCTTGAACGCCAGCAGATTCGCCTAATATCTAAATTTAATATAACAAATTGGCCCGCGTAGTAAAA
>Ga0209343_10003317_pt1 | contig 20340 bp, 21 predicted proteins | sample RifCSPlowO2_02_FD_184026 | JGI IMG/M metagenome (GOLD analysis project Ga0209343, IMG submission 184026) | Groundwater microbial communities from Rifle, Colorado - Rifle CSP2_plank lowO2_0.2 (SPAdes) (version 2) | ecosystem: Environmental > Aquatic > Deep subsurface > Groundwater | place... | reverse complement strand
AGAAATCATTAAAAAGCCCACTAAAATATTAATTAAAAATGGTTTTATAGATAGTATTGAAAATACTCCTTCTGGAATTAAATTTAAATCAATTTTAGATGAAGTTAATAAAATAGATAATTCTAAAAATGCTTTTAACTTAGCTGAATTTGGAATGGGTACAAATCCATTAGCCAAAATTACAGGTTGTGTTTTAGAAGATGAAAAGGTTTTAGGAACATGCCATTTTGCATTTGGTGATAATACAAGTTTTGATGGTGGTACAGTTGACTCAACTATACACATGGATGTTATTATTAATAAAATTACTTTAAAATTAGATAATAAATTTATTATGAAAGAAGGAAAATTAATATAAGAAAAAAAAAAGATAAGCCAAAAGGCTTACCTTTTCTTTCTTCTTGATGTCTTTCTTGAAGTCTTTGCTTTTGTAGCTCTTGACTTTTTTCTAGACACCTTAATGACTTTTCGTGCCATTTTGTTTTTGTCCCTCCGACAAAAGAAACAAATAGATTTCTTAACTAATAACAAATAGTTATTAGCGTATAAAGAAAATCATATTAGGTTTCTTAATAATATTACTTAAAAGTAGTGATGTTAACATATATATAAAGATTTCGTTTTGCCTAAATTAATTGTAATTTTGATGCAAAATGCAAAAAATTATATACTATAGAATATAGTTTATTTTATGTTAAATAAAAATATTTTGATAGGAATAATTACAATTTTATTAATTTTTACTTATGGATGTAATAAAGTTAGTAATGATTCTATAACTGGTGGTGCTGTAGCCGGGGAGAACGATAATACTGATACCAATTTAGAGAATAATAAGGAATTTGATAAAATCTCACCTGAGGAAAATGGAAAAGGAACTATTGAAGAAAATATTAATTATAATTTAGCAAGATATGAATATTTATTTTTTGCAGGTGATTCAAAAAATATCGAAGGTAAAATTATTTATGTTAATAAAATTAATACGGATACTGTTATCTTAGAAGTTGATGGAGAAAAAATAACTTTGCCTAAAGAGACAATCAGAACAATGAAAGGTATTAATTTAAATTTTAATATTATTAGAATAATTAATGATGAAAATGTAATTTTAAAAATTAAAAAATCTGAAAAAGTTGGTGAAAAATATCGTTATCAATTCAATCCTGTGAATATAATTGATTATGATGGATTAATGATAAAAGTTGAATTAAGAAATGATAACAAAGCGGTTGTCGATGTAAATGGTGAAAAAGCAACTTTTACCATAGACAACAGTAAAGACATTAATGGTATAAATATAGAAATTTATGAAATTGGAAATGACGCAGGTGTTGATTATGATTTTGTTGGCATGCTTGTTAAAAAAGCGAAGGAATTAGAAAGAAATAATGACTAAATGAAACAGCGAATATTTATTTACATATTTTTATTAGTTTTAAGTTTTAATATAACTTTTGCCCAAGAAGCGGATATTGCTATTAAAAATATCACTTTAGTTCCAGAAAATCCAAACATTGGAGATAAACTATTATTTAATTATAGTTTAATAAATTTTGGTCCTAATATCACTAACATTAGCATATTCCACGAACTTGAATCTCCTTATGATAATATTAAATATTTTTATTGTTGCAAAGAGTTAAGTGTAAATAATGTATTTTTTATTTATAATCAAACTATAATAAATGCAAGTGGTCCTCATGTGCTACGCATAATTATTAATTCTAGTGATGGTGTGTTAGATTCAAATCTTAGCAATAATAAATTAGTTTATATATTTACTGTAAAAAATGTAGGACAAAGTTCACCTATATTTGCCAAGATTAATAATAAAAAATTAAGCCCCAGGCAAGATTTATCTGGATTAGAAATTGTTTATTTATTTATTACTATTATTTTATTGATTTTAATTTTTAATAATATTAAGATTATCTGTAGAAAGCATAGAAATAAGTGATGTTTACCACCCATAAATAATATCGATATGTTTATAACTTAAAATTTGATAAATGTTTTTGGTTAAAAAAAGGTCAAAATTAATGAAAAAAATATTGTTTTTAATTGGCTTATTTTTCATATTAATATTTATTACTAATGTTTATGCTGTTGAGTTTGTAAAAATTACGGTAGATAACACTCCTGGAACTATTGGAGAAGGTTTAGAACGTGATGTGGATGGATTAACAATTAAAGCTGTAAATGTTAATGATCAACCTGGAACAGAATTTGATTCAGCAGATTTAAGGATTATTGAAATTCTACCTGCAAATCAGTATACTTTGGATGTGGGAGAATCTGTAATTGTTGCTGGAAGAGAAGTTACTCTAAGTGGGATTGTTTCTACCGGTGCTAAATTAGGTGTTGATGGAGTGGCAATTACAATTCCTGAGGGAACTGAAAGGGAATTTAGAGGCTTAGCAATTAAGATTTTAGAAATCCACAATGAACCTGGTATCGAATTTGATTGGGTACGCTTAAGAATAATTGAAGGGGCACCAATTAATATAAATTTTCTTCGTGTTGGAGATTCTATAAGTTTATTTGGTAAAACTATCACTTTGGACATGACTGGCGGAGGAACTATTGTTCCCTCGGCTGGAGGAGTCGGATCTCCATCTGTACTAAAGATGGATGTAGTTTCTACTCAGGAGTCACAAGAAAGAAATAGTTGGTGGGTATTTATTTTGGCAACAATTGCTCTAATAATAATATTTTTGACATACAGGAATTTTAGTGTATATAGAGTTAACAGAAATAGAATGAACACTAGAAGAAGATAGATTTAAAAACAACTTATTCTTTTTTATTTTATTATGGAAAAAGTCGTGATAGCAATAGGTGGTAACGCCATTCTTCAAAAAGGTGAAGAATCTTCTATAACTAAGCAGTTTGAAAATACAAAGAAAGCACTAAAACCTTTAGTTACAACTATAAAAAATAATTCTATTGTTTTTATTCATGGAAATGGACCTCAGGTTGGGCAACTTCTATTACAAGACTCTAATGTGCCTTTAGATGTACTAGATGCAGAAACTGAAGGCCAGTTAGGTTATTTAATTCAGCAAAGTATTTATAATTTACTTAGAGAAAATAGAATTAAAAGAAGTGTAGTAAGTATTCTAACTCAAGTTCTAGTAAATAAAAAAGATAATGCTTTTAAAAAACCTACCAAATTTATTGGCCCATTTTATAATAGAAAACAAGCTGAGTCTTTAAAGAAAAAAAATTTTATAATCAAAGAAGATATTGGAAGAGGGTACAGAAGAGTTGTAGCTTCTCCTAAGCCATTAATAATTATTGAATCTGATATAATTAGAGATTTATTAAGCAATAATATCATTGTAATAGCAGCAGGAGGTGGAGGAATTCCAGTACATTATGAAAAAAATAAGTTAAAGGGCGTTGAAGCAGTAATTGATAAGGATTTAGCTTCTGCTTGTTTAGCAACTGGAATTAAAGCAGAAATCTTTATTATGATAACTGATGTTGATAAAGTCTACTTGAACTTTAAAAAGAAAAATCAAAAAGCATTAAATAAAGTTAAATTAAATGAAATTAAAAGATATTATAAAGAAGGACATTTTCCAGCTGGAAGTATGGGCCCAAAAATTGAGGCTTGTATAAATTTCTTAAGTAATAAAGGGAGAAAAGTTATAATAACAAATATTAAAAATATAGAAAAAGCTATAAATGGGAAAGCTGGAACTATAATTGAAAGATGAAAAAGAGGAATGTACTAATCGCTGGAGCAGCAGGTCGTGACTACCATAATTTTTTGATAAAATATAAAGACAATCCTTATTATGATGTTAAGTGTTTTACAGCTGCACAAATTCCCGGAATTGAAAAAAGAAAATTTCCTAAAAAACTTGCTGGAAGACTTTATAAGAAAGATATTCCTATTTTTAGTGAATATTTACTGCCAGAATTAATAAAAAAATACGATATTAATAATGTTGTTTTAAGCTATTCTGATTTAAGTCACTTAGATGTAATGCATAAAGCTTCTTTAGTCTTGGCTAATGGTGCTAATTTTATTTTATTAGGGCCACAAGATACTATGATAAAATCAAAAAAACCTGTAATTGCAATTTGTGCTGTTAGAACTGGAGCTGGAAAATCCCAAACTTCTAGAAGAATAGTTGATATTCTAAGAAAAAATAAGAAGAAAGTTGTTGTAGTCAGACATCCGATGCCGTATGGCAACCTATTAAAAGAAAGGTGGCAAAGATTTGAAAAGTATGAAGATTTAATTAAACAAAAGTGTACTATTGAGGAACATGAAGAGTATGATGCTTGGATTTCAAGAAAAGTAGTTGTTTATGCTGGAGTGGATTATAAAGAAATATTAAGAAGAGCTGAAAAAGAAGCAGATGTAATAGTTTGGGATGGAGGGAATAATGACTTTCCTTTCTTTAAGCCTGATTTATTAATAACTGTTGCAGATCCATTTAGAGCTGGGCATGAATTACTTTATTATCCTGGTGAAACAAATTTTAGAATGGCCGATGTTATTATAATAAATAAGGTAAATACCTCTCCTAAAGAAGGAATAAAAGAAATTCAGAAAAATATAAAGATTGTAAATAAGAATGCCATTGTAATTAAAGCAAATTCTGTGTTAATTTCACCCACAGCTAATATAATTAGGAACAGAAAAGTAATTGTTGTAGAAGACGGACCAACTCTGACTCATGGTGGAATGAAATATGGGGCAGGTTATATAATTGCTATGAAGTATAAAGCAAAGATTATAGATGCAAGAGAGCATGCAGTAGGTTCAATTAAAGAAATTTTTAAGAAATATCCTCATCTAGATGGAGTTTTGCCTGCAATGGGTTACAGTAAAGTGCAAATTAAGGAGTTAGAGGCAACTATAAATAAAGCTGTTTGTGATTTTGTTGTTGATGGAACTCCTACTAATCTAAATAGAGTTATTAAAGTGAATAAACCAATTATTGATGTTGATTATGAATTAAAAGAATTAGGTAAAGTAGATTTGGAGAAAGTACTTAAGAAATATAAGCTAATATGAAAGATTTTTTAGAAATAAAAGAAGTGAAAAAAGATGAAATAGTAAATTTAATTAAAAAATCAATTGAGATTAAAAAGAATCCACAAAAATATTATAAAAAATTAGAAAATAAAACTTTACTTTTATTATTTGAAGCTCCTTCTTTAAGAACTAGAATTTCCTTTGAAACTGCCATGAATCAATTAGGGGGAAGTGCAATTTATTATGATATTACAAATAGTCCATTAGGAAAAGGAAAAGAAAGTATGGAAGATACTTCTAAAGTAGTTTCAAGATATTGTGATATGGTTGCTTTAAGAATTTATAAGCATGATGATTTGTTGAAATTTGCTAAAAATTCATCTGTTCCTGTGGTAAATTTGATGACAAATGAGGAACATCCATGCCAAATAATGGGAGATTTGCTTATAGTATTTGAAAAAAAGAAAAAACTTAATGATATCTCTGTTTGTTATTTAGGTGATTCTAATAATAATGTTACAAATTCTTTAATATATGCTTGCTCAATTTTGAATATCAAATTAAATATAGGATGTCCTATACAAAAAGAATTTAATGTGAGAGATGATGTACTTAAAAATGCAGTAAAACTAAGTAATGATAAAGGTCTAATAAAAATATTTGATAACCCTATAAAAGCTGTAAAGAATGTAGATGTTGTCTATACCGACAGCTGGATGTCGTATAGGATTCCTAAAGACCAAGAAGGAAGAAGAGTTAAAATTTTAAGTCCATATCAAGTAAATAGAAAATTAATGAAGTATGCGAATAAAGATGCATTATTTATGCATTGTTTACCTGCATTAAGAGGTCAAGAAGTTACAAAAGAGGTCATTGATGGGAAAAGTTCTGTGGTTTTTGATCAGGCAGAAAATAGGTTACATATTCAAAAAGCAATAATTTTATATTTACTTAATAAATTATAGTTAATAATTCATTTCTAGGATTATTTGATAATATCTTAATAGGCCATCTCCACTTAAACCTTCTTTTTTTCTAATTTGGCTATCAGTTTCTTTTCTTAAAAGTCTAAATGCTATGTTATAAGCAGTTGCATACTTATCTTGCTCGGATCTAAGTTCATTTACTGGCCTTTTTTGAGCTGAAAATTTATCAATTTTTTGTTCTACTGCTGTTATCTTAGCAGCTAGATTAGATCTAATTTCACAGATTTCATTTTCCGAAAGTTTTCTAACTTTTTCTCTTAATTGTTCACTCATATAGTATTTTTTTCAAACACAAAATATTTAAATTTGAGTATAGAATGACTTTATTAAAAAGAGGTAATAAAATGTCGGATGATCTATTAGAATTCTATGGGACAGAATGTGTGCATTGTCGAGAGATGGATCCCTTGATAAAAAGGCTCGAACAAGAAGAAAATCTGAAAATTATTAGATTAGAAGTTTGGCACAATGCCCAAAACGCTGAGCTTCTGACTAAACTGGATAAAATTGGGTGTGGTGGAGTCCCCTTCTTCCATAATAAAAAGACTGGAGCATCGTTATGTGGAAGTGTGGATTGGGAAAGGTTTAAGAAATGGGCAACTGGAAAATAAAAGGGGTGCTAGAATATTCAGGCTATATTAGAAAAACCTAAATGGTTAAAAATACAGGTTAATAAAAGAAAAGGATTTGAACAAATTCAAGATCTTCTTAGAAGTAATAAGTTAAATACTGTTTGTGAAGAAGCTCATTGTCCAAATATTAGTGAATGTTGGAATTCTGGGACTGCAACTTTTATGATTTTAGGAGATACATGTACCAGAGCATGTAAATTTTGCGCTGTTAAAACTTCTTTCCCAGCAAAATTAATAGATAAAGATGAACCAAGAAAAATTGCTAATGTTATAAAAAAATGGAATTTAAATTATATTGTTATTACATCTGTGGACCGTGATGATTTAATTGACCAAGGGAGCAATCATTTTGCGGATTGCATTAAAGCAGTTAAAGAACAAAATTCAAAAATTATAATTGAAGTTTTAATTCCAGATTTTAAAGGACAAAAAGAATTAATTATGAAGGTAATCGATGCTAAACCAAATGTAATCGGTCATAATATTGAAACTGTGGAAAGATTACAAAGATATGTTAGAGATCCTAGGGCAAATTATCATCAAAGCTTAAAAGTTCTTAAATATGTAAAGCAAGAAAATAGTGAGATATTTACTAAGAGTTCAATAATGCTTGGGTTAGGAGAAACATATGAAGAAGTAATCCAGGCTATGAAGGATTTAAGATCTAGTGATGTGGACTTCTTAACTCTTGGGCAGTATTTAAGACCTTCTTTGAAGCATGTTGAGTTAAAAGAGTATATAAGTCCTGATAAATTTAATAATTATAAAAAAATTGGAGAAGAGTTAGGATTTTTATATGTGGCAAGTGGTCCTTTTGTAAGATCAAGTTATAAAGCAGGAGAATATTTTATTAAAAGTTTAATTAAAAATGGTTAGAGAAACAGTTGCTAATTTTAGTGTAGATTATTTACAAATTCTAAATGAAAAAGGTACTTTAGATAAGAAATTAATGCCTAACTTAACTAAAAGTCAAATTCTATGGATGTATGAAAATATGATATTAACTAGAGCTGTAGATGAGAAAATGTTAAGTATGCAAAGACAAGGAAGAATAGGAACTTTTGCTCCTGTTAAAGGTCAAGAAGCTTGCCAAATTGGTATAATTGCTGCCTTAGATAAAAAAGACATGATATTTCCAGCTTTTAGAGAAACTGCTGCTCATATTGCATTTGGATTACCTCCTGAAAATTTATTTATTTATTATGCTGGAGATGAAAGAGGAAGTAAAACAGATAAGAATTTTTTTCCAATAGCTATTCCTGTTGCGACTCAGTTATTGCATGCTGTTGGATATGCTTGGGGTGCTAAGATTAAGAAAGAAAATATTGTAATTGTTGTATTTTTTGGAGACGGAGCTACTTCAGAAGGAGATTTTCATGAGGCTATGAATTTTGCAGGGGTTTTTAAATTACCAGTTTTATTTGTTTGTCAGAATAATCAATATGCTATTTCTGTTCCTAGAAAATTACAAAGTGCTTCTGAAACTTTAGCTCAAAAAGCTATTGCTTATGGGTTTAATGGAATTCAAGTTGATGGAAATGATGTTTTTTCTGTTTATAAAGCTGCTAAAGATGCGGTTTTAAATATTAAAAAAGGAAAAGGACCTTTTTTTATTGAATGTATTACCTATAGATTAGGAGATCATACTACTGCTGATGATTCATTAAAATATAGAACACAAAAAGAACTAAATGAATGGATGAAAAAAGATCCGATTTTAAGATTGAAAGATTTTATTATCAAAAATAAGTATATGAGTAGATTAGATGAAGAGAAATTACAAGATAAGGTTAAATTAAAAGTTGAAGAATTTGTGAAAAAAGCAGAAAGTATTGAAGCACCTAATGTTGAGGATATTTTTAAATATACTTTTAAAGAAATGCCTTGGAATTTAAAAGAAGAATTAGAGGATCTAAAGGATAGTATGAAGGATGGATAAAAAGATGCAAAAAAATAAATCGGAATATAAAATATTAATCTTAGCTATATTATTAATTGTTGTTTTGTTTTTAGTGTTTTCTTTAAATGAGAAAATAAGTACAAAGGAAGAAATCAAGAAAAGTCCTGAAATTAAATCCTATCAAGAGATGACTGAAAATCTAGAATTCAATTTTAAATCTAATGAACCGATGAGGGATAAACTAGGATTAGTAACTTATAATTTACCTACTGGAGTTTATACAAGTAGAGAAGGACAAACTTTATTTCATAAAGCCGATGAAACAAAAGATATTTTAGATTTAAATGCAGGTTATATAATTGAATTTGTTGAACCAACAGTTATAGATATGAAATTAGAATTAGTAACTCAAGGAAGGCAACAAGAAGAGATTAATGATATTTTAGATCAATACAGAAATGATTTATTAAGTAATCACAATAATTTTAAAAATGAAGCTTCTAGAATCTTAAATAAGGAAATTAAAGTTAGAGAAGAATTTACCTATGTTTTAAATGGAGTTTCTTTAGACATTAATCAATATGATTCTGAAAAAATAAAAAATCTACCAAATATTAAAAGAGTTGTTAAGAATAGAATTGTTCAAGCAGTTTTGATGGATTCTGTTCCATTAATAAGAGCTAATGAAGTGTGGAATTTAGGTTATACTGGGTTAGGAATTAAAATTGCAATTATTGATACGGGAGTAGATTATACCCATCCCGATTTAGGTGGCTGTTTTGGTGCTGGATGTAAAGTAGCTGGAGGATATGATTTTGTTAATAATGATAATGATCCTAAAGATGATCATTTTCATGGAACCCATGTTGCTTCCATTGCAGCAGGGCAAGGAACTTTAAATGGGGTTGCGAAGGATGCTAAAATATATGCATATAAAGTTTTGACATCTGATGGTTGGGGTTATTGGGACTGGGTAATTGCCGGTATTGAGAGAGCTGTACAAGACAATGTTGATATAATTAGTATGAGTTTGGGTGGTTATTGTGAATTGTACCGAGAGAGTTGTGGTCCTGATGACCCTGTATCTGTCGCTTCTGATAGGGCAGCGTTTTCTGGAGTGGTGGTTGTTGTTGCAGCTGGAAATGAGTGGGATCAAGGGAGTATTGATACCCCTGGAACTTCTAGAAAAGCAATAACTGTAGGGGCTACCTATAAAAGGGATTATTCTGGTTTCTATTGGGGTGATGATAATCCAAGAGTTAATCAAATTCCTTCTTTTAGTTCTAAGGGCCCAGTTATTGGAGATAATTTTGGACTGGTAAAACCTGATGTAGTTGCTCCTGGCGCTATTATATGTGCATCAAGGTATGATAATGTTTTTCCTGCGGGGCAAAATCAGTTTTATTTCCCTTGCTTAGATAATCAGCATGTCCAATTAGCTGGTACGTCTATGGCTGCTCCGCATGTCGCGGGGTTGGCCGCATTGATAGTACAGAAAAATCCTAATTGGAATCCTGATGAAGTTAAGATGGCTATCAGGAATAAAGCCAATAATTTGTATAATCTATTTGGATACAGTATTATTGAACAGGGTTATGGTGCAATAGATTCTTTAAATAGTATACAATCAACAAAACAACCTGTTGCTTACATAAATACCAGTGGAAAAGTACATGGTTTAGATATATCTATTAAAGGTATTGCAAAAAGTGATAACTTCGCTTCCTATTCATTGTATTACTCTAATGGTTACAATTATGATATACAAAATGTCAACTGGATTCAAATATGCTCTAATACTCAGCAAGTCATAAATAATCAACTATGTAATTGGAATGTGAGAAATATTAATGATGGAGAATTTACCATCAAACTCGTAGTTAACGGTAATAATCAGCAAAGTACTGACTATGTTTTCATGAATTTAAGAAATACTGAAATTACTTATCCTGTAGATTTAAATTTTATATACAGTACTGCTGATCCAAGAAAAGAAATATTTCCAACGTGGAAATCCATTAGAATAAATGGAACAAGTATTATTGATAATTTTCAACGGTATAATATACAATGGCGAAGAGAAGATGGTGGTAGTTGGTCTGCTAATGGGATAACTCTGAGAAACAATGGTATGCAGTCCATCATTAATGGTGAGTTAGGGACATTTGACCCGGTTGTTATTGATAGAGCTGGTTTCTATCACATAGAACTAACTACTTATAATCAAGGTGGTGGTTCAAGCTATTATGTTATTAAGATTTATGTAGATCCAAGCATACATGAAGGATGGCCCAGGAGATATTTGAATCCTGATGTTAATGAAGGGGGGTGGCTTAGGTGGGCATATTCATACGTACAACAGCCTACAGTTGTCGATCTAAATAATGATGGTAATAAAGATCTTATTAGTGCTTATGACGATTTGGTATTTGCAGTAGACCATCTTGGAGAATCTCTTCCAGGATGGCCTGTCGAAATATATGAAAACTGCCCTTATTTTCCTGTTCAAATAGGTCCTGCAGTAGGAGATTTGAATAATGATGGAAGAAATGAAGTAGTAGTCGGAGATAGTTGTGGATCATTACATATTTTAAGAGATGATGGGAGCTATGTTAATGATCCTTATGAACCTTTTGGAATTGGTTATCTACAGGAACCTGCAATAGGCGATTTAAACAATGACAACTTAAAAGAGGTTGTAATAATGGATTATGCCTCTAATTTGATAGTTGCAAATCATAACGGACAAATATTACCTAATTGGCCGAAACTTTTGGATCTTCCACAAGGATATGAATATAATATTCCTGATGTTGCTCCTGCTATAGCAGACATAGATGGCGATGGATCTAATGAAATAATCATTTATAGTTTAGGGTTCAGCCCTGAATGTTGCAACCCAGGAGATTCTATGACGAGGGTTTGGGTATTAAATTATGATGGTACAAATGTTCCAGGATGGCCGAAGGATCTTTATGGATTTGACAGTGTACTTATGTCGAATATTGCTGTTGCAGATTTAAATAATGATAATCAGTTAGAGATTATTTCTAGGTCGTATTCAGGTAAGTTATATGTTTGGAATCCTGATGGTACTAATTTAAATGGGTGGCCCATACAGATCGGATCTCCTAATTTTGAGTTTCAGGATGTCTTTAATGAAATTAGTGTAGGCGATATAAATAATGATGGGCTACTAGAGATAGCTATGATAATTAGTTTGCAAAGAGTTCAATATGTAGAAAGATGTTTAGCGGTAGTCAATAATCAAGGTTATTTATTAAATGGTTTTCCACTTTGTTGGGAAAATGAAATTACTTATACTGGTCATCCAACAATATTAAATAATGATTTGGATACTAAGTTAGAGATTAGTGCAAATACCCACGGTAATGCCCCATATTATTTAGTTGGTCATTATTCCATTAATGATGATACTTCTATTGTAAATAAATTTCCAAAATTAATTGATGATGTGGCCCTATTAACAGTTGTACCTGCAGATGATATAGACAGCGATGGCAAAACTGAAATGATACTTGGGCTTACTTTTTCTGGAAGTAGTTATGTATGGGACTTGGATGGGGCTAATGCTAAATCATGGCCAATGTATCAACATGACCCACAACATACTGGAACATATCCTAGTGTGAATAAGGCAAAAAACCCCTCTTTTGAAATTGATTCTGGCATAGATTTCTATCCTAATTGGAGTGAAGAGGATAGTATAGCTAATAATAACAAACCTGATGGGTTTAGAAGTACTTCTAATGGAATTTTAGATGGTAATATTAAATATCAAGGATATAAGTCATTAAAAATCATTACTAATAATGATAGAGCTTATTCTTATCAAGACATACCAGTAGAATATAATAAAAGATATAGAGTAAGTGGTTATGTAAAGACAGATTGTAGTGATAATAATTGCTATGGAACAATATTAAGTGAATGTGAAAATATAAATCACCAACCAATATGGGATTATAACACTTGTAAATTAAATATTAATCCTATTAATATTAGAAGATTATATAATGATAATGATTGGACTTATATAGAATTTGATGTTGAAAATAATAGACAAGATGCTAAGTTCTTAAGAGTTTTATGCTATAATACACCTGGGCCTTTACCAGTAGGATCTGGAGTAGTATGGTGTGATTCATTTAATGTTATAGAAATACCTAGAGGTGGTGGTATAGGAAGTCCTATATTTTTAAAGAGTATAGTACAGGGAACGGGAGATTAGAGAATAATGGCTAAATTAAATATTGTTGAAGCTTTGAATTTAGCTTTACAGCAAGAAATGAGTAAAGACAAAGATGTAGTTGTTCTAGGAGAAGATGTTGGAGTTGATGGAGGGGTTTTTAGAGTTACAGAGGGTTTATTTAAGAAATTCCCTACTAGAGTTTTTGATACTCCTTTAGCTGAATCTGGAATTATTGGAGCTTCTATTGGAATGGCAGTTTATGGATTAAAACCTGTTGCAGAAGTTCAATTTTCAGGATTTATGTATCCTGGATTTGATCAATTAATTAGCCATGCTTCAAGAATAAGAACTAGAAGTAGAGGTAGGTATTCTTGTCCTATTGTTATAAGAACTCCTTGTGGAGGTGGAATAAGAGCTTTAGAACATCATAGTGAAAGTACAGAAGCAATATTTATTCATACTCCTGGATTAAAAGTAGTTGAGCCAAGTAATCCTTATGATGCTAAAGGATTATTAATAAGCTCTATTAGAGATCCAGATCCAGTCATATTTTTTGAGCCTATGAGAGTTTATAGAGCAATAAAACAAGAAGTTCCAGAAGAAGAATATACAATAGAATTAGGAAAAGCAAGTATAGTAAAAGAAGGAAATGATTTAACTGTTATAACTTGGGGTGCTATGGTTAGAGATGTTTTGAAAATAAATGAAGAAATTAAAAATAAATATGATTTAGAGATTATTGATTTAAGAACTTTAAGCCCATTTGACATTGATACAATAATAAATTCTGTTAAAAAAACTGGCAGAGCTATAATTGTACATGAAGCTCCTAAAACTTTAGGATTAGGAGCAGAGATTGTTGCCCAAATTAATGAAAAAGCTTTATTAAGTTTAGAAGCACCTGTTTTTAGAGTTACTGGATTCGATACTATATTTCCACTTGCTAAATTAGAAAATTATTATTTGCCAACAAATAGAATAAAAAAGAATATTGAAAAAGTTATGAGTTTTTAAAATGTTCGTTAAAAGTTATAGTTTTAAAATAAGAAATAAAAATATTAATAAATTACGAAAAATTGATAGAGAAGCGGCCAATATATATAAAAAATATGGTGGCGGCATGTATATTAATTTATATAAAAAAGAAAAATATTATACTAAATTTCTATTATTAGAATTTTATAAATCAAAAAAAGATTTTTTGAGAATTATGGAATATATTAATAAAAACCCAAAAATAAATAGATTATGGGATAATTTTCTTAAAATTATTATTAATAATATTATTGAAGAAAATTTTGAAGTTAAAAATAGTGATTTTAATAGATTAGTTAAAAGAAAGAAATAATATGCCATATGAATTTAAATTTCCGGATGTTGGAGAAGGCATTACAGAAGGAGAAATTGTTAAATGGCTTATTAAAGAGGGAGATAAAGTTAAACAGGATCAAGTTATTGGAGAAATTGAAACTGATAAAGCTATTGTTCAAATTCCAAGTCCTAAAGCAGGAACTATTTTAAAGATTCATATTAAAGAAGGTGAAATTGTTAAAGTTGGAGAAACTTTAGTTACTATTGGAGAATCTGGAGAAAAAGTTGAAGTAAAAAAAGAGGAAAAGTCCAAATCTGTTGGAGTAATGGGTGTTTTGGAAGAAGCAAAAGAAGAATTAGAAATTCCTATTAAAAAAGAAAGTAAAATAGAAAAAGTAGAAGGAATTTTAGCAACTCCTGGAGTTAGAAGTTTAGCTAAATCATTAAATGTAAATTTATTAAATGTTAAAGGAAGTGGTCCTAATAGTAGAATTACTAAAGAAGATGTTGAAAATGCTACAAAAGAAACCAAACAAGAAGTAACTAAGAGTGAGGTTTCTGGAATTAAAGTTACAAAAAAATATGATATGTTTGGATATGTTGATAGAATTCAATTAAAAGGAATAAGAAAGGCAACTGCCAAATTGATGGATGAATCTCATATCAAAGCAGCCCATGTTATGCATTCTGATTTAATTGATATCACTCATTTATATGAAATTAGAGAAAAAGAGAAAGTTAAGACAGCAAAGAAGAATATCAAGTTAACTTATTTACCATTCGTAATTAAGGCTTTAATTGTCGCTCTAAAAGAACATCCTTATTTGAATTCAAGTTTAGATGAAATTAATAATGAGATAATTCTAAAAAAATACTATAATATCGGGATTGCTGTGGATACAGAAGACGGATTGCTTGTACCTGTGCTTAAAGTTGCTGATTCTAAAAAAATATTAGATCTAGGAAAAGAAATTGAAGAACTAGCTAATAAAGCAAGAAATAGAACTATTGATTTAATGGATTTAAGAGGCGGGACTTTTACTATAACTAATGTTGGAAGTATTGGTGGTTTATTTTTTGTACCAATAATTAATTATCCAGAAGCTGCTATTTTAGGTCTTGGAAGAATCTATGATTCTCCTTTGGCTATTAATGGTAAAGTTGAAATTAGAAAAGTTCTTCCTATTTCGATTTCATTTGATCATAGAATTTTAGATGGAGCTGAGGCAGCAAGATTTGCAAATAAAATTAAAGAACTTTTAGAAGATCCTGATGAATTTATAATAGATTAAATATTTCCGGGTCTTTGATAACAAGAACCTTTTGAAACAGATCCTTCTGAACTATTCCATAATTCAATATTGTATTTTGTTTGTACCAGGTTTTGGGCAATATCAAATTCTTCTTGAGTCAAAGATCCTATCTTATAATCTTTATTTTTAACAAATGAATTTTTAAGAGTTTTATAGATTATAGAATCAGAAGTTTTAGTCAAATTATGAATTGAAATAGTTTGCCCCGATTCAGAGTCATTTATTAACTTTCTCATTAAATTTTCATTATAATTTAACAATAAGGTTCCATGCTGTAAAACAACTTTACGCCCAGATATTGGAATTGGATTTTGTGCACTTCCAGATATTTTTTTACTATTTACTCTGATATCGTTCATTGTATATAAAGACCCATTTATACCCATTGTCTCAAGAGCATCAATTATGTGGCCACAAATATAATTGTGTGAAAATTTAATTAGTTGTCTTTTGGGAACATTAAAGAATGATTCTTGAACTACTAAGCTATATGTCAGGTCTGTAGGATCATGATATACAGCTCTTCCTCCAGTAATTCTTCTGACAATGTCAATTCCTAATTCCTCACAAAATTCTTGATTAATATCACTAATTGTTTGTCTGTAACCCAATGAAATACATCCAGGATTCCATTTGTAAAATCTTATTGTCGGTGGTGCTATATTATTTTCTACAGCATAGAGAATAGCTTCATCTATAGCCATATTCATAGGACCGTTATATGTTTCCAGTTCAATTAATCTCCATTCCATTAGAATATTAATTAAAGTTGTTTCAAGGTTTTTGAAGTATGAATTTTGAACTTACAAAATCACCACCAATGGTAGCTAGTAACTTAATTCCATTAGGGAATTCTATTGAAAGATTAGGAGTAGATGGATTAATTGACCTGCCAGCTTTTTTAGAAATATATTTAATAAAATCATCTAGTTCTGTGTTGCTTTTAAAATCTAAATTTGTTTGAATTTTTCCATATCTTGAATGTTCTACAATTAAAGGTTGATTAGCACCAGAACAATATATTGTTTTAATATTTGAATCCTGTATTAATGGTTGAATCTTATTAAAACCAAGGATATAATTTCTTAAGTATAATCTCAAGTCGTCTATGTTTATTGCATTAATATTAATATTTAATACCTTTAAATTTTCCTTTAAATTTTTGTTGAAAAAATCTTGATCGTCCAAGAGATTTGGAGATTTTTCAATTATATCAAATAATTTATTCTGGACACTATAAAAAACACGATATGTTTTTGGGTCTAAAGTTAGTTCTTTAACATTGTAAACAAACATACCCTCAGGATTTTTAGAGATGTGTTGATCTATAATATTCGAACTTTCTGTTGGTTCCTGAAGTGGTGTATATTTGTTCATATTATCTAAATTATTATTTTCTGCATCAAATCTAGGTGTTTTCTCTTCTATTACATTTGGATTTAAATTTATTTTTTTAATGAAAGGTGCCTCAGGTTGTTGAGTTATTGGTTTGTGTAATTCACTATTAATTTTTTGCTTGATGACAGGTATAGGTGCTATTTTTATATTACTAAATAATGGCCTAGTTTTATCTTGTGTAATATTTGTATTAATCTTTGAAGCTCGGCTAATTGATTGAGGAACAGAAGTCCTAGAAAATGAATTTGTTTTAGCAGACATAACTTTAGGATGATATAAACTACCTTGTGAAGTTGCAATAGATTTTGGAACAGAAATTGACTGACTTTGAACTGTTTTAGGCACTGTAATTATTGGCTTATATTCAGGCCAAATAATTTCAGAAGTTCTCGGTGGATTGCTAAATCCTATAGGTTTTATTATATTCGATGACTTCTGGATAGGATTTAAAGGCATCTGAGGTTTTGGAACTGGTGATATTTTTGTAAATTCTTGGGTTGGTTGCTCAAGATTATTATCCGGGATCGATAGTGGTCTAATTAGCTGATTGCCATTGTTATTTTGAATATAGTTCTCCTCAGATTTTTGTATTTTAGATGGTGTAAAATATTGCTGAGTATCTTCTTTCATTAATTGAGATTTAATTAAATGCCTAACATTTGGTTTGTTTATTATAAATCTAGTATCAAATTTATCTATTATTTTCTTTTTTTTGTTATAATGATATATAGCAGCATAAATTAGTTTTTTCATTATTACTGCATGTTTATCCGGATGTTTACCTATTCCTTGATAAGTTAGTATTTTATTAAGTTCTTTTTCTTTTCTATTGAATTGTTCATCAATCAGAAATAATGGTTCCATTTCAGAATTTAAACTCTGTCACGGGTTTTTCAAATGAAGTTTTGGGTTCTGAAGTTTTCGATCTAATGTATTGTTCTAATAGCAGTAGACCTCTAGCAATTTCTTTATTTTGATCCAGTAAATTTTCTAGTTTCACTGCAAGATTTTTAAATTTATCATCATTAAGTTCCACTTCAGCAATGTGACTTGAAGCGTTTTCAAATATCGATACTAATTTATCAATTCTTTTAGTAAGTTGAGTTGATGATTCAATTAATTGAAGTGAAGCTTTTTGAAGAGCAATACTGTTTTCAACCAAATGTTTGCTCAGAAGATCATGATTCTCTTTTTTTTGCATACATTTGTTAGAAATTACTAATATAAAAACATTTTGATTTACTTAAAAAATATTTGTCTTAAAAATGGTATCTTTAAAGCTTTTTATGAGAAATAAGTTCTTCAAGATAAATTTGTCTGCCAATTAAATTTTCTTTATCACCTAAATCCATTAATACTAATATTCCTGTCGGTTTATTTTCTTCATCGACAACAATGCCACCATATCTACATCTTAGCCGATGTATATACCCATGTCTATAATATTTAACTTCAATTTTATCTTCTAATTCATACTTTGATTCTACTGAATTTGACCATTGATTCCGATCAATTGCCATTTTTAATTATTACTCCTAAAAAATACTCAATATACCAGATTTTTAATAATCCTAGATTCATTTACAAAGAAACTTGCTTTTTTCTATAATTTGTGTAGGTTTTGAATGCGATATTAGGTTTTCAAAATAAATAAGTTTTACTGTCTCACCATGTGCTATTTTTCCTAATCCATCAGCATTTGGTTCGGTAAAAATTAGGAAAGCATCAATAGTTTGATCTGCTTTATAACTAGCTGCATAAAATAAACCTAAGGATTTCACTATAGACTCTTTCTCTTTGTGGAGAACTTCAATTGGGTCATATATTTTATATTTATTGTTGAATTCTCTAATTAACCCTTCATAACTGTGATTTATCATTTCTTGATATTTCAAATTGAGTGTTTTATTTTAACTGCCGATTGTAGATTTCATCTATTTTTACCGAAAAAATTATTCATTCTTAAGTTTCTTTCTGACAGTTTCTTTCAAATTTAGCTCCTTGAGTAATTCTTTGTATCTATTTCTTATAGTGACCTCGGTGACACCAGCAATATCTGCTACCTCTCTTTGTGTTCTTTTCTCATTATTTGCCAGGGCTGCTACATATAGAGATGCTGCTGCAATTCCTGTTGGACCTCTTCCACTTGTTAATTCTGCTTTCTGAGCTTTTTCTAGAATTTCCACTGCCTCAGATTGTGTTTCTGCACTAAGTTTCAAGGCAGAAGCAAATCTTGGTATATAATCTACTGGATTACTGGGTAATATTCTAATTCCAAGTTCTCTAGTAATAAATCTATATGTTCTTCCAATTTCTTTCTTATCAATGCCAGAGGCTTCACTTAATTCATCTAAAGTTCTAGGTACCTCATGTCTACGGCAAGCGGCATATAAAGCGCCAGCAACAACAGATTCCATAGATCTTCCTCTAACAAGATTATGCTGAACAGCCATAGTATATATTCTAGCTGATTCTTCTTCAACTGATTTTGGAAGTTTTAGATAACTTGAAACTCTTTTTAGTTCTGCTAATGCTAATTTTAAATTTCTTTCAATAGCTGTACTTATCCTATACTGCCATTTTCTTAATCTAAAAAATTTATTTCGTTCTTTTGATCCAAGTTGATAAACATCTGATTTTTGACCTATGGAAGTTCCAAGACCTCTGTCATATTTTGTATAGGTCATTGGTGCTCCAGCTCGTCTTCGCTTCGCAGCTTGTTCGTGGTCAAATTCTCGCCATTCGTGGCCAAAATCAATCATTTTTTCTTCAATAACTAGACCACAGTCTCTACAGATTACTTCACCTTTTTCTTTATTGAGAATGAGATTTATGCCGCCACATTCAGGGCATTTTTTAACATAATCTACCATTTTAACCCCCAACCACGAGTTTATTACTGTGTAATAAGGTCATAACAACCTTTAAAAATATTAATCCTAGATTCTTATATTTAAAGCTTTTGTTTCATTAGACAGTAGTTCAAGAATTTTTATTTTTTTGATAATAAAATTGCGTTAATGAAGGCTTCTTGACCCGGTCTGTTAGTTATCCTAGCTTTTCCAAGTTCTGTTTCAATTATTGCTCCTTTAGTGAGCATATTCATTCTAACAAAGTCTTTATTTGCTTTGTTTTCAACCACCATTTGGATTTTTACTTTTTTAAAACTCTTTGAATTAGGATCATAAATATTGGCTACGTCTGAAAGCAGTGTTATTGTCTTTGTGTGGCCTCCTTGGATCCTAATTTTTTTTATGGATGTTGAGCCAATTCTTGTGAAAGTTGGGTTTCTAGTTAGATCTGTAAGTCTTTTTTTACGAAGCCTCTTATAAAGACCCCCACTTGTTTTCCTTTTTGACCTTGATGCTGATCTTGCCATGTTTTTTAAAGAATTTTGCCTATTTAAAAAGCTTTGTATATGGAATATGGAATAATGTTTATTTACTTTATAAGCTTATTTGCTTAACCATTCATATAGAAAAAAAACAAATATCAATATATAACAAATAATAGCAAAAATTATAATTAAGTATATATATTTTGATTTTGGTGAGGAATTCTTAAAGAAAATGGAACTTAAGTAATATA
>Ga0209343_10003316_pt1 | contig 20341 bp, 20 predicted proteins | sample RifCSPlowO2_02_FD_184026 | JGI IMG/M metagenome (GOLD analysis project Ga0209343, IMG submission 184026) | Groundwater microbial communities from Rifle, Colorado - Rifle CSP2_plank lowO2_0.2 (SPAdes) (version 2) | ecosystem: Environmental > Aquatic > Deep subsurface > Groundwater | place... | reverse complement strand
TAGATTATCCTTTAATGTATTGCAAAATCACTAACCCTTATGATATCAAATCTATTGAAGATTTTACATCAATAAATAATAGCTCTACGAAATCTGTTGTAAAACGATTTAGAAATATGATTTTGGTCTTTACTGACAAGAATTAAATTTCTTATAAATAGATTTTTTACTCAAACTTAATAAATTAAGAAGAAATTTCAATAATGCAAGAATTTTATTTTGTTAATCTGCTAATGAATTTGATTTTCTGTTGAATCTGCTGTTCTAGTTTTTCTAATTCCATTTGTTTCTGCTGCGCTTTATTTAATGACTCAGAGGCTTCTTCAAAATTATTGGATTTTATGCTTGTTTTTATGTCATCAACATCATTCATTAATTCACTACTTTTTGCTAAGTATTGTTTTTCCAGAGATCTTATTTGTTTTATTAATGATAATGTAGTATCTCTTTTATCTTTTGGAAGAGCTTTAGCTGTTTTCTCAGCTTTGATTAAGATATTTGTTATCCTGTTAACTAAATTAGCTTGATTAACATTTAATGATGTAATATAATTAATAATGCTGTTCATCTTTGCTCTGTCTTTTCTAAATATTGATGGCCTAAGTGTGTTTAACGCTTGACCCTGATCTCTGAGCATATTTGCTTTCCTTTGTTCTTCAGCTAAGGCAGATTCTGATTGAATCAATTCAACCTCTTTTTTATTTAATTCAATAGGCCTGTCAACCCTGGTTTTTTCTAATTCTGTTTCAGCACTATATCTCTCCTGCTCTAATTTAGTCATTTCCGTTCTATCTTCAGTAATTGTTTTTCTTCCAGCAGCGTAAAATTGCCATCCAAATAATAAGAATGCCCCTGCTAAAACAATAAATAGCATTGTTGCACTAAGCCATAATGTCCAACTCACTATATTTGTTGCCATAACTGCGATAAGTGAAGCTGCTAATGAAAAGACAATAGCTGCATTTCTGTGTTCTCTATCTTTAAAGAAATGTAATTTAACTGCGATTACGAAAGTTACACAGAAAATCATGATGAATGTAAGTATAATCCCCCAAATTGGAACTTCTCCATCAGTATTTGGAAGTTTTACAGTTCTGGAGAGAAAATTCCCAGCATCCCCTATTGGATTTACACCATATGAGGCATAACCAGTAGATTCGAAAGGAGTTTGCATAATTAAAACTCCAAGAACTAGAACAAGGCATAGTATTAATAGAGGTAGATAAGTTTTATTCAACTCTTTTAGTTCCATTAAATTTTTAAAATAGAGAGTTGTTTATAAATTTTTCTAAAATGACCAAACTGAAAGATAAATTAAGTTCCAGAATAAAAAAAGAAGAAATTCCAAGTTCTTATGATATAGTGGGGAATATTGCTATATTTTCTAAATTACCTACTAATGTTAAGAAACAGAAATTAGTTGGAAATACCATTATTACAAAAAATAAGCATATATTAACAGTCTTACTGAAAACAAGTATTTTTTCAGGAAGGTTTAGATTAGCCAAGTATAAATTTGTAGCCGGGGAGAAAACTAAAGAAACTTTGTATAAAGAGAATAATTGTATTTTTAAACTAGATGTTGAGAAGTGCTATTTCAGTCCAAGATTGAGTAATGAAAGAATGCGGATTGCTAAGCAAGTTAAGAAAAATGAAAAAATATTGGTTATGTTTAGCGGTGTTGGAGTGTATCCAATTGTTATAGCAAAGAATTCTAATGCTAAAGAAATTCTTGGAATTGAAATGAATAAAATTGCCTATAATTATGCGGAATATAATCTTAAGTTAAATAAGATACAAAATGTAAGATTAATTTGTGGGGATGTTAAGAAGGAAATTCCAAAGTTAAAAGTTAAATTTGATAGAGTACTAATGCCTCTACCAAAAGGAGCAAATAAATATCTAGATATGGTTAAAATATGCCTCAAGAAGAAGGGAATACTACATTATTATGATTTTCTTAGAGAAGAAGAATTACCTCAAAAAGGCTTAGAAAAACTAAATTTGGCCTTCCCAGGATTTAAACTATTAAATTACAATAAATGTGGAAATATAGCTCCAGGCAAGTTTAGGGTTTGTTTTGATATCCAAGTTAAATAATTACTATTTATAAGTAGTAAAAAAAGAAAGATTTAAATATTAGTTAAACCTCTATATTTTATCCTAAATTTACTAAAGGAGTCACTAAAAATGGAACAAAAATATGATCAAAATAAAATTGAAGAATTCATTCAATTAGTTAACAGACCTATTGTACTAGGCTCTAATGGAGAGCAAACTCCACAATCTGATCTTTTAGTTATTGGTCCTGATGGGGTTGTTACTCTATATAGACCTGGAACAAGCCGTGAAAGGTACGACAAAAGATATTTTGAAAGGTAAAATTTTTAATTTATTAAATACTAAATAAAGTTTTTTCTTTTTTTAATGCTGAAGGAGAACTTCCACCATGCCAACTAAATCTTGGTCTTACTTGAATTGGATATATTCTTTCTGAGTTATCATCTAAGACTATTGCAGAACCTTTTAAATTTGGCAACTGATTAAGATATTTTAGAATGTCTGCATATAAATAAGACTGCATCATACTATTTAATGCTTCAATATCCCTTTTTGCAGTAACTCTATGGCTAATTACAACATCTGATTGAGTTAATACATCAGTATGGATCTCTCCAGGCTGTTGTGTAGCTAAAACTAATGAAATTCCTGGTTGTCGTCCTTCTCGTAAAATTTGGATTAGTGAATCTGATGCAGTAGATTTTCCTTTTTTTGGCAAGTATTCTGCTGCCTCATCTATTAATAACCATATTAATGGAAGCTCATTTTCTTTGGGTTTTACATATAATTGGCCAGATTCAATATTATTAACTTCTTCTATTTTTCTTTTATTTATTCTTTCTATTAATAACTTTCTTGAAATTAATCCTATAACCAGACCTTTAATATTCCAATTACTTGATAGATTAGTATAACAACTTAAATCAACAATAGCAACTTTCCCAGGTTGAACTAAATCATCTAATTTAATACCTTTCTCAGAAAATATGCCCCATGATTTTGCTGCATTAAATCTGCTTTCAGTTGCATTGACAATATCTTTGCTAAAATTCTTTTCAAGCCTAATTTTAGAAATAATATCATCCAATGAAAAATTATAATCTTCTTTTTTTAATTTTGATATGACTTTATCTATTAAAATTCCCAGTTCGCTTATCATTGAAACTTCAAAAATATTACACCAATCTGTGACTTCCAAATCTCCTGTTGTTAAAGTAAATGGAACATCTACTGGAATACCATTAGTTTTGTATTCTTTGAAAAATCCTTCTGGTGTAAAAATCTTAACATTGAGCTTATTTGGTTTGAGATTCCATTTTTTCAATAATTCATCATCTTGGGTATTCTCAAATTTTGATGTCCAAAAAATCCCCATTGTATCAAAAATTATTATAGATAAGTTATGGGAAACTTCTTCTGGTAAATTAGACATTTCTTCTGCTATAATTCCTAAAGAATGTGATTTCCCAGAACCTCTTTTTCCTGCCACTAAAACAACATGAGGTTTAGAGACATCCATTAGGACTCTATTGCTAAGGGACACAACATTACCCATTTTAACATAGTGCTTCCCAAGGTAAATAGTGGCTTTGTTTCCTATCTCTTTTTTATCTTTGTCTTCTCTTCCTATAATAATTTCAAACGTCACGCAAAAACAAAGGTTTTTTAAATTTATATAAGTTTCTTAAAAAAATGGATGAAAATACAAATACAGAAAAAAAAGAAGAAATAAATAATATTGAAAAAAAAACAGTTCCAAAATCAAATGAATCATTTTCCATAAAGAAAAAACATTTGGTTGTTATAGGCATTGTTTTGTTAATAGCGGTTGTTGGAGTTGTTATAGGAATGTCTTTTTCTTCAAAGAATGAGGTTACAGGCGCTTTTGGAAAAAATGGAATCGCTGCTGAAGTAAATAATGAAAAAATAACAATGGAATATCTTAATACAGAATATGAAAAAATACCGGTTCAGCAAAGAACTTTTGTTAGTAGAATGCAATTATTAAATCAAACAATAATAAATACATTATTATTGCAAGAAGCAAAGAAGAGCAAAATAGAAGTATCTGATCAAGATGTTCAGGATTTGATTGATTCTATACAATTGCCAGAAGGACAAACTTTAGAAAGTATTGCACAGATGCAGGGATTTAGTGTTCAAGAACTAAAGAATAAAATTAAAGAACAATTAAAAATTCAAAAGTTATTGAATCAAACATTAGCAACTGATGTAACTGATTCAGAAATTGAAGAATACTTTAATAATAATACTGATGCTTTTAAACAAAAATTAAGTGTAAATGCAAGCCATATTTTAGTGAATAATTCAAAAGAAGCTAATGATATATACAAACAACTGTCAAAGGGAGCAAATTTTGAAGAATTAGCTAAAGAGAAATCCATTGATCCTGGTACAAAAGATAATGGTGGTAATTTAGGAGTATTTCCAAAAGGTGCTATGGTTAAAGAATTTGAAGATGCTGCATTTGTCTTAAAACCAGGCGAAATGTCAAAACCAATTAAAACAGCTTATGGATTTCATATAATTAAAGTTCTTGAAAGATTTGAAGAAGAACCTGCAAATCTTGAGAAATCTAAAGAACAAATTAAGGAAATAATCAAAAAAGATAAGCTTGGAGATCAAGCTGTAAACTATATTATGAAATTGTACGATTCCGCAAATATAGAAATTTACATAAAAGAGGAAACAGAAACTAATCCATCTCCAGTAGAATAAAATTAATATAAAAGTTAAAGGTCGTAATCAAGCCATGATTTCAAACCAACTAAAGACAATATTGCTATTAACATTATTAACAGTATTACTGATGGGTGTTGGTTCTTTAATAGCAGGAACTATTGGATTAACTATCGCATTTGTTATTGCGCTAACTTTGAATTTGTTAAGTTATTGGTTTTCTGATAAAATAGTTTTAAAGATGTATAAAGCAAAGGAAGCTCCTCCAGACCACAAGTTGCATGACATTGTAAGAGATGTAGCACATATGGCGAGTATTCCTAAGCCAAAAATATATTTAATTCCTGATAAGCATGCAAATGCATTTGCGACAGGGAGAAATTACAAACATGCTGCTGTTGCTTTTACAGAAGGTATTTTAGAATTGCTTGATGAAGATGAATTAAAAGGAGTTATTGCTCATGAAATAAGCCATATAAGAAATAAAGATATTTTGATAGGAACTATCGCAGGTGTTATTGCAGGTGTATTTTCATATTTAGCATTTTTTGTCAGATTTGGAGATGAAGATGGAAGAGGGAATATCTTTACTATGATAGCATTAGCAATTATAGCACCTATAATTGCCACCATTATCAAATTGGCTGTATCACGTAGCCGAGAATTTTTAGCCGATGAAACCGGAGCTAAAATAATCAGAAATCCTGTATTTCTGGCTAATGCTCTTGCAAAATTACATGCAGGAAATAAAACAAATAAAATGAAACTTGGAAATGAAGCTACAGCTCATATGTTTATTCTGAATCCATTTGATGGTAGTGGAATTATGAATTTATTGAGTACTCATCCTCCAGTTAGTCAAAGAATTGGCAGATTAATGGGCATGAAAACTTAATATTTGTAGATTAGATAAGTTGCCTTGCACAAAAATGTCTATTTAGGCAAATGGGAGAGGATTTCCTTTATTGCCTTGTTGAGGGGCTGAGTTATGTCTATATTGATTCCATAACCAAAAGAAGTTGTTTTGTTATAGACTACTAAAGCAGCGTCCTTTCCATGCGGCTTGTTTCTTTTGCTATCTCTTTTAATGCAAATTCTTAAAGGAGCTTTAAGAGTGAACACATAATGTTGATAGTTTAACCTATGAACTAAATCTTCAATTTGAGATTTCCAATAGAAGTTGCCATCAAAGATTACTGTTTTCCCTTTTTCCAGCAACTCTCTTGACTTAGGTTCAACAATCTTATTCACCTTGAAGAAACTTTTTTGTGATATATAGCCTTCTTCTTTATTTCTCCACAATTTATGCCTATCAATTATTTCATCAACCGCTATGTGCTTGCCTTTCAAAAGTTTGACTAGTTTCTTAGCAACTGTCGTCTTCCCAGATCCTAGCGGTCCACGAATGATTATGTAGTACCCCTGATTTTCTTTTAAAGGAAGATATGGCCTAATTGCTTTTCTTAATTCAGGGTAAGTCCATTCTTGCTGAAATTCTTTATAATTTAATTTTGTAAGATTATAAAATTCTTTAGGTATCCTATTCCTAGAGTCTGTAACATCCAAAATAATAATTTTTTTCCCAGTATATTTATATTTCTTCTTAAAGATTTTCTCAAGTCTTTTTCTTACAATCACTATAAAATCTGCCCAATTAACATCGCTTTGTGTTAATGGATTATATTTACCTTCTTCTCTGTAATCAACTCCGCCGAATCTAGTAGAGTACCCCTTTCTTTTCAAGTAACCAGCAAGATACTTGCTACGATTAGTTCCAACTGCACAAATACATAAAATGCGAGGCGTGCTATTACTTCTCATAGTAGACCTTAATCATATAAGTTGGTAATTGTTTCTTTCTTATCATCTTATTAGTTTTTTCCTCAACAGTTTGAAATATTCTAGTTTTATTAAAATGTCTTTTTAATATGTTAATTGCATGTCTTATAGTAGCTCCTGTTGTTAGGCTCAATATCTCTCCTTCTTCTACTAATCTTTTTGCGTTTTGAATATCTCTATCTGATTCAAAAATCATTACAGGTATTCTTTTGCGTGAAAGAGTTGCTGCTGTAGTCTTATGACTTCCGTCAAGAAGGAAGTATTTTGCTTTTGGATTTCTTAGCTGAAACTCTATAAACAAATTTTTCAGTTTATTGTTGAAATGACTGATTAGTAAATTCTCAGATAAAACTGGGCATGGAGGTACAAGACTTCTTTTTCCTTTATGGGACATTCTAAAATATAACTTTAATATTTGATCATTACGAATTGGATAGTCGTTTAGTGTAATTATTTGATTAGAATTTAGATTTATTATTTTCATATTTTAAGATTTCTTTTTTAAGGGCTTAAGATGTTCAACTGGAATAGCAAATAAGACACAAGCACCAATAAATGAAACAATAAAAGTTACTAAAAATAGTGTGTCAAAATTAAATTTTTGAACTACTAGGCCTCCAAGAAAAGCAGTTATGGCGCTACCAAGCCCAACAATAGTACCATATACACTCCATTCATATGCTTCTTTTCCTCTATTTAAGTACCTTAGGAATAGCGCTCCGAATGCAGGGAAAGCCATTGCTGCTCCAATACCATAAACAAATTGCACCATATAAAGTTGATAAACATGGTTAATAAAGAAGTAACCAAGAGGAACAAATGAAATAATGAATGTTCCCATTAGTAGATATCTTTTTTTTGAATGGTGATCCTCTATTTTACCGAATGGTATTTCTAAAAGAGATTTAACTATTAAAGCAACACTTATAGATATTCCTGCAGCGAATGCGTTACCTCCTGTCAAACCATCTTTTATAAAAATTGCCAGTATTGGTGTTACTAAACCAAAGCTCATTATTATGAGTAAATCACTCAGTATTAGAAGTTTCAGCCCCTTTTTCATGTTTTGTTATTTTGAAATATAATCTATATCATCCATATTTAAATCTAACTCTTTTATTAATTCAGAGTTAGGATTGTTCTTGATTATTGTCTTTAGAAAAGGATATATTTCTTTGTTTGATCTTGAGACTGATGTATGTGTTTTATTAGATATTTTTTCAAGTATTGTTGTTTTTCTTTTGCTCACTAAGGGCCAGAGTCGAAAATTTTGTTTGGGGGATCTAAAAGATAGGGAAATGTCTATTTCCTTATCTAGGTTCGTCAAAGTTGATGCAGCAATTAAGCTATTGATGTATACTAAAAATCTCCAATACTGCGTTTTTATAATTCTACCTTTGTATATATCTGCTTTAGATAGTAGAGAGAACAAATAGGATAAATCACTTCCTTCTATTTTAGGGATATTATCTTCTATATAATAAAACAATGCATCTTCATTAGAAAATAAAATTGGAGATCTATTAATTTTAGTAGTATCAATTATGTCTACATCAAAATTGTTTAGTAATTCTAAATTTGTTTTTAGGTCTCCGGATAATATCATTTTATTTAATCCTTTAGCTACTTCGTCTTTTTTATTTCTTACACCAGATAAAATTTTTAGAAAATCTTGTTTAATTTCCTGATTTAATGTAATTAACTCTAGATCTATTAATAAGGCTCTTATGTCCCCTTTATTTAAATTAATTAAGCCAATCAACTGAGAATCTTCATGTTTAATTTTTTCTTCCAGACATATTTTTTTTAGGAATATAAATTGCTCTTGGTTTGTTGGAGATTGAAAATTTATTTTTAATGATTTTTTCTTAATGTCTTTTAATTTTTCATCATTTATTTCAGAAGTAATTAATATTATTGGAAAAAAAGTTTGATCAATAATTTCCGAGATTGTTGGGTAAAAACTTCTGTCATTAACTCCATAAATACCTTCTAATTCATCAATAAGTATTATCTTTCCTTTGAAGAATAAGCTTTGTTGTTTTGAAGCTATTCCAATAGTGGATTTCATAGATTTTTCATCTCTAAAATCAGATGAATTTAATTCTAGAACTTCTAAGTTTAGCTCATTGCCAATTGCGTAAACTGCAGAAGTTTTTCCAACTCCAGTAGGACCATTAATTATTAATGATTTTTTTTCCTGATTTTTAAAATTAATTATAAAGTCTTTAATTCTTTGAGTTTCTTTTTTATTAGAAATTAAATCATTAGTTATTTTTAATGAATATTTATTTAATAAATTCATTTTCGAACAAAATTTGCCAAGAGTGCCTCTATTTGAACAAATTCATCAGAACCTTCAACTAGTCTAAATTCTATGTCTCCACATTTGTCAATCAATTGCATTTTTACCTTATCATCTATATTTAAGTTAATAATCTCTGACTGAATTGACTTAATTATATCAACACCAGAAACACCTTCCCTCAACATTAAATCTAGAAGTTTTGATCTTGCTTTAATAAAATCCCCCAAAATTGCAATCTCTAAAATATTTTTTATTGATTTTGGATTAACTTCATTAATTATTTCTTTAATGACATCTTCAGTTATATTTTTTGATATTGATGCAGAGCTTTGAAGAAGATTCTCTGCCTTTCTTACATCACCATTAGATGCATTATATATTAATTCCAAAGAGTTATCATCTACTTTAATAGATTCTTGTTTAAGGATCCTTTTTAAGATAATAAACATCTCTGCTTTTTCTAATGGTTTAAATCTAAAAATTGCACATCTACTTATAATTGGGTCTATTAATTTTGATGAATAATTGCAGCTTAATATAAATCTGCAAGTATTTGAATAATTTTCCATCGTTCTTCTTAACGCATGCTGTGCTTCCCTTGTTAATGCATCTGATTCATCTAAAAGGATAATTTTGTAAGGAGTATTTAATATTGGCTTTGTTCTGGCAAAATCCTTTATTGTTTCTCTAACTACATTAATACCACGGTCATCTGAACTATTTAATTCTAAAAAATTGTCTCTCCAATTATTACCAAATAAAGATCTTGCAATTATTAATGATAAAGTAGTTTTTCCTGTACCTGGACTACCTGCAAAAATTAAATGAGGAATATTTTTGTTTTCAACAAAGGATTTTATTCTGTTGACTATTATGTCTTGGCCAACAAATTCTTCAAAATTCTGGGGCCTATATTTCTCTATAAATATTGACGAATCTGACATTCTTTTTAATTATAAAGGCAAATTTATAATGGTTTCTAGAGCAAAAGCTATTTAAATTGCTTCTTATAAACCTAATTTATGTATGATTTCAAGAGGATTGAAGAAGAATCTAAGGAATATTGGAAAAAAATTAATTTACTAAAATTACTTAATAAAAAAAATAAAAAAGGAAAAAGCTATTTTTTATTGGATGGACCACCTTATGCTAATGATGTGCCTCATGTGGGGCATATAAGGAACACTGTTTATAAGGACTTAAATGTGAGATTAGCTTTCCAAAGAGGATTTAATGTCCTTTTTCAGCCTGGATTTGATACTCATGGGTTACCTGTAGAAAATAAGGTTGAAAAAAAATTAAATATTAAACATAAAAAAGAGATTTCAGAGATGGGAATTAAGAAATTTACAGACCTATGCAAGGCTAGCGCTGCAGATAATAAAGATTTATGGTTAGAGGTTTATGATAAACTTGGAAGTTGGTATTCATGGAAAGAGCCTTATTTAACTTATGACAATAATTATTTGGAAAGTGCATGGTGGACTTTTAAGGAAATCTGGAATAAAGGTTTAGTTTATGAAGGCAAAAAACCTGTTTTTTGGTGCCCACATTGCGAAACTGCATTAGCAGGATATGAAGTAACTGATAGCTATGCAAATTTAAAAGATCCTTATGTTATTGTTAAATTTAAACTTAAAAATGCAAAAAATGATTACCTATTAGTTTTTACGACAACCCCATGGACATTAATAAGCAATGTTGCAATTGCAGCAAATGCAAAAGAAGACTATGTTAAAGTAGAAACTGGTGAAGGTAATTTAATTTTGGCAAAAGAAAGATTAAGTGTTTTAGAAGAAGCCGGCATTGGTTACAAGAAAATTGAAGAGTTTAAAGGAAAGAAGTTAGAAAATTTAAGATATGAAAGTCTGATCGATGTACCTGTACAGAAGGAGTTAGAAAAAAATCCTAATGTTCATAAAATTATTATGAGTATTCCAATACTTAAGGAGAGGGTTTCTGCAAAATTAAGAACTAAGAAAGGAACTATTGGAGAAGATGTTTTTGAGGATTTTGTTACAATTACAGAAGGGACTGGTTTGGTACATACTGCTCCGGGTCATGGAAAAACTGATAATGAAGTTGGTAAATATTATAATCTTCCAGATCCAAGCCCATTAGATGATGCTTGTAGATTTACAGACGATGCAGGTCAATTCAAAGGCATGTTTGTTAAAGATGCTGATAATGATATTCTTGATTTAATTGAAAGATCTAATAAATTATTTTTTAAAAGTAATGTAGAACATAAATATCCTCTTTGTTGGAGATGCAAAAACCCATTAATTTTTAGAATGAGCAATCAGTGGTTTATTAAAATTGATTCTATAAAAGAAGATATGATTAAGGATAATAAGAAAGTAAAATGGTATCCTGATTTTGCTCGAGAGAGGTTTGAGAATTGGGTGTTAAATGCAGAGGACTGGAATATTTCTAGGCAAAGATATTGGGGGACTCCAATTCCTTTATGGAAGTGTTCATGTGGTGAAATAAAAGTAATTGGGTCTTTAGAGGAACTGGAGAAAAATGCAGTAGGTAAAATACCTAAGAATTTTGATTTGCATACTGCATCTGAAATAAGTTTAAAATGTAAGTGCAAAAAAGAAATGAAGAGAATTTCTGATATATTTGATGTCTGGTTTGATTCTGGAGTTGCACCATGGGCGCCTTTACATTATCCTTTTGAAAATAAAAAATTGTTTGAAGAGCATTTTCCAGTAAGTAGAATTAATGAAAGTCAGGATCAGATTAGGGGTTGGTTTTATCATCTGATGTTCTGCGGTGTTGCAACTTTTAACAAAGCACCTTTTATAGAAGTTTCTATGCCCGGATGGGTAGTTGATAATAAGGGAGAAAAGATGAGTAAAAGTATAGGTAATGTAGTTTATGCTAAAGAAGCAATTGAAAATATTGGCGCAGATAATATTAGATTTTACTATATGTTAGACATTGCACCTTATGAACTACAGATGTTTAATATTGAAGTAATCAAAAAAGAGGTTTGGAAGGTTTTCAATATACTATTAAATGTAAATAATTACCTGCTAACTCAATCTGACAAAGTTGGAAAATTAAGAAATCTTGAAATAGAAGACAAATGGATTATCTCAAAGTTAAATTCTTTGATTAAAGTGTATAATAAAAATATTGAATGTTTTGAATATCAGAATGTAGGTAGAGGTTTAAGTGATTTCATAGTTAATAATGTAAGCAGAGAATATATTCAATTTGTACGAGAGAGAGTTGATAATAATGATGAAAGAGTATTTAATGTGTTATTCGAAATTTTAAGTAAATATGTTGTGTTAATTGCACCTATTGCACCTCATATTGCTGAGCACATTTATCAAAAATTAAATGAGAAGTTTAAGTTAGAAGAAAAATCAGTTCATCTGATAGAATTACCTAGGGAGAATAAAGAAAAAATTGATAATGAATTAGAAATTGCGATGGAAGGTGCAAAGTTTGCTATCCAGGAGATTTTAGCTCAAAGAGAAAAAGCCCAGTTAGGTATAAGATGGCCCTTAGCTAGTGTTGAAATAAACACACATACAGTTAAAGAATTAAAACTACTAGAGGATGTTATTAAGAGAAAAACTAATATCAAGAAATTAAATATTAAAAAAGGAGACCTAAAAAAAGAAAAAAATAAACTAGAATATGATTTAAGTATAAAATTGGATACAAAATTATCAAAGGAGTTGGAGGAAGAAGGATTTGCTAGAGAAATAATGAGGTCTATTCAAGATTTAAGAAAAAAAGCTAAACTCGAGAGGAAGGAGGAAATTGAATTATTTATTAGTTCTAATTATGATTTAAGTAAATTTACCAAGGAAATTAAAGAAAAAGTTGGTGCAAGGACAATAGAGTTTAAACATAAAAAGGCACAACACACTAGTATTGAAAAAATTAAGGGAAAAGAATTTTTAATTAGTTTCAATCTGATAAGGTGACATTTGAATTTGAAAGCTCGGTCTTTTTAAGATTCTTCAGAATTACCCAAGCATTGTCATATTTGTAAGGTACTATGTCGGAGAATTGCGACGTAATTGGTTGTGTTAATAAAAAAATAAGTTGTTTTTCACAATTATTGAGATAGGATAAATCTAAATTTGCACCATATGCAATTTCATATTGAGCTACTTGTGTCAGAATACTATCCGCCATTGACATTTTAATTGAATAATCTGAATCTCGGAAGCAATTGCTAGATACTTGTTCTTCTATCGTTGGACTTGAAATTGTGAAATCTGGTAATTCTCTACTTGGAGAACATGCTAAAACAAGAGTCAATCCTGCAATCGTCAATCGCTTCATTTCAGCGTTGCAGTTGTGAAAAATATTTAAAGATTTATATTCTTGAATCTTTATAAAAAATCTTAAACTATATTTTTTAGAATTTATTGAATTAATTCGGGACTATATCTTTGAATTAATTGATTTAGTCTTTGATCAGCCTTGATAAAAAGCTCTTGGTTTTCTTTGTAATCTGTTTCTCTAACCAACAATTTATCTAATTTATTTGCATAGAATCCGGATCTATTGACTCTAATTCTGTCTACTAAAGAATCTCCATTTAAATCTTGGTCTAATTCGGATTTACCATATCTGTGACCACTAGAAGGATAAACCTTGACATCATAGCTACCATCTAGAAATTGAGTAAATTCTATATGCCCCATAAGTCCGTTCACATGAGAAAAAGTTCTCTGAGATTCAGTTATTATTTCTCTATTATTGGCTATTCTATTATATAGATGTATACCAGCAAGAGTTATTCCTGTAGGTACTGCTATAACTGCTGCTATTATTGCAGCTTCAGGCCAATTTTGGAAAGTCCTTGTATGTCTCATTTCACTTCAATTTCTTTTTGTAATCTTCCCCTTTAAGAATCCATTCAATGGTTTCAGCTACGCTATATAATAAACCAACTTTTGCTCCAAAACCTATACTTGCTTGAGAATTATAAAGGTGTGCTACCCATGCGCTTAATGCAAAGATTCCACTATCAATTATTGAAGCTGTTAAGAGATAAGTACCTGGTTTTTCTGTTGCGTGAATGCTTTTGTCTATAACATTAGCTCTATGAATTGGGTCATTATATTTTGGAAAGTGAATTGTATTAGCTAATATCATGAAAGGAATTGATGCTAAGTAAGCTTGTTTTGCTCCTTCTAGGACTGATTCTATATTTTGATCTTGGAATAGGCCAAGAGCAGCTCCAGCTATACCTACATATGCTAATCCTTCAGCATTATTTCTAGCTAATTTTACAATTCTATTTTTCTTAGACTCTTTTAATGCTAATTTAGTTAAATTTGCTAAATCTACATCTTCTTTAATAAATTTTGATAAAAATTTTACCATTTTATTTTTGTTCTAATAATCTCCTCAATACCGGATATTGTTTCATTCTCGAAATTAATAGATCTAATTTATCTGGGTCTCTATCAGATTCTAAAGGCAAACTTGGTGCTTCACTTAACTTTAATTCAAGGTCCAATTCTTTTGAAATTGTAGCATATGCGGAACGGAATGATTTTCTATTTAAGACTTGAGGTCTACCTTTCTCAACTTTCCCGTTAGGAAAATATGTGTTTCCATTATATACTACAGGGATCTGAATTCTTCTTGCTCGAGCTTTGGCGTCTTCCAAGTTTAATGAATCTCGAATTCCTCGATTGATAATGGCCACTTCTTTTGACTCCTTTAAATATCCAGGAAAATTACTTTCCATCCATGCCTCATAATCGAATTGCTCAGAAGAATTAACTATAGTAGAAGTTGCTGGGTCTGCATAAGCAATGCTAGGTTTATCAAAAGTAATTCCACTAATAATGGAAGGAAACAATCCTATTAAAGCCATATATCTTAATTTTGCCATTTTCTTTATATGTAATTTTAAATCTAAACCTAATTTCAATAGCAATCTCCTATATATAAATCTTTCTATTTTTTACTACTTTATAGTTACTATTTTTATAATATTACACGAAAATCTTGCGAAAACCTTATAAATAGCTTTATAAGATTATCTATTTTATTTATAAAGAAGAGGTGGGGGTTTAAATGGTTAAAAAAGAAATTAAAATCCAGAATATTGTGGCTTCTACAAGTTTGGAACATGATATACCGTTAATTAAGTTGGCAGAAGCCTTGCCAAATACAGAATATAATCCTGAGCAGTTCCCAGGATTAGTTATGAGAATAAGAGATCCTAAGACAAGTGCATTAATATTTAGTTCTGGTAAAATAGTGTGCACTGGTGCAAAGTCAATGGCTAAGGTTAAGGAAAGTATTGAAAATATAATAAAAAATGTTGAAAAGATTGGAATAAAGATTAAGGTCAAGCCTATTATTAAGGTGCAAAACATGGTTGCTTCTGGGGCTATAGGAATGGATTTAAATTTGAATGATTTAGCTATGAAATTAGAAAACACTGAATATGAGCCAGAACAATTTCCTGGCTTAGTCTATAAATTGGATGGTACAAGAGCTACTTTTTTATTATTTAGCAATGGAAAAATAGTTTGTACTGGAACTAGAAGTGAAACTAAGTTAAGAGAAGCCTTAGATAAATTAGTTGTTAATTTAAAGAATCTGAAATAAAGCTTATATTGGGTGATAGAGTTTAAATCACCCTCTAAAATAACTGTAAAAAATATGAGATTCTAAACCAAAATTAATATATTCTTATCTGTCTTAGTTTTAGATGAGGTAAAAAGAGTGAGATGGCTGTTGATAGCTCCAAACAAATTGAGAAATTTAAGGATTTTGTTGAATCATCTTATAAAAAGAGGCTTTATGACTTAATTAGAAAAGGGGAAAGCTATTTACTAATTGATTTTTCTGAACTTTTACAATTTGATCATGAGTTAGCGGACGAGTTATTAGAAGAACCAGAAGAAACAATAAAAGCTGCTGAAGTAGCAATTACTTTTCTTGATTTGCCAAGTGATGTTCTAAAGAGAATAAGATTTAGGAATTTACCTGAGTCACAAAAGGTTTTTATCAAAGATATTAGGAGTTTACATATTAATAATTTTGTTATTGTTGAAGGTATTGTAAGGCAAAGCAGTGATGTTAGGCCTCAAGTTACCTTGGCAAAATTCGAATGCCCAAGCTGTGGTAATTCAATTTCTATTCCCCAATTAGATACCAAATTTAAAGAACCTTCTAGATGCAGTTGTGGAAGAAGAGGAAAATTTAGATTATTGAGTAAAGATCTAGTAGATGTTCAAAGATTAGTTATTGAGGAAGTGCCAGAAAGTTTAGAAGGCGGGGAGCAACCAAAAAGAATGGCTGTTTTTATTAAAGAAGATTTAGTAGAACCAAAAATGGAGAAAAAAACAACACCCGGGACAAAGATTAGAGTTTATGGTATTGTGAAAGAAGTGCCACTAATTTCTAAGACAGGTGGGCAGAGTACCAGATATGATTTAATGATAGATTGCAATTATATTGAACCTATTGAAGAGTCTTTTGAAGAAATTGATATCAGTGAAGAAGATGAAATTGCAATAACAGATTTGGCAAATGATCCATTAATTTATGATAAATTAATCAATTCTATAGCTCCATCAATTTATGGACATCAGGATGTTAAAGAAGCATTGATTCTTCAGTTATTTGGCGGGGTAAGAAAACATAAAGAGGATGGAACAAAAACTAGAGGAGATTTGCATATTTTATTAGTTGGTGATCCAGGTACTGGTAAGAGTGCTCAACTTCAATTTATATCTAAAATTGCGCCTAAGGGAAGATTTATCTCAGGAAAGGGAGCAACTTCCGCTGGAATTACTGCATCTATTGTTAAAGATGAATTTCTTCGTGGATGGGCATTAGAGGCAGGAGCCATGGTATTGGCCAATAAAGGTATTGCAGTTATTGATGAGCTTGATAAAATGGGGGCTGAAGATAGAAGTGCACTACATGAAGCGATGGAACAACAGCAAATTACTATTAATAAGGCTAACATTCAAGCAACATTGAAGGCAGAAACAACTGTATTGGCAGCAGCAAATCCAAAATTAGGAAGGTTTGACCCTTATCAACCTATTGCTGCGCAAATTGATTTACCGCCAACCTTAATCAATAGATTTGATTTAATTTTTCCTATTAGGGATTTGCCGAATAGAGAAATTGATGACAAGATTGCTTCGCATGTATTAGCTATGCATAAACAACCTAAGTCAATAGAATCACCCATTAATCCCAAATTATTAAAAAAATACTTGTCATATAGTAAGCAAAGAATATTTCCTAAACTGAGTAATGCTGCTATTGAGGAAATTAAGGAATTCTATGTAAGTTTAAGAAATAGCAGCCAAAGTGAAGAGGGAATAAAGGCAATACCAATAAGTGCTAGACAGCTTGAAGCACTTGTAAGATTAAGTGAAGCAAGTGCTAGAGCTAGATTGAGTGAAACTGTGACAAGAGATGATGCTAAAAGAGCAATTAGATTACTTAAACATTGTCTAATGCAAGTTGGTTTTGATTATGAAACTGGTAAAATAGATATTGATAGAATTTATACAGGAATTACTGCTGCAACAAGAAGCAAAATTGCAGTAATTAGAGAAATAATTAGTAATATTGAAGGAACTGGAATTAAAACTATTCCTATAGAACAGATTGTTGATGAGGCACTTAAGAAGGGTATTGATCAAAGTAGCGTTGAGGAGGTTCTAGAGAAGATGAAGAAAGAAGGTTTAATTTTTGAGCCTAAGAGATCTTTTATTCAAAAAATATAGAAATGGAAATTCAAAAACAAGTTGCTTATAAGATTTGGATTAGTAGCATATTAGGCAAAGAAGTAAAGAAAGAAGAAGATAATTTTAGTGTTCCATTTATTGAATTTGATAATAAAAAAATCTCAAAAGTAAATATCATTGCAAGCGTTGTTGGAAAATTTATAAATGATGAAAAAAATTTTGCATCTGTTACATTAGATGATGGCAGTGGAGTTATAAGAATTAAAGTTTGGAAAGAAGACACAAGCAAATTAGAAAATGTAAATCTTGGAGATATTATCAATGTCATTGGAAGACCCAGAGTATATAATGAAGAGAGTTATATTATTCCTGAGATAGTTAAAAAAATTGATAATCCTAATTTCGAATTGCTGAGGAAGTTAGAATTGTTTCGGTTGTATGGAAAACCAAACACCAATGGAATCAAATATGAAGAAAGAATTGCCATCATAGAAAAAATTAATAGTGATGAAAGTGAAGTTGTTGAGGAAATTGTAAGAAGTGAACATTCTGAAAATAATAGGCAGTATGTGATAAAATTAATTGAATTATTTGACAAAGGTGAAGGCACAAATATTCAAGAATTGGAGAATAATTCTAAGATTGACAAGCATCAAATTAAGAGTATAATTACTGATTTACTTAGAGAAGGAGAAATATTTGAAATTAGAGAAGGATATGTGAAATTAATTGGTTAAGTTTTAGTAAATGTTACCTTTTCTAAGTGGTAAAAATAGTAATGTTTATAAACTAATTGTGTTTTATATAATCTATGACACTCAAAAGGAATTTAAATTGGGCATTGCCTGTAATAGCAGCTGTAACTCTTAATTTTTCTAATTCATACAAACCAAAAATTTGCAGTGCCCCTGAACACATAGAAAGTTTTGAAGCTTCAGAACCAAGAACTAATTATGTTGGATTAAAATTAGAATTGGATTATCAAAGAAATTTAAAGAAAAAAGAAGAAAATAGGCATGAAGGGTCAAATTTAATTGTGTTGTGTGATGATGGAAAAAACACTGGTTTATACATTGGGAATATCGAACTGGCTGCCAAAACCTTGAAAAGAAACTTAACGGGTGCAACAACCACTCTTAATTTATGTGCTGACTATGAATTTATTGATTACTTGCTTTTAAATAATAATAAAATAAAAAATATATTTTGGTATGGACATGGTGATCCTTTTAGCCTATGGGTGGATCTAACTTTCAAAGATGAGAGTTGCTATCTTGATAGGAGCGATCTAGAAGAGTTAAGTGATGCTGAGTTAAGAAAAATAAAGAGCAGATTTACAGACGATGCTGAGGTAAAACTTTACACGTGTCATGCTACTGCAGATAGTATTTATGATGGACCTATTGCACAGAATATATCAGAATTTTTTTCCGTGGGGGTTACTGGAGCGAATTCATGGGTATTTGCAAGAGGTATAAGAAAATCTACTGGGATAGATGTATTTTTTTATCCTGCAACAAGAGCAGATTATAAATTTCATTTTAAAACAAGCATCCTAGATCCGTGGTACACTGGAGAAAGTAGATGGATTAGATTTAAGAACGGTAGAAAATTAGACTAAGGTTTATTTGTTCTTGTTGTTATTTGATCCCCTGTGGCAGTACCAATTCCATATTCGTAGGAGTCTAATCGGTATGTATTTTTCAAACTACCTCTAATAATGGTGTAAATTTTAGTCTTTGCTGCACTTAAAACTTGTTCATGATATACATAGTCTGTAGTCCCTAATGTTAAACTTGCCAGGTCTTTCATAGCATATTTATCTGAATAAAATGAAACAGGAAGTTCTAATATTAGGTCTTCTAGGGTTAACCCGGTACGTGTTTCTAGGTTGCTATATTTGGATGTGAGCAATCCTAACATATCATTAGCCAATGGCTGACGCGTTATTCCATAAAATATACCGATTGTTCCGGTGTAATAATCTGATCCACTAACTTTAAAAATTTCTGAAATAACGGAAGATGAAGAACTTTGTAGATCCCCCCCAAAACAGGTTCCCATTATCGAGCATCTACCTGCATTTTCTTGTCTGTTTATTCTTGGAAGTTTGGCCCAATCTTCTTTTGTAGCACCAAACATTAGGCCTGTGCTTCCTGCAGCATGATCAAAGAAGTGTACCCTAGCAACTGTTTTACCTTGATTAATTAAATTGTTAACTTCATCTATTGATTTTTTTAATTCCTCTGCGCCAGAAACTGCATATGTTCTGAATTCAAATCTATCTTTATAGTTACTTATGTATTGTTTGGCTTCTATTTCAAATTCAGAATACTTTGAATTATAAAACAAAATTGCTAGAGGTTTTGGTTTCTGCGCTTCTTTCTCATCTAATCCTGTAGGATCTACATATTTTAAGGGATTATTATTAGCATATGAATAAGGACTAATAGAAGGATTGAATATTGGATCTACTTGAGTGAATCTTCCTGTATTACTATTATAATATCTTGCTCCAAAGTAATATAGATTACTAGAATCTAGTTCTTTATTACTGAATTTGTATTTCTCAGTGCCTTCTTCAGTAAATATATTACCATATGGTTGAAAATTAGCTTGATATACTGTATTTCCTTGATTATTAGTAGTTATTCTATTACTACTTATATGATCTCTTGTATAATAAGTGATTTCCTTATTATTAGTTAGTTTGCTTATA
>Ga0209343_10003308_pt1 | contig 20369 bp, 16 predicted proteins | sample RifCSPlowO2_02_FD_184026 | JGI IMG/M metagenome (GOLD analysis project Ga0209343, IMG submission 184026) | Groundwater microbial communities from Rifle, Colorado - Rifle CSP2_plank lowO2_0.2 (SPAdes) (version 2) | ecosystem: Environmental > Aquatic > Deep subsurface > Groundwater | place... | reverse complement strand
GGAGGCCAATCTACAAAACAGGCTCTGGTTAAAACCAGTCCTAAGGAGCGAACGGCCTTCCCGGTGAAACGTAAAACTTACTTAACCTCCTATACAGGATTTCATTAAATTCGATCATACAAGGAGCGCAATTCATTGCGCGATAGATTGACCAAAGAATCGCCCGATGAATCGGGCTCCTACATTGAAGAGATAAGCTTTACAGACGTAATGAACATTATTGAAACATCACTAATGGATTATTTGGGTTTATCAGTTCCCCGCTATCGTCATGAACGACAACTTGCTCACCCCGGCATGTTGCGCGATGGCCATGATCTGCGCCACGCGCCCGTAAGGAACTGCCTCGTCGGCATGGATATGCAGCTCAAAGTTATCCTTCCCTGCGGCAGCGTCGGCGAGTTGCTGCGCCAGTTTCTCATCGTTCATCACGATGCTTTCCAGGGTTATCTCCCCTTGCGCATTGATGGAAATAATTTGCTGCTTGGTATCCATACGCCCAGCCACCGCAGCTGTCTTCGGTAGCTTCACTTCAATCGACTGCGACAGCAACGGCGCCGTAACGATAAACACAATCAACAGCACCAGCATCACGTCCACCAGCGGTGTGACGTTGATCTCGCTCATCATGTCCTGATTGGAATTATTCTGGAATGCCATCTCTGTTTTCCTTTTTGACTACACCTTGTAATCGTGCTTCGCTGCCAGACGCATAAAGTCATGCGCGAAATTTTCCAGGTTTGCCAGGGACAATTTCATCCGCCGCAGGAAGAAGTTATATGCCAGCACCGCAGGAATCGCGGTGGCGATACCGATGGCGGTGGCGATCAATGCTTCGCCGATAGGCCCCGCCACGACGTCCAGGCTTGCCGAGCCGGTTTTGCTGATCTCTGTCAGCGCATGCATGATGCCCCACACCGTGCCGAACAGGCCGACAAATGGCGCAGTGGAACCGATGCTGGCCAGAATCGCCAGCCCGCCCTCGAGTTTATGTTGCAGATTCTGCACCGTCTGGCGCAAGCTGCGCTCCAAACCGTCCTGGGGCGAGCCGAGATGTTTCATGTCGCCGCCTTGTTGTTGTGCGTCGCGCAGCTCGGCAAATCCTGCCTTTGCCAGATGCGCCTGGTTGCCGGGCATTTCCTCGCTGAGGCGTGCCGCCTGCTGCCACTCTCCGGCCACCCAGAATGACTCGTTGAAAACGCGGTTTTCCTTGCCGTCACGCCAGTACTGCCACAGCTTGATCGCAATGATCGACCAGGTAACGATGGAAAACAATATCAGCAAACCGAGCGTGGCGTTGATAATCGGGGACGAAGACATCAGGGAAATATTCATTCGGATTCTTTCAAAATAAAAGGGATTGGAACTAAAAACCACTTGGCGACGGTCAGCCCATTCTGGCGCGCCGCAACAAACTTCCAGCCGCGCACAGCCTGCATTGCCGCGTTGTCCAGCACATCGCGCCCGCTGCTCTGGTACAGCTTGATCTGGCCGGGCAAACCGCTTTCCAGCACCTCGACATTCAGCACCACCCTGCCCTGCCAGCCCATGCGCCGCGCCACCATCGGATAAAGCGGCAACGGATTGTTCAGATAAGCCGCCTGATAATCCGGCTCACGATCCGGCAGACCTGGCGGAGCATTCTCAGGCTGTGCAGGCGCGCTCTCCTCAGGCGGCGACGGGGTCGGCGTTTCCTCAGGTACGTCAAGTGCCGCGACGTCGGGCACCGGCTGCGGCTGTACCGGTTTGGGCTTCACTTCCGGTTTCACGACCGGCTTTACCACCGGCTTCGGCTGCACCACTTCGGGTTGTGGAGGCCTGGGCAGCGCCATGCTGATCGACATTTCGCGAGGCACTGACCTGGTTTCGCTGGACAGCGAGGTATAAGTCCAAAGCAGCGAAACATGCGCGAGCACCACCAACGCAACAACGAGCGAGCGGTCGCGCAACGGCAAATCTGACTGGTCCATGAAGGTCATTACTGGTGTGAAGGCCAACGAGTTCATAACACTACCGGGGAGCATATTGCTCTTTGAGCCACTGTTCCACTTCTTTTTGTTCAATCTCGCCACTGATGGCATTTACTTCACCTTGCGCCTTGAAAAAGTAGGTGCGCGGCAATTCGCCCTGCCACGTCCTGTCGACCTCAAAGCGCAAACGGTCGGAGAAACTGTCTGCAAACAACCAGGCCTCGGCTTTACTCGAAGCAATCTTTGCCAATGCAATGGAAACCTGTTTTTCTTCTTCCGGCGTATCGGTAGAAACCAGAACCAGATCAAGCCTGGGATATTTCATGGCCAATTTTTTGAGCATGGACAGTTCGACCATGCAGTAGCTGCAGCTCAGCGACCAGAAGTTGACGATGAAAGGTTTTCCCTGACGTGCGGCAATTATTTGCCGGTAACTGCCGCGGACAAACGGCTTGATTTCCTGGGCGGCCAGCGCTGGCGTCGGAGCAAGGAATAATGCGGCCAGGTACAACCCCATCAGGGCGCCAAACCGCTTCATTTGATTTCTGCGCTCACTTCGATCAGGCGATAGCCTTCATTCCTGGTATTCCATGACAGGTAGGCCAGGTCGTTTTCGCCGATCAGCATGGGCCAGTCGGATACTTCGGATGTGGATGCCCATCTTTCAGGCGCAGACCAGGATTTTCCTCCGTCACCCGAGTGCATCACGAAAATACCGGTGAACTCCCCGTCGAATTCCTTCCAGGCAAGGTAAATGCGGCTGCCCAGGCTGAGCACGTAAGGGCGTGCCGGCTGGGCTTCGAAGTTGCCGAAATTCAGCGCGCTTGAAAAAGTTTTGCCCCGGTCGGTCGAGTTTGCATAGAACAGGCCGTGCTGCTGCGGCGCATTGCTGAACCAGGCAGCGTGATAGATACCGTCGGAAGCGATGGAAAGCGAGGGCCCATGATGCGGGCAGGAGGCGATGTTCCAGTTTTCGTGGCTGAGCCGCAGTGTCTCCATCTTGCCGTCCAGCTTGACCAGCGCATGGTCGCGGATATTGGTGTCGTAGATGTGACGCCATATGACAACAGGATAATCATCGGTATCCACGGCCATGGCTGTGCGGCAGCATTCGCAGACATGATCGGCAATTTTGACGTTGCGCCGGAAACTGACCCCGCCGTCATCCGACATCGCATAATAAATAGCTGCGCCGTTATATTCTTCCCCTGAACTTTTGGCGGAGCTCTGGTCGCGTTTGTCGAGCCAGGCGATATAAACGTGCCCCTTATCGTTCACCGCCATGGAATCAAAACGATGACTGATGACTTCGCGGTTGTCGTTGACGGTAATCGGCGCGGCAAAACTTGTCCCGCCATCGGTCGAGCGGCTGAAGCGGATATCGCCAGACATCGGCTCGGCCAGCCCCTGTGTGTAGGACACGTAAATCACCCCTTTACGCACGATGATCTTGGGGCGGTTTTCGCCGTCTCCGAGAATATTCTCGGGTTCCGCGTTGACCTTGACCGGCGCGCTCCGGGTAATACCACGGTCGTCGGAATAGCTGACGTATATATGCTGTCCGCTGATAGCGGCCAGCCACAAAATCCCGTTTTCGTCGAAACTGGCGGTAACAGCCAGCGACGGTTTGGCGAGCGCTTCCTTCCAGCGCTTCTCCCTGTCCACCGGCTCGGCAGCCGGGGCCGCCGCACCGGATTTGCCATGATCGGCGTGATCGGCCGCCAACGCCGGGCAAGCGAGCATTACGGCGGCAAAGAGCAGTGCAATAGCTGAGTTGTTTGTATTCATTTTATGTATTCCGGGAAACTTGCAGCCTCGACGTAGCCTTTGCGGCTTGTTCGCCCTGCCGATGTCGCTTGGCCAGGCAGGTAATCATACAACATGGTTAAGGGCGGCGACCGAAAGGCCGCCGCTACGGCAAAGACAATACCGGGAGATGACTTTCCCACTCCCCATCCGGTTACAAGCTGCCCTTGAGCTGCACAACCCAGGTACGCTGCGAATATGGGTGCGCTGCATAGTATTTCTCGTTGTTCAGGTTGTCCACGCCAACGGCCGCCGAGAAGCGCTTGTCGAAGCGGTAATTGAACTTGACGTCGACGATGAAAAACCTGCTCACGCCGCCATATGTATCTCCATTGATGTCACTGTTGTCCAGCAGGCTGTACTGCTTCCCGCTATACCGGCCGGCAAGCGTAAAATCCGTCTTCTCGGTGGGATGCCAGGTTCCCGCCAGCGTCGCCCGCCAGTCTGGAATGCGTAACATTGTTTTGCCCACGCTGGCCGGACTCTTGCTGTTCTCAAGAATTGCAGAGTCAGCAAAAGTCACGCTGCCGGTCAGGTCAAACCCCTCCATGAACGCATTGCGCCGCTGCATGCTTGTCTCCACGCCGCGAATGCGAACCTTGTCGACATTCTGGATGTTTGTCACCGACGGGGTCACGGTAGTGTTGGTCTGGCGCGTCAGATAATCGGTTACGTTGTCCTGGAAAAGCGAGATACGCAAGTTGCCGGCACCAAGATCGCGCTCGGCGGCCAGTTCGCTAGCCAGAATCTTCTCCGGCTTGAGGTTGGGGTCGTTGTTGGTGATGCTTGTGCCGGTGATTGCCCCCTGAAACAGTTCGGTGACCGTGGGGAAACGCGCGGCGCGGGAAAGGGAACCGCGCAGCAACCAGCTTTCCGTCGCCACCCATGAAAGAGAAAATTTCGGCGAGGTAAAGTTCTCCCTGCGTTCCGGGTAAGCGACAGTCGTTGGAGTCGCATTGGTCAGAGTGCCGCTGAAGGCGCGCCATTGTTCCTGGCGCAAGCCCAGGGTCAGCTTCATATCCTGTCCCAATTGGATCGCATCCTGAACGTAGAAGCCCTGTGTTTCCGTCTTGCCTGTGCTCCCCGCTTTGACGGCAGTCTCGGCCCCTGCAAGCCAGTTCGTGTTCGTGTAGGTCCGGTCGTTGAGGGTGTGCTGATCGTAGTGGTAGCCGAAGGCAACATCGTGCCCGAGCTGTCCGCGCTCAGGGCTCCAGTCCGCACGCACATCCGCCGTATGCCAGCCAGTCCCGTCCAGGCGCTGAACCTCACCATTACCACCGACCGCGGCCGCCGGCAATGCAACGGTAGGTTTGCGGGTCGTGTCCTTGGCGAAGTTGTATTTCGTCAGCGCCGCCTCGAACGCCCAGTCACTTTCCTGTTTCTTGTCGTATCGCCAGGCCAGGCTGTTCATCAAGTGTTGTTCAAGGCGCTTGCTGATCTGCATGGCCGTATTGTTTAGCGTGTATGCGAAGCCGCCGATGTTCACGGGGCCGCTGTAAACGGAATTTCCTGCCGCGTCGCGCAAATAGCTTTGTACGCTGGAGTCGGAATCGCTCTGCCATAAACCCAGCGTGTAGGTAAGCCGCGAGCCGGGCGAAAAATCGTAGGCGAGCTTGATCTTGCCGTTATCCTGGAGGCTGTGATCCATGCCGGTTGCACCGAAGACGACGCGGTCGGCGCCTTTCTGGTCCTTGTCCCAGTGGTAGCCCGTCACCACTGGTTGCGTCGTGGCGGTTGTCGTAGAGCGGGCTGCGTATGCAAATGACATCGGGTTCCCCGAGTTCTCCAAATGTCCAAAGCTGAAGGTCCAGCGCAAATCGCCGTTCCGGTTGCCGAGATAGGCGCCTACACGCGAGCCATTATAGGTTTCATCGGTACCGTAGAGTTTGAAGGCCTGGGAAAAGGCTTGCGCATCGGCAAATGCTTCGAACTTCTCCGGCAACCTCGACTTCATGACCATGACGACGCCGGCTGCATTGCCCGCGTAGGCCGCGGAATGCGCGCCATAGCTCACGTCAACGCGCTCGATCTCCTGCGGCGAAACGAACCACCAGCGCGGCGCATAGCTATAGGAGTTGCCAAGCAGCATCGACACCAGGACATTGTCCGCATAGACCAGCGAACGGGCGCTGTCGAGCGTGCCTGCATTGCGCGAGGCAAGAATCGCATTGCGGTCGCCGATGAAGCGCTTGCGGACCTGGATGCTCGGCAGATACTTCACCGCATCCTCGGTATTGATGACGTTGGTGCTTGCTATCAGCGCCTTGGTTGCCGCCTCGGTGGAGGTAGTGATATTGCGGAACGCGGCAGGGCGCTCGCCATAGACACTAACCTCCTCCATGAGTTGCGGTTCATCCGATTCATCCGTGGTGGGCGCCTTTGATTTCTTCTGCGCCTCTTGTGTGCTGCTCACCCCAACTTCATCCGGTTTCACCGCATCTTCCGCTGCAAACACTGCATTCGCCATACACACATAAATACAGCTCAGCGCAAACAATGCTCCTTCTTTTAACGACAGCTTATTCATTACTCCCCCCAGATTTTTACTAATAATATTTTTTAAAGTGGAGGTGGATATTACTGACAAAAGTCTACCTTTGGTATGCGGCAAATTGTCGCACCACGTATTCCCCCTATGCAGAACCAGGCGCGAAGAGATTCATGACATCTGACAAGCTACCAGCGCCCCTCCAGAGTCGCGATGACGGTGCGGTATCCGCCTTCCACCGTATGCAACTGCCACGTGTTGTTTCCAGACATGTAGAGCGTCTCCCGCACCGCATCGGCGGCCAGCAGATTCTGCCCACTGATGCGCAGATTGAATTGCGGCGTCATCTTGTACAGCCAGAACGCATCCAGGGTAGTCCTTGCCTGGGTAAAGCCGCTTTGCTCGCCCGGAATGTCAGTCTCGCTGCGTCCGGAGAGTTGCATCGAGATGCCATAGCTGGATCGCAGCTTCGGCAGGCTTTCATCCAGCCCGGCGGATAGAACATAGTTGGGCGTATCGCGCGCCATGCGTTGAATGCCGAGGCGCGCGTCGTTCACTTGTGCGTGCGGCAAGGTCAGGTGCGCTTTGACCGTTGCCCCATTCCATCCCAGACTGTCGGTGCGCAACTTGCCGTCCAGCTCAAAACCCCAATGCAAGGCACGGCCTTCGTTGTAAGGACGATCCACCCAGCGCAAGGAAACCATATCCGCTTGCAATTCCTGTTGAACGCGGCGCTCGGTAAAATCCTGCGTGGAACGAACATACAGGTTGGCGCCCAACACGCCGGCCTCGGCATCGAGATAACGCTCCAGCACCGCCTCGAAATTGAGGCTGCGCTCCGGAAGCAGATCCGGATTTCCGCGCTTGTCCGCATCCACCGGCATATTGAGAATGCTGGGCGTCGCGGCGTTGCTGATCTCGTCCAGCTTGGGCATCTTCAATCCCGCCCCCAATGAGGAACGCATCACCCACTTTTCCTTCGGCTCCCAGCGCACAGCCAGCGAGGGCAACAGGCGTCCGTGCTGTTGCGAGACCCCGGCGGAATCCAGGGCGATGGCTTCGCCGCGCAGTCCGTAGGTGATCGTGGTTTTGGGTTGAACCATCCAGTCGTCCTGCACCCAGGCAATGCTTTGCCGCTCTTGCGCTTCGTAGGTGGCAAAACTGCCGGTGTAATTCTGGTCCTGCGTGCGTCGCAGGTTGACATGCTCCACACCCACCGCCACCAGGTGCTCGCCGCCCAGCGGTTTGTCCAGACGCAACGCGAAGTTGGTTTCGTTATCGCGGTTCTCAGTGTGATCAACCGAATTCGTCAGGCCGGTACGCACGGTATCCGCCGTATTCCTGGTTCTGTTGACTGAAGCACGGCCTGTCAGCTTGGAATCGTTGATGTGCTTTTCGCCTTCGACGCGAACGCGAGTCACGCGCATCAAACTGCTCACGGTATTCACTCGCACCCCGTTGTCCGCTGGCGAGGCAGAACCCGTCAACGTGGTCTCACTGTTCATATCCTGCGGGCCAAAGAACATCATCGGCGCGACTGTCAGGCTATCGCTGCCATCCTTCCAGGTCATGCGCGGCGCTATCGAGTGATGTCCCAGCTTGGTGGCGCCGCGTTCACTTTCATAGGTATGCGCGAGTGTCGTGTCCTGCTTTTCTGCGCTGCGCGTGATCGGTGAATTGCTCCAGATCAGTGAGATCGGGAGTGACCATGAAAAACCGCCCTCACCGCCGTTTTTCTTCCAGGCAAGCTGGCTATAAGATTCCGTTTCCCGCTTGCCCAGCCCCACCCTGATTTCCGTCGAGCTCTTTGGCAACGCCTTTTTCATGATCAGGTTCACCGTAACGGAGGCTGCACCGCCGAATTCTGCCGAAGAGCCGCGCACGATCTCTACACGCTCCAGATCGCCGGAAGGCAAGCGCCCGATGACCCCTACCATCGCTCCGCCCCCCGCTGAACGCTCACCGTCCACCAGAACCTGCACCGAATCGCGCGACATGCCGCGTGCGCGTTGCCCCATGCCACCGCTGGCCAGCTCCACACCCGGCAATTTGCCCAGCACCTCGCCTATCGTCATCACGCCCATGTTCTCGATCTCTTTGCGCTCCAGCATGATCTTTTGCGTGGTGGCTTCGCGCCGCTCCGCCACGTCGTCTGCCTTGCTGGTCACCTTGACTTCTGGGAGTGTCTGCGGTTCTTCAGCATGAACGGGGGAAACAAAAAAGATGCAAACAAACAAACCGGCCAACTGCAACAATCGATTCGGCCGCACTTCCAGATGTCTGGCGACGCGGTATGAAAAGTTTCCGGTAACAGGTACAAACGACAGTGTTATTGATTTCATTGTTCTTCCTAAGCCGGACTAGCCGGAACCAAAAAACGGGCAAGGGTGGGCAAAGGCCGAAGCCTGAGCCCACCAATCCGCGTGGGTATAACCAGCGACCTGGGTGGCGTCTTTTGCCGCCCTGGTCGAATGACTGGCAGAGTTCTGTCAGATGAAGCTTGCCCACACTGCGCAAGCTTCGTGAAAGGCCTTTTTACCGTGCTTCTGGATGCTCACGCCGGGAAGTTTTGCGCGAAGAAGCAGATGGAACGGATATAGAGTAGCCGTGCGTACACTAGGCGGTGTGGTTTCAACCCAGCTCCTCGCCCGCGGAAATTTGCCGCCGGAATGAATGCTGCCGCTCGCTGCGCCGCTTGCGCAGCCAGACATTGAAGCCCATAACGCACATGATCAAGAGCGCAATCGCGCCAAGAAGAATGAGGCACTGGCCGATCAGCCCAAATGCACTGCCGGTATGCAGCGGATATTGCCATGCTGCAAACACATCGCCGCCCGATGCATTCTGAGCCTTGCGCTGAAATACCACTTGCCCATCCGTCATACGCACAAAGATGGTGTTGTTGCCGGTTGGCGACACATCGTCTGGCAGTTGCATACGCACGCTGTAAAGCCCTTTCAAAAAGTCCCTTCCGACCGAGTGAACGCGGGCGCCGGGAAGCGTCTCCCGTGCAGTGGCAATGACCTGCTCGACCGGAACCCTGGGCGACGCAAGGTCCATGTGCCCGGCGGATGGCACCACCGCCGAGTCGAACAGCGGCGAGAACGTTCCAACCACGGGTCTGACCATGCCGGGCAAGTTCAAATAAATTGAAGTAAATGCGACCACCACCAGGATTGGCAGTACGATAAGGTTTATCGTCCGATGCAGATCGTAGTTCAGCTTGTAACTGCCGTGATTCATGCGCAACGACATCAGCGGCTTCCAGCTGCTTGGCGATCGCCACGAGCCAGGCCAAGTGAGCACCAGGCCTATGAAAGTAGTAAGGAACCATACCACGGCGCATACTCCCATTAACCATGCGCCAACCTCGTCAAGAAACAAGGAGAGATGCAACCTGGCAATGTCCGGTACAAAATTCTCCCAGCTCGGCACGAAACGCGTCGTGCTGCGTTGCCCCAATATTTCACCGGAGTGGGGATTGACAAAAATCTGGTTGAACTCCACCGAGCTTTTCATGCCCGGCACATGGATGTGAACGGCATGCGCATCCATGCGGGACTTGATATAGACGATAGCGGCATCCTGCGACGTTTTTGGAATAACGACATTGGAAACGATGGCTTCCGGGAAGCGCTGCTCGACGACGTCGGCCAGCGCCTTGTAGGACATCGATTCGGCATGCGGCGCGACCGAAAACAAATGCGGATTGATGGCTTTGTCGATCTCCCAGCGGAACGACAAAATCCCGCCGGTAATCCCGGCAACCAATAGAAATGCCAACAGGAAAAGCCCGCTCCAGCGATGCAGCCTGGTGAGCCATTGCCGCGATGTTCCGGTAAATGCTAGGGTACTCATGAATGCCTCCTAATCTGGAAAAAGAACCGAATTCCGGCCCGGATCAAAACTCGTAACGATAATTGGCACGCATGTTTCTCCCTGACATGTTGTAGCCGAATTTCTCGGTGTAAAAGCGGTCTGTAAGGTTTTCAACCGAGAGAGCCACGGTCTGGGCCTTGTCGATGCGGTAACGGACATTCAGGTCAGCCACAGTAAACCCGCCGAATTCCACCTGCTTTCCCCCGCCAGTTATCCAATCCTGGTCTTTCATGCGGCCACGGTAACGGGCGCCGATCCGTCCAGTCCAGTCGCCAATCTCAGTATCAATAGCGACTTTAAATGCCTGCTTTGGAACATTGTTTTCATCTACCTGTATGCCGTTCGTTTTCGTCCAGTCGTGGAAATACTGGGTGCCACCCAATGTCAGCTTATAGTTCTTGGCAAAAGCCCAACGACTTTGCAGCTCTATGCCCTGGATATTCCCATCCTGCGCATTTGCATACGTCGTGGCTACACTCGTATCGGGATTTGTCGTCTTGATCGTGACGATCTTGTCCTTAACCTTGGTATTGAACACCGTCAAGTCGGCACTGAAACCGGAGGTACTCCATTCCATGCCCATATCAACAGACATCGAGTTCTCGGGCTTGATACCCGGATTACCTGTAGTGGTGTCAATCACCACTGCACCGCCGGCAAGCGTTCTCGGGGTCTGGTGATTTCCCGTCACATACAAAGCATCGGGGGCGACAAAGGCTTTACCAACCGTAGCATGCAGATTCCACCCTGTAGCGACCATGTGTTTGAAGCCCGCACTGGGGTTGGTTGCGGTAAAGTCAGTCTTCGATGGCGTGAAACCGACCCTATAGGGAGTGGCCAAGGTTTCAACGGTAATGTCATCTCGCCTTATTCCGAAATAAGCCGTACTATTCTCACCGTTGAATGCCCAACTGTTTTCGGCAAATAAACCCGTTGAGAGCCTTTGATTATCTGCGGTACCGGGTGCTTTGCGCGGCGTCCCTGCCACCGCAAGGTCATAACTGCGGGAAACGGATTTTGCATTTTGCGTGTCAATTCCAAAAAGTAAAACGCTGTCTTGCGACCATACCCATGCATCTTGAGCTTGCCACCCTGAGAACGTCAGCTCACTGGCTGAACTGAGCGCAGGCAGTTGAGGACGATACGACACAGTCCTTGAGGTTAACGTTGTCATTTCACTTGCCTGGTCACCTGAGAAAACTGTGGCGCGCAGAGAATGATCGCCCATGCGCCCGGTCAGGCGAAGGTCGCGATCGGAGTTGGCCATTTGCTTTCTTGCCTGGGCATTGGTGCCATACGCCAAATCACCAGCAGAACCCACGTCCCGCCCCTGCCAATCTGTCCATTTCCCGGCGAGTCGCCATTCATTATTGATGTCGAGACCGCCACGAATCGAGTGGCTTTCATATTCATATCCGGTGAGCGGTCGAACTTCGCCGTTGCCCATTTTGAAATCGCCAGCGTTGATTAAAGAACCGGCGTAATCGAAGTCTGTGGATTGGGTAATATTTCCGCCCGCCCTGAGCTTGGCTTCCCTGGTATTAAACTGTCCATACGACAGGTCTGCCTGCCCGCGAATATCCCCCTTGCTCTGGCGGGAAACCATACTGACGACCCCACCCATGGCGCCGGAACCATACAGGGCCGAGCCGGGCCCCTTCATCACCTCGACTTGTTCAATCGACCCGGCATTGATCATCGCCAGGTTGTCTCCTGATACAGGTCTGCCGTCAATGAGCGTTACCGTGTGCTTGTTGATGCCACCATATTCCGGCTTGAATCCTCGAATACCGATACCCGAGAGTCCACTGGGATATTGAATAACGTCGACACTCGAGTTCTTTTTAAGCAGATCGGTAAGGTCGTTTTGAATTGTCTTATCAATATCTTTGCTTTCGACAACTTCGATTCGTTGCGGTGCGTCAGAAAGTTTAGTCTCGACTCGACGTGATGTGACAACCACTTCGCCCAATATTTGTGCCTCTTCTGCCGCATATACCGCTTGACTGGCTGCCAGCGCGATCACGCTGAACGCAAATACCTGCATCCCTTTCATCCTGCATCCCCTTAAACGATAAGTTATTATTAAAATTTGTTGCCTAAAAATTAAAGCGGGCGGATTCTATGGATGGAAAATCAGTTTGGGAATGCGGCATATTGCCGCGCGGCAAAATGCCACAGGTTGAAGCGTGGATTCACGACGCTCGATAATCACATAGTTCTTGCCGATAACTTTAACTTCCGGCAACGCAGTCCGCTCTTCTGCCGGCACAGGAGAAGCATCTGCCGGATTGATAACCAATAACGCCAATCGCTTCATGAAAATCCCTTATTAATGATGCTTCCATAATTCATTACACCGTCCACCATGAGGCAACTATGGATAAAACCCTGAGCATCCTCTGATATTTTAAAAAACCAAGCCGCACTCTTTACCATCTGGCCAGGTTGCTGATCCCGACCGCAACCAGCAACAACGCGCTGATGCGTTCTATCCTTGGGCGCCAGTTCTGCAATTGTTCACGCAGCTGCGTACCCAAATACGCCATACCGATGCCATAGGCCACAGCGGGGATCACAATCGCCCCCAGGCCGAAACTCATGCCCAGCAATAAACCTCCAGTAGCGCTGCCGGTCAGAGATGCCGAGAACAACACGATCCCCAGCGGCGCACAGGGGCTAAGCGCCATGCCGATACCCATCAGGAACAATCCGCCCGGCAGCAGCACTCGCTGGCTCTCAGCCTTATTCATACGACGCAGAGGAGCACTCTGAACCTGTGCCGAACCACAGGTATTGACTGATCTTCGCAGCAATAGAGCCAGCCCGATCATCAACACCGCGCAGCCGATCACGATGCGTATGCTGTCGGATGCAATCGTGTCTTTGACGTAATGGCCAAGCATCCCGACAATCGCCCCAAACGTGCTGTACGCAGTCAGCCTGCCCAAAGACAGCGGCAGAATGATCTTCCATGACTTCCTGATGCCGCCGTCGCTGGCAAGAAATACCGGCCCCAGAAAAGGCAGGCAACTGATGAGGCAGGGACCCATGCCGTAGGCAAAACCCAGCGTCGCCGCCATCGGTGCCCCTACAACCATATCGACCGGAATCACGCTTTTTCCAGACTTTGCTCGGCCATGAATTCGTTGCGAGCCATTATCGCCGCGCCGAACGCAGTCGTCGTCTGGGGGTATTCCGGCACCACCAGTTCGCGCCCCAACTCATCCTGTATCGCCGCGACCAGCCCTTTGTTCAGCGCCGGGCCGCCGTCGAAATACACGCGGTCTTCGATGCCGACGCGCTTGGCAAGGCGCACCGTGCGTGCAGCAATCGAGTAATGGATGCCGGCGATGATCTCGGCCTTGCCGTGCCCCTTGGCGAGCAGGCCGATGATCTCGGATTCGGCGAACACGGTGCAGGTGCTGTTGATGTTGAGCGGCGCGCTGCTGGCCTGAAAGTGACAGTCGCCCAAATCTTCAAGATTCAGTTCCAGGTTGCGTGCCGCCACATCCAGGAAGCGCCCGGTTCCCGCCGCGCATTTGTCGTTCATCGCAAAATTGACGACGTTGCCGGTGCTGTCGATCTGGATCGCCTTCGAATCCTGCCCGCCGATGTTGATGATGGTGCGCACCCCGCCATAGGCCTTGCCAGTCTCGAATGCACCGATCGCATTGGCGGTGATCTCGCTGATCGAATCGTCCGCCTCCTTGAACAGCTTGCGACCGTACCCGGTGGCGATCAGATAGCGCACATCGTCGCGCTGCAAACCCAATTTGTTGAGCAATGTGTTCAACGCGTCGATCGAGTTTTTATGGAACAGGCTGCCGGAAGACGTGACATGCACCCCGGCAACCTTGCCATTTTCATCCACGACGGCCACTTTGATGGCGGTCGAACCGACGTCTATGCCTGCGAAATAAATCATGCGCGTTGTTTCCTTCTGTTCTTCAGCGACTCCAGGAATGCCTCGATACGCGTGGACAACTGGCCTTTGTCATCCGGGCTGTAATCGGTCTCCACGTACAGCAGGGGGATGCCCGCCTTGTTGAATTCCTCGGCCACGCTGCGGTACTCCATCTCGTATACCTGGCATCCGGCGAAGGCCTGATACACCACCCCGTCCACATTGAAACTCGAGACCAGATCGAGCAGACGGCGCCTGCGGTCATCGTTGCGGGTGAAGATCGGACAGGTGCAGGGCTTGAGGTATTTGTCGGCCAGGCTATCCACCATGTCATTAACCAGCCACTCATCCACCGCCGTCATGTCATACAACATGCGGTTGGCGGAGCAGGTCTCGTCAGCCACTACCACCCCGCCTGATTCTTCGATCAGCAAGGGCAGCTTGAGATTGGGAAAAATCGGCGGCGAGCCGGTGAACAATACGCGCGGTGCCTTGCTCTGTACCGCCTTGAACCCGGCCTTCTCGCGTTGCGCGAGCTCTTCATTCAACTTCTCCACGGCAGCCGTCCAACGGCCAATGTCGTCGAAAAAATAGGCGTTCGTCACCAGAAAAGCATCCTTGCCCAGAATCAAAGAGGGCGATTGGCGGCGGAAATTATGCAGGGTGCGAAACGCCGCCTGCGCGCGTCCGGTCTTCGCCATCGCCTCTTTCAGGTTCTTGCGCGTCAGCTTGCGCCCCGTCAACTCGCGCAAGCGCTCGGCGAACTGGCGCACCGAACGTTGCCAGTAGACGCGCGAAGCTTCGCTCTCCTTGACACTCGGCAATTCGAGGTCGTACACCGAATAGCCCATGTTTTCCATCATCGCGCTGGCTTTTTTCTTCTGGTCGCAGGTGGTGGGATTGACGATCATGTCCGGCTTGCCGATCTTCGGGATCACCGTTTCCGAATTCAACATTCCCAGCGTCGCCTTCACCAGCGAGCAGGATTTTGCCGGCATGAAATCCGCGCCGCGCTGATCGTAGTGGTACGAGCCATTGCATAAGCGCACCGGGGTCGCGCCGAAAGCATAGATCAATTCTTCCGGCGCATGAATACAGGTCGTGCCGACCAGCAAGCCTTCATGCTTCAGCTCTTCACCCTGGCAATACACGCGACGGAACAGGTCGTAGAAATACCGCATCGATTCGGGGTTATCGGAAAAATCGTCCACGATGTGATCCAGCACCGTCTGCGCCTCCGCCGCCTGGCGCGAAAGGTTATACGGTGAAGGGTGTATCGGTATCACTTTGGCATCACTTTCCATGTTGCAGTCCCTTCCCCATACGTTTGATGAAACCTTCTTCGGTCGATTCGAAGATCGGGATGCCCGCAAAGGTGGCTTTCAGCGTCCCATTCTCGGGACATGATGAAACGCACTTGAGGCACATCGTGCAGTCATCGGTCATGATGTTGACGGTCGTGACGTCATCGGCGATCTCCTTGATCCCCATATCGCAGACACGGTAGCAGTCGCCGCAACGCGTGCATTTGTTGCCATCCTTCTTCAGCTTCAGCAGGGCCGGCTTTGAAAGCAGGTAATGCAGCGCGCTCATCGGGCAAAAGAAGCAGAAGAAACGCTTCCTGACGAAAGAGCCGACCAGGAACAGCGCCGTGACCGCTATGCCCAGGGCCGTCATGACCATCGCCGTCTTGCTCGAAAAATCGATCGTGAATTGCGACACGTCGCCGGTGAACGCCGGCAGAACCATGCGTGCGGGGCAGATCAGGCAGAACGGCGGGCTGACGTCGTGCGAGAACAGGCCGCCGCCGACGCCGAGCGGGATCAGGATCATCAACGCCAGCAGCAGGTATTTCACCTTGGTCAGCTGTTCAAACTGGCTCTCGCTGTACGTCGAATAGCGGATGCCGATGCGGCGGCGCAGCGCGGTAATCCAGTCCTGAATCGTGCCCAGCGGGCAGATGTAGCCGCACCAGCCCTTGTTCAGAACGATGAACCAGAGCGTGAAGGTCAGAAAGCCCGTGAGGATGGCGATGCTCGCGAGGCTGAACAGCCTCGGCCAGGGCTGGCTCAGCTGGTGTTGCAGCGGCAACAGATAGCAGATACCCGCGCGTCCCTCATCATTGTAGCCGCAGGAAAAAAACGGCAGGCGCGACCCCAGGTCGATGGCGAAATAGCCACCATAGACAAAAAGGACAAAGGCAACGATCTGGAACCAGAAACGGAAGTTCTTGAGATCGACCCGGTTGACGGCATCGCGCACCGCCTGCAGGCGCGTATTACTTGCTTTCATTAAAGCGCAACTCCTGAAAAGGTTTGACCCTGCGGCGGCGGTAGAGATAAACAGCCACGCCGCAAAACAGAACGATCAACAGGCCGATGCCGAGTCCCCATGCATAGGACATGTAGTCGTCCGGCGAGGGCTGGTAGCTGCCGGACAGGGTCGCCTGATAACGCACACTGGAATATGACTGATCCTTGTAGCTGCCGGATTCGGCTGCCTCCGCCTCGGCAATCACCAGGCAGGCGGCCTTGAACCGTTTCTGGAATTCGCTCCATTGCGGATAGTAATCGCGGATCACCTGGAAAACGACCCGTCCCTGCTCGTCGCTCACCGCTTCCTTGCTCCAACCCTGGTGACTGACGAAACGCACGCGCGCACCCTGCAGCGGAAGCCCTTTTTGCAGAACGAGATAAGCCTGCTCATCGCCGGACTTCAACTGAAAAAATTGTTTCTCGCCCGGCTGGCGCTCGCGGACGATTTCGATCGGCGCAGACTCAAGAAAACGCGGAGCCAGCATGGCCCTTGCCTGCTCTTCCTCGTCGCCGCCATGACCGAAGTTGGCGACCTCGGCCTTGGCTACGCTGATACTCAGCTTATCGCCTTGAAGTTTGCGGTTCGTAAGATAAACGCGGTAATAACCCTGGGCAGGCATTTCGAAGGCAAGCCCCGCATGGTTCTCAGCCGGCATTTTCAGGGGTTCTCCCTCCGACTTGCCGGGTGAGACCAGCATGATCTCCGTCGCTGCCTCTGCGTCCTCGCGGGCGAACCCTGATTTCTGCGGGTCATTACCAACGCGCGGCCATAGACGTTTCATGGGTGGGCCGCCGCGCCCGCCGCCCATGTCCATGCCGCCCATGCCGCCCCCGCGAGCGCTACCCGAACGCGACCCGTCGCCACGCATCGGCGGCGAATCCGACAGCCAGACCGCCCCGCCACTGCGCATGCCGCCGGGACGACCTCCACTATGGGCACCCTCCTCATGCTTGCCGCTGATGGCGGGCGCGCCGCTGGCCGCAGCAGGTGCTCCGCCATGCCGATGTTCGGCAGCGGAGACCGGGGGAGTGGCTGCCGCATCTGCTGCGTCAGCCTTGCCTTCCGGATATCCACGTTTGGCACGCCATTCGGCGGCCTGCGCTTCGCCGGGCCGGCCACCCTGCCCCACCCGTCTCTCGCCACTGCGATAATCTTCGCAGTGGCCGTTCATCGACAGGGTCGCCAGCATTGCGACAACACAGAGGTTCAACTTTGACATTGGCAGCCTCATCGGAATCTTCAGCCCCGGAACTTGAGGCGGGTTGTCAGTAAAGTGTTTTTCTGCACGTCCTTCCCCTTAGAAATTCAGCGTCAGGCCGGCCGTCCACACACGCCCCGGATCGACCGTGATGGACATGTCTTCGGCGTTGTAAACCCCATTGCCATCGCCGTCCGAGCCGCCGCGTATCGTGGAGTAATAGCGGCGATCGAACAGATTATCGATACGCGCGAACGCCGACCATTTCGTTTCGCGTTCGGTCTTGATTTCATAGTTGACCATCGCATTGAACAGCGTGCGCCCCCCTATCCTGACCAGGTTCACTTCGTCGGCGTAGATGCCGCTCTGCGTATTCATCTCGGCAGAGAAGGTCAGCGCAGGTGTGTAACGGTAGCGCGAAGACAGGTTCATCTTGTGCTTCGGCGTGCGCGGCACGACATTGCCGGTGTTGTTGTACAGCACCGAAGGCAACGGCACGGTACGCGATCCCATACCCATCCAGTAGGAGTCGTTCCGGGTGAACTTGGCATCCAGATAAGTGTAGGCGATATCACCCGACCACGCTTCCCTGGCATCCGTCTTAACGCCCAGTTCGACGCCGCGGTTGCGCACCCCGCCAATATTCTGATACTGCTCGGCTACAGGGTCAGTCTGATACTGGCCGCCGGTGTTCAGGATGAAGTTCTTGCGGTCGATCTGGAACAGCGCCACATCCAGGTCCAGCGCGATGCCGTGCAGTTCGCTCTTGGCGCGCAAGCCGATTTCCTTGTTCCAGGATTTTTCCGGCACCAGGTCCGGATTGCCCTGCACTGTGCCGGTCGGCGAGATGGTGCTACCGTATAACTGGCTGATGGTCGGCACCCGGAAGCCGTTGGATATGTTCGAGTAAATTTCGCGTTCCGCAGACAACGCATAATTCACACCGACGCGTTCCGACCAGACCTTGAAAGTCTTTTGGCCGGTGGTCGTTCTGCCTGCCAGAATTTGAGCGGCAGTGAGCGGAATGTAACTCTCATAACCGCTATCGATATTGTCGTAACGCGCATTCAGCGTGGCCGTCAATGGGTCGGTGGCCTGCCATTTGAATTCCCCGTATACCGCCTTGGTGTCCGTCGTGGACAGGTTGTTGGCGGTAATAGCACCTGCAAGATTCAATGGATTCGTCGCGCCAATCGCCGTGCTGCGCGATGAGTATGTCACCAGATTCCTGGTTAACGCCCGATCCGAAAACGACTGCAGATCCAGTCCTGCCATCATGCCAACCTGTTCACCGCCCTTGCGCCATTCGGTCTTCAGCCCTTTCTGCACCTGATCGGTATCTCCGCCATTGACATAGGCATCATTCATCGTGCTCATGTCACTGGCTGCGGCTGTGCCATACAGCAAGGTCCCATCGGCTGCTCGCAGAAACCCGCTCGGGTTAGACCAACTGAAGGTGTGGTCCTTGAAGTTATAGACGTTCATCAGCAAATTGCCGCTGGAACCCAGATCCTTCGCATAAGTCAGATTCAGCTTGTCCAGATCGACATCGTAGTTACGCGCATAATCCTTGCCTCCGCTGAAGCTCTGCGGATCGAGCGCGGCGGCGGTCACCCCCTTGACCGTGCCATGGCTATCCTTGGCACGCTTGGATTGCTCAAAACCGAAAGCGATATCGCTGGTCCCATCAATTAAGTATTGCAGCTTGCCGTCCACGTATCTCGCAGAGGATTCCCCCTGATCGTGATAGCCGTCCGTCTGGCGTTTCGTGGTCTGCACATGCCCGACCCAGTTGCCTTCAGAAAATCCCGCACGCACCAGGCCCTTGCGATAATTGAAGCTGCCCGCTTCAGCGCTCACCGTGAAACCCGCCATTTTCGCTCCGCGCTTGGTGGTAATGACCACCGCGCCGGACAACGCGTCCTCGCCGAACAGATACGATGCGCCGCCCTTGATGACCTTGATCGACTCGATATTATCCAGGTCGATATTGACGCGACCGGTACGCTCCAAGACCGGCACGCCGTCGATCACGATCGCCACGCCGGGTTTTTCGCCCATGTAACGCTGCGCTTCCACGCCGCGCAACATGATCTTCACCGAGTCGCCGCTCTGCACTTCGGCAGTTACGCCCGGGATGGATTCGAGTATCTCCACGAGGTTCTTGCCATGCTCGTCATCGACTTTTTTGCCGCTGATGATGTTGATATTTGATGCTTCACCGCGCTTGGAATCGAAACGATCGTCGATCGTCGTGGAAGTAACGGCCACCTCGGGCAACATGCTTCTCTCAGCAGGCGCTGCCTGCACCTCTGGCACCGTGCTCGCCGCGACAGGCGCTGCCTGTACTGCGGACGCCGCCTGTGCCTCGGACAACGCGCCCTCCTCGGCGTGCACCACCTGGCTGACTGCCAGCACGATCATGCTCAACGCAAAAACCCGCTTCCCTTTCATCCTTCATCCCCCTTAAACGATTAGTTATTGTTAAATATTTACTGCAGAAAATTAATGCGGGCGGATTCTATGGATGAACAATCAGCATGGGAATATGGCAAATTGTCGCGCGGCAAAATGCCGCAGGGTGAAACGTTGCAGTATTCTGCGTCGAAGACTAATATCCGCGCAGTGCAGGTCATGCCGTAGCCACGCAATGCCGCCCGACTAAATTTCGCCACGTTCGGCGAATTTGTTTTCTGGTTTACTGAGTAAGTATCCCCCGGCAAAGCCGGGGGCTTTAATTTGTGAGCCGCTCAAAGCGGCTTAACGGGGTCGCTTACGCGGCCCCTGCTCTTGTGGCCACCTTTC